>Ga0182012_10001835_pt1 | contig 23193 bp, 15 predicted proteins | sample 612S2SmetaG_FD_120486 | JGI IMG/M metagenome (GOLD analysis project Ga0182012, IMG submission 120486) | Permafrost microbial communities from Stordalen Mire, Sweden - 612S2S metaG | ecosystem: Environmental > Terrestrial > Soil > Wetlands > Permafrost | place: Sweden: Stordalen | collected... | reverse complement strand
TGCGAACGATCTCCTTGTCCACAGGATCGGGATTCAGCGTCTTCCATAGATCGATGTACCTCTGCTCGTGAAAGGCGATGCCCGAGAACAGCAGGCCCGGTGAACGCACGGGGAGTGCATCGAAATGCTCCACATCCATCGCCCACTTCCACGTACTCTTGTCCTTGAGATAGGGATAGATGAACTGCGCGGCTCTTGAGAGGCCACGTCCGTCTGCTAGCTGGAAGGTGGTCGGATCCGGCACGAGCCCTTTGAGCGATTGGCAAAGAGCAGCCATCACGTCGAAGTTGAAGATGGAGTAACTATAGGGTTTGGTTCGTGCCAGTTCCTTGGGAAATGAACCGTCAATCGCCGCCTGGTCTGGCAAGAGAATCTCGCGGTAGCGCCGATACACTTCACTGCGGATCGTTTTGTTCCCTGCCAGGTGCGCAAACTCCGCGGCCTGCAGCGCCCAACACATCGCGTGGTTGTTTTTTGCATCGCGTTCCTGCATCCCGTGATCGCTGGTCGACAGCCAATCCAAATAGCTGCTGAACCACGAAATCACCGCCAGGCTGTCTTGCGTACTGAGTATCCGGTGCAAAAGAAAACTCGCGGCCCTGGCGACTTCAACCAAGTGCAATGTGTCGATGATGCCGTAGGAACGGCCAGTAGAAACCCCTTGGACCGCCTGGGCGAACTGAAGGTTGGGATTCATCCGCGTTTCAGGCGTCACGAACCACTCGCGAAGGTGGTCACAAGCTTTGAGCCCATAGCGGCGTTCCCCGGTCAGCAGCCACGCGGCGGTCAGCGCCGGCATTTGAATTGAAAGTGCAACCATGACCTTGCGATGCTCGTCGAAGTTCTCCGGATTGCTCTGACCATCGCGGTTGATGTAGGGCCCATTCGGGTCGTTCAGGTTCGGCCAGAAGTAGTCCGCCTGCGAATAGAAATCATGCAACCCACCAGCGCTACGGACAGCAGGAAAGGCAGTAATAGTGAGCGGAGGTTGCAGAACGTACTTGGCCGCAGACGTAAGAATCCGATGGCGATCGGCCTCAGCGACCAGGCTGAACGCGTCCGATCTTTGTGAAGGGTCCGGCACACCCAAGGCAAGACCCGCTGCGGTAGCGAAGCCACCGGCTGCGGCCATTTTCAAGAACCTCCTTCTGCCGAGTGCAACAGTTTGGCGCATATTCTTCTTCCTCTGGGCGCGATGGTTTTCGCGTGCATTTTCACGCGACTACGCGGGATGCTCCCCGCGCAGTACAGACAAACCTACCCTCAATCCCAGCACGTTTCAAGTGACGCACACAAAGGTCTCCGCGCCATGAGCGGGCCGGTCATGGATGTGGCTGACATTCTTCAGGCCCAGCGCAAGCGATTCCTGGAGCGGTACCAGGAAGGTCTCATGTCAGTCCATTAACAAGTCCGGGGTAATGAGAGCGGAGCGGATGCGCTTGCCTGTGGCGTGAAAGATGGCGTTGGCGATGGCAGCGCCCGCGTAAATGAGGTCGCAACAAGGATACCGTCGAGGCGGAACCAAGGATCAGCTGTCCTCCCCCCAGGCAGAGCCCGATCACTGTTCATAAATTCGCGTCTATTCATTTCCAGTCCCCCTTGCAGATTGAATCGTCCGATGCATGCAATAGGCGACGTGGCTGGCGCTCATCGTGCATTTCAAGAGGCAACTTATGTGGAAATGAAGCATGTGGTCAAATTAGAGGATGCATCTATGTTGCTGCTGTTGCGCATCCAAAATTGCGAATGAAGAGTTATGCCCCTTCATCTTTCTTGACCTTTGAATCGAGGGTTAACATGATACGTAAACTGAAGAGCGGCGAATTTCGGCTGTACTCACGAAAGAAAGACCCGTCCACCAGGAAGAAGCGTAACCTTGGGACGTTCGCGACAATGGAGCAAGCAAAGCAACATGAGCGCGAAGTGCAATACTTCAAGAGGCACTGAGTCGAATTGACGGGGGCAAGCGTCGAAGCGAGCCGCATTGACTGTCACCAGCTCTTCTTGATGAGAGTATCGAATCCAAAGCCCCCATTCGGGTCGCGCGTGGCACTTAATGAGACCCGAGGAGAAATTCGGTACTGGCCCTGGATCGTTTGGCTCTGTGTAGAAGCAACGTTCGTCGAGAAATTCACAAACAGATCTCCAGTTACGCGCTGTTGGATTGTAATCGTCGCCCCTGCCGGCCCCTGGCTGTTACTCCCCGCCAATACCGGGCTTATCGAGAGCTGAGAGATGCCGGCGATCCTGGAAATCCGGCTTGTAACTTGACTGGAAACCTGCGATGCGACTAGCGATTCGGCGGCCTGATTTGCGGGCGTCGCATTGGCGGCGCTTGCCTCTGTGGTCTCTCCGAAAGCGAGGAGATTAATAATATCCGCCGAGGGTAAAGCCGGGTCGGAACTATATTCTGTGCGAAGCTGGTCAACGGGACCATTAAATCGAAGATCGATACTGTATTGCTGGATAGTTGTGTTCAACGCCAGCTTAACCACAGGCTGGGTCTCAGACGGGTTGATGAATTGAATCGTGCCGCCATTCAAGACAAATCGGTTGCCATTGAGGATGATATCCCCGCTATCCAGATTTACCCGGCCAAGAATCACAGGCTCGGCCGCCGTCCCGCGCACCTGAAGATTTGCCGATCCGTTGATACTCAGAGCTCGGCTGACAAGGTTCACATTGTTAGTGGAATGCAATGCTATATTGAGCTGCATGTTCTGGGCCAGCCCTTGCGAAGGGGGCGCGGACACGCCGCCCGAAAACTGACTGATGAAACTAGTTAGATCGAATGCAGGCGTAAACGATAGGTCGGAGAGGTTTACTGACCCTCCCAGGACCGCGTTGTCAGTTGAACCTGTGAGTCTGAGATTCGCATCGATACTTTCACGCATTCCCTGAGGGTACAGAATGCGGATCCCGTTCGCGGCCAACCCAAGATCGAATTGAATCCCCGGTCTGTAGGCAACGCCACCCTGCGCGGTCACTGTTCCACCCCCGATCGTTGCTTGAAAACTGGAAATATTCAGCCGATCCTTTGTTAGCTTCAGAACGCCATTCCCATGTTGCACCCCAACAGGTAAATCCACGGAAGAGTAATTTGCATCCACGATTTCGATCTGGCCACCAATCTCGGATCCATCAGCGGGACCGTGAGAGTCTATGTTGAACTTAAGTTGACCGGAGCTTCTAACATCCGGATCGAACAATTGTGCCAGCTGTAAGTTCACCGTACCGACCAGGTACAAAGACATCGGTCCTTTGCCTGTCGTGGGGATGGAGCCTTGAAACTGCACGTCGGTATCTGTTCCGTGAATGGAACTGCGCTGGATATCCACGATTCCATTCTTGTAGAAGGCACGAATTGGGGACGTTGCAGCCATTTCGATACTGGTGCCGTAGGCAACTTTGAAAACAGGAATGCTTACGTGAGCTTCAAGCAATTCCTTCTTCTTGAGCGGACCATGCAGCGTAGCATGAACCTCAGTTTGTCCGGTAACTTCGGAGGCTTGATCGGGAGCGTAGATAGCGAGAAGGGGTTGCAGAGGAATGCTCTGCGTATCCAGGGACGCATCTGTAAGATAGTCGCCACTCAAGTCAATCTTTGCCCGCGCTTGTATGGAGGTATTTACGGCGGAAGATGTCATGGCTGCGTTCGCCGTGTGATCAGCCACATGCACCTGCAATTGGAGCCCAGTCACCGTCTGGGACTGGGCGACAAGTTTTGGAATCTGTAGCGTGGCGTCAACCTGCGGATTGTCGAAGGATCCCTGCCCCTTGGCACTGATTGCCAGCGTCCCGGATATATTCGCATTTGTGGCTCTCAGAGCCTCTAGATTCTCCAGTTTAATTCCATTGGATGCGATTTCCGCGGTGTAAGTCCTCTGTTCTGGCCGGACCGTACCCTTCCCTTGAAGACTCCCGGCCGGGGACTGAATCGAGAAGTCACCTTTCACTTCTTGCCCGTCTCCTGAGAAGGTCAGCTTTGCCGAGCGAACCGATTCCTGATAAGCGCTCACATTGGTTAAGGTCACATTCCCGGTTCCTATCGGGTTTAGTCCCGAGCCATGCAGTGTCAAGCTAGCATCGAGTGTGCCGGTAACTGGTATTTGCTGATTCGCAAGCTTGGTAAAATCGGCAATATTCAGCTGAGATGCATGTAGGTCGATCTGAATGGGACTCGTTTTTGCAAATGACCATTTCGAGAGCCCTGCGCTTGCGTTGAGTGTGATGCGGCCGTGGGACGCAGGTTCAATATCCGCGTGTTGAAGGCTTGCCAATGACGGGCTCGCATCTACACCGGTGCGCAGCACCTTCCATGCCGTTCCCTCGATTTGCAGATTCTGAGCAGATAGCTGGCCAGTCAAGTGAGGAGCTTTTGTCGATCCTTGGATGGTCCCTTGGAAAGATGCGGATCCCGCAAGACCGAGCGGTTGCAGCGGATGATCTGGCGAATTTGGGCGAAACAGATCTGCGATGGTTTCAACTTCCCGAAGGTCGTTTGCTTGAAGATTGAGATTCAAACTGGAGTGTGCACTTATTGCACCATTCATTGTGAGGCTGGTTTGGGGAGTACGCACATAACTCTGTTCAACCGCAATCTCGCCACTCCTTGCGGCATAAGTCGCGTGAATCGCACTCTCGACTGGAATCGAAGTTGTTGCGGCGCCTGGACTATTGGCGCCCTGAGCCGCTGATCCCCGGCTTCCGAGAGTTTGTCCGCCAGAGGCCTGGGCATTGATCGTCGCGTCCGTGTGCGCGACCAGATCGTCAATTGTCTTTCCCCATGTGGCTGTTGCGTCGGCATTCAATTTGCCTGCCATGGCTATGTTGAGGTTAGAGGACGAAGTCCCCGCCGCTCGTATCAACTCACCAAGCGACAGCCCGTGCAACGATGCGGTGATTTTAGTGGTCGAGTTACCGCCAATATTCTTCATCACCCCTTGGGCTGTAACTCCGCCGCCAAAAAGATCGGCGCGGAAATCCTGTAACGTCAGGTCGCCATTGGTAAGGGAATATTGCCCACCAAGATTCGCAACGACTGCCTTGAGCGCGCTCGCATTTATATCCAAACGTTTGCTGTTCAGGCTGCCGTTCACAATCAGCGCTTCAATATTGGACTTATTCGAAACCTGCCGGAATTGCACCGAGCCAGAAGTCTGCATGGTTCCTGCAGGGACGGACGGATTGTGCAAGACAGCGGCAATCTGTTTGCCATCGGCTATGACATCGTAGTGGGCCTGCAAATCGGGGCTATCATAGTTGCGCAGGATTCCATTGAGAGCGACCTGTGAAGCGCCCATCGTAAGTTTGCTTCGGGTGAGTTCGAATGCGTCGGGAGTCGCCGAGAATTGTACATCGAGATTGTGCGTGAGGGGCTGAAACGTCCCAAAAACGAGACGGCCATCAGAGTATCTCAAATCTCCTGAGTATTTCTTTAAGGAACTATCGAAAGAGGATCGAACGACTAAGTTTCGAAGGTCGACTGCAAGGGTATTGGGGTGGTCGTTGTAGTAGACTTCGCCGTGATCGAGTAAGGCATGACGGATACCAAGATCGAAAACACTGGTGTTGCTGCTGCTATCGGTCTTCTTGAACACAGGAATGTTCGAAACGCCGTGATCGTCAATAAAGACGCGCGCAATGGGGCGATCGATCCGCAGGTCATCGAAGTACCATGCTCTGTGAAGGATGGAAACAATGCGCACTCCTGCTTCAACGTGATCGACATGGAGAAGCGGAGGGTTGGGATATGGGTTTGCTCCATCTACCGTGATCCCGTACAGATCAACGCTCAGCGTAGACAAGTGCAGAGCGAAGTTTTGCAACTGGACGCGAACACCAAGGCTCTTGCTCGCGTTCGACTCTATTGTGCGAATGACATATTGACGAAAACGTGGATTATTGGCGAGAATTATGAGAGTGCAAGCGGCCAACAAAGTCACGGCGGTGACACTAACCCATACCCATGCGGCAATCCGCATCCATAATGGCCGTGGGCCTCTCCGGTATTTATCAAGCCGATCGCGCCAATCAGTTGGTAACAAAGAGCTAGTCATGAAGAGCCTCATTCAAAACGCTTGTCCGATACTGATGAAGTATTGTGTCGAAGTGATTCCTGGAACCGGATTGAGGTTGTGGCCCAAATCCAGCCGGATCGGGCCCACGGGCGTCGAATATCTTAGACCCAGGCCAACATTGTTGCTATAGAGGGAAGTAAAGTCGTGAAACCCCACGCTCGGAAATACATTACCCCCATCGTAAAAGACAACCAGCCCTAACCCTTTCTTGAATGGTAGAGGGATGCGAGCTTCTGAATTGATCAGCAGTAACTGATTACCGCCGCTCGGAACCTGGATCTTGGTGCAGTCCGAACCCGTGCTGGCGCCGTTGCTGCACACTTGTACAGGCCGCTGAGGTCCGGCTCCGTCCAATGGAAAACCGCGCAGAGAGTTCCCGCCACCAGTGAAATACTCCTCGCTGAGTGGGACAAAGCTGCTGGCGAAGGGCTGCGCCAGGCCAATTCGAACGCTGTTTGCCCAAACGATATTCTTGAATCCTTGTTTGTAATAGGCTGCCTGCCCGGTTAGCTTTGCGAAGTCCGCACTCGAACCGAGTTTCGTCGTGTTGAAGTCTAGCTCAAGTGATTGGAGAACGCCTTTGTGTTCGTCCATCGGATTATCCCGAGTATCGCGGGTGATATTCGCGGCCAGGGTTGAGAGGCGCACGTTCCGATCCTGCTCAGGTACAAGCGCGGCAATCAAAACTCTGGGCAGGTCCGTCTGGCTGAAGCTGTAACGCAGGAATAGAGTGTCCTTCTTTGCTTTGTCGATAGTTCTCTGAATCTGGGTGCTGGCAATCTCTTCCTGTGAGGAGAAGATAGGGTTTTCTTCATCGCGCTCAGCAGAGAATGAGCTCGTTGCCTTCCATGGCGACCACAGGAAATTCGGCACGATGTAGTAAGTCGCGACGCGCTGATCGAGTCTCCCAGCAAACCCCGTAAAGGAAAGTGAGTCCCCTTTTCCGCCGACATTGTTACGCGTGTATTGAATTGTTCCACGCGGACCATAGAAGGTTGTCTGACTTGTGGTAAAGCCGGGTGGAAGCCCCACTGGAGGCAGATTTGGGAATGCAACGGTCCCGCTCGGTATGCTCCCGCCACGATTGATAACTTCGAATCCAAAGCCATAGGTGAGCTCGTTCCTACTCGCCTCATGCACCTTGACTAATACGTCTTCCGTGGTTTGTGCAGTGATGTTGCGCTTGGGATCAACCTCCGCCCAGTCGAATACGCCGGGATGATCATAGAGCTTGCTACCGGCGACCAGGAGTTCCGATTCGGTAAGCGGCGTTCCGGTCTTGATTCCAGATAGGTCCTCATCGATCAGACGTTGCTGAGTATGCGCGCGTCCCAGGGTGAGCAAATCACCCGCTTCGACCTTCGGGCCTTCGTATATGTGGTACACAACATCGATGTGATGTGGGTCGGCCTTTGAGGCCGCCGCTGCGGTTTCACGAAAACTGGAGTTGAGATAGCCCGCTTTCAGATAGTGCGAGATGATATTGGCACGGTCCGCCTGTACGTGTGCCTGAGAATAGGGCTGACCCGCCGCCAGCTTTAATCCTTCCGGCGCGAATTCCGCCTCTGGATATGTATCGGCGCCCTCTATCTTTATGGAACTTACAATGTCACGCGGCCCTTCAGTCACGTGGAAGGACACTTGGACGTCGCCGCCGGCGTTCATTATCTTCGATGTAATTTGAACGCTGCTGAAACCCTCCGAATGGTAGACAGCAACTAGATTGTTGACGCTCGATCGTACAAGCCGCTCGCTGAAGCTTCCTGGCGAGAACAGGTGCGATTTCTCAACAGTTAGATGTGGAGTCAGATCGGAACTCTTTAACTGAGAGTTTCCGGTAACCGTAACTCCGGAGACTTTGTGCTTCTTCTCCTTTGAAATCCGATAGTCGATGGACTGTTTTGAATTCGCAGTTTTCAGTTGCGCATCGACCTTGACGTCAAAGAATCCTTTCGCCTGGAAGTACGACATGAGCGCCTGGCGGCCCTCCTCCACGGATTCATCGTCAACGCTGACCCCCTGATAGACAGGTAGCAACGACTTGCGCGTCCAACTCCATACATGCGCGCCTTCAATTGCAACGGTAGTCGAGGGGCCGGTGTCCACGCTGAAGTGAATGTCCGCCCGATTAGTCTCCGCGTGATATTGAGCTCCGGCCAGTTTTACCTGAACGCCTAGAAAACCGTTCTTCTGTAATTGCGACTGCAGAAATTGATTCGCCTTTGTAAGCGTCGAGTAGTGATAAGCGCGTCCAGGCCGGATCGCAGAACCTCGCAACCGCGCGAGGAAGGTCTGCAGGCTATGGACAAGAGGCTCAGCCTGTTCAGGCAAACTATCTTCAATGTCAATATCGCCGAATTTGGCTGGGCGACCCAACGCGATGTGAAACACGACATTGGCGACTCCATGCTGCGAGTCGACTTTCACCTCCGACTTGACATCGGCCTGAAAGTATCCCTGCTGTTGAAAGTACGCAGCCATGGCAATGCGGTCCTGCTCTACGTCTTCCGCATTGAATGGCGTTTGGGTCGGATAATTAGCAACCTGAACCAGCCTGGAATAGTTGAATCGCTCGGCCCCTGGAAATTCGAAGATCCCGAAATAAACAGCGGGCTCTAGAACGAAAATCACCCGCGCACCATTCGCTTCGGGTTCAACCTGAACTCGGACCGATTCGCAGTTGGCCGCAGCTTTGAGCGCGGCCGCGGTTTGATCCACTTTCTCCATCGAAAACGGTTGGCCTGCTGCCTGTGCAAACGACGACGCAAACTGGGAGGTGGCTAATTCTGGCCGCCCGGCCACCTGAACGGCGGTTACGTTTTGTCCCTCATAGGATGAAATGATCTGCGAGGCAGTCGAAGTGGCTGTCGACGCGGCAGTCGAGGGTTGCTGTGATGTCTGTCCCTCTCCTCGCGAGGCCGGCAGTAAAAGCAGGCTCAAACCACAAAGGATGAACGCAATGGACCATCGCTCCAGGCGCTGCTTGACGCTGGGGCGGGCTGTGCGAAAACTGGTGATGAGGGGTCTGACCTCTGTCCGTTCCACTGTGGTCTCAGATGCGCAAGCAAGCTAAGGGGTTTGACATTGGTTGAAATTGGATCGGACGGAACACCACGCAGGCCGTCATATTGATAGGGGATGACATCGGCTGAGACGCATCTCGCATCTATCTTAGGAGAGAAATCGTCTGGGGACCGGTCATGAACAGTCCAAGTTCCTCAATTACCGGCGCGCCTGGCAGCAGCGAAGGGCGACTCAACCAATATGACCAGGAAATCCGCACGTTTGTTTCTCTCTCCCCACTGCGCTCACTGTGGAATCTGCAGGGCGTCCCGGCAAAGGTACTGGCTTTACGGACTTGGAATTCGCTGATCTCGGACCGTATTTTCGGACATGCGGCAGAACTTGGCTTCTACTTTCTCTTCGCGCTCTTCCCGACGCTCTTGAGCGCCAGTTCCATTCTCGGTCTCGCGGCGCGGTCGGCGCACCAGATCTACGACAGGCTCCTCGACTACCTCGCTATCCTCATCCCCACCGCTGCCCTCGGAACTGTCCTCAAGACCTTTAATGAAACGACCGCCGCAGCCACTTCGGGAAAGATCACTTTCGGCCTCATTGCGGCAATCTGGTCTGCATCCGTGGGTATCTCGGCCATCCAGGACACAATGAATGTCGTCTACAAGGTCCAGGACAGGCGCTCCTACATTCGAGCCCGTATATATGCCATCGGGCTTACCATCCTGCTTACGATTATCGTTACTGCTGGACTTGCCTGCATGTTGAGTGGAGACGTTGCGGCGGCCCTGGCCTACCGGTTCATCCCTTTTCACATGCTGGCATTGACCGCGGCCATAGCAACCAGACTGGTCGCCTGGGTCATGGCAACGGTTCTTCTTGCCTTGACCTTTGCGGTAATTTACTACTGGGCTCCAGACCTGCGAATTCGTCGCTGGCATTGGCTTTCTCCGGGTTGCGCTGTCGGAATTCTTGGTTGGCTCATCGCCTCTCTGGGACTTCGTGTCTATATTCATTTCTTTAATAACTTCTCATTCACATACGGTTCTCTCGGTGCGGTAATTATCTTGCTTACGTGGTTCTACATTACCGGCCTCATGCTGCTCCTCGGCGCCGAAATCAACAGCGAGATAGAGGCAGTGGCAGCTGAGACCCATGTCGCGAGGGTTCAAATACCCTCGGCGTCTCCCCAGAATTGACTTCGCGCTGAGTCCATTCTTCAGCGGAATGAAACAATTTGCCGGTATTTGGGAGCCTGACAACCATTATCGAAATATTTGATTCCTAAGAGACATAAGCGCTCATGCCAGCGGTTGAGGGATGCGCAAGGAATCGTATGCGACGGATACCCACATCCACATACCGTCTTCAGTTGCACCGCGGTTTCACATTTGACGACGCGGCCAGGATAGCGGAATACCTGAAGGCGCTGGGCGTCTCGCATTTGTATTGCTCTCCCTATCTTCAGGCGGCTCCGGGCAGCATGCATGGATACGATGTCGTCGATCACCAGAGGCTGAATGAAGAACTCGGCGGCGAGGACGGGCATGCCCGATTCTGCCGGAGATTAAAGGAACTGGAGCTAGGGCAGGTGTTGGATATAGTTCCCAATCACATGGCTCTCGGTCCCGATAACCGGTACTGGTGGGACGTGCTGGAGAACGGTCCATCGAGCAGGTTTGCAACGTGGTTCGATATTGACTGGCATTCGGTCGAAGTGAAACTCCAAAACAAGGTACTGATCCCGGTCCTTGGCGATCAATACGGGCGAATACTGAGTGCGGGGCAGATCAAGGTTGAGCACAACGGCGAGCGTTTTCAGGTGCGCTACATTGACAACCTCTTCCCAGTGGCTCCGCGGTCCCTCTCGCCCCTGCTGTCAAAAGCCGCGGATTACGCCAACAATGACACACTGAACTTTATCGCCGACAGCTTTGCACAATTGCCGGCGCCGGAGTCTACCGATCGACAAATTGCCATGGCAAGGCATCGCGACAAGACGGTGATCTACGGACTGCTGAACCGGCTGCGTGGAGAGGACCCGAAAGTCGTTGCGGCAATTGAAAGGTCTGTCAATGAGCTGAACGACAATCACGATGTGCTGGACGAGTTACTCAATCAACAGCAATATCGGCTGGCATATTGGCGAACCGCCGACCAGGAACTTGGATACCGGCGATTCTTCGATATCAACACTCTTATCGGCCTGAGGATGGAACGTGCGCACGTGTTCGAGGCGACGCACTCCAGGATTCTGGAATGGCTCGAGAAAGGCGTGCTCGATGGTGTGCGCGTAGATCATCCGGACGGATTGCGCGACCCCCAGCAATACTTCGAAAGGCTACGAGAGCGGGCACCGGACGCGTGGATTATCGGCGAGAAGATTCTTGAGCCGGGTGAATTCCTGCGCGAAAGCTGGCCGATTGAGGGCACCAGCGGGTACGACTTCCTGAATGTTTGCAACAGCCTGATTGTCGATGGAAACGGACTGAAGGATCTAACCGCAATCTACAGCGAGTTCACGCGCGAGCCAATCGACTTTGAGTTAGTAGCGCACGATAAGAAGTTGAACGTGCAGCAAGAGACACTTGGTAGCGATGTCAATCGGTTGACAAGCCTTTTTGTAGAAATATGCGAAAGCAATCGGGATCGGCGCGACTACACCCGTGCGGAAATTCGAAGGGCCCTCCGAGAAGTGGCTTCGTGTTTTGCAGTTTATAGAACCTATGTGATTCCTGCGCGGAATCAGATCATGGAAGAGGATCGCATTCACATTGAGACCGCAATCGCCGAAGCCAGGGAGCGGAGACAAGACATTGATGGTGGCCTGTTCGATTTCATCGCCGATGTGTTGACATTGCGTGTGCGCGGCGAGATGGAGGGCGAGTTCTTACTGCGCTTCCAGCAGTTTACTTCTCCGGTAATGGCCAAGGGAGTGGAGGACACTGCACTCTACTGCTTTAATCGGATGATCGGCTTGAACGAAGTCGGCGCTGCGCCGGCTAACGACGGTATCACTATAGCCGAGTTTCACGATTATTGCGCGAAGATGCTGGCGACGCACCCGTTGTCCATGACCACACTTTCGACGCACGATACCAAACGTGCCGACGATGTGCGCGCGCGGCTGGCCGTGCTCACTGAATTCCCGGCACGATGGCGGGCAGCGGTGCATCGTTGGTCGCGTTTGAATGCACACTTTCGAACCGGGAAGTATCCTGACCGCAACACTGAATACCTCCTCTACCAGACGCTTGTGGGAGCGTGGCCAATTACGCAGGATCGCGTCGTTGCTTACATGGAAAAGGCGACACGCGAGGCCAAGCAACAAACTAGCTGGACACAACAGAACAAAGAGTTCGAGGAATCGCTGCGAGTCTTCATAGAAAAGGTTCTCGAATCGGGCGACTTTGTTACGCAACTGGAGAAGTTTGTGGAAAGCGCACTGCTGGCAGGCCGCATCAACAGCCTGGCCCAGACCCTGCTGAAGTTTACCGCGCCGGGCGTGCCGGACACATATCAAGGCAGCGAATTGTGGGACCTCAGCCTGGTGGATCCAGATAATCGCAGGCCGGTCGATTATGAGTTGCGGAAAGAGATGTTGGCCGAACTTCAGCGTGGCGTGGACATTGCGGAGATTGTACGGAGAATGGACAGCGGCTTGCCAAAGCTATGGGTCGCGCACAAGGCGCTGTGCGTGCGGCGCGATCATCCAGAGTGGTTTGTTGCGGAGTCGGTATATAGCCCAATCCTTGCGGAAGGATCGAAGAGCGACCATCTGGTGGGATACCAGCGGGGTGACTCTGTCGCGGTGCTCGTTCCGAGATGGCCGCTGAAGCTGCGTGGGAATTGGTCCTCGACGACCGTTGAATTGACGCCGGGCAACTGGAAAAACATCCTCACAAACGAGTTCGTAATCGGTGGCCGTGTACGTGTGCAGACGTTACTGCAGCGCTTTCCGGTAGCCCTGTTGACGCGGGAGGCGGAGTAACGATGCATCGATTTGAAGTATGGGCGCCACTGCCGAAGAGAGTTGCAGTGCAAGTGAACAGCATGGCACTACCGATGCAAGGCCCCGATGAACAGGGATGGTGGCGCCTCGAAGTTGACGAGGCCCGCGCAGGCACGGATTATGGCTATCTGATTGATGCGGACAAGAGATGTTACCCAGACCCGCGATCCCAGTGGCAGCCGAATGGTGTACACGGAATGTCGCGAGTGTATGACCAGAATTCATTCGAATGGGCTGACGCGTTGTTTCAGCCGCCCCCAGTGGAGAATGGCGTCATTTATGAACTGCACATCGGGACATTCACGCCAGAGGGCACGCTGGATGCGGCGATCGGCAAACTCGACTATCTCGTGAACCTCGGCATAACGCATGTGGAGTTGATGCCGGTGGCCTCGTTCGAGGGCGATCACGGTTGGGGCTATGACGGCGTGGCGTTGTTTTCGGTACATGAGCCCTATGGCGGCGCGGATGCATTGAAACGGTTTGTGAATGCGGCCCATGGAAAGCAGCTTTCCGTTCTGCTCGATGTGGTCTACAACCACTTTGGCCCAGCGGGCAATTATGCGGGCAAGTTTGGCCCCTATCTTGTGGACTCGCATCGGACGCCATGGGGCGGCGCTGTCAACCTAGAAGATGCAGGATCGCATCACGTTCGAAGGTTCTTCTGCGACAACGCGCTGATGTGGTTGCGCGACTTTCATATCGATGGATTAAGGTTGGACGCGGTCCACGCATTTATAGATCGGTCGGCCATTCACTTCCTTGAACAACTGTCGGCAGAGGTGGAATTGCTGAGCATATCTCTGGCGCGTCGACTCACGCTGATTGCCGAAAGCGACCTGAATGACCCGAGGGTTGTAACCCCGCGTGAAGAGGGTGGACTGGGCATGGATGCACAGTGGAGCGATGATTTTCATCATGCGCTTTTCGCAGTCTTATGCCGCGAGCGAGTTACGGGGTACTATACCGATTTCGGTGAATTGAGCCAGTTGGCAAAGGCATTGGAACACACCTTTGTTTATGACGGGGTTTATTCGAAGTTTCGGGACAGGGTGCATGGCCGCAAGGCAATCAATATTTCGCAACACAGATTCTTTGGTTATATTCAGAATCACGACCAGGTTGGAAATCGCGCATTAGGAGACCGGCTCACCGTGGATGCGGGTTTCGCCCGCGCAAAAATTGCGGCAGCAATTGTATTGATGAGCCCATTCATTCCGCTGCTGTTTCAGGGCGAGGAATGGGCAGCTTCAACGCCCTTTCAATATTTCGCCGACCACGAAGATACAGAATTGGCGAGACTTGTTTCCGAGGGGCGGAAACAGGAGTTTGCGGCATTTGGATGGAATCCGGAATCTGTTCCAGATCCAGAGAGCCGCGAAACGTTTATCCGTTCGAAGTTGAATTGGAGTGAACTCCACGAGAGAGAGCACCAGGAGATGCTTGACTGGTATCGCGAATTGATTCGCTTGAGGCGCAACCTGTTTTCCTTGAAGGATGGCCGGCCAGGGCATACGCGGATTTCGTATAGTGAGGAAGAGAAGTGGTTCTCGATGGAACGCGGCGATATTTCCGTCTGCGTTAACCTGGGAGCCGAAGAGCATCGGTTTCAGATGCTGAAAGATGCCCAGATATTCCTTGGATCTGGGGGAGTCGTGGCGGAAAAAGGTGGAGTTGTGTCACTTCCGCGAGACACTGTAGTCATTATCGGGAACGCTGTTACGCGAGAGCATCGCGCTCACTGTAATACTCTATCCGAGGCTTTCCGTCCCTCCGATTAACATGTTCGTATCTATTAGGGTCGGCTGGAAGAGAGCGTGACTTCGTTTTCTGGAGCGACCTCGCCGGGGCGGTCCGCTACAGCAGCGCGCATTCGGGCGAGTAAATCGGACGGGTGGATAGGCTTGCCAAGAATCTCGAACTCATATCTCTGGGCACGCGCCTGCTCGAGCAGGTTCGCCGTACGAGCCTGCCCCGAGAAGAGGAGAACCTTGCAGGTCGGCAACATAGTACGCATCATGATTGCCGTTTCTATTCCAGTGATGCCTTGCATGATCACATCGGAGATCAACATATCCGGCCTGAAACTCTGCACTAACTCGAGCGCACTCTCGCCGCTGTAAACGGCACGTGCTTCGAAGCCAGCCTGATTCAAGATCATCGCAAGCGTATTAGCAATCACCTCTTCGTCATCGGCTACTATGATTCGAGGTTTGGTTCCCAGCATAAGTTGCCCCTTTCACGCAGGGTGTGACGGACCCAGGACATGGGTCCATGTTATCGCCAGCAGAGAGCGATCAAATGAAAACCGATGACTCCTCAGCGTGCCTCTGGAATTTCGACGCCCACAAACGATTGCACATTTTCTCTTTGCCGAATTCTATGGTCAGACTGGCAACCTCGGGAAGCATCTGTTCGTAGCTTGATTCTCTTCAATAGCGGAGAACTGTTGGTGATGGTTGCAAAGCGGTTACTCGACTCCGGGTACCTCTTGTTCAAACTCTGCTGTTCCTACTCTGCGTCTGAAATGCGGCAAATGCCAAGATGCGCGTTCGCCTCGCAGGGTTGTCCACTTTACACGAGAGGAATTGCTCGCCAGGTTCCACAATTGGCGTCTAAGTCCAGATGCGTGTGCTCAAAATTGCCTTTTGGCCCCATGACGACAATTCTTAAGCAATCGAACGACTCAATTGAAGGCCCTTGCTTTATGACCCCATCGCAACCATCTCCCGAGCGTTCCAGGGGACGAGCGTCAATCGCCGAATACTTCGCGCGGCCGCTGCGGTGACGGCTGCCGGAATCGTGGTCAAAGCGGTGGCGATTCGCAAGGAGTTCGTAGTCGCCGGTGTCTTTGGCCGCGGCGACTATTGGTACGTGCGCCGCACCGCGTCAAAAAAAGTGCGACAAGCAGTTCGCCTCCCTTCCGCACCATGAGCCAGATAGGTAGCCTCCCGGATACATTCTCCGCATGCCGGCGATAGAAGGGCAACGGTTCAGGCATTAATCTCCTTCTCCAGAAGTTCGACTGCGAGGTTCGGTTCGCGAGTTCTTCCGCTACGGATTGCGTCGCAGAGGGCCAGGACGCCGTAGAAACTGGGATCGCGCAGAGCGGCTTGGGGTGCCCCCTTGTAGAGAGGGGCGAGGTAAATGCCGCGAACTTTCCCTTCTGCATACGGCCAGACCGCAGGTCTCTATCCTGAGCGAATGGTTTGATTCGCAATTAGGACTGAATGCAACGCGGCAAGCAGCAGGCTAACGATCTTTCCAAAGTGGCGGTCGGCCCTGCTTTTCTCGCATTGAGAGTAAAGAAGCCAAATGTATCGCCGGGAGGCGCCTCATCACTAGTACATCGTCCAGATAATGCTTTATATTATTATGGTTTTCGGTTACAGTGGGTCACGGGCACAGTGGCATCATCGTCAGGAGACCGCGCTGGCGTGGAGAATCAAGCGCGCCAACCTGCCTGAGAACTGGTCGCTGACGAGCTTCCCTTTTGCGCGACAGCCCGGCGTCAGCCGCAAGCAGATCCAGACACTGGCTGAGTTGGACTTCATCGTAAAGGCGGAGAACCTGGTGCTGGTAGGGCCGCCCGGAGTGGGAAAGACGGGACTCGCCTCAGGCCTGTTGTTGAAAGCGCTGGAGAATGGATACGGCTGCCAGTTCATCCGCGCACAGGACCGGTTCGATCAGATGTATGCTTCGCTGGCCGACCGCTCCTCGCGTCAACTGCTGAACCGCCTGGTACGGCTTGACGTCCTTTTGGTTGACGAACTTGGCTACCTGACGCTGAAGCCCGAACAGTCCAACATCTTCTTCAAGCTGATGGAAGAACGCTATCACCGCCACTCCACGATCATCACTACGAATCTGAGTTATGCCATCCTGTTTGGACCTTATTACCCTGCTACTCAAGGAAATGACGCAACCAACTACGCTGCTCGATCCCTTTGCCCTCAAATTCAGCCCCCCAGAATTGGTTCAGGCTGCCGCCGCTTGAGAGAATGTAGAAACTCCAGCGGCACGACTAAAGTCGTGCCCTGTTACAAAACCTTCGAGATTTCCGGCTGTAGCGAAATTTTCCGCAGCCATTAAGGTTGTGCCCTTTCAAGGCTGCTTTATCGGATCAGCGCAGGCGGCCAGAATCGGCGGAAAATGAAAACGCCAGAGACCGGAGTCCCTGGCGTTTTCGGGTGTCCTTGCAGCTCATCGGATCATGATCGTCCCGTCCAGCTTTGCGATGAGGGTCCGGGTTGCCCCGGGGGCCTGCATCTTCCGGTTGTGCCGACCTCGCATTCTCGGGTTCCCCCTCGTCTGCATCCTGCGGCGACTCCGGCGACGTATTTACGGGTTACCCCGCAGTGTACGTCCTTTCAGCTGTGCCGGCAATGGATCTTCGAGTTTCCTCGCGTCTCGCATCCTTCAGCGGGTCGGTTGAGTGAATTTCCGGGGCGCCCCGAATCTCCGTTCCACCAATTCCGCCTGCGATGAGGATTTGGGTTTCCCCGCGTCCTGCATCTTCCGGCTCTACCGGCGATGGAGGCTCGAGTCTCCTCGCGTCTCGCATCCCTCAGCTTGGCTGGCCGTGAGGTTTCGGGTTGCCCCGAAGGTTCACTGCACCAGCTTCGCCTGCGATGGGTTCCCAGGTTGCCCCAGGTTCCGCATCCTCCGGTTGTGCCAGAGGTGATTTTCCGGGTTGCCCCGAATCGTCGTTTCTCTGGCTACGCCGATGGATGAATCGTCGAATCGCTTCGAGTCATGCATCCTTCAGCGGCACCGGCGAGTGAATTTCCGGGTTACCCCGAATCTTCAGTTTCTCCGGCTGTGTCGTCTTTGCGTCTTCGGGTTGCCCCGACTCCTGCATCGACGACCGGGTCGACGATGAATCCCCGTCTGTCCTCGAACTTTGCATCCTCAGCTTGCGCAGCGGATGAATCTTCGCGTCCAAGCGAGTCTTGCACATTCCTGCCTTGCGCTCAAATGCATTCTCAATCTCAATCCGGCTTTCCATCGCCGCTTTCGCAACTATGAATTGCTTAATTCAATCGCACTCTGCATCGTCCCGCGAGGCTGAAACTGCGTTACCAACTCGCCACAGGGTTACCAACTGTCTGGAGAGTAGGCTTGGTCGATCTGTGGAAGCAAGTGCAAATCTAAGTTGTATTTGTGGATATCACCATAGGTGGTGCAGTCGTGCATTCAATTTCCTTTTTTGCAGAAAGGATGGAGAGTTATGACGAGTTATCAATGATTTATGGGAGATGATCGGGCAACGACCGACGCGGCCTGTATACTCTGCGAAGGTTCCGAGGTAAACATGCTCCAAGCTGCTGTCTCGCTCGCTGTGGCGGCCGCGTGCCGTTTGCGCTTCGCGGTCCTTACCGCAATGCTTGCTTTCACCGCCCTTCCGCTCCTGGCCCAGGAACAGCCGATACCCGCCGAGCTCGGTTTCCTGAACAAGGTCGGCAAGCCGTACCGGATCACCTATGAACCCTGGACCGAAATGCAGATGCCGACGGGAAATAATGGAATGGGCGGGGTTGGCAAGATGGTGCGCGGAAAGCATTGGCAGTTTCCCGTCATTGTCACCGGCGCGATGACGAACGAAGCCGTTTGGGCCATTATCAAACCGGCCTTCCTCGCCAGCGGCTGGACCGTAGTGCATGAATGGTCCGCCGGAGGACTCCTGATGTTTGTTCACTACCAGAGAGACGGAGTTGAGGCATGGGCCGAGACCGACCCGCTCGGCCCGGAGCGCGCGGCGGTGGACATCGTTGAGGCTGCGCCGATTCCCTTCACCTTCACCCTGAAGCCGCCCGCCGCCACTCCTGAACCTGTCAGTGCGACCGCGGGCGATTTTCCCTGGCTTGGCCCGTTGCCCGGGTGGCAGTTCCGCAGCAGCGTCGCGGACACCGATCCTTTCCGCGTCGCCATCACTGGCGTCACCGAACCCGAACTCGTGGCCCCGTCGTCGATCATCAAAACCTACCGACAGCCCCCGGTTGGCATGTCCGACAGCCTCTTTCACGCGGCCTATCACGATGCCCTCATCAAAGCCGGCTGGACGATCCTGTACGACCGCCAGAACGTTTCCCTCACCGCGCACTTCACTCAGAACGGGCGCAACCTGTGGGCCACCCTGTACAAGAGCGAATTCAACGAGATCCGTGTAGCCGACGCAGGCGCAGCGAGCAGAGACATGAGCAGCGACCTGAAGACCGACTGCCACGTTGCCATCTACGGCGTGCTCTTCGACTTCAACAAGTCCACGCTACAACCTGACAGCGATCCGGTGCTGCAGCAGATTCTGGAGTTATTGAAGAAGAATCCCGCGCAGAAGATCGAAGTCCAGGGACATACGGACAACGTGGGCGGCGATGCCTACAATCAAACACTCTCTGAAGCGCGCGCCAAGGCTATCGTTACCTGGATCACTCAACATGGGATCGCCGGCGACCGGCTTACTGCCAAAGGATTTGGCAAGACCAAGCCGATTGCGGATAACGCAACCGACGCGGGGAGAGCGAAGAATCGCAGGGTCGAGATTGCCGACCCGAATTGCGCGGCACACGGGAAGTAGTCTCGAGAGACTGGCAGCGGTCTTCCAGAAAAGCGGGTTTCGCGCCTGGTTAGTGGTTACGAGATGGCTTCCGAAAGCTCCGGTCTATCCCTTCGAGCGTTTATGGCGATTTTTAGGGGTGAGATCGGCCGCCCTACCAACCCCAAGTGTTATTTTGCCCGCTGAGGTGCCTTCTTAGGTGGCCTCGAGTCTTCTGGGGGCAAGTGATCCATGGGCACCACAGCTGCGACGTCCTTGCCGCGACTCGTTACCACCGTCACTTCGTTCCCATAATGGGCGCGACGAAGCGTATCTGCAAAGTCTTTCCGTGCTTCGCTAATTGTTAAGCGCCGTACCATGCTTTCAATAATGTACAACAATTCATTTTTGTACGAATCGCATCTATTGTACATTCGTAGCTACTTGTACGATTTGCCACTTTTGTACGATAGTGAGTACTGGTGACTTTGGGTACGGATCGGCGAGGCCCGGTTATGTAGACTAGTAGGTTAACGCTTTGGGGGCTTTAAATGGTTCGGACGTTGCCCGACTTCTATAACCCGCCTGCGGTCGAAACCGCCGTCGGCACGCGGTTTGCACCAATTGCTGGCTGGAATGCGTTTCATTACGGGCTTCTCTTGCAGGAATTCCAAGAGCAGTATACGGTGCATGAACTGAGGCCTCCACTGGGAAGTGTTACGTTCGAGTTCTCATCCCAGGAAGGGAGCTTCGCGGGGACGCCCTTAAGGTGTTGGTTCATCAGCGAGGAGAGAGCAGAGCTTATCCAGGTGCAAAACGACTGCTTCATCCGCAATTGGAGAAAGACCGAGGACCCCCCGGACTATCTTCACTACGATGTCATTCGTCCTCGATTCCAGCGAGATTGGTCGAAGTTCCGAGCGTTTCTTGAGAAGAACAACCTGGGGTCGCCTGATGTTTGGCAATGCGAAGTGTCGTACATAAATCAGTTTGTACGTGGGATCGAGTGGCGCGACTTTGACAATCTCAATGAGCTTTACCCAGTCTGGTCAAAAGGCCGGAGAACCCCGCTCTTGGCGAGGCCGCAGATGGCGGCATTCGCGACGGCGTACGCGTTGCCGAATGAGCGTGGGACACTGCAATTCGTGTCACAGCCGGGCGTACGCAAGAGCGACGGCGCCGAGATCATCCAGCTCACCGTTACCGCACTTGGGAGGCCGAATTCTTCCGATGAATCAGGCATCATGGAATGGCTCGACCTTGGGCGAGCGGCAGTGGTACAGGGATTCACCGATTTCACCGGTGACAAAGCGCACTCGATTTGGGAAAAAAATGACTCTAATGCTCGCGACAAATTCATTGACTGAAGTGCCGACATTCGCTTCTTGGGCACAGGAGATGCCGCAGATTGCGAGCGCGGCAAGCGCCAACAATTCGCATTGGCTCTATTCAGCCCTGACCCAAGTCCGCGAAATCGAGCAAGAGGGCGAACTGATTCCGGGATTGGGTGATCTGCGGATCGCGGTGCAGACGGCGATGCGCGCCAGGATTCTCCTCGCCTCGATTGAAATTTCCAGCTTGCCAGCGCCGATAGTATCGCCGGTTTCGGGGGGTGGGCTGAGCATCGTATGGACGCTCGGACTCAAGGAGGTCAAAGTCTCACTCGATCCGGGAGGGGAGACCGCGATCTTCAGGATTGAGGATGATGAGATTCTCGGCGACGAGACCGTGGACATAATGGCACGGTCGCCAATTGCCCGACAACTGCGATGGATGCTTGATTCCAACTTGTAGGCGCGATCATGCCTCCACTCAATGACGACGCCAGCATCGGAGCAGAAAGGGTTGTGTTACGCGTGCTGCTCGCCAAGTGGGTCACGACAAAAGGCGGACGGGAGCGTCCGACTTCGGACTCATTGCGGGATTCGAACTAAGAGAACTCGTGTTTTCTCGAAGGGGAGATTTCGCTCGCTGAATTGCGGGTGCTCTTCAACGGAAGAAAGATCGCGAGGATTCCAGTAAGCTTGCTGAGGGCGGAGGGTTTTTGGCTGGAGAGGCGCCCGGAGGAGGCGCCCGATGGGTGCACGGTTCCGACGTCTCATCTAGTCTGCGGTCCACCGGATGCACCGGCGAGAGGGATCTACGAAGCAAAGGCACGGCGCATCGTAAATTCATTGGAAGTAGAAGTTCTGCCCGGCCCCCCAAACCCGGGCTCCGAGGTTGCTGAACTAACGAACCCCGATCAGGGATAACTATCCTTTTGCAAATATCGCTTTGATTCCGCAGAGGGCTAGCCTGGTGCGCTCTTCGTTTTCGATTAGGGAGAATCTCACGTGGGCGTCGCCGTAGTCTCCGAAGCCTATACCGGGAGATTCGGCCGTCTTGGCTTCGTTGAGCAGGAGCTTGGAGAATTCAAGCGAGCCTAGCTTGCGGTATTGCTCGGGGATTTGCGCCCATACAAACATGGTTGCCTTTGGCAACGCTACGGGCCAGCCTAGCTTGTTGAGGCCTTCGACTAATACGTTGCGGCGGAGGCGGCAGTTTTCGCAGATTTCCGCTACGCACTCCTGCGGGCCTTCCAGCGTGGCCCGCTTCCACGGCTAACCGTACGATGGATTGTCGATCTGCCTGTATCGTCGGCAGGAACTTACCCAAATTTGGGGTTCCTTCCTATTGCTCGCCCGAGATCGACTCTCCATCGGCTATTGTGCGGGTTGGGGAGGTACGACAGTCCAACTTCCGTCCGTGCCTTTGACCAGGGTGGCGGTAGCTGATTGGATGGATGTGTCAGCAGCGATCCTGGGAAAGGCCCTCATCGATTCGGGGGTACGGATCCAGTCGGGGATTCCTTCAACTTCGTAACTGTAATTGACGGCGTATTGCGTGGGGTTGGATGGGTCATTGGGGGTGGCGTGGTCGATCGCGGTGGCGTTGAAGTGGCCGAAGCAGAAGTTACCGGAGCCGGGCTGGCCGGGATCGGGAGTCCAAGAGGGGTGGCCCTTATCGGAGAGGTCGTATTTATTGACCATTTTGGAGCCGAGGGGAGAGCTTTTCTTTTCCACGGACTCACGAATGAACAGGCCGGCATCGGTGACGGCGTCGTAGCCGCGGATCTTTTCGTCTTTGGAGGGATCGGCCTCAACAGGGAGCTTGATTGGTTCGGGCCACACGCATTCGTGTCGGCCGGCGAAGGTCTGGTTGATCGCGGAGATGAATTCCGCCTTGTCGACTTGTTTCTTGCAACCGATGGCACATGCCAATAGCCCGGTCAACACGAGTGCGAGGGCGATTCTTTCACGCATCCCAATCACCTCAAAGATTTGGATGCTGGAATGGGGTTGAAACGATTGAGCCTGTATCTGCCCGGGTTGCCGAAAGAGGAACGCAAAGCGACTTTGCTTCTCGTAAGGTATCCCTCAGGGGCTAAATGACCTTGCCCCCGCAAAACGTATCCCTTAGCGAGCTGCTCTAATAGCGAAAGGGAAACGAAGATGAGGCAGGGGACGCGTGGTCGTTACACGCTTGAGTTCAAGCAGGAAGCGGTCCGGCTA
>Ga0182012_10001834_pt1 | contig 23196 bp, 20 predicted proteins | sample 612S2SmetaG_FD_120486 | JGI IMG/M metagenome (GOLD analysis project Ga0182012, IMG submission 120486) | Permafrost microbial communities from Stordalen Mire, Sweden - 612S2S metaG | ecosystem: Environmental > Terrestrial > Soil > Wetlands > Permafrost | place: Sweden: Stordalen | collected... | reverse complement strand
CGTAGATGGGGTAACGGGCCGGCCGGCACCGAGCAAGCCGAGCCAAGCAAGCCGCCCGCTCGCTACGGCGCTGTTTGGTGGCGCGCTTCGCGGGCGGCTTGCTTGGCAAAGCGGTGGTCGTCCCTCAAACTGATGGTGTTTCAATTCAACGGAGTCGGGCGAGCCCGCTCCAAGCATCATCGAGGGACGACCATGAACTACTATGCTGGAATTGACGTGTCATTGGAATACTCAAGCGTGTGCGTTATGGATGGGAGCGGCAAGATCGTGCGGGAAGCGAAAGTATTGAGTGAGCCGGACGCGCTGATCGCCTGGTTCGGTGAGCTCGGCTTCGGCCTGGAGCGGATCGGACTGGAAGCGGGGCCACTGTCGCAGTGGCTGTTCGCGGCGATGACGCAAGCTGGTCTTGCGGTCGAATTGCTGGAGACACGGCACGTCCACAACGCCTTCAAGACGATGCCGGTGAAGACCGATCGCAGGGACGCGCGTGGCATCACCGAGCTGATGCGGCTGGGCTGGTTCCGTCCGGTGCACTGCAAATCGGCGGAAGCGCAAGAGACCCGGGCGCTGCTGACGGCGCGCAAGCTGCTGCAGACCAAGCTTCACGATATCGAGCTGAGCCTGCGCGGCATTCTGCGTGGCTTCGGCCTCAAGGTCGGCCGGACCACGCCAACTGAGTTCGAGGCCAGGATCAGGGAGCTTGTCGATGACCATCCGAGCTTGCAGGTCATCGCCCAGGCTTTGCTGGCCGCACGCACGGTGCTGCGGCGCGAGTTCAACGGCTTCGAGAAGCGGGTGCGGTCGATGGCGCGCTCCGACGCGCGGACACGGCTATTGATGTCAACGCCCGGCGTGGGCATGATCGTCGCGCTGACCTATGTTTCCGCGATCGATGATCCCCAGCGCTTCAAGTCCTCCAAGGCGGTCGGTGCTCATTTCGGACTGACGCCGAAGAAGTATCAGTCCGGTGAGACCGACATCACCGGAAAGATCTCGAAGATCGGCGACGCAAGCGTGCGAGCTGTGCTCTATGAGGCGGCTCACGTCATCCTGACACGGCCGATCAAGGGATCAAACCTCAAGAGCTGGGCCGCCAGGATCGCCAAGCGCGCCGGCATGAAAACAGCGAAGGTGGCCCTGGCCCGCAAGCTGGCGGTCATCATGCATCGCATGCTGGTTGATGCCAAGCCATTCAACTTCGCCGCCGCCGCGGCCTGATAGAAGGAGAGTTTAAAGAGTTTCGGGCGGGTCTCGGACACCAGCCTTCCCGAAGCGGAGTCCCTCGCCGGGACGATGGCACAGGTCAGACCGCAACCCGCCCAGTGGCATTGCGACCACGCGTAAGTAGATCGGTCGGCCTGTTCCTCTCAGCACCCCATCAGGTGGCGGTCTTGCACCGGCCCCGTACAGAAGCGAGTGCCTGGCGATGGATGATGCAAAAAGGGATTGACAAACCGAGGCCCGTTACAGAAAGGCGGGTTGGAGGCGAAGCCGTAACCCGCCATCTTGGTGGCTCATAACGGCGGATCGTGATCCGCCCTACACTTCCTGGAAGCCAATAGTTACGCGCTGAGGCTCGCGGATGCCTCGGCCTGCTTGCGCTTCCGCACCAGAATCCGCAAGCCCGCTTCCGACAGCCATTGCCAGTCATAGTTGCGGCGAGCGGACAACGCACGATGCTTTCGCATTCTCTCGCGTTCCTGCGCTTTTGATGTCATGTTGAGTCGGCTTTGCAACGCGATTGTTCCCGTTTTCAGACAGTTGCATGTCCGAGCCCTGACGGAATTGGGTACGTTCGCCGATCTGAAATTCTCCTGCGTATGATGTGTACTTTGAGTTGGAAAATCGTGCCGTGCGTCCGGACGACGGGCTTGATCAAGTTTCTGATCAGCGCATGGTTGGTGGGCCTGGCCACTACCGCCGCATCGACCTCAGCGAATGCACAGTGCGTGACGGCGGGCACCACGGTAACGTGTACCGGCACCGTCTCCGGCAGTCCCACAGGTTTTGGCGATGGCACTCAAACCGGGCTCACCATCCAGGTCCAACCGAACGCGTCGGTGAGCGGAACAGTCGATGGCTTATCTGCCGGTGCCAACAACATCTTTCTCAACACCGGAATGATCCAGGGGACCGACCCAACCGTTGGAGTTGGAATTGCGCATGGTCTCAACGCCAACATTTCCAATTTCGGGCTGATCTCCGCGCAGAATGGAATCAACGGTGATGGCAGTGCAACGATCACCAACTCAGGCACCATCAGCAGCGTCAGCGCTACGAACACCGGAGTTCAGGGCGTCGCGATTCAGGAAACGGCTGCCACGATTACAAACTCCGGCACGATCAGCGGGACGCATGGAGGCGTCTTTCTTACAATCGGCGGCACGATCGACAATTCAGGGACCATCACCGCTCCAATCGGCATCAGCAGCAACGGGGTTGCCAGCGTCACCAATTCAGGGACCATTACAAGCGCGGGCGGTGTTGCCATAACGGTGCTAGCCAGCGGTGGCACGCTAACGATCGCGCCGAGCAGCGTGATCAACGGCACGGTGGCGTTTGGCAGCTTCGGAATCCTCCAGCTCGGCGGAACAATAACCTCCGGCACCTTCAATGTCTCGCAGATCGGCGGACAATATCAGGGTTTCTCAGTCTTCAATGTGGTGGGTGCATCGACGTGGACCCTGACAGGCAGCGGAGCGCAGAATTGGACGGTGAGCAGCGGAACGCTGATCGGCGACACCAACAGCCTGCAAGGGGGCTTGATCACGAACAACAACGTGCTGCAGTTCGCCCAGGATATGGATGGGGTCTATGCCGGGAGCATCAGCGGCGCCGGTCTCCTCATCAAGTCAGGAACCGGCGACGTGATATTTACAGGAGCCAACAGTTACGCGTCCGGTACATCCATCCTGGGCGGAACGCTGCAATTGGGCAATGGTGGCGCCAGCGGATCGATCGTCGGCATCGTGGTCGACAGTTCCGTGTTCGCCATCGACCGCTCCGACACTTACATTTTTTCCGGCACGATCACCGGTAGCGGTTCGTTCGCCCAGATCGGCACCGGAACCACGATCCTGACCGGAGCCAACACCTATTCGGGTGGCACCACGATCAGCGCCGGTACGTTGCAGGTGACCAACAGCAATCCGAGTTTCAGCAGTTCGGTCGGCACCGGCCTGGTCACCCTCAATGGCGGCACATTCCAGGCTGGCGCCAATGGCCTTGGCTTCAGCAACGGATTCGCGCTGAACGCCGGTGTTAGCAACACGATCGATACCCAAGCCAATACACTGACACTTTCGGGCGTCATCGCCGATGGCAACGGTGCCGGCGCTTTCACCAAGGTCGGCTCCGGCACGCTCGTGCTCACGGGTTCCAACACTTTCACTGGTGGCACCACGATCAGCGCCGGCATCCTGCAACTCGGCAATGGCGGTGCGACGGGATCAATCGTCGGCAACGTCGTCGACAACGGAGCGTTCATGATCAATCGCTCGGGTGCGCTGATCCTCGGCGGGACGGTTTCCGGCGACGGTGCCGTTTTGCTTGATGGTCCCGGAACGACCATACTGACGGGAGCCAATACCTATTCGGGCGGCACCACGATCAACGCCGGCACCCTGCAACTTGGCAACGGCGGTGCGACGGGATCGATCGTCGGCAACGTCGTCGACAACGGGACGTTCATGATCGATCGCTCAGGTATGCTGATCCTCGGTGGAACCATTTCCGGCACTGGTTCCCTTTTGCTTGATGGCACCGGAACAACCGTACTGACTGGGGCCAATACCTATTCGGGTAGCACCACGATCAACGCCGGCACGCTGGTGGTGAACGGATCGATCGCCCAATCGGCGACCGCGGTCAACGCCGGCGCCGTGCTCGCAGGCGCCGGTACGGTGGGCGCGGTGTCGGTGAACAGCGGTGCGAGCTTGGCGCCGGGGGCCGTCAGTGCGCCGGGTACCCTGACCGTCGCGGGCCATCTGGGCTTCCAGCCGGGCGCTTACTACTTCGTACAGGTCAATCCGGCGAACGCATCGAGCACCAAAGTGACGGTGGGCGCCGCGGCCTCGCTGGCGGGAACCGTGGAAGTGGCTTTCGCGCCGGGGAGCTACGCCAGGAACAGCTATGACATCCTCCATGCAGCCCGCCTCGGGGGCACCACATTCGGCGGGGTCGCCGGCAGTCTTCCAGGTTTCACGATCGGACTAAGCTATACGCCGACGGATGTGCTGCTGAACCTGACGGCCACGCTCGGCGCTGGAGGCGGCGGCAACAATCCGCCGGGTAATCAAAAGAAGGTCGCCGGGGCGATCAATACCCACTTCAACAACGGAGGCGAACTGCCACCAGGATTCCTCAACCTGTTCGGCCTCAGCGGCGGCAATCTTTACAATGCGCTGGCCCAACTCTCTGGTGAGGCCGCAACCGGCTCGCAGCAAGTCACGTTTGACGCAATGAATATGTTTCTGGGAGTGTTGACCGATCCATTCATCGACGGACGCGGCGCCACGACGCCACCCGGATCGGCTGCAGCGCCGTTTGCCGAACAGAGCGGATACGGTGCAAGCGCCTATACTTCCGACGGCTGCGGGCGTGCGGACTCGGAGCGCGATGCATACGGTATGATCACCAAGGCGCCGCCGCACTCGTTCAGCGTCGATCAAAGCTGGAGCGTGTGGGCGGCGGCTTACGGCGGATCGCGGGCCACGGATGGCAACGCGACGCTGGGGTCCGACAGCACAACAAGCACCATCTACGGCACGGCGGTGGGAGCCGATTATCGCTTCTCGCCTGATACATTGGCAGGATTTGCGCTCGCAGGCGGTGGAACGAGCTTCACTATTGCAAACGGCCTTGGCGGCGGCTGGTCCGACCTATTCCAGGCCGGCGTCTTTATTAGGCACACGCAAGGGCCCTCTTATATCTCTGGCGCCCTGGCCTATGGCTGGCAGGACATCACCACCAACCGCATGGTGACGGTTGCCGGCATCGATCAGTTACGCGCGCAGTTCGATGCCAATGCATGGTCCGGACGCGTCGAGGGCGGCTATCGTTTTGTCAGCCCATGGATCGGCGCCGCCGTTACACCTTACGCCGCGGGACAATTCACCACGTTCGATATGCCCGCCCATGCCGAGCAGGCAGCGCTCGGCGCCAACAACTTTGCGCTCGCCTACGGCTCAAGCAGTGTCACCGACGCGCGCTCCGAACTCGGGCTTCGAACCGACAGATCCTTCGCGACGCAGGTCGGCATCCTCACGCTGCGCGGCCGCGCGGCCTGGGCGCACGATTTCAATACTGACCGCGACATCGCGGCTACCTTTGAGACGCTGCCGGGCGCGTCCTTCGTCGTAGACGGCGCCGCCCAGGCGCATGACGCCGCCCTCGTTACCGCATCCGGCGAAATGAAGTGGCAGAACGGCTGGTCCGTCGCCGCCACTTTCGAGGGTGAGTTCTCAAGCGTAACCAGGAGTTATGCCGGCAAAGGCGTGGCGCGATACGCCTGGTAACCGCGCGACTTCGGCGCAGGCGCATAATGGCGGATCATGATTCACCCTAAGAGTCGTCACCGCCTTACTTATCGCGACTGTGTCAATGCGATCCCAGGGTACTTGTCGTGATGCTCCACATATTCGACGCGCATGCCGTCGGGATGACGGACCAACATGTTCCACCCCGTCGGCACCGGCTTCGGCGCTTCCGGGACTTCCGCCCCGATGGTGGGCAGGTAGCCGGCGAAACCACGGATGTCACGACCATGAATGTGGCGAGGGTTGCGGTGAAGGGAGCGAGGCTCTCCTGCGTTCCGGCGATGAAAAGAATGTTGTCGACTTGCGCCAATTCCAGATGGTGCTCCGGATAACTGAAGCGCAAATGAGCTTTCCGGCCGATCAACGTCTCGTAAAAGCTGACGGCCTCTTCAAGCCGGTCAAGGGCAAGGTACCGCCGCACCAAGATGTTCAGGATCTTCATGGGTCGATGTCCTCCTGCGTCAGATGATGTCAGGGCAGCGCTTCATCATCAATTTCTATGCAATACTGGATCCCTGCTTTCGCGACGCTTTCGCGGGGATGACGTGCGGAGTGACGCCGCCAGAAGTCTTTTGACATTTGGTACAATGGCATGTGCCGACGCCAAGGAAAGCCGAGGTGATTTCGAAGCGTATTGTGCCGCAGGCGCAGCCTCCAGCACGTGCCATCGTTTTGACCCCCGAATTCGATTGATCACCTTGCTTCTCTAAGACCTCTCAGCGCCGGCATCGGCGGTGAGTTCTCCCCCCTTGCGGGAGAGGTTTGGGGCTTGCTCCAGCGAAGTTCTTCCCACGAGTCCTGATCGCGAAGGGACCCCCTCACCCGCCCGGCTGCGCCGGTCGACCTCTCCCGCGAGGGGAGAGGTGTACCGAGCCTGGGCTTATGAGGGAAGATGAGAGTGGCACCGCGCGCGGCGCGCCAAAGGAATAGCCAAAGGAAAACCGCGCACCCCGCCTCACGCGGTCTTTGCAGCCTTCAATCCGAGCTTGGCTTCGACCGCTTCGCGCATCATGAACTTCTGGATCTTGCCGGTGACCGTCATCGGAAATTCGTCGACGAATTCGACGTAGCGCGGGATCTTGTTGTGGGCGATCTGGCCCTCGCAGAAGGCGCGGATCTCGTCGGGGGTGAGGCTCTCGCCGGCGCGGGTCCGGATCCAGGCGCAGAGCTCCTCGCCGTAGCGGTCGTCGGCGACGCCGAAGATCTGCACATCCTGGATCTTCGGATGGCGGTAGAGAAACTCCTCGATCTCGCGCGGGTAGAGGTTCTCGCCGCCGCGGATCACCATGTCCTTGATGCGGCCGACGATGTTGCAGTAGCCTTCCCGGTCGATCACCGCGAGATCGCCGGTGTGCATCCAGCCATTGGCATCCAGCACATCCCTGGTTTTTTCCGGCTCATCCCAGTAGCCCAGCATCACGCTGTAGCCGCGGGTGCAGAGCTCGCCGCGCTCGCCGCGTGGCACGATGCGGCCCTCGAGATCGATGACCTTGACTTCGACATGGGGATGGATGCGGCCGACCGTGGACACCCGGCGCTCCAAGGGATCGTCGGTGGCGCTCTGGAAGCTCACCGGGCTGGTTTCGGTCATGCCGTAGGCAATGGTGATGTCGCGCATGTTCATCGCCTCGTTGACACGCCGCATCACCTCGATCGGGCACGGCGCGCCGGCCATGATGCCGGTGCGCAGCGAGGACAGGTCGAAGCTTGCAAACTCCGGATGGTCGAGTTCGGCGATGAACATGGTGGGGACGCCGTACAGCGTCGTGCATTTTTCCTGCGCCACGGTCCGCAGCGTCGCCAGCGGATCGAACCCCTCGCCGGGATAGACCATCGTAGCCCCTGAAGTAACGGCGGCGAGATTGCCCATTACCATGCCGAAGCAGTGATAGAGCGGCACCGGAATGCAGATGCGGTCGTTTTCGGTCAGGCGCATCGCGCGTCCGACGAAATAGCCGTTGTTGAGGATGTTGTGATGGGTCAGCGTGACGCCCTTGGGCGAGCCCGTGGTGCCGCTGGTGAACTGGATGTTGACGGCGTCGTCGAACTGCAGCGTGCGGGTCAGCGCAGCCCGCGCCTCCCGATGGCGCTGGCTCCCCATCCGCGCCACCTCCTCGAACGCGAGCGTGCCGGGACAGGCGGGACCGCCGATCTGGATCACCGCGCGCAGTTGCGGCAGCCGCGCCGCGCGCAGCTCGCCGGGCTGCGATGTCGCGAGCTCCGGCAGCAGCGTGTTCAGCATCTCCATATATTGGCTGGTCTTGAAGGCCGTCGCCGTGACGATCGCGGCGCAGCCGACCTTGGCCAGCGCAAATTCAAGTTCGCTCAGGCGATAGGCCGGGTTGATGGTGACCAGGATGAGCCCGGCCTTGGCGGCGGCAAACTGCGTCAGCGTCCATTCCGGCCGGTTCAGCGACCAGATCCCGATCCGCGCGCCGCGCTCCAGGCCAAGCGCGAGAAAGCCTGCCGCCAGCGCCTCGACCCGCTCCGCCAGCTCCCGCCACGTCCACCGGACATCGTGGCTCGGCGAAACCAGCGCCTCACGATCGGGCCAGCGTCGGGCCGCGGCATCGAGACTGCGCCCGATGGTGTCGCCAAGCAGCGGGGCATCGGCCACGCCAGATACATAGCTGTCCGCGATGTCAGTCAATTGCCACTCCCTATTTCGGCTTACGATGCTGCGCTCCCTCCCCCGCGTCTATGGCGGGGGAGGGAGCGAGAGAGCAACGCTCGCGAACCATTCGTTTCATGGAATCGCGCGATCATGCCGCCTTCTGGCCGGCCGCATCGAGCCCGGCGTAAACACCGCGCTCGAAGCCCGCGAAGGCTTCCAGGCATTGGCCATCCGCGAATGGCAGCACCTGCATCAGGATCACGCCGGTGACGTCGCGCACCGGGTCGATCCAGTAATAGGTGTTGGCGAGACCCGCCCAGGCGAGGCTGCCGGGGCTGCGGCCCTCCGCCGTCTGGGCGGTCGTGATCAAAAAGCTCAGCCCCCATTTCTTGACCATGTCCGGATAAAGATCGACATCGTTGGTCGCGAACGCGACGGAGGACGTCATCTTGGTCATGGTGAGTTCGCCGATGTGGTTCTGGCCCATCGTCGCGACCGTCTCGGGCTTCAGCACCTGGTTGCCGTTGCCGCGGCCCTTGTTGAGGATCATCTGGGTGAACTTGATGTAATCGCCGGCGGTGCCGTAGAGACCGCCGCCACCCATGTGGAATTCAGGATCCTGCTCGAGTTCGAACGGGATCGGCGCCAGCGATCCATCGGGTTGCCGTCCGTGCATGCCGACCAGACGCTGGCGTTGCGCATCGCCGATCTTGAAGCCGGTGTCGGTCATGCCGAGGGGGGTGAACAGATGGTCGCGCAGATAGGCGTCGAGCCGTTGGCCGGTCACCGCCTCGACGGCCTTGCCGACGAAATCGATGTTGATTCCATATTCCCAGCGCGTGCCGGGGTCGGATACCAGCGGCGTCTTCAGCGCCTCGTTCTTGCAGGTGGTGACGGCTGGCAGCCCGGTCTTCTCAAGATATCGGACCATGTCGCCGTTCCACATATTGTAGCAGAAGCCGGCAGTATGGGTCATGAGATGGCGCAGCGTGATCGGCTTCCGCGCCGGCCGCAGCCGCGGCTCGCCATCGGCATCGAAGCCTTCGAGCACCTGTGGGGCGGCGAGATCGGGCAATACCTGGCCGATCGGCGCGTCGAGCGAGAGCTTGCCCTGCTCGACCAGCTGCATCGCGGCAGCCGTCGTGATCGCCTTGGTCATCGAGGCGATCCAGAACACGCTGTCCGGCGTCATGGCGTCGTCCTTGGACAGGTCGCGCTTGCCGAACGCGCCCTGATAGATCACCTCTTTACTATTGGCGGCGATCGCGACCACGCCAGGAATTTCCCTGGCGTCGCTTTTCTGACGCAGGACCTGATCAATCTCAGCTTGATTTCGCATAAGTGACCTCCCGTTGGTTTTTTGAAGTGGGCGATCTTCCTCCGGGCGGTGTCATCCCGCAAGCATCAGCTACCGACGATCGGGAACCGGTCGCGATCTCTTGATCGAAGGCTCGATGAATTCGGGCCCGCTGAACGGTTCCGGCCGCCATAATTGCGGTGTATTGGATTGCTTAAGCGATGACCTCTCGGCCTGTCCACGATATGGTCCGGCTTCAAGGAACCATATTTCCCGGTAAAGCGTTGACGGTATTACTGTAGGCTGTCGGTCCGGCCATTGGATGCGATTGATTGCGGCCTTCGCGGCCGCCAAGGGGGTTTAGGATGATTTCGACCTGGAGCGAATGGAAGCGCTATCCGCGGGCAGCGCGCGGCGAAAATATCGAAGCGCCGATCAGCCCTGGCCTCTACGAGGTGCGCAATGCCGCGACCGGCGGGCTGCATGCCTTCGGTGCGGTCGATAATGTCGCCCAGGCCTTGTCCCAGTTGCCCGTCGGATCCAAATCTTGGTTCGGCCGGCGCGAAGCCGCAGAGCAGCCCGATCTCGAATACCGGACCTGCGCAACGTCCACCAAGGCGGACGCCAAGACCATGGCGGAACGCATGATCGGCCGTCGTGAGACCTATATGAGCGGAGCGGCCTGAGCCGCCCTGTCTCAAGGTCCTGAAGTGTTAAAAGGGAGAAATGCCATGTCCCCGACTGCCGCCGCGCGCCCCTCGCAAGCCTCTGCGCCATCGCTGCGCGACCGCCTGAAAGATCCGTCGCTGTTGCGCGACCGCTGTTATATCGACGGCGCCTGGACTGGAACGCCGGGCCGGCCGGTGACCAATCCGGTCAACGGCGTTGAACTTTCCAAAGTGCCGGTCATGGGCACGGCGGAAGCCACGCAGGCCGTTGAGGCTGCCGAACGGGCGTTTCCAGCCTGGGCCAAGCTCACCGCCAAGCAGCGCTCCAATATCTTGCGCAAGTGGTTCGACCTGATCATCGCCAACCGCGAAGACCTCGCCCTGATCCTGACCTCGGAGCAGGGCAAGCCATTGGCGGAGGCGCTTGGCGAAGTCGATATCGGCGGCGCCTATGTCGAATTCTTCGCCGAGGAGGCGCGGCGGGTCTATGGCGAAACCATTCCGACGCAGCGCCCGGACGCACGGCTTTTGGCGATCCGCCAGCCGATCGGCGTTTGCGGCGCGATCACGCCATGGAATTTTCCCTGCTCGATGATCACCCGCAAGGTGTCGCCGGCGCTGGCCGCCGGCTGCACGGTGGTGCTCAAGCCCGCCAATGAGACCCCGCTCACCGCGCTGGCGCTGGTGGCGCTGGCCGAGAAGGCGGGCGTGCCGAAGGGCGTGTTCAACATCCTCACCGGCCATTCCTCCGCCATCGGCAAGGTGTTGTGCGAACATCCTGCGGTGCGGTTCATCGGCTTCACCGGATCGACCGAGGTCGGCAAGATCCTCTATCAGCAGGCCGCCGTCGGGGTGAAGAAACTCGGCCTGGAACTCGGCGGCAACGCGCCGTTCGTGGTGTTCGACGACGCCGATATCGACGCCGCGGTCGAAGGCGCCATGGTCTCGAAATATCGCAACATGGGCCAGACCTGCGTCTGCGCCAACCGCATCTATGCCCAGGACAAGATCTACGATCAATTCGTCGATAAACTTTCCAAGAAGGTCGCGGCGATGAAGATCGGCGACGGCACCGAACAGGGCGTGACGCAGGGCCCGCTGATCAACATGGAGGCGGTCGACAAGGTCGAGAAGCACATCGCCGATGCGCTCGCCCACGGCGCCAGGATCGTTACCGGCGGCAAACGGCATGCGCTCGGCGGCACCTTCTTCGAGCCCACGGTATTGGCCAATGTCGCCCCCGACGCGCTGGTGTCGCAGGAAGAAACCTTCGGGCCGCTGGCACCGGTGTTCCGCTTCACGGACGAGGCCGACGTGATCGCGATGTGCAACAATTCGCCGTTCGGGCTCGCCTCCTATTTCTACTCGCGCGATCTCGGCCGGGTCTGGCGGGTCGCCGAGGCGCTGGAGTCCGGCATGGTCGGCGTCAACACCGGATTGATCACGACCGAGGTGGCACCGTTCGGCGGCGTCAAGGAAAGCGGCTTGGGGCGCGAAGGCTCCCATCACGGCATGGAAGAATATGTCGAGATCAAATACGTGATGATGGCGGGGATTTAGCGTCGTAAAACATTGTCGTCCCGGCCTATGCCGGGACGACAAAAGTTACCGATCAGTCCGTCCGTGCGACGCTGAGTTCGGATCCGGTGATGCGGCGATAGGCTTCCAGATAGCGCTGGCTGGTGGCGTCTACGACGCTGGCCGGCAGCGGCGGTGGCGGCGCTTCGCCGTTCCAGCGGCCGGCGCGGCGTTCGGCGTCTAGATAGTCGCGCAACGGCTGCTTGTCGAAACTCGGCTGCGACCGGCCGGGCCGATAGGCATCCACGGCCCAGAACCGGGAACTGTCGGGGGTCAGCACCTCGTCGATCAGGATGATGCGGCCATCGCTGTCGCGGCCGAACTCGAATTTGCTATCGGCGATGATGATGCCCTGGTCGCGGCTGAGCTTTTCGCCGAGCGTATAAACAGCGCGGCTCATGCTCTCGAGCTGATAGGCTTCCTCGGCGCCGACGACCTCGCGCATCGCGGCGATCGTGATGTTCTCGTCGTGGCCGGTCGCGGCCTTGGTCGCCGGGCTGAAGATCGCGGGTTCGAGCTTGGCGCTTTCGACGAGGCCGGGGGTAAGGGCCTCTCCCGCCAACGTGCCATGATCAGCATATTCCTTCCAGGCCGAGCCGGAGAGATAGCCGCGGATCACGCATTCGATCGGAAAGACCTTGGTGCGCCGGCACAGCATGGCGCGGCCGGCCAGTGCCGCGCGATGCTCCCGCAACGCCGGCACCTGGGCGATGATCGCCTCGCTGTCGGCGCTGATCATATGATGCGGCACCACGCCTTCGAGCTCGTTGAACCAGAAGGCGCTGATCTGGGTCAGCACCGCGCCCTTCATCGGGATGGTCTCGGCCATGACGACGTCGAACGCCGAGATGCGGTCGGTGGTCAGCAGCAACAGGCGGTCGTCGCCGACAGCATAGATATCCCGGACCTTGCCGCGGCCGATCCGTGGCAGGGGCAGGTCGCTGGCAAGCATGGGGGTCATTGGGCAGGCTTTCAAGGACAGCGGCTAAAACGAAACAACGGTGAGGTTCAGATAGGGCGCCCACAAGGGGTGCCCCTACGCCATATCTCCTGTAGCGGCGACCCTTGTGGTCGCCCTCCTTCAACGCTCCGGCATCAAAAAGGCGGCTCACTCCGGCAGCGGAATGAATTCGGTTTCGTCAGGCACGCGGGCAAAGCGGCCGCTCTTCCAATCTGCCTTGGCCTGCTCGATCCGCTCTTTACTGGAGGAGACAAAATTCCACCAGATGTGACGCGGGCCTTCCAGCGCATCGCCGCCGAGCAACATCATCCGAACCGGCGTTACCGTCCTGACGGTGATGCGATCGCCCGGCCGGAAGATCAGAAGCCGCGGTCCATCAAAACGATCGCCTGAAATCTCGACTTCGCCGTCGACCAGATAGATGGCGCGCTCCTCGTGGTCGGGATCGAGCGGCAGGCTGACGCCCTCTCGCGCAGACACCTCGGTATAAAACCACGGCGACACCATCGCGACCGGCGATGATGTCCCGAACGACGACCCCGCGATGATGCGCGCGGTAAAACCGCCGTCGCGCACCATCGGCAGGTCGGCGGCGGCATAATGCTGAAAGGACGGGGCGATCTCCTCGGAACCGGCAGGCAGCGCGATCCAGCTCTGCAGGCCAAGCATCTTCTGGCCGCTCTGGCGCTGAACGTCGGGGGTGCGCTCGGAATGGGCGATGCCGCGGCCCGCGGTCATCAGGTTCATGGCGCCGGGTTCGATTTCCCGGATGTTGCCCTCGCTGTCGCGGTGCATGATGCTGCCGTCAAACAGATAAGTGACGGTGGCGAGCCCGATATGGGGATGCGGCCGCACGTCCATGCCCTTGCCGGACATGAACTGCACCGGCCCGAAATGATCGAAGAAGATGAAGGGGCCGACCATCTGGCGCTTGCCGTGCGGCAGCGCGCGGCGCACGGCAAATCCATCGCCGAGATCGCGGGTGCGCGGTACGATCACCAGTTCGAGGGCGTCGCAGGAATTGACATCGCCGAGCACGGGATCGTGGGAGGGAATCCAGCTCATGAAATTTCTCCATGATCTATCGCCGCATTATAGCAATAAGCATGCGGCGCCGTCCAAGCGGGAAAGGCTGTCGCCCGACCTGGGGCGGCAACGACGAACCTGCTGCCCCGTGACCCGCGGCGCGCAGGTTCTGCGTCGGCTAGCATCGCGTCGATCCGCCTTGCCTATTTTATGGTCAATTTTGACCAGACATGGACGGCTGAAATGTGTTGCGACTTTAGATAGCGATTCGGAACCCGCGTTCTCCGGACGCCTTTTGGCGGGATGGCTTGCTTTTCGCAATCCGAAGGTTGGCAACATTGTAGTGGCGTTGGATTTTGCGTCCCACGAAGTGCCGGACTTGGTTCGGCGCGAGCCATGGTATGCCGATGACAGATGCCGCTGCACAGGTCCAAAAGCTGCTGCTCCAGCAGGAGGCCATCGCGAGGTTTGGCAGCTTCGCGCTCCGCGAACGGGATCTGATGAACATCCTGACGGAGGCGGCGCGGGTTTGCGCGAAGGGCCTGAACGTGCCCTTCAGCAAGGTGTGCCGTTACCGGGCCGAGCAGAACGATCTCCTGATCGTCGCCGGCTACGGATGGCAGGACGGGGTGATCGGTCGCGTGGTGTCGCGTGCCGACTTGAGTTCGCCGCAGGGACGCGCCTTCACCACCGGGGCACCATCGATCTGCGGCGACCTGCGAAAGGATCGCGGTTACGATCTGCCGCCGTTCTATGCCGAGCATGGCATCGTCTCGACCGCCGATGTCATCATCAAGGGTGGCGGCGACAAGCCTTTTGGGGTGCTCGAGATCGACAACGACCAGCCGCACGATTACGACGAGCACGACATCAATTTCCTCACCGGCTTCGCCAACGTTCTGGCCGAAGCCGTCGCGTCGGCCTCCCGGGGAGAAGCACTGCAGATCACCGTCGATCGAATGAAGGCCATTGTCGAGGAAAAGGACCATCTGCTGTTTGAGAAGGGTCAGGCGGACCTGCAGCTTCGGCAGGCCCAGAAAATGGAGGCTGTCGGTCAACTGACCGGCGGTGTCGCTCACGACCTCAATAACATCCTTACGGTCATTATTGGAACGATCGAGATCCTGTCCGAAGCCGTCGCCGACCGGCCGTCGCTCGCCGCCGTCGCGAAAATGATCGACGAAGCGGCCGCGCGGGGCGCCGACCTGACCCAGCGCCTGCTCGCATTCGCCCGCAAGCAGGCGCTGCAGCCGCGGCAGGTCGATGTCAATTCGCTGGTGACGGAATCAGCCAAGCTGCTGCGGCCGGCGCTGGGCGAGCACATCGAGCTTCACATGAAACTCGCCGGCGACACCTCGCACGCCTTGATTGATCCAAGCCAGCTTAACAATGCGCTTCTCAACCTTGCGCTCAACGCCCGCGATGCGATGCCGGATGGCGGCAAGCTCATCATCGAGACCGCCAATGTCGTCCTCGACGACAGTTATGTCAGCATGAACAGCGATGCCATCGCCGGGGATTATGTGATGGTGGCGTTGACCGATTCCGGGCACGGCATCCCTGCCGGCATTCTCGAACATGTGTTCGAGCCTTTCTTTACCACCAAGGACGTCGATAAGGGCTCCGGCCTCGGCCTCAGCATGGTCTATGGCTTCGTCAAGCAGTCCGATGGTCATATCAAGATCTACAGCGAGGTCGGCCTTGGCACCACGGTGAAAATCTATCTGCCGCTGGCGACCGACACCGCCAAGCCCGTCGAGGTCCGGACCACGCAGGGCATTCAAGGCGGCGATGAAACCATACTGGTCGTTGAGGACGATCCCCTGGTGCGGACGTTCGTGATGGGCCAGATCAAGAGCCTGGGATACGCGGCGCTGGCGGCCGTCAATGCGGATGAAGCTTTGACCGTCATCGACGGTCCCCAGGAAATCGATCTGCTGTTTACCGACATGATCATGCCCGGTCCGATGAACGGCCGTCAGCTTGCCGACGCCGCGCTGCGGCGCAGAGCAGAACTGAAAGTCCTGTTCACCTCGGGCTATTCGCAGGAAGCCATCATCCACCACGGCCATCTCGATGCCGATGTGTTGCTGCTCGCCAAACCATACCGCATCTCGGATCTGGCACGGATGCTGCGCGCCGCGCTCGCGGCCTGATGCCGGCACAGGCCTGTGTGCCAGCCTCTGATCGCAGAGAGAGTCGGCGATCAGCCGACCGGCCTATTGCCGCCCCAGCTGCATCGCGGTCGCGACGCGATCGAAGCGTTCCAGCGCGAGGATCGCGTCCGCGAGTTGATCGGCGCGGCCCTGGATCACCGGGCGCGCCAGCGTCAGGAACTTCTGGGCCATCGCCTGCGCGTCGGGGAATGAATTCGGCTCGCCCGAGGGATCGGCATGGAGCCGTTCATGCACGCCGTCGTCGGTGACGATGCTGACACGGGCGCCGAACGGATGGCTGCGGCCGGTCTCGAGCCGGTCATCCCGCACCACCTCGAACTTGTCGGCGAGCGCGTCCACGGCGGCGTCGCCCAGCCGCGCATAATCGTCCCAGCCGAAGCGGCCCTGATCCAGCGCCACCGCGCCGGTAAAGAACATCGAAAACTGCCCACCGACGATGGAAGTAGGATGCCGCTTGGTGGCGGCATCGCCGGTCAGTGTGATGCCGTTGCGATGCAGCCCGATCTCGACGCGCCGGATCTGGTCCGGCGTCAAATTGTGTTCCCGGCGCATGGCGATGAGCGCGTCGAGCGCGGCATGGGTATAGCGACAGCTTGGATAGGGCTTTACGCCGATCTTCATGGTCTCAAAGGTGTTGCCAAGACCGGCGACCGCCTTGGCGGGGTGGGCGTTGTCGCTGTAGCCCACCAGCAGACCGTGTTTGCCCTCGATCGATGCGGTCGCGCCGACGAAATTCTGGCGCGCCAGCGTCGCCGCGATCACGCCGTTCATCGCGGCGGCGCCAACCTGGTAGCGCTTGTTCCAGGCGCCATTGACCAGAAACTGCAGCGAGCCCGCGGCCTGGCTGCCGGATACGCCGAATGCCGCGATGATCTGTTCGCCGGAAAGGCCGTACAGTTTCGCAGCCGCCGCCGCCGCGCCGTAGGTGCCGGCGGTCGCGGTGGGATGGAAGCCGCGCGCATAATGCGAGGTCGGGTCGAGCGCATTGCCGAGCCGGCAGCAGACCTCATAGCCCGCCACGATGGCAGTCAATACCTCGCGGCCGGAAGCGCCCGTGAGTTCAGCTACCGCGAGCGCCGCGGGCACGACCGGCGCGCTCGGATGCAGCGAGGAATCCGCGTGCGTATCGTCGAAATCCAGCGAATGGCCGAGCGCGCCGTTGAGCAGGGCCGCCACCGCGGGCGTCCAGGTCCTGCTGTCTCCGAACACGGTCGATGCGCCGCGGCTGTCGAGCCCGAGAGCTTCGAGCATCCCAAGCAGCGAGGGCGTCGATTCCGCGTCGCGTCTGGCGCGGATGGCGCTGCCGAGAAAATCCAGGGTCAGAACCTTGGCGCGCTCCAGGACCTCGGGTGGGATGTCTTCGAATGCGAGGCCGGCGACATAACCGGCCAGCGTTGCGGTCTCATCGGCCATGGCGTTGCCTCGTTTGTTTTGGCTGCGGCGGTCGTGGTACGGCGGCAGCGGCACGCCGTCAACGTCAGGCGCGGCGGGTCAGACCGGCACGCTGCATGCGCCAGATCAAGATGTCGATCCGGTCTTGTCCGAAAAAAGGCTCGTTCTCAAAAACGAAAGTCGGCACTCCCCAGTGCCCGGAGGCCGCGTGGTCCTTCTCGTTCTCGGCAATGACCTGCTCGTAGCGGTCGGGGTCGGCACTGATCTCCGCGTCCATGGCGGCAAGATCGAAGCCGGCGGCAGCTGCCGCGCGGGCCAGATGATCGCCCTCGTTCCAGCTCGAGATCGAGCCGTCCCACAGCACCCGGCTGATGGCGTCGACAAAGACCAGCGCGCGTCCCTGCAATTGCGCGGCGGCGCCGAGCCGCGTCAGCCGATGAATGTAGGGCTGTTGAGGGGCGACCTCCAGCGTCCGCATGTCCTGCAGGATAGGATCGGGGCGGGGAAAGCGGAACGGAATTTTCTCGAATTTGGCGACCCGGCTGGAGTCCAGCACCGCATAGCGCGCGAATTGCGGATTGACGCGTTTGAAAAAACCGGGGACGCGCACCGCCAGCGGATAGACCGGGCGCAGGTTCACGACGGCATCATAGTCGGCCACCAGCCTCAACGTCCTCGGCAGCGCCAGATAGCTGTAGGGGCTTCGGAACGAGAAAAACAGGTCGACCGACAAAGTCATGTGGTATCCCGTTAGAGCATTTTTCGGAACGACGCCGGCTTTCCGTCAGAAAATGCGACACATAAAGTGCAACTGGCCCTAGAGCATCGGTGCTTAGGCGAAAACACGACATGTGACGCGCCAGAGGTCCACGCCGGCGCTATTTGCCAGATCAATTTGGGCTAGCCTGTGACCCGCCGCGGCATGTTTCACACTTTCATAAAAGTTGTAGCAGTTTATGATGCAACCCTGAACTGGGCGGGGTTTTGCGGAACAGGGGGCGAAGATGGGCGGGCTGAAGCGGAAGATCGAGGTCGCTGCGGCCGCGGCGATCGTCGTGCTTGCGGCATCCGCGCCGGCGCGGGCGGAAACCCGCACCGCATGCACCGCGCTTGATATCTGTTATTGCGTCAATTCCGATTTTCTCGGCGCGATCGGCGCCAACGTCGCGCGGGTGCGTGCGCTGCTCGCCGACAACAAGGCCAAAGGCAAGGCGATCGGCTACCTCAGCGTCCCACTCTCGCCTGCCGGAGGCGGATCTTTCCAGATCAATTCGGAGGCCGCTCAAACCATCGCAAGTGAGGTTGAGCGACGCTTCGGAGCTTCCTCGGCCTTTATCCTCAACCCGGGCGCCGAGGGCAGCGAGGCCATGAACGGGGCGAGCGGCGCCGACTACATGTACATGTGGACCCAGATCCTCGAAGGGCGCAGCGGCCACGGCGAGGATTTCGACTTTTTCTATTTCGCCGGGCCGACCGATTTTTCGGGCTATTTCCTGCCGCCGGGAAAAGACGGCAAAGCGCAGAAGATTGATTCCGGCCAGGTCGAAGACTACTTCGGCGCGCTCGACGCGTTCTTTGACAAACGCGTGGCCAGCGATCCGGCGTTCCGGAAAGCGGTCGAACAGGGCAATATCAGCAAACCGGGCTTTCGCCTCTATTACGGGCTGCGCGCCTCGGTGGCGTTCAGCTACGGCTCGCACGATGAATGGAATATCGCGCGCCTGCTCAACGCGCGCCGGCGCGGAGCCGCGGACTACGGCATTGCCAATCAGCTTTCGATCTTCTTTGACGGCCGACCGGTCGATCCCGGCACCTTCGAAAGTGCCACCACGTCAGGCGACGCCGGACGCTGCGTCAAATGAGAGGCCTTGGTCCGGGCGCCGCTTTGGCGCGGCGCGATGCCCGGGCGACCATGAGAGGGCCGCGCCTCGAGGCGCGTGATCCGCCGCCACGATCAGCTCCGATATCCTTATCGGTATTGTGGAGGATGGCATGCACTTCCAAGAGCGCCCTCCGGATCCAGGTTTTCACGGTGTTGACCGGCACCCCGGCCCGGCTTGAAAGCTGCTCTCGGCTCTCGCCGCGGACATAGGCTGCGATGACGAGCTCGCGTCTGGCCGGATCGAGAGCCTGCAAGGCGGAAAGTATTTTTTGCTGTTGCTCGATTGCGGTTCGCTGGTCCTCCGCCGCCTCGATGATCTCGATGGCGGTGGGGCCGTCGCTGGGTACTTCGAGCAGCGCGGCATCGTCGGCGTAGATTTCGCGTGCGGACTTTCGCACGGTATCGATCGAAAGATTTCGGGCGATCGTGATCATCCAGGTCATCGGCGAGCCGGAAGACGAACGGTACAGGTGCGCATTCAACCAAACGCGGGCATAGACTTCCTGGATGATATCCTCGGCAAGGTCCCAGCGCCTGACAATCAGCAGGACCGTTGCGAACAGCTTGCCCTTGGTGGCCGAATAGAGCCTGGCGAAAGCCGCCTGATCCTGGGTGGCGGCAATTTGCGCCAGCAGCCGCTCAAGATCCTTTGATCCCGTTGCGGCAAGATTGACCGAGGCGTGCAGCCGCGGACCCATCGGCGGTGCGGCGGATCCGGCTTGACGGTCCGTTGCTGCCCCCAAGGTTCTCATCCGATCGGCGCCAACAGCTTGATAGCCACAAACCCCGCCAGCGATGCCATCGAGGTGACGAACGTTCCCCAGACCATGTCGACCACACTGACCATCAAGGGCCAGCGGCGGAGCGTGGCAAGATTGGTCAGGTCGTAGGTCGCAAACGCCACCAGGCCGAGCAGGCCGCCCAACAGCAGCGACGAAACCCATTGATCGCCTCTGATAGCCGGCATCACCGTGAACACGACAATCCCGACGAAGTAGATCAGATAGAGCGCGGCGGCCGCGACCAGATTGGGCTGCTCCGCGAGCAGATCGCCGAGCGATTTCCGGTAGAAGCCCATGGCGCGATTGAGCCAGATGTAATCGGCGCCCAGGAACACGCCGGCCGTCGCCACATAACCAATTGAATACCGGAGCATTTCGATTCCTGGGCTGGTGTTGAGGCGCAGCTAGATCCCGAACAACGGCTGCAACAAGCGGGCAAACATGCTGTTGAACCGCAGCGGGGCATCGGTGACGGCAAGGCAGATGCAATCATCTCCCGGACCGGCATGGGGCTGATGCTCCGTGCGCTCGTCGGTCTCTGAGATGTCGCCTCGAAACAGGACGGCATCACGATCACAGAGACTGCCGGCAAGGACCAGGGTCAGTTCGCGTCCGTTATGTCCGTGGGACGGCACCTTCAGGCCGCTCTGGAAGCGCAGCAGCCGGGCTTTCGACCGTCGGTCGGCGGTTTCGATGGGGATTTGATGGATTCGCGGTGCGAGTCGCTTCCACTGCAATGCATCGATATCGCCGCCGAGATAAGTTCGCAGCGGCTGGGGAATGACAGCGGCGGCAGCGGCGTCGGACGGGGGCTTGGTCGCGGGAGGGGGTGCGTCGTTCCTGACCTGTGCCAGCACCGCGTCGATCATGTCGGGGGATACCGGCGTTGCTTCGATCGAATCGAGCAGGTAGCCGCCCAGCGAATCGGCCAGCGCGTTGCGGGTGCGACAATGCGGACACAATGCGAGGTGAGTGGCAACCAGCAGGCTCGATGCTTCGTCGAGTGTTCCCGACGAGTACCTCAACAGGATATCATTGCTGAGATGAAAGTTGATCGTCACCGGTCTGCTCCGTCTTTGGCTTCCAACGTGGAACGTATCTTTGCGAATGCCAATCGTATTCGGGATTTCACGGTCCCGACGGGAATGCCGAGCTGCCTTGAAATCTCGCTGTGCGAGAGATTTTCGTAGAAGGCGAGCATCAAGACGTTTCTTTCGTTGGGGGACAGGGACTGCATGATGGTTCGAACCTTTTCTTCCGTCTCCACGGTCTCGAGCAGACGATCGGGAGGCTGCTGATCCTCCGGCACCAGCGCGGGATCGTCCGGATCAAATTGCGGACGGCGGCTTTTACGGAAGCGATCGATGCTCAGATTTCTTGCGATCGTAAAAATCCATGTCGACGGCGACGCCTTCTTAGGATCGAATTGTCCCGCGTTGCGCCAGATCGAAACCATGGCTTCCTGGGTGATCTCCTCGGCGCCCGAGGCATCGGCGCCCAATCTCAGGCAATAGGATTTGATGCGCGGCGCGAAGTATCGAAACAAGACCTCGAATGCCGCCTCGCTTCGGTCGCTGGCGATCTGGCTGATGCATTCGGCGAGTTCTGCAGCTTTCGATCGCGCGTCGCCCAGCAAGGTTCCTTTGGCGACCATCATATCCTCAGACGCGCTCCGCGTTTTTGTCGCTCCAAATGGCAGTCTGTTGAACCGGACGGCGACCGCGATCTCGAATACCAGCCTGGCAAGAAGGAGCTTACCTACATTTGGGATCACTTTGCGCCATTTTGCGCCGTTTTGCGAGCCGGCCGCGACCCAACATGTTTCAAGCGCCGTCATTGCTTGGTCATGGCCAGAAATTCTTGGCGGGTCGCGGCGTTGTCGCGGAAGCAGCCGAGCATGCAGCTCGTCACCATTTCTGCGCCAACCTTGTGAATACCGCGGCTCGACATGCAGTGGTGGATCGCCTTGATCACGACGCCAACGCCTTGGGGCTGCAGCACCTCCTGAACCGCGGACGCTATCTCCGAGGTCATGCGCTCCTGAATCTGCAGCCGCTTGGCATAGGCGTCGACCACGCGAGCAAGCTTGGAGAGCCCGACCACCCGGCCGTTGGGAACGTAGGCGACCCACGCCTGACCGATGATCGGCGCGAGATGGTGCTCGCAATGGCTTTCGAAGGAGATACCGCGCAGCACCACCATTTCCTCGTAGCCGCCGGTTTCGTCGAATGTCTTGTCCAGGAGCGAAAGCGGGTCTTGCTGGTAGCCGGCGAAATATTCCTTGAACGCGCGCGCCGCCCGCGACGGGGTTTCAACAAGTCCCGGCCGATCGGGGTTGTCCCCGGCCCAGCGAATGATGGTCCGGAATGCGGCCTCGACCTCCTCCCGCGAGGGCGAGTCGCTTGGCTGTTGGGCGAAGTCATTGATTTGGATGTTCAAACTCACAATTCCTTGACGTCATACGGCCACGTTCACTCAATCCGCCTGACGTCAGCGGTTGACGACAACAACCCCGGTCGAGGGTTTGGGGGGGGTGCACTCGACCGGGGCCTCATGTCCCGGGTATTCAGCTGCGGCGCCGCGAACTCCCGGTAGTCATGAATACGGGACCAGAACCGGATCGGATCACTGCGGGCTGCAAACTAATTGCCTTTAGCATCCACTGCGGGGCATCACCCGTCATGAAGTGGAGGTACGGCGCGCGCTGCCGACCTTGTGGGAGGCTATCCTGAGGTTGGACAGGGGCGCCTTGCCGGCTTCCCCGGCGCCGGCGGGCTCGAAAACAATCCGGCAGCGGTATCCCAGCGCGCGGGCAATCCGTAGATAGTTGGTAAGGGTAATACTGGAATTACCTTTCAGATAGCGTGAAATCTGGCTGGGGTCGGTTCCGAGCAGAAATCCGATCGCTTCCAGGCTCATCGGATTGTTCTGTCGTAGTTCGAGGATCTCATTGAGGATGGCTTCTTCGTCGTGGGCAACCTCGAGCGCAAGTTGTTCACTGGTCTCGTGATCGGTGCCTGGAAAGTCTCGTGTGCGCGTTCTCATTATTACTCTCGCCATGGCCTTTATGGCTTGTACGACGGCAGACTGGGATTGGATCACCTCGGGGGTGCTTGCGAAAACGCCGCCGGGTGAAGCCTCGGCTGGCCGTAATTCCAGCCTCTAGTGTTGTGATTCTAACGCTTGTTTCGCTCTGGCCACTTTTTCGAGGATTTGGCCGGCGGATTTGGTCCAGACGAAGGGTTTGGGATCATCATTGTGGTTTTCCAGGTATTCCATGAT
>Ga0182012_10001832_pt1 | contig 23205 bp, 18 predicted proteins | sample 612S2SmetaG_FD_120486 | JGI IMG/M metagenome (GOLD analysis project Ga0182012, IMG submission 120486) | Permafrost microbial communities from Stordalen Mire, Sweden - 612S2S metaG | ecosystem: Environmental > Terrestrial > Soil > Wetlands > Permafrost | place: Sweden: Stordalen | collected... | reverse complement strand
GTCGCACTGGAACGGTTCGGGAATCTTTACCGCCTCAACGGGCTACTACTACAGCATGTCGGACGGCTATGATGCCTCGTTGACGGGCGTCGGCTCCGATCGCCCCAACATCGTTGGCAACCCCAAGGCGCCTGGCACGGTAGCGGCGAACCCAACCTGCGTGGCTCCGAACCAGGTGCATACGAAGTCCTACTGGTACAACCCGTGCGCCTTTGCGTTAGCCCCGCTGGGAACATTCGGAGGCGAGGTCCGCAACGACCAGGAAGGGCCGGCCAACTGGAACCTCAACCTGGCGCTGTGGAGGTCGTTCCCACTGCCGGAGAGAATTACGCTCGACTTCCGTGCTGAGGCCTTCAACGCTCTCAACCACGCACAAATTGGGCTCCCGAATGCAACTCTGACCACAAGCAGTTCCAGCACGGCGCTCAACTCGAACGCCGGGTTGATTACTTCGTCGCAAACCTTTGTGGGGCCGAGGATTATGCAGTTGGCTATCAAGGCCACCTTCTAGTCCAGACGATCAAACCTGACCAAGCAGGGCCGCGGAGCAATCCGCGGCCTTTCTTTTTTTCGTTAGAGTATGTGCTTTGGATTGGCATCTGCGGTTTCCCACCCATGAATCAAAATGCGATTCATGGGTGGGGCACCCAACACCCGGTACCCAGTGGAGGTCTCACTCTTTGAAAGGGCACGACTTTAGTCGTGCCACATACGGCCAAATGAAATCTCCTCGGCTTTAGCCGCTGAGGGATGTATTGGGATGATTCAAACCATGCCTCAGCGGCTAAAGCCGAGGAGATTCGTGATTGGCTTGCGGCACGGCTGAAGCCGTGCCCTTTCAAAGTTGTTTGCATTGAAATACGATTCTCCAGGATTGACCTGATTCAACGGACTTGCGCCGATAACCTTGGCCCGACGCCCCTTTCGAACGCCTGCGATCAGGCAATCCCAGATTGCGCTAGCTCACAGGCTGCTGCATTGGCTCGTCGAAAGCTCTGGTCGTGTCTATGAAGGGCCAGCAGAAGAAGCCGAGGAAATAGACTGCGCCGAGAATCGAGATGAACAGATTCCAGTTGTTGTGCGTGCGCTGGAGCAGGATGCCGCCCAGCATGGAGGAGGAGATGCCGGCGATGTTGCCCATGAAGTTCATAAGGCCGGCTACGGACGAGGCAGCGTTGGGGCCGCCGATGTCCATGCTCGATGCCCAGGAATGAGGAACGACGAGATCGTTGAAGAAGCATCCGGCGGCCATGAGCGCGATGGTGGTGTTGAGCGTGGGCGCATGTGCGGCAAGCGATAAGCAGGCTCCGGCGGCTAGAAATCCCGTGCAGGCCGTGAGCTTGCGGGTGCGAGCCAGACTGCCCGTCCAGCGGGAGATGCGGGTGGTGAGCAGGCCGCAGAAGAGCGATCCCAGCCCGCAGAAGAAGAGCGGAAAGACGGCGTATCCGGCTCCGAGTTGCGCGGAGAGATGATGCTGCTCCTGAAGATATGTCGGCAGCCAGGTGACGTAGAAATACCAGGAAAAGGACAGAAAATAATACTGCAGGCTGAGCAGCAGCACGGAACGCGAGCGCAACATCTTGGACCACTGGACGGAGTGGTTGGGCCGGCGGTCGATGTCCACCCTTGAAAGCAATGCCTTTTCCGCTGCGTTGGCGCCGGGGTGCTGCTGCGGGTCGTCCTGGTACCAGCGGGCGAACAATACGAGCCAGGCCGTGGCCATTGCGCCGAAGAGGACGAAGGCCCAGCGCCAGTTCATGTAATGCAAAACGCCGACGACGATGAGAGGCGTGAAGGCCGCGCCCCAGCGGGCCGCAACCCAGAGGAAGGCCTGCGCGCGGGTGCGCTCCTCCGGCACCAGCCAGGAGCGGAAGGATTTGCTGATGAGCGGGAAGCAGCCGGCATCGAAGGCGCCGAAAAAGAATTGAATGCTTGCCATGGAAACGAAGTTCCAGGCCATGCCGGTGAGCGCGGTAAAGAACGACCAGGCGCTGACAATGCGCAGCAGGCCGCTGCGCGCGCCAACCTTGTCTCCGGACCAGGCGCTGGGGACGCCGAAGACGGCGTAACTCAAGAGAAAGGCGGAGAAGATGGTGCCCATCTGCGTCTTAGTGAGGCTGAGCGACTTGGTGATGAGCGGCGCGGCCTGCGCGAGTGCCACGCGGTCAATGAACGAAATGACGGCCAGCGACATGCCGAAGACGACGACCCAGTAACGCGCATGGGAGGCAGTCTGTGGCGTTGAGGGGAACTCGGTAGGCTCCACTTCGTTCATCGTTATTTCCTTTAGTGGCGGCTCAGGGATTGGTGTGCCTCTCACATTTTAGGCGCGGGGCTAGACAATGCATTGTCGCAAAACTCGCTGTACGGTGTCTTACCGTAAATGCGAAAAGATGGTGTGGCGGGTTACAGGCGTGACCAGCGGGCGAGACCTATAATGGTTGCGATGGAGCGTTGGAATTGGCCAGGGATGAGCGCGCCTCGTATGAGAGATTGGTTCAGCACGGCTTACGCGGGATTGGCGACAGGCCTCGTATTGGTGAGCGTTGGCTGCCACCACAAAGTCAGCGACCGGCCGGTTGGCCAGACGGTGACGATTGCCGCTCCGCTGGGTCTGCCTGCCGTGCCGATTCCCGCTGGCAACCCTCCAACTGCAGCAGCGATTGCGCTGGGAAAGAAATTGTTTTGCGATCGGAAGCTGTCCGTTGATGGATCGGTGGCGTGTTCGTCGTGCCATGAGCCGGCAAAATATTACTCCGGGGATGAGCCGGTTTCGACGGGAGTGGGCGGGATGAAGGGAGTTCGCAATGCGCCTACGCTGCTGAATGCGGCCTATCTGCCATTTCAATTTTGGGATGGGCGGGCTGCGAGCCTTGAGCAGCAGGTTGAGGGGCCGATTGTGAATCCTGTGGAGATGAACCAGAGTCTTGCGGATACAGTGCGCAAGTTGAAAGAGGAGACCGCGTACGGGCCGATGTTTCGCGAGGCGTTTGGGTCGGACGAGGTTAGCATTGGCCGCGTGGAGAAGGCGCTGGCCAGCTATGAACGGACGCTGCTGAGCGGCAATTCGGCCTTTGACCGCTATATGTACGGCGGCGATAAAGCTGCGCTGTCTCCGGCGCAGGTGCGGGGACTGGCCGTATTTCTTGCGCCGAATCGAGGCAATTGCGCGGCTTGCCATACGGTCGGCGCACAGTCGGCGCTGTTTACGGATGGAAAATTTCACAACACGGGCGAGGGAGTGGATAGCGCAGGGGAGGTAACCGATGTGGGCCGGTATCACCAGACTCAAGTTACGACGGACACGGGCGCGTTCCTTACGCCGACGCTGCGCAACGCGGCAAAGACTGCCCCCTACATGCACGACGGGCATTTGAAGACGCTGAAGGAAGTTGTGGATTTTTACGCCGGAGGCGGCAACTCGAATCCGTATCTCGACAAGGAGATGAAGTCGATTCATCTCTCGGGCCAGGATCGCGCAGACCTGGTCGATTTCCTTGAGTCGCTGACCGGGGATCTGTCTAACGATGTTGGACCTCCCCAGTAAGATCTTGTGTATGGCGCATCGATATTTCAATCCGGCTATTCTCTCTGTCGCACTTGGCTGTGCGCTGCTTTGCGGATGTGCACGGCAAGAGGCGAGTTCGGCTGGTCCGGCTTCCGGGACGCAGGCAGAGATTCCTTACTTTCATGTCGATGAGGCTACTGCGGCTTCCGTGGATGGAACGATTGTTTATGCGGGAGCGCGGCCAGCGGCAAAGCCCATCGACATGAGCGACGATCCGGCCTGCGTTCATGCGCACCATGGCAGGGCGTACGATCAGTCGCTGATGGTGGGAGCGAAGAACGGCCTGAGCAACGCGTTTATCTATATCGAAAAGGGGCTTGAAGGCAAGCGATTCGAGGTGCCGACCACGCCGGTGGTGATGAACCAGACCGGCTGCTGGTTTGAGCCTCGCATCATCGGCATCGAGGTTGGCCAGGTGATGAATGTGGTGAACTCCGACCCGGTCACGCACAACATTCATCCGATGGCCGTGAAGAATCGCGAGTGGAATCACAGCCAGGGGCCAGGCGACCCGCCGATTGTGCGGCACTTTACGCAGCCTGAGATCATGATCCCCGTGAAGTGCAACATCCATAGTTGGATGCGCGCTTATATTGGGGTCGTAAGCAATCCGTATTTTGCGGTTTCCGATTCCAGCGGCAAATTCACGATTCCCAACCTGCCGCCGGGCACGTATACCATTGCGGCGTGGCAGGAGAAGCTTGGCACCGAGCGGCAGACGGTTACTGTGGGGCCTGGTGGAGTTGTGCATTTGAAATTTGTCTTCAATGCGAAGTGAGCACGTTACGCTGCGCTGGATGCAGAGCAACGCATGTTGTGCGGGTGAGATATCGGGCACGGCTGCTCACGATTGAGGTCCATGTTGGATGAAGAAGTTTGCGGTACTCGCGATGCTGCTTACCCTGCCTTTGGCCAGCCAAAGCAACAGCGGCGAGTTGCGCCTGAAAGTGATTGATCCATCCGGAACCGGAGTCAAGGCAGCTGTTCAAATTGTCAGCCGGGCCAATCAGTACAGAGAAAACTTTGTCACAGGCGATCAGGGAGACTTGCGCATTGATCGGCTGCCGTACGGCATGTATCAAATGGAAGTGGAGCGCGCTGGATTCATCGACCAGAGTGAATTGCTTGATGTGCGTTCGTCGATTGTGACTGCGTTGACAGTGCAACTCAAGCTGGTGTCCGTTCTGCAATCGGTCACGGTGAGTGCGGACGATACTTTGATTGACATCGACCAGCCGGGGTCCGTCAGCCAGATCGGTTCGGAGTTTATCCGGGCGAGGCTGGGTTCGATCCCTGGGCGCGATCTGCAGGACCTGGTCAACTCGCAGCCGGGATGGCTCTATGAAGGCAATGCCGTGCTGCATCCGCGCGGCTCGGAGTATCAAACGCAGTTTGTTGTCGATGGAATTCCGCTGACGGACAATCGCTCCCCGAGCTTCGGCCCGGAGATCGAGGCCGACGATGTGCAATCGATGAGCATTTTTACAGCGGGCATTCCAGCCGAGTACGGGCGCAAGATGGGCGGCGTAGTTGAGGTGAATACGCTCGAAAATTCTCAGCCCGGATTTCACGGGGATGTAGTACTCTCCGGCGGCAGCTTCGATACCATGGGCGCGTTCGGCAAGGCTCAGTATGCATGGGGGAAGAACACGCTCGGCGGCAGCGCAAGCGGCAGCGCGACCGGGCACTATCTGAATCCGGTGGTGCCGGAGAACTACTCCAACACCGGCACGCTCGGGGATTTTTCCCTGGATTACACTCGAGATCTGACGAGGAACGACCGGGTCAAGCTGATGGTTCGCCACGAGCTGGCGCACTATGACATTCCCAATGAAATGGTGCAGCAGGCAGAAGGACAACGGCAAAATGCCGACAACTTTGAAACCATGGGCATCGCATCCTATGAGCACATTGTGACTTCGCGCGCCACATGGGATATGCGCGGAATGGTTCGCGATAATGCGAACGACTTTTATTCGAATCTGCAATCGACGCCGATCGCGGTGTTTCAGCATAACTGGTTTCGAGAGGGATACTTCAAAGCCGGCGCAACGGTCGACGATGGCCGCAGCGAATGGAAGGCAGGCGTTGAATCGGACAATGTGTTTCTGAACGAGAATCTGAACTACGCCATCACGGACCCGACACAGTTCGATCCCGGCTCACCGACAACATTCGGCTATCAGGCCAACCGCCCCGATTTAGAGCAGGCCGCCTATGTGCAGGACTTGATCCGGCTGCATCACTGGACGATCGATGCCGGCCTGCGCTGGGACCACTATCAATTGCTACTAAACCAGCATGCACTCGAACCGCGACTCGCCGTTTCGCGCTACTTTCAGAAGCAGGATGCTGTGATTCACTTTTCCTATGACCGCATCTTCCAGACGCCTTCCTTTGAAAACATTCTTTTGTCGAGTTCGCCGGCAGTGGCGTCGATCGATCCGGCTGGCTTTCTGCGCTTGCCCGTTCAGCCCTCGCATGGGGACTACTACGAAGCCGGGATGTCGAAGGTGTTTCTCGGGCATCTGAGGATGAACGGCAATTACTTCCGGCGTTTTCTCGACAATTATGCGGACGACAGCCAGTTGGGAAACACCACGATCAGCTTTCCCATCGCCTTCCGAAAAGCGATTCTCTACGGCATGGAAGGAAAGGTGGAAATACCGGAGTGGCATCGCTTCTCCGGCTTTGCGAGTTACTCCTATATTGTGGGCAACGTGTGGTTCCCGGTGACGGGCGGGCTGTTCTTCGGCGCGAATGCGAGCCAGGCGGCGTCGCAGCTCTCGGGGCACACGCCCGGCTCGCAGGATCAGCGCAACACGGTGCGTGGCCGGATTCGCTACCAGGCAAGCTCTCGCCTGTGGGCGGCGTTCGGCGTGCAGGTTGACAGCGGCCTTCCCTTCGACTTTGACGGCGACCCGGCCACGGCGCTTGCCGAGTACGGACAGCAGGTTTGGAGCCGCATCAATTTTGACCGAGGCAGGATTTATCCCGCGTTTCAGGCCAACGCTTCGGCCGGAGCGGATATTTATAAATCGGATCGCGCGCAGGTGCGCTTCCAGGCTGACGGACAGAACCTGAATAACATTCTGAATGTGATTGACTTTGGCGGCTTGTTTTCCGGTAATGCGATTGGGCCTTCGAGGAGCTTTTCATTGCGGCTTGCCGCGAGCTTCTGAGCCGGAGAACTTCCCCCCGCAGTTACAGCCGGGCTTGGATTGTTGCGCCGACAGCCGCGAACGTGGATTGGCAGCGAAGTTACGGTAAAAGACTTGCCAGTTGTTCGCTGTTCGGGATAGGGTTTACGGAAGTTCCATGCGGCGCGTTCCAGATGGGTGGACTGATAAAAGTGCAGAACAGTTTTCTATTCGCTATCTATATGAGAGTATGCCGAAATCTTTTGTTGGCGTTGCTGCTGGCTTCGGCATTGCGGCAGGCCGCACTGGCGCAAGGCGACTGGCCTGTCTATGGCGGCGATGCGGCCAACACTCGCTCTTCCCGGCTGGCGCAGATCAACGTGGCGAACGTCTCGTCACTCAAGCCGGCATGGACGTGGGACTCCGGCGAAACTTCTGTTTCGTTTGAAACTACGCCGCTGGTAATCAATCATGTGATGTTTGTGAGCACGCCGCATGAACGCGTTGTGGCGCTTGATGCCGATACCGGCAGGCAGATTTGGGCGTACGACCCCAAGGTCGATGATTACTCCACGCATCGTGGCATTTCGTATTGGCCTGGGGATGCGCAGAACGCCGCCCGTGTGATTGCGGGCACGACGGATGGAAGAATCATTGCGCTCGATGCGGGGACGGGCGCGCCGATTGCGACGTTTGGAAAAAATGGCGTTGTCGATTTTCGAGCGGAGTTTACCGCCAAGTTTCCGACGGTGCTTTACGGATTTTCGTCGCCGCCGGCTGTCTACAAGAATCTAATTCTCTTTGGACCGCGCACGGCCGAGAGCGGACCGAAGGGGCCGGATGCGTCGATTCGCGCGCTGGATGTGCGTACCGGCAAAGAGGTGTGGAGCTTTCACACGCTGCCGCGTCCGGGCGAGCCGGGCTATGAGACCTGGGGCCCGGACTATTGGAAGGATGGCGCGGGGCCGAGCGCGTGGGCTCAGTTGACCGTGGATCAGGACCGCGGCATGGTGTTTGTGCCGGTTGGCAATCCGACTGGCGGCGGCGACCCGGCTGGGCGGAAGGGAAACAATCTTTACTCCGATAGCGTGGTTGCGCTGAATGCAGAGACCGGCAAGCTGATCTGGTTCTACCAGATGACGCACCACGACGTTTGGGATTACGATGTGACTGCCTCACCAACCTTGATTGACGTGGTGCGTAGCGGGAAAAGGATTCCCGCGCTGGCGCAGATCACCAAGCAGGGGCTGCTGTTTATCCTCGATCGCCTGACGGGTCAGCCGATCTTTGGCGTGGAAGAGCGCGCCGTGCCGGCTGGTACGACACCCGGCGATGTATTGTCGCTCACCGAACCCTTTCCGCTGAAGCCGCCACCGCTGGCGCGGAACAGCATGTCGGCGGCGGACGTAAGCCGCATCAGCCCGGAGTCTGAGAGCTACTGCGCGGGTCAGGTGGCAAGCCGTGAGACGGGAGGGCCATTCCTGCCGAGAAATCCCGCGAAAGGCGCGATTGTTTTCCCGAGCTCGATCGGCGGAGGCAACTGGGGCGGCGTGTCTTACGATGCGTCGCTGGGCCTGGTGTTTGTGAATACGAGCAATCTGGGAAGCCGGGGCAATCCGCCGGCCTCTGCCACGCCTCGCGGTCCGGCGCTGCATGGCGGCGAGGGCGGAGCGCGCTTTGTGGATCAGGATCGTTACCCATGCAACCGGCCGCCGTGGGGGCAGTTGACGGCAGTGAATGTGAACACGGGCGACATTGCATGGCAAGTAACATTGGGCAGCTACAAGGCGCTTGAGGCAAAGGGAATCCAGGACGCGGGCGCGCCGAATCTTGGTGCTTCGCTTACGACGGCAAGCGGGCTGCTGTTTATCGGCGCGACCAACGACCAGCGGTTTCGCGCCTTCAACGCACGAGATGGCAAGCTATTATGGCAGGTTGATCTGGATGGCGATGCGCTGGCCGAGCCGATGACGTATCTGAATCGAGAAGGACGGCAACTACTCACGGTCACGACCGGCGGCGCGGGATATTTGGGCGGAGTGGGGCCGGTGGAGAAGGAAGTGACGGGAAAGATTACTGCGTTCGAGCTGCCGCAAAAAGATAACAAGAGAGGCGCTTCCCTTCCCCGAAAATAATTCCTATTCGCCGAAGTATCCGTTTGATTGCAGGCGAACTATTGCATTTCATTCCTTAGTTCGAATAGCAGAACGTACTTCAAGGAGATTTAGATGAAGGTTTCCGCAATGCTCGTTAGTTTGCTGGCTTGCGCCACCCAGCTTTACGGCCAGTCAACGCCTGCTGCGCCCACTGCCGCAGCAGGCGCCAGGCCGCCGCGATACATTGCATCCGCGCCGTACAACTTTAATGATCATGCTGGCTGGGTGTCGATGTTTGACGGGAAGACGTTGGAGGGATGGAAGGGTCCGATGGATTTGTGGCGCGCGGAGGACGGCGCGATTGTTTCCTCTTCGTCGGCGGAACATCCGAATGATTCCGCGTATTTGATGTGGGGCGGAGGCGATGTGAAGAACTTCGAGTTCAAGACGGAGATCAAGCTCGAAGGCGCGGGGGGAAATACCGGAATCCAGTTTCGCGCGCAAATGCTCGGCAAGACGGAGAAGAAATACTCCGAGTGGGAGAACTTTGGTTATCAGGCGGATTACGACTACCCGAACGTACAGACCGGCGCATTGATTGAATGCTGCTCCGGACCTCGCCGGGGGCCGAGCCCGCGGCCCTTCAAGGCAAGCATGGGGACCGTGGTTCGTGAGACGGCTTCCGACCCGGACAGGCCGACAATTATCGGCACGTTTGGAAATCCTGACGAGCTGAAAGCTTCCATTCATACAGGCGATTGGAACCAACTGCATCTGATTGTGCGCGGCACAACGATGATGTACTTCCTGAATGGCCGTCTGATGTCGGTATTCATCGATGACAACCCGAACCGCTTTCTCGATCACGGCGCGCTCTTTCTACAACTCGAAGGCAAAGGGGATATCAAGGTTTCGTTTCGCGATCTTTGGCTGAAGACGCTGCCTTAGAAAATCGGAGGCAATTTCGTCAAGCAGCATCCCGCCATGCAGTGCGAAGTTCGCACCGCATGGGCGCGGCGTTATACGCTTAAAGTATTGATGAAGCCTGCCTTCCCTACAAAACCAAGACGCGGCATGGAGGCCTTTGCCTATCGCGATTTCCGGCGATACCAGATGGCGCGCGTGGTGGCGATTCTGGGCGCGGAGGCGCAGGCGGTTGCGGTTGCGTGGCAGGTGTATTCGATCACGCACAAGGCTATCGACCTGGGCTATACAGGGTTGGCGTTGTTTCTGCCGGGGCTGCTGTTTCTCTTGCCAGCCGGGCATGTGGCCGACCGATTCGATCGGCGGCGCGTGATTCTGACCTGTTATTGCCTTCAGGTACTTTCGAGCGGAGCGCTGATGATGCTGGCGCTGCGAGGATCGCAAAATATTCTTGCCATCTATGGCGTATTGTTTTTGATCGGCACGGGGCGGGCGTTTTCCGGGCCTGCGAGTTCAGCCCTGGTTCCGCACCTGGTGCCGGAAGAGCACTTCGTCAATGCCGTTACATGGGGCGGCGCTGTATTTCAACTTTCAAACATTTCGGGACCGGCGATTGGAGGGCTGCTGTTCACGCTGCCGCTTGCGCGCCTGTTCCCTGCGTCGCATCTTGAAGGCGCGGGTATTGTTTATGTGTTTACCATGTGCACGATGGTTTGGTTCCTGCTGCTGGTGGGCAGCCTGCATGTGCGGCCCGGACGCATGGAGCATCGCGCGTTGTCGCTCAAGGTGGTGCTGGCCGGCTTTCAATATGTGCGGCAATCGCCGATTTTGTTGGGGTCGTTTTCGCTGGATCTGTTTGTGGTGCTGCTGGGCGGCGCCACGGCGCTGATGCCGATTTTCGCGCACGATATTCTGCACCAGGGTCCGCGCGGTCTGGGGATGCTGCGCGCTGCGCCGGCGATGGGCGCAATAGTTGTTTCCTTTGCGCTGGCGCGTTGGCCGCTGCAGCGACACGCCGGACAGAAGCTGTTTACGTGCGTTGCCCTCTTTGGCGCGGCCACCATTGCTTTTGGTCTCTCGCATATATTGTGGATGTCGCTGGCCGCGCTGGCGCTTGCCGGGGCTGTCGATATGGTGAGCGTGATTATTCGCAGCTCGGTGCTGCAACTGGCTACGCCGGCGGAGATGCGCGGGCGCGTAAGCGCGGTGAACTCACTGTTTGTTGGCGCCTCCAATGAGTTCGGCGAGTTTGAGAGCGGCGTGACGGCGCAATGGTGGGGCGCGGTGAGGGCCACGGTGATTGGCGGAATTGGATCGCTGGTTGTCGCAGGAATGTGGGCTGGGATGTTTCCTGGATTGCGCAAGGCGGACCGCATGACGGCGGAGGCGCTGCGGTCGCAACTGGCGGAGCCGGAAAGTTCAGTCGAGCGGTGAGATGAGCCCGCTCTGTCATTGCTAAACACTTGCAAATATCTGCTGCCGGTGTTTCAATCAAAGAGTTGAAACAGGGGTGCTTCGCGAAAATGGCGGGGCTGAGAGATACCCTCGAACCCGATCCGGATAATACCGGCGTGGGAAGTTTTCTAGTCCGAGCGAAAAGACTCCTCAACTAGCAGCTTTTGTTCCCTTGTTTCACGCATTTTGAAACACGGGGTTTTTATGTCTGAAGTTGCAATTTTCGTCGCACTCTCCGCGCCTACTTGTAGTTTTCTTTCTCACCATCGCGCCGCGCTGAAAGTGCCGCTGGCAGTTTGCTGCGTCTTATTTTCCGGCCTGTCTTTCGCGCAGAGCGGAACCGAGAGTCAAACGCAGACGCAGGCCAAGCCCGCGCAGCAACAGATTGCGCCGGTCACGACAACCGTTGTAGTGCACGGCGATGTGAACGGCAACTATCTTCCAGACTCTGTCACGGTAGGCACACTGGATGGAGAGCAGCTGAAGAATGCGCCGCTCTCGGCGACGGTGATTACACGCGATCTGCTCAGCGACCAGGTTTCGCGGCTGCTGTCGGACGTGGTGAAGAACGATGCTTCGGTTGACGACGATTACGTGCCGGTGGGGTACTACGGATGGTACGAGATTCGCGGCATTCCGCTCGATCTTGCTACGGGATTCGAGATCAACGGAATGACTATTGCCGGCGAGCAGGATGTGCCGTTTGAAAACAAGCAGAGCGTGGAGATTCTCAAGGGCATTGCCGGAGTGGAAAGTGGCGTGGCTGCGGCGGGCGGCCTCATTGATTACGTGACGAAGCGGCCGGCGCTGGTGAAGGCCATTGATACTGCAACGGACCATCGCGGCAGTGCCTACGCTGCAGTCGACTTGGGAACTTTTTGGGGTAAGCAGAAGCAGTTGGGCGCGCGGGTGAACGTGGGCGGCGAGCGCATTGCGAGTTATGTGAACGACACGAATGGGTGGCGCGCGGTTGGCGCGGGCGCAGTGGATTGGAAGATCAATTCGGCCGTGATTCTGAAAGGCGACTTCGAGTATCAGCACAAGTCGGAGCGCGACGGGAGCGGGTATCAACTGCTGGGCGGGACGACGCTGCCGAATATCAATGCCATCTATCCATCGACGATGCTGGGCGACCAGCCGTGGGGCTCGCCTGATTCGTACGACACGCTGAACACTGGGGCGCGGCTGGATTACACGCTGCCGCATAACTGGCTGGCGTATGCGGCGGCGAGTTACAGTCATTCGCTCATTCAAGACAATGTGATTTACGCGTATGGCTGCTATTACGAAGCGCTGTGCAACACGGGCGCCGCGCCTGATCCGTGGTTCTTCGCGCCGGATGGCACATATGATGTGTACGACTATCGCGATCCCGGCGAGCTGCGCATTGACGCCGAAGCCGAGGCGCTGATGACGGGCCACTTGAAGACGAGCGCGGTTACGCAGGATCTGGCATTTGGAGGCGAGATCTTCCGGCGCAGCGTGCAGCAGCCAGGGTTCAATTCGTACGCAAATCCGTCGAATGGCACTGTGCAGGATGGCGCGGTGTATACCTACGTTGGCTCAGAGAATATTTATCAGCCGAGTGCGATTCCATTTGGCACGCCGGCTTCTCTCGAATACCCGGTTCAAACTGCGGGTCCGCAGAGACTGTGGGAAGACAGCCATCAGGCAGCGGCCATTGTGCAGGACCGCATTCATTTGCCAGGACACATTCAATTGATTGCAGGTGGCAGGTACGATTTTCTGCACGACCACAACTACTCGTATGCGGCTACGACACCTTGCACCCAGTCCATCACGCCCGGGCCTGCCAACGATCCTTGCCCGACGACTCTCGGCCCGCTGAACCAGCCGATCTACTCCATTCCGACCGCGCCAAGCCTGACGAACAAAGGCATCTGGCTGCCGCAATATGCGGTGACCTACAACCCGACGCAGAATCTTACGATCTATGCCAACTATGCAGTGATGCTCTCGCTTGGATTGCAGGGCCCTTTCTGGAGTGATAACGGAAGCCAGTTTTTGTCGCCATTTTTTACGCGCCAAAATGAGATCGGCGCAAAGTACGCACCGGGAGAGCGGATTCTGATCACCGGCGCGATCTTCCGCATGCATGCGCCGTTCTTCTATCCGAAGACGCTTACCGGGCCGGACGCATTTTGCCCCAATGGCAACGCGGGAGACGAATGCTTTGAGTCGGAAGGACGCGAGGCGCACGACGGCGCGGAGTTTAGCGCGCAGGGCAAGGCTTCACGCTGGCTGCGGCTCTCAGCTTCGGCGGAGGGGCTACGCGCGATTTCAAGCAACACAGGTACGCCTGCTTACAACAATAAGCAAGTCATCAATGTCCCGCATTTGCACACGACTGCATTTGCCGACGTTACCATGCCGCGCATTCGCGGGCTGCACCTGATGCCGGGCTGGAGCTATTCCAGCCGCAAGGAGGCGACACGCGATGACGCCGTGAGTGTGCCTTCTGTAAATCTCTTCAACCTGGGCGTGCGCTATACGCCGGGTGGCGAGCAGGGGCACATGACGTTTCGCATCTATGCGAATAATATTGCCGACAAGCGCTATTGGTCAGACACTGGCGCGAACGGCGGCGATACGTTCCTTTGGCTTGGCGCGCCGACAACTGTGCGGCTATCGGCGCATTACAGCTTTTGAGTTGGCGGCGATGACGATGATGAGCGCAGCGCACAAGACGCATGGAATGGGCGAAGAGAGAGTGGAGCCTGACTGGCAGCCACTGACGCTTGCCGAGGTGCGTTTGCTGCTGAGTCGGTTCCCCGATCTCGGCGAGCCGGTGGAGATGCTATCGACCAGCCCGCGCCCGTTTTCGGCGGCCAGTGTGGTTCGCACAACGAGCAGAAAGATTTTTGTCAAGCGGCATCATCGAGTGGTGAGAGATTGCGAGGGACTTCGTGAAGAGCATCGCTTCATGGAGCATGTGCGGACGCATGGGGCATTGGTTCCGCGCGTGTTTGCATCCTTCACGGGCGAGACTGCTATTGCAATGGGCGACTCGACTTACGAAGTACACGAAGCTCCGGACGGCGTGGACATTTATGAAGACGCGCTGTCGTGGACTCCGTTTCAGCGCGTGGCTCATGCGCATTCGGCGGGTGCGGCGCTGGCGCGTCTGCATCTTGCCGCGCAGGGATTCGATGCGCCAAGACGCGCAGTTCGTCCGCTCGTTGCGAGCTTTACGATCTTAGCGAACAGCGATCCACTGGAAGAAGCAAAGCGATATTTTGCGGCGAGGCCTGCACTGGCAGCGAGTGTAGGCGCGGCCAACTGCGCCAGGGATGCGATTGCACTGCTGGCGGCGTTCCATGCGGAATCATTGCCGCTGTTGGCGGAGCTGCCGTCGCTGTGGACGCACAACGATCTTCATGCATCAAACATGCTGTGGAGCGACGACGGCGATGAAGCGAGTGTAGCCGCGATTATTGACTTCGGGCTTTCCGATCGGACGTGTGCCGTACATGATCTCGCTCACGCCATTGAACGCAACATCGTCGAGTGGATTGCGCTGGGAAAGGATCGAAATCATCCCGAGGTTGTGCCGGTGCATGTTGACCATCTGCACGCGCTGCTCGATGGATATGAATCCGTGAGGCCATTGTCCGCGGTTGAATCAGCGGCGCTGGCGCCAATGACAGCGCTCTGCCATGTGGAGTTTGCAATGTCTGAGGCGGATTATTTTCTGGGCATTCTGCACTCGGAAGAAAAGGCGCGGCTGGCGTACTACGGCTGGATGGTAAAACATGCGAAGTGGTTTCTTGGCTCGGAGGGGCGCGTGTTGCTGGATGCGATTCGGCATAGGTCTCGTATTGGGACGCGACAAAACAGGGTAGCGCGATGATGGAATCGATGCTGAATTATCTAGCCGCGCATGCGCTTGAGATCTTTGGCATGGTGGTTACAGTAATCGGAATTTGGCTAACTACGAAGCGGCTGATGATTTGCTGGCCGATTATTCTGTTGGCCGACGTGCTGTATCTTGTCATTTTTTATCGCGCACGTTTGTTCTCCGATACGATCTTGCAGATTTTCTTCATAGGCTTCACGCTCTATGGATGGTGGCACTGGTGGCGCGGTCTGCGCGAAGACGGCGAAGTGCGCGTGGAGCCGCTGAATGCGCGCGGATGGGTGCTGGGATTGGCGGCGGGCGCAGTGGGCTCGGTGTTGCTTGGTTGGCTAATGGTGCAGGTGGGAGCCGCGCTTCCGCATCTCGATGCGGCGCTTACAAGCTATAGCCTGGTGGCGAGCTGGTGGGGTGCGCGGAAGCATGTTGCGAATTGGTGGCTGTGGATTGTTGTGGACTCAATTTATATCGGCGAATATCTTTACAAGGACTTGCAAGCTACCGCGCTGCTCTATGCCGGGCTTGTGCTGCTGGCTGTGCTCGGGCTGCGAAATTGGGGGCGGGCTGCTTCGAGAGATCAAATCGCGGCCTGAACAACATTTTGGAGCGGCTCCCCGTTCAAGTAGCGGCGCAGTTCTTCGGCTGCTACGCGCAATGCGTTGGGTGCGAACTGTGGACTGGATGCAGCGATGTGCGGGGTAATGAACAGATTGGGGCAGCTCCAAAGCGGATGGCCCTCGGGCAGAGGCTCGGGATCGGTTACATCGAGAGCGGCGCGAATCTTGCCTGATTGAAGTGCGGCAACCAACGCGTCCGTGTTGACGATGGGTCCGCGCGCGGCATTGACTAGCAACGCTCCCTGACGCATGAGCGAGAACTGCTGACTGCCGATGAGTCCGCGCGACTCCTCATTGTAGGGCAGGATCAGTACGATGACATCGGCCTGCGGGATGAACGCGTCGAGTTCACTGACGGCGTGGACTTCTGGCTCCATGCGAGCGGTGCGTGCAATGCGGAGCATGTTGACGCGGAAGGGCGCTAACATGCGCTCGATTTCTTTTCCGATCTCTCCGTAGCCGACCATGAGCACAGTTTTGCCGGTGAGTTCTTCAAGTAGCACGGGGGGATAGAGCGGACGCGCGTCCGCGTTTATGTCGGCATATAATTTCGCTGCTTCAAAGCGGCGCTTCCAGATGCCTGTGTGCTGGATGTCGAGGTAGAGCGGAATGTACTTCAGCATGGACAGAATTGCGGTGACTGCCCACTCGGCGGTCCCTATGTTGTGCGCGCCGTGCGCATTGCAGATAGTGACGTGCGGACCAACGACGGTAAGTATCCATTCCGTGCCGGCCAACATGCAAAGGACGAGTTTGACGCCGCGCAGGTGCGGCCAGGAACGTATGGCTCGATTTGTGTAAGGATCGGGAATCCACACTTCGATTTCTACTTGGTGATCGAGGTCTTCAGAGATGGGGATGAGTTCGACTTCAGACGGGAAATCGCGGAGCAGTTCGGGCATCAATGTGGCAGGGTATCCGACTCGGAGCATGAGATTCGTTTTGCCTCCTGATTGCATGGTAACGCGGGATCGGGTTTGCGTTGTTCACACAGCGAGAGCATTGGTGTATACGGCCATGCCTACGACTGAGTCCGCGCCGAGTGCATCGAGTGCGTCGATCTCCTGCTGGCTGCGAATGCCGCCGGCGACGATGAGCTGCCTTTGCGTGAGCTTGCGCAGGCGGGCGGCGTTTTCGATGGGGAAGCCCTGCATCATGCCTTCGCCATCGACGTGCGTGTAGAGAAATGCTGCGGCGTGGGGTTCGAGCTGCGGAATGGCGTCGTCGGGCGTTAGGGCAACTTCGGCCTTCCAGCCTTTGACGGCAATACGGCCATTCTTTGTGTCGATGCCTGCAACGATGTAGTCTGCACCGACCGCGGCGGCGAGATTGGCTGCGAAATCTTGATTGACAGTTCCCGAGTCAGAAAAAAGTGCCGAACCGATGATGACGCGCTTGGCTCCGGATGCGAGCACTTGCTGCGCGCGCTCGATGGAGTGGATGCCGCCGCCAACTTGAACGGGGAGGCGCTTGGCGATCTGGGCAACGAGAATTGAGTTGTCGCCCTGGCGCATGGCGGCGTCGAGATCGATGAGTTGGACGAGTGGGAACTTGGAGAACTTTTCGATCCAGTATTCGAAGTCGTCGAAAGCGAGGCGGAGCTTCTCGCCCTGCACGAGTTGGACGATGCGACCGCCCAATAAATCAATGGAAGGAATCAGCATGGAAGCCTCACGGGTACGCCCGCTTGTGCGAGTTCTTGTTTGAGGGAACGGGCGCTGGAGACGCCGAAGTGGAAGATGCTGGCGGCGAGGGCTGCATCGGCTTTGCCTCGGCCAAACACATCTGCAAAGTGAGCCACTGTGCCTGCGCCACCCGAGGCGATGACGGGAATGCCGACGGCCTCGCTGACGGCGGCAGTAAGCTCGCAGTCAAAACCATTTCGCATTCCATCGGAGTCCATGGAGGTGAGAAGGATTTCACCTGCGCCGCGTTGCTCGGCCTCGCGGGCCCACTCGACTACGCTTCTGCCAGCGGGCTTGCGGCCTCCGCTGACAAAGACCTGCGCGTCGCGGACGGGGTCGGAAGCTTCTGGATTGCGGCGGGCATCAATGGCGACAACGACGGCTTGCGCGCCGAAGCTGCGGCCGATGGCGTCAATCAGCAGCGGATCGGCGAGGGCGGCGGAGTTGATGCTGACCTTGTCCGCGCCGGCTTCGAAGACTTGTTCCGCATCGCGCGCGGAGCGGATGCCGCCGCCGACGCAGAAGGGAACAAATAATTCACGCGCGGTGCGACGGACGGTGTCGAGCAGCGTCTTGCGGCCTTCATGCGTGGCGGTGATGTCGAGGAGCACGATTTCGTCTGCGCCTTCGTGGGCGTGACGCGCGGCCTGCGTGGCGGGGTCGCCAGCGTCGACAAGATCGACGAACCGGACGCCTTTGACGACGCGGCCATCGTGAACGTCGAGGCAGGCGATGATGCGCTTGGTCAGCATGGGGCTCCAATTCCGAGCAGCTGGTTCGGTTTCGTGCACTCCCCGGTCCCCAGACGCGAGGGACCGGGGGCACCCATTTTTGTTGTTAGCATGAGGCTCCTTTCGCGGGCCAACTTAAGAAGTTGGACAGAATCTTCAAGCCAGTAGCTCCGGATTTTTCGGGGTGGAATTGGACGCCCATTACGTTGTCGCGTTCGACGGCTGCGGCGAAGGGAACGATGTATTGCGTTATCGCAGCTGTGTCCGCAGTGACGGGGCCTTTGTAGGAGTGGGTGAAGTAGACGAACTCGCCGGGCTCGACTCCGGCGAGAAGGCGGGAGCCGTTGCGGACCTCAAGCGAGTTCCAGCCGACGTGCGGGACTTTCTGGTGGCTTGCAGGAAAGTGTTCGCACTGCTCAGAGAAGTGGGCGAGGCCGGGCTGGCCGGGGGCTTCGCTTGAGCCTGCGTAGAGCCATTGCATTCCGACGCAGATGCCGAGGAAGGGCACGCCGCGCGCGATGGCATCGCGGATGGCGGATGTGAGGCCGGTGGAGTCGAGGCGGTCTGTTGCATTGAAGTGGCCTACGCCGGGGAGGACGATGCGCTCGGCGGATTCCACGAGCTCTAGATCACCGTCGGTGACTACGGGCTCAGCGCCGAGATGGCGCAGGGCCTTGAGGACCGAGGTTAGATTGCCGGCTTTGTAATCGATGACTGTTACGCGCATCAGAGAAGTCCCTTTGTCGACGGCAGCATTTCACCTAGCTGCTGGTCGCGGGAGCAGGCTACGCGCAAGGCGCGGGCGAATGCTTTGAAGATAGCCTCGATCTTGTGGTGGTTGGAGCGGCCGTACATGGTTTTTACATGCACGTTGGCGCGCGCGCCTCGGGCGAAGCCCTCAAAGAAATCTGTGACGAGTTCGGTTTGCAAGTCGCCGACGAGGCGGGTGCGGACTTTGGTGTCGACGGCGAAGGCGGCGCGGCCGCTGAGGTCTACTGCGGCAATGGCGAGGGTCTCATCCATGGGCATGAGGAAGTAGCCGGCGCGCAAGATGCCGCGCTTGTCGCCGAGGGCGCGGTCGAAGGCTTCGCCGAGCGCGATGCCTACGTCTTCAACGGTGTGGTGCTGGTCAACATCCAGGTCGCCGTCGCACTTGAGGTCGAGGTCGAATGCGCCGTGGCGCGTGAAGAGCTCAAGCATGTGATCGAAGAAGCGAATGCCGGTGGAGATCTTGTAACGGCCCTGGCCTTCGATGGTGAGGGAAAGATCGATTTTCGTTTCCGTGGTGTTGCGCACGATGACGGATTTGCGGGCGGGGAGGGGCTTATCCCCGGTCCCCAAGTGCGAGGGACGGGGAGCACCCGTAGATTTTTTGCTCAGACCCGTTGCTTTTTTGGCTTTCTTGGTTGGCATTAGTCTTTGTCTCCTGCGCGCAGTGCGGCCATGGTTTTGTTCAATGCTTCGGCGGCGCTGCGCATCTGTTCGCGGGTGCCGATGGTGATGCGGACGCGTCCATCGCAACCCGGATCAGAGGAGCGGTCGCGGACGAGAACTCCAGCATCGCGCATGAGGCGGACGAACTCGGCGTGGCGCGGGCCGATGTCTACCAGGATGAAGTTGGCGCGGCTGGGCCAGCGGCGAATGCTGAGGGAGTCGAGTGTGGATTCGAATTCTGTACGCGCGGCGAGGACTTCGGCGACGTACCAGTCGAGGTATGAAGTGTCATCGAGCGCGGCGGGCAGGCAGGCGAGGGCAAGGAGGTTGACGCTATAGGGCGAGAGGACGCGGCGGACCCACTGCATCAGTTCTACCGGGCCGGCGAGCAGGCCGAGGCGCAGGCCGGCGAGGCCGTAAGCCTTCGAGAAGGTGCGCGCGACCATGAGGTTTGGTACCTGACCGATGAGGTTCATTACGGTTTCGCCGTGAAAGTGGTAGTAGGCTTCGTCGACTAATAGAACCGCTTGCGGCGCGCGGCGGGCGAGTTCGAGCAACTGCTCGCGCGTGGCTGCGGAGCCGGAGGGGCTGTTGGGGTTGGCAACGGCGATTATCTTGGTGCGCTGCGTGATGGCGGCGAGTAATCGGTCGAATGGAAATGCGAGGTCGTCGGCGGCTTGCACGGCTACGGCGGTTGCGTCGGTCGAGGAGACGTAGACCTCGTACATGGTGTAGGTGGGCACGGGCAGCAGCAGCTCGTCGCCGGATTCGAGGAAAGCTTCGAAGAGAACGTGAATGGCTTCATCGACGCCGTTGGTCAGGGCAACCTGATCTGCGCGGAGGTTGAGCTTGGCTGCGACGAGAGCCTCGACGGGTTCGCGTTCGGGATAGCGGGTTAGAGCGCCGGTGGAGATTTGCGCGAGTGCTTCGCGAACTTTCGGGGAGCAGGCGAATGTGTTCTCGTTGAAGTCGAGGCGCAGGGAGTCACGGCTGCCGAGGGGAGGGTGATACTCCTTCATTTTGCGGACGCGGGCGCGGGGAACCACCTGCGGTGGGGCCAGCGCTACTTTTGCCTCTTCAGCCATGGGACCTCCTCTTGAGGCGGGTGTGGATGGCTTCGGCGTGGCCGGTGAGGCCTTCGGCTTCGGCGAGCAGCATCGCTTTCGGTCCGAGGGTGCTGAGCGCTTTTTGATCGTACTGCTGCACGGTGATGAGCTTGATGAAGTCGTTGACGCTCAGGCCGCCGCGCACGCGCGCGGTGCCGCCGGTGGGCAGAGTGTGATTGGGGCCGGAGATGTAATCGCCCATGGGCTGCGGGGACCAGCGGCCGATGAAAACGGAACCGGCGTTCTTGATCCAATCAAGATCGATGGCGGAGTCAACGGTGAGGTGTTCGGGCGCGAGACGGTTGGTGATGGCGCGGGCTTCTTCGATTGTTGCGGCGACGATGACGAGGCCGTTGCGGTTGATGGCCTGACGGGCTACGGAGTTGTCGCGGCTGCGGAGTCTTGTTTCGGCGATAACTTCTTTGGCGAGGTCGGCGCGGGTGGTGACGAAGATGGCGAGCGCTTCAGGATCGTGCTCGGCCTGCGCTACGAGGTCGCTGGCAATGTCAGGCGCGGTTCCCTTCTCGCTGGTTACGACAATCTCGGTAGGGCCGGCGAGCATGTCGATGGCGCAGTCGAAGGCGACGAGACGCTTGGCGGCGGTGACGTAGAGATTGCCGGGGCCGACGATCTTGTCGACGCGAGTGATGGTAGCTGTTCCGTAAGCGAGCGCGGCAACGGCGTGCGCTCCGCCGAGGCGATAGAACTCGGTCATGCCGAGGAGATGCGCGGCGGCGAGCGTCTCCGGCGCAGGTTTGGGTGAGACCGCGACGATGCGTTCGACGCCCGCGACTTGCGCGGGAATTGCAGTCATGAGCAGCGTGGATGGAAGCGGGTGACGGCCGCTGGGGACATAGCAGCCGACGGAGTTGAGCGGGCGGACGAGCTGGCCAGTTGTCAGGCCTTTAATGGGAGTCGAGTTCCAGGAGCGCGGTAGCTGACGCTGGGCGAAGGCGCGTATTTGTTTCGTCGCGGTGGTGAGTGCGTCGCGGAGTGCGGGGCTGAGTGTCTCCCAGGCGGAGGACATTTCTTCTTTTGAGATGCGGACGGCGTCGGGGGTGGCGAGGCCGTCGAATTGCTCGGCGTAGCGGAAGAGGGCGCGGTCGCCGCGCTTGCGCACATCGGCGACGATGCGGCGGACGGCGGGCAGCACAGCGTCGAGCGATGTGCCGCTGCGGCGCTCGAGTGCGGCCAGGGTTTGCTCGGCGACCTGTGCGCCTCGGCCTTTGGTGCGGATGAGTTGCATCGGTCCTCACGGCGGTGGTTAGGAACAAAGCAGCAAGTCAGTCCCTGCTTCGCGGGGTTAGCAAGTCAGCGAGTCAGCGGCAATGATGCCGCGTTAGCGATTCTGTGGCCAATACACTACAACACAACCTTATTGAGCGGATACTCGACGATGCCTGATGCGTGCGCGGCTTTCAAGCGCGGGATTACGTCGCGGGCTACGCGCTCATCGACGATGGTGTTGACCGCGACCCATTCGGAGTCTTTCAACTCGGAGACTGTTGGCGAGTTGAGAGCGGGGAGCACGGCGAGCACGGCATCGAGATCGTCGCGCTTGACGTTGAGCATGAGTCCGACTTGCGACTGCGCGTCGATTGCGCCGCGGAGCATGAGCGCGATTTGATCGATCTTCTGCTTCTTCCACGGGTCGGCGAGCGCGGACTTGCCGGCGATGAGGTGGGTTTCGCTCTCCATGAGGGTGTCGATGATTTTGAGGTGGTTGGCCTTGAGCGAGCTGCCGGTCTCAGTGACTTCGACGATGGCGTCGGCAAGCATGGGGGGCTTGACTTCCGTTGCGCCCCAACTGAACTCGACCTTGACGTTGACCTTCTTTCCTGCAAAGTAGCGCTTGGTGACTTCGACGAGTTCGGTGGCAATGATCTTGCCTTCGAGGTCTTCGGCCTTTTCAAAGCCGCTGCCCTCGGGAACGGCGAGCACCCAACGCACCTTGCGGCGGCTGGTCTTGGCATAGGTCAGCGTGGTGACGCTGGTGAGGTCGAGGCCGCTCTCGACGACCCAGTCAATGCCCGTGAGGCCGGCATCGAGGACGCCGTGATCGACGTAGCGTGCCATCTCCTGGGCGCGGATCAACATGCACTCGATCTCGGAGTCGTCGATCGAAGGGAAGTACGAGCGGCCGTCGGCGTAGATATTCCAACCGGCGCGTTTGAAGAGGGCGATGGTGGCGTCTTGAAGGCTACCCTTGGGGATGCCGAGACGAAGTTTAGGGAAATTCGATTTTTCAGCCACGAGCGGCTCCTGTCTGCACTGCGATTGCAATTGGTTTTGTGAAGCAGCTAACGGTGCCTTCGTGGCAGACGAGTCCGTCGCCTTCCACTTCCACGCGGAACAGCAGGGTGTCGTTGTCGCAGTCGGTGGCGGCGGAGATGACGCGCAGGCGGTTGCCGCTGGTCTCGCCCTTCATCCACAGCTTCTGGCGGGTGCGGCTCCAGAAGGTTACAAATCCGCTTTCCAGCGTCTTGGCGTAGCTGATGGGGTTGAGAAAACCCACCATCAGCACCTCTCCGGTGCGCGCGTCCTGCACGATTCCGGGGACGAGGCCGTCCATCTT
>Ga0182012_10001830_pt1 | contig 23215 bp, 19 predicted proteins | sample 612S2SmetaG_FD_120486 | JGI IMG/M metagenome (GOLD analysis project Ga0182012, IMG submission 120486) | Permafrost microbial communities from Stordalen Mire, Sweden - 612S2S metaG | ecosystem: Environmental > Terrestrial > Soil > Wetlands > Permafrost | place: Sweden: Stordalen | collected... | reverse complement strand
TCCCAGTAGTTGGCGTTATGGCGGCTACGGAAGCCGGGCAGCGCGAAGTTGCTGATCTCGTAGTGCTCGAAGCCCGCGCCCTCGAGGACGTCGATCGCGGCGGCGTACATGTCGGCCGCCTGGTCCTCGCCGGCGAACGCGGCCGGCTCGCGTGCGAACCACTTCTCGTAGGGCGTGCCCGCCTCGATGGTGAGGCCGTAGGTCGACACGTGCTGCGGCTTCGTCGCGAGCGCCGCCTCGAGCGTGCGCCGCCACGAGGCCACCGTCTGCCCCGGGACTCCGAACATCAGGTCGATCGAGATGTTGTCGAAACCCGCCGTGCGCGCCGCATCCACCGCCGCGCCCACGTCTGCGGCATCGTGGCGGCGGCCCAGTTTGTGCAGGTCCGCCGGGTCGAACGACTGCACGCCGAACGAGATGCGCGTGATGCCCGCCGCGCGATACGCCGCGAAGCCGGCGCAGAGCCCGCGGTCGGGATTGGCCTCCACCGTAAACTCGGCACCCGCGGGCAGCGAGAAGCGCTCGCGGACGAGTCGCGCCAGGCGCGCGACGTCGGCGGGCGGATACGCGTTCGGCGTCCCTCCGCCGAAGTACGCCGTCGCCGCGGCGAAGGCGGGCGCCGCGGCGATCTCCGCCTCGAGCGCGACGAGATAGCGTCGCGACGCCGCCTCATCGAACCGCCACTTCGCGAAGTCGCAATACGGACAGACGTACGGGCAGAACGGCAGATGGACGTAGATGCCCACGTCAGTATCCGGAGATGGAGAAAATCCCGACGGCGCCTTGTCCCGTGTGCACGGCGATGACCGGCCCGGCTTCGGAAACGGTGAGCGTCAGCGGTTCGCCGGGCAACTGCGCGCGCAGTCGCGCGACGACGGACTTCGCCAGCTCCGGGTCGCGGCTGTGGATGACTTGAATGCGCGCCTTCGCGACGTCGCCGATCGTGCGCAGCGTCGAGAGGATCATGCCTTCCTGCGCGCGGGGGAAGGTGCGGACGCGCGCCTCTTCTTCGACCATGCCCGTGCTCATGCGGATGACCGGCACGATCTTCAGCAGCCCGCCGATGGCGGCTTTCGCCTTGCCGATGCGGCCGGTGCGCACGGCCTGCGAGAGATCGGGGATCGCAGCGTAGCCGTGCTGGTTATCGCGGTCGAGCGCGAGCGCCGCGAGGATATCGTCGACGGAGGCGCCGGCGCGGGCGAGTTCCGCCGCGTGGGCTGCTTGCAGCGCCAGCCCGGCCGTGCAGGTCAGCGAGTCGAACAGTGCGATCGGGTGGCCCTTGAACTGCTCGGCCGCCGCGCGGGCCGCGTTGATGGTCCCCGACATCTGCTGGGAGATGAACGTCCCCACGATCGGCCGCCCTTGCGCGACGAGCGGTGCGAACGCGTCCTCGAACATCTTCGCCGTGGGTTGCGTCGTCGTCGGGAGCCGCGGATCGGTCTTCAGCCGGTGATAGAACTCGTCGCGGTTCATGTCGACGCCGTCGACGTAGCGCGTGTCTCCGAAATTCACGAAGAGCGGAACGACGATGATGCCGGAGCGCGCGGCCGCGGCGGCGTCGAGGTCGGACGTGCTGTCGGTGACGATCGCGACTTGCGGCATCAGGTACTCTCCGCCGATCCGTCGACGCGGACGAGGTGGGGCGTGGCCATCTCCCCGATGTGCGCGACGACGTCCTCGCGCACGGCCGCGGTCGCCGCCCGGATGGCGCTGCGGATGGCCTGCCGGTTGGCGCGGCCGTGCGCGACGATGCACGTGCCGCGCAGCCCGAGCAGCGGCGCGCCGCCGTAGTTATCGTAATTGATGCGCGCCGCGACGCGGCGCAGAGCCGGCCGCATGAGCTGCGCCCCGATCATCGTGAAGATCCCGCCGCCGCGAACTTCGTTGCGAATGATCTCCGCGAGCAGTTGCGCCGCCCCCTCGGAGAGCTTCAGCATGACGTTGCCGACGAAGCCGTCGGTGACGATGACGTCGGCGACGTTGACGAACACGTCCTTGCCCTCAACGTTCCCGATGAAATTGACGGGAGCGTCGTCGAGGGCCTTGGCCGCCTCGATCGTCTGCGCGTTGCCCTTGACCCGCTCTTCGCCGACGGAGATGATGCCGACGCGCGGATTCGAGATGTCGAGCACGCCGCGCGCATAGGCGCTCCCCATGATGCCGAACTGCGCCATCCACTCGGGGCGGCAATCCACGTTGGCCCCCGAGTCGAGCACGACGACGGGACCCTTGATGCCGGGGAAGACGACGGCGATCGCCGGCCTGGCGATGCCCGCGATCGTCCGCAACTTTACGAGACCGATCGCGAGGAACGCGCCGCTATTGCCGGCGGAGACGGCTGCGTCGGCTTGGCCGTCGCGCACCATATTGACGACCACGCCCAGGCTCGTGTCGTCCGAACCGCGCAGCGCCTGCGAGGGCGTGGCATCCATCGCGACCGCGTTCGGTGCGTGCACCACCTCGATGTCCTCCGCCCCGTGCTCGGCGAGCAACGGATCGAGGCGGGCGCGATCGCCGACCAGCGTCATGGCGCCGAGCCCGTCGCGCGCTGCCAGCACGGCCCCGGCGACGATCTCCCCCGGCGCGTGATCGCCGCCCATCGCGTCGACGGCGATCCTGATGCGATTACCGGTCAAGGGAGATGACGTATTCGCTGGAGTGTTGGCCACCGTAGTAGTATTCGACGTCGGCGGCCGGGCATGCCGCTTCGAGCGTCGCGGCGAGCGCGCGCGCGTCGCGCTCCTTCTGAATACCGCCGTAGTAGAGGGCCAGCGCGCCGCCCTCGGCGGCGCCCAATTCGAGGGCGGCCGAGATCGCGGCGTCGGCGACCGTCGCGCCGGCCAAGATGCGCCCCCCGATGGAGACGGCCGGAGCACCGCGCTTGAGCGTCACCCCGCCGAGCGCCGAGTCCTTACCCGCGAAGAACAGCGATGCCGACCGCGCCGTGCCGGCGATCTCCATCAGGGCCTGCGCGCCGGGCGGATCGTCTTGGACGGTCGCAAGCGCGAGCAGTACCGAGAGCCCCTGCGGCATGTCGCGCGTCGGCACGACGACGACGTCCCGTTCGCTCAGTGCGGCCGCCTCCTTTGCGGCAAGTGCCACATCGGGATTGTTCGCCAGCAGGTAGACGCGCTGCGCGAGGCAGGCGTTCGCCCCGACGACGAGCTCGCGCACGCTCGGGTTCGCGTCGGCCGCCACGATGGCGGCGTCGCACCCAAGTTCGCGAACGATTTGCGCGAAGCCGTCGCCCGGCACGACCGCCAGGATGGCGAACGGCCGCTCGGGAGCGTCGACGACGAGCAGGCTGTGCTGGCGCTCCATGTCCTCGACCTTCTCGCGCGTGAGTCTGCCGTGCTTGGCAGCGAGGGCCTTCACGCCGTCGGGGTCGGCCGTATGGATGTGCACCTTCAGCGTGGGCGCCGCGCCCGCCACGATCAGCGAGTCGCCGCGCCGCTCGAGCAGGTCCCGCAGCGGGTGATTCTCGATCGTCGCGTCTTCCAGGATGAACTCCGTGCAGAACTTGTTGGCCGAGACGACCTGCGCCGCGGTGAACGTTCGCTTGCGCGACGGCCGGCGCGGGAACGCCGTCGTCCGCGTCTCGGTCTCGGGCAAGAAGCGCAAGATGCCTTCGAGGAAGTAGACGATGCCCGCGCCGCCGGAGTCCACGACGCCGGCCTCCTTGAGGACGGGCAACTGCTCGGGCGTTCGTTCCAGCGCGTCTGCGGCCGCCCGCACGACCGTGCTGGCCAGCCGGTAGAAGTCGGGCTCGCGTTGCGCGGCAGAGTAGGCGGCATCCGCCGCGGCACCGGCCACGGTAATCATCGTGCCCTCGACCGGTTTCTGCAGCGACGAGCGGGCCGTGCCGACGGCCTCGCGCATGGCGATCGCGAGGTCGAGCGTGTCGATCTGCGGCCGGTGGCGCACGTTGTGGGCGAAGCCGCGGAGCATCTGCGACAGGATCACGCCGGAGTTGCCGCGCGCCCCCATCAGGCTGCCGTGGGCCGCGGCGGCCGCCACGGAACTGAGCGGCTCACCCTTGGCGCGCTGCACCTCGGCCAGCGCCGACCGCGCGGTCAGGTACATGTTCGAGCCGGTGTCGCCGTCCGGCACCGGGAACACGTTCAGGTCATTGAGCACGCCCCGGTACTTGCGAAGAAAGTACGTGCCTGCGGCGACGAACTTCTCGAAGGCGCGTCCGTCGAGCGTGGTCACATCCACGGGAGGCTCCGTTAAGAGAGCCGGGCGGCGAATCCTGGTCGGGGTGCCTGGGACGGCGTTGCACGCCCCCCTCCCGGCATGGTATAGTCCCTGGGTTGCCCGGCTCTGCGCCGGGCGTCAACCTCCAACCGCTGAAAGGCCGACCGACGATGGCGAAACGCTGTGACGTATGTGGCAAGGGGCCGATGGCCGGCAACAACGTCAGCCACGCCATGAACAAGACCCGGCGCCGCTGGCTGCCGAACCTGCAGCCCGTTCGCGTCGACGAGCGTGGGACCCATCGTACGCTGAAGGTGTGCACGTCCTGCATCCGCTCGCGCAAGGTCAGCAAGGTCTAGCCAGGCAGTTCGACCGTGCCGCAGCTCGTTTCGAGCGACGCGGCCCCGGCCACCGCAGGTCCGACGCTCGAGAGCGTCCAGCCCGGCCCGGCAGCGAGCCGCCGCGACCCCGCTAGTGCCGGAGCGGTGCAGCCCGGACCGGCGGCCGCGAGGTAGACCCGGGACGCACCGTCCGGCCCGTCGGCCACAACGACGGCTAGGACCGTCTTCGCCGCGCCGTAGCGCAGGCGCACGGCGCCCGGCCGACCGGGCGCCGGCCCCAGTTCGACGCGCTTGCCGGCGTGGGCGAAGACGAAGTAGCGGCCGTCGAGATCGTCGGGGCAGCCGTCCTGCCCTAGGCACAGCCACGGCAGCGGTCCCGAGACGGTGACGGCCGCCCCGTCAGGCACGGCGCCGAAAGCTCCGCGGTTCAGGGCTGCGGCGACGGCGGCCCTGCCGATCAGCCAAGGCCGCAGTTCCAGGGCCACCCGCTCGTTGTCGGCCCGCGTGAGCGCCCCCGCCAGGCCGATCGCCGCGCCTGCGAGCACCACCAGCCAAACGCCGGCCCCGCCGCGCCGGGCGGCACCGGCTGCGGCTCCCAGCAGGAGCGCCCCGAGGATCGCGACGCCGAACACCGAGATGAGGACCGGCAGGTAGCCGATGCCCCACTCCAATTCGCGCTGGTATTTGGCCGACGCGGCGACGAGCGCGCCCGGCAGCAGCCAGAGGCCCGCGCCGAGCCCGGCGAGCCGGAGCGCGTCGCGGCCGGCGGGCACAGGCCCGCGCCGCACGTACGGCAGCAAGACGGCGACGGCGGCTGCCGCGAGCAGGACAAGGCCCACCGGGTTCAGCGCGTACGACGCCGTGCGCGCGAACGCGTTGCCGAGCGGCGGAAAGATCCGCGACGGATTCCACGCGAAGTAGCTGAGCGGCAACGCGGCCGTCGCCTGGCGCGCGAACGCGAGCGCGTACCCCGCCGGCTCCCTACCGACCGCGTATGCGGTGCCCGGCGCGATCGTCGCGTGCGCGCGCAGTCCGAGCGCGACGGCGATCAGGCAGGCGCTGACGGCGGCGGGCGGCCACAAAGCCGCAAAGACGCCGCGCGCGCCCCGCGCGGGCGCTACGCACGCATAGAGCGGAAAGAACAGGTAACTAAACTCGTACGTCAGGCCGTTGAGCGCGTACAGCGCGAGTGCGAGAGCGCCGAGCGCGCGCGACCCGGAGAGCAGGTACGACCGCCAACACCACAGCGACGCGATCAGCACCAGCAGCATGATCTGCACCATGCCGTTATACGAGTAGAGCGCGTCGTGATAACCGCGCATCTGCAGCGAGACGGCGGCGATCGTGCCGGCGACCGCGGCGAAGGCCCCGCCCGCCAGCACGCCGGTAAACCACACGAACGCTGCGACCGTGACGAGGGTCAGCGCGAACAGGAACCACTTGTACGCAGTCACGTCGGCAAACCAATGAAAGACGGCGTACTTCTCCAGCACGTAGACCGGAAAGAGGCGCCCGTTGGCTCGCACCCACAGGGCCGACGTCGCCCACGCAGCGGAGAGCAGCGACTCGCCGCGCTCGGCGAGAAACCCGTTGAGGTTCGCGTCGCTCGCGTCGTCGCCGTACAGCCCGGTGGCGGTCGCGGGGAATGCGACGTACGCGGCGACGGCGACCGGCACGAGCGCGCGCAAGTTCACGGCGGCGCCAAGTGATCCCAGCCGGCCGGCGCCAGTTCGCGCAGCGCTCCGGCCTCGCACAGAAACAGTCCGGCCTCCGCACACAGGGTGCCCACGCGCAACAGCGGCCGTCCGAACCGCCGCTCGAACGCGCCGGCGAGATGCGCGAACGCGCGCGCATCGACCGCGACGATGAGTTCGTAGTCCTCGCCGCCGTGGAGCGCATAGTCCGCAGGTCGCGCGCCGGCCGCTCGCGCGACCGCGTCGGCGGCCGCCGCGACCGGGACGGCATCGACGACGGCGCCGCAGCCGCTTGCGGCAGCGAGGCGGCGCAGGTCGGTCGAGAGGCCGTCGGAGCAGTCCATCATCGCGCGCACGTTGGCGGAAGCCGCCAGCCAGCGGCCCTCGCGCACGCGCGGCTCCGGCGTGCGGTACGCGGCTAGCGCCGCCTCGCGCACGTCCGGCGCGACCGGCAGCTCGCGCCGCAGCAACTCCAGCCCGGCGCGGCTCGCACCGAGCGGCCCCGTCACGGCAACGACGTCCCCCGCACGGCCGCCGGCGCGCCGCTTAAGGCGGCCGGCCGATACTTCGCCGACGACGGTGATCGCCAGCGAGATCGCAGGGGCGCGCGTGATGTCGCCGCCGGCGATGCGCACGCCGTGCTCGCGCGCGAGCGCGTCCATGCCGCGGTACGCGTCCAGAATCCACGCCTCGGGCGTTTCGGCGGCGACCCCAAGCGCGACGACGGCCAGCACGGGCCGGGCGCCCATCGCCGCGAGGTCGCTGAGGTTCGCGGCCAACGCGCGGCGCCCGACGTCCGCGGCGCTCATGCGCTGCGAGAGAAAGTGCACGCCGTCGACCAGCGCGTCGGTCGTGATGACGGAGCGGTGCGAGCGCGACGGCTGCCAGCAAGCGGCGTCGTCGCCGATCCCCAGAATGAGGCCTCGCTGCGGCCGCTCGCCCGGCGCCTCGACGATCGCGCGGATCGCCGCGACGAGGCGATCCTCGGTCAGGAAACCTGCGCCGGCGTCGCGAGCGCGCGCAGTTCGCGCAACTCGGCACCCGGATCCGCCGCGCCGAAGATGCTCGAGCCCATCACCACGACGTCCGCGCCGGCCTCCGCGACCGCGGCGATGTTCGCGCGCCCGATGCCGCCGTCGACCTCGAGCTCGCACGCCGGGTTATAGGCGTCGATCAGCGCGCGCGCTTCCCGGAGTTTGCGCATCGCCACCGGGATGAAGGACTGGCCGCCGAAGCCCGGATTGACGCTCATGATCAGGATCAGGTCGACGTCCTCGATCACGTCCTGCAGCATCTCGACGGGCGTCGACGGATTCAGTGAGATGCCCGCGCGCGCGCCGAGCGAGCGGATGTGCGTGAGCAGGCGCTGCGCGTGGATCGTGGCCTCGAGATGGAACGTGATGATGTCGGCGCCCGCCTTGCGGAAGTCCTCGACGTAGCGCTCCGGTTCGACGATCATGAGGTGCGCGTCGAACGGCTTGGTCGACAGCTTGCGCAGGTCGCCGGTGATCTTCGGGCCCCAGGTGATGTTCGGGACGAAGCGCCCGTCCATGATGTCGAGGTGAAGGTAGTCTGCGCCGGCGCGGTCGATGACCGCAATCTGTTCGGCGATTCGGCTGAAGTCGGCTGAGAGCAGCGACGGCGCGATCTTGATCACGAAGTCCTCATTCGTCAGGGAGCGGGCGTCTTCTTGGCCGTTGCCGGCTGGGGTTCGAAGCCGAGCTGGGTCGACGCCAGTAACTCGTTGTTCACGTACGTGTCGAGCTCGGCCGTCCCGACGACCGTCAGGTTGAAGTCCAGCTTCTGGCGCGGCTGGGCGTAGGCGTTGTAGACGTTCCACGACCCGTTGTCGTCGCGAACGGAGACGCGCACGAGTTGTTGGCCGTCGCCGGAGGGCACGGTCACCGAGGCGTGCACCTGCCGAACGAGGTAGCCGGCCTGGCCGGGTCCGGCGCTGATCTGGAGCGAGACGTTGGTAAAGGGGTCCATCTTATCGCCCGCCGGCGGCAGTTGCCGCACGACGACCCCGCGCGCCGGGCCGGAGCGGCCGAACGGCGTCCAGACGACCTGTCCGAGGTGAACCCCGGCATCCGACGCGGCCTGGCGCGCGTCGTCCACGTCCATCCCGACGAAGTTCGGCACCTTGGCGGTCTGCTGACCGCCCTTGGAGACGTCGAGGTTCACGACCGTCCCCACCCGCGCGCTCGTCAGCGGCGCCGGGTCTTGCCCGACGACGTGGCCCGGCTGCACCTCGGTGCTGGCCACCATCCGCGTCTTCCCGAGCACGAGCCGGTAGTGCGAGAGGTCGAGGTTAACCTCGCGCAGCGACTCATAGCGCAGGTCGGGCATCGGGAAGATCTGCAAGCCGCTGGACACGATCAGCGAGACCTGGCGGCCCTGGCGGATTTGGCTGCCCGCGTCGGGCTGCTGGCTCATGACCACCCCGGCGGGATAGCGCTCGCTCTCCGAGCGCGCCACGACGAGCACGCGGATGCGCAACCGCTGCGCTTCGGCGATGGCGTCGCCTTCCGTCTGGCCGACGAAGGCCGGCGTCGACAGCGTGCCGGTCGACGGGGTGAAGAAATCGTAGATCGCGCGGCCGAACCAGACGGCGACGCCGACGAAGAACGCGAGGGCGAGGGCGAAGAACCAGTCGATCTGCGCGCCGCGTGCGCGGCTGCGGCGGCGCGGCTGGTCCCCGCCGGAGATCACGCGAGCGCTTCGATCTGAGCGTCGTCGAAAGCGAGGTTCGAGAACACGCGCTGCACGTCTTCGTGCTCGTCGAGCGCCTCGAGGAAGTCGAGCGCGCCGGGGAGTTCGCCGTCCGCCAGCGCGACGCGCGTCTTCGGCTCGACGCCGAGCACCATCGACTTCACGGCGATGCCCTTGGCGGCCAGCGACTCCCGTACGCCGGCGAGCGCGCCCGGCTCGGTGATGATCTCCGCCGGCTCGGCATGCGGGTCCGACGGGAAGCGCACGTCGACGACGCCGTCCACCAGGGCGTCCTCCATCAACTGTTCCTCGTCGCGCTGGCCGGCGTCGACCTCGAGCAGCCCGCGCGGGTCGAACATCCAGGCCACGCTGCCCGACTCGCCGAGCGCCCCGCCGTGGCGGCTGAAGAGAAAGCGTAACTCGGCGGCGGTGCGATTGCGATTGTCGGTGGCCGCATCCACGACGACGGCGACGCCGCTCGGGCCGTAGCCCTCGTAGCGGATCTCCTCGATCTGCTTATCCGAGCCCTCGCCGGTCGCGCGCGCGATCGCGCGCTTGATGTTGTCCATCGGCATGTTCGCGGCGCGCGCTTTTTCGACCGCCATCTTCAGCCGGTAGTTCGCGTCGGGGTCGGGCGAGCCGCCGCGGGCCGCGAGGATGATCTCCTTGCTCACCTTCGTGAACACGGCGCCACGCTGCGCGTCGACCTTGCCCTTCTTCAGTTTGATGTTATGCCACTTAGAATGTCCGGACATCTTCCTCTTCTTCGCTCTCTACTGACCGGGATGCGGATTGATCCACAGCTGCCCCATAAGGCCGGTCCACATACGGGCGTTCCACGCGTTGTACGTCACGCGCGTCCCGGACAGAACCGGGTACCAAAAGACGAACGCCGCGACGACGACGACCAGGAAGCCCCCGACCGCCCACTTGGGCCACCGGACGGTCTCGCTCGCCATGGCCCACACGCGCTGGATCAGCACCGCGTCGGCCAGGCAGATGATCGCCAGGTTCGGGTAAAAGTGATACTCGAACGCGATGCGGGGCGACGCGATCCACGGCAGCCACTGCAGCAGGTACGCCGTGACGAGCAGGACGTACGCCTTCGTGCGCTCGCGGTATGCGAGCCACGCGATGAACGGGACCGACACGAGGCCGAGCCACCACACCGCCGGGTTCGGCAGCGCTAGGATCTCCGCCAGGCAGCAGGCTGCGGGATTCGACGCGGCGGCACCGGTGCGGAAGTCCTTGTAGTAATACGAGATCGGGGTCAAGAGCAGCGGCCACTGCCACCACTTCGACGAGTACGGGTGGGTCGCGTGCAGGTCGTAGTGGTACCCGAACATCCCCTTCTGCAGGTTGATCAGGTCGCCGAGGCCGTGCCCGAGCATGAAGTAGGGGATGTACGTCAGCACGTAGATCGTCGCGCCGACGAAGAGCATCGCCGCGAAGACGACGTCGACCGAGAAGCCACGCGGGTTCCCCCAGAGCGCGGGCAATCGCGGCGCGCGCAAGCCCATCGCCCGCAGCGTAGGCACCCAGAGGTTCTGCAGCGCCACCGCCGCCGTGAGCCCGAAGACGACGAAGAAGTCGAACAGGCCGTTCCACTTACTCGCCGCGAGCGCGCCGCCGCTCAGGGCCAACAGCCACAGCCACAACTTCGCATCGGACGCAGCGATCGTCGCGTCGCCGGCCGTCATCGTGCCGCCGGCAGCGAACGTCGCCGTCCCGTCGGGTGTGGCGTAGACGGCGCTGCCGTCCTTCGCGTAGTCGATCTGCAGCCCGTCGGCCTTGTAGGCGAGTTGGCCCTTTGCGAGCTTCGTCGACTCGCCGGCCACGGCGGCCTTGCCGCCCGGCGGGTCGGCAGCCTGCGACAGCGTCCCCCCGTCGAACGTCGTCAGCACGCCCCCCGCGAAGCACGATCCCTCGGCATAGCTCGCGACGGCGCCGCCCGCGCCGGCAACAGCGCGCGGCACGGCGATGCGAACGAGCAAGTAGAGGCCGACCTCGACGTAGAGAAAGGCGACGACCGATACGATCGGGTCCTGGCCCCGCCCCAGGAGCAGCCCCGCTCCGGCGGCGACCACCGTCGCCGCGCACATCGCGATCGCTTCGCGCTTGGCCAGCAGACCCGTCATGACGTGCGCGACGCGGATCTGGCTCGCGATCCAGAACCGGTAGAACGCGTAGAGCGTCGTCAGCGAGAAGAACGCGACGGTGATCTCCGGCGTGGCGATGCGCGACTGCACGAAATGGAACCCGTCGAACAGCAGCAGTCCCGCACAGATCGCCGCGAACGGCGTCGAGCGCAGGATGCGCTTGGCGAACGCATAGAGCACGAACACCGTCAGCGCCCCGACGACGACGTTCAGGAAACGCCAGCCGAACGTATTGTCGCCGAACATCAGCGTGGACAGCGTGATGACGAGTTTCGTCAGCGGCGGATGCGTGTACTCGAAGATCTCTTTGTGGGCGAGGTACTCCTCGGCGGCGCGGGCGTAGTAGATCTCGTCGAAGATCTTCTCCGCGGGCAGCCAGAAGTTCACGTAGCAGAGCACGAACGACGCGACGGACATCGCGCCGGCGATCAGGTAGTCGAGGCGCGACATCGCCGCCGTGCCCTCGAGTGGTCCGAACCAGCCTCGCACCGTGGCGGCGACGCGCGACGCGCGGTCCAGCGGCGCGACCGCGACTTCCGGCTGTTCCTCCGGGCGCGTTCCCAAAAACACGTAGCCGAGATAGAAGAATATTGCCACGTTCAGCGCGGCGGCGGGGCGGCTTATCCATGGCCAGAGGTTTGCCGCGTCCAGGCCGGGCGTGTGGGCGTCCATGACCGCCAGGTAGTTGAGCGAATACAGCAGGTTCGCGAACAGGGTCAGCGAGAGGATCGCGGCGGCCCACACGTAGCGGCGCCCGGCAAACATGAGGATCGGCGCCAGCACGAACGCATTGAACACGTAGCGCTCGTGCATCCGGGTCGACAGAATGAAGAACCCGAGCGAGACGAGCAGCGCGGCCTCGAGGAAGGCGACGGAGTCCTTGCGCTGGAGGTAGCGCGAGACGATCAGCACGAGCGCGACGCCGAACAGCACGATCCCCCAGGTGGACTGCGGAAGCCCGAGCGTCGCCCCGAAAAGCTCGATGTTCGGAATGGACTGGGTGTCGGGCTGCCAGAACCCCTGGCGCAGCGCGTACAGGTTGAACGCGTTGACCGAGTTGTACGGGTAGACGCCCGAGGCGTAATGGTAGCGTCCGTAGAGCCAGGCGAACTGCGCGAGCGGGTCGAGTCCGGGGTGGAAGACGAGCGCCGCCAGGAACGCCACCACGAGGGCGCCCACGATGCCGGCCGCCGTCCCTGCGAGCCGCAGGGTCCGCTGCTGCGCGGACGGCGCGACGAAGGCGAAGGCCAAGAACAGCGGGATGAGGACCGCGGCCGGCGGCTTGATCAGAATCGAATAGCCGAGCGCCAGCCACGCCAGCGCGAGCGTCACGACGGCGGCCCGGCCGGTCATCCCATCGCTGCGGACCAGCAGCAGGATCGCCGTGAGGACGAAGCCCGCCGCGACCGCGTCGACTTGCCCCCAATACGCCGAGATGAAGATCGTCGCCGGATTGAACGCGAAGAACGCCGCGGCGGCGAACGCCCACGCCTTCGTCGAGAACCGGCGCACGATCGCGAAGATCAGCGCGGTGTCCACGAGGTCCATCAGGATCGCGGGCAGTTTCACCCAGACCTTGAGGATGGCGTAGCCCGGATCGGAGTGGACGAAGGTCTTGTACGCGTTGCCCACGGCCCAGAGAAAGAAGAAATAGCCCGGCGGGTAGTCGGCGAAGCCCGCCTTCGCGAAGAAGTCGCGCAGCGGATGCTGGCTGAGCGTCAACGCCCAGGCCTCGAACGTCACGACGTCGTTTCTGAAGCCGTCGGCGTTCACGAAGAATAGCCGCACGACGAACGCGAGCAGCAGCATGCCCGCGAGCGCGAGCGTGGTCGAAGAGTCGCCGGAGGCGCCTGCGGCGGCCGGTACGTCTTGCCGTTGTTGACGGACTGCGCTACGCAACGCGGCGTGCTCCTTGTGCAAGAAAGTCCCTGATCTCGCCGTCGCGGTCGAGTTCGCCCTCGCGTGCGATGCCCGCCGCCAGTTCGAGCGCGCGGTCCGCCTCGGCGTCGGCGGCCTCGCGCGCCCCGAGTTCGTCGAGCGCGGCCACGACCGACGCCACTTGCGCCGCGTCGACGCTCTGCCCTTCCGCGTAGGCGGCGGCAACCGCGGCCCGCGCGGCCGAACCCGGCTGTTCGAGGGCCCAGACCACCGGGAACGCCCATTTGCGGCGGGCGATATCGGCCCCGCTCGGCTTCCCCGTCACCTCGGGCGAGCCCCAGGTTCCCAGCACGTCGTCGCGCACCTGGAAGGCGACCCCGTAGGCGGCGCCGAGCGCGGCGTAGGCGCGGGCCCGCTCGGCCGAGGCCCCCGCGGCGAGGGCGCCCAGTTCGCAGCAGGTCGCGAACAGCGCGGCCGTCTTCCCTTCGATCATCGCGCGGTATTCGCCCATCGATACGGCGGCGCGGGTCTCGAACGAGATGTCGAGCGCCTGGCCGCGGCACATCGCTAGGTTGCCCTCGTGCAGCACGCGCGCCATCCGCGCCCGCACGGCGTCGTCGACGCCGCCGGCGTTGAGGATCGTCAGGTAACTGAGGGCGCACAGCGCGTCGCCGGTGTTGATGCCGTGGGCCACGCCGTACTCGGCCCAAACGGTGCGCCGCCCGTGCCGGAGTTCGTCGCCGTCCTCGATGTCGTCGTGGACGAGCGAGTAGTTGTGGAGGATCTCGACGGCGATCGCCGGGTCGAGCGCCGTCCGCACGTCCGCGCCCTCGGCGACGGCAACCCGCAGCAAGAGCTGTGGGCGCAACCGCTTGCCGCGCCGCACCGGCTCCGCGCGCCCGTAGCCGAAGTGGTAACGAATCATCTCTCCGAGCGGGGACGACCCGGCATAGCGCTCGACGGCGCCCTCCAAGTGCGCCTCGATCGCCTCAAGCAGATCGACGGCTCAGCGCCTCCATGCGTTCGGCGACCTGATCGACGAGCCAGCCGGGCGTGGACGCGCCCGACATGAGACCCGCGGTCGAAACGCCGGCAAACCACTGCGGCTGCAGTTCGTCGGGGCCCTCGATGTGATAGGCGCGCGCGCCGCTGCTTTGTGCGAGTTCGGCGAGATGCTTGGTGTTGGCCGAGGTCTTACCGCCGACCACGACCATCACCTCGACGTCCTTGGCCAGCGCGACGGCCTCGAACTGGCGGTTGTGCGTGTCGGTGCAGATCGTGTTGACGGCCCGCACTTCGTAATACTTCGCGCTGAGGCGCCTGACGATCTCGGTGAAGCCCGCCCCCGACCACGTCGACTGCACGACGACGCCGACGCGGCTAGCGCGCGGCAGTGCGTCCACGTCTTCGGGCGTGGAGATGCACCAAGCGCCGGGGACGTGGCTCAGGGTACCCTTCACCTCGGGGTGGTCGCGGTCGCCGACGACGACGATCTTGTAGCCTTCGGCCTTCAGCTTCTCTGCCTGCACGTGAATCTTCGTGACCATCGGACAGGTGGCGTCGATGACCTCGAGGCCGCGCTCGGCGGCCTTCTCGAACACGCTGGTCGGCAGCCCGTGCGCGCGCACGAAGAGCGCGCCGCCGTCGACCTCGTCGACCGACGATGCGTTCGCGAGCCCCTTAGCCTCCAGCGACGCCACCATCTGCGGGTTGTGAACGACGTGGCCGAGCGTCGTCACGCGCTCGCGCGACGCGACGGCCTCCTCCGCCTTCTTGACCGTGATGGCGACCCCGAAGCAGAACCCCTGGGTCTTCGCCCGTTTGATGATCAACCTACAACGTCTCCCGCAAGGCCCGGATGCGGGCCATGACCTCGTCGGTCCAGTTCGCCAAGTCCTCGCGCGTCGCTTTCTGACCGCCGCCGGGCACGAACGGTTTCCCGAACACGACCTCGATGCGGGCGAAGCGATTGGCGCGGTCGGTGCCCGACACGTAGGCCGGCAGCACGGGCGCCTGCGTCAGCGAGGCAAGCAGGGCAACGCCGATCTGGGGCTTTACGTCGCCCGTCTTGTTGCGGGTCCCCTCGGGGAAAATGCCCAGGGCCGCGCCCGACTCGATGATCTCGACGGCCTTTTTGATCGCGGCCCGGTCCCCGCGCGTACGGTCGACCGGAAAGGCGTTCACGCGGGCGATGATCGGCCCGAGCACCGGGATTTCGAAAAGTTCAGCCTTGGCCATGTAACTGATCGGGCGCGGGAGCGCGACGCCGAGCGCCGGCGGGTCGAAGTACGAGATGTGGTTGCAGGCGACGATGAGCGGCCCTTCGCGCGGGACGTTCTCCGCGCCGCGGACCCGCAAGCGCCAGATCGTACACAGGAGCGCCGCGCAGATGCCTTTGCCGACGTCGTAGAGCGTCACGACGCCATGCCGCCCCGGACGAGCCCCACGATCCGGTCCACGACCTCGTCGGGCGTCAAGTCGGTCGCGTCGATCAGCGTCGCGCCCGGCGCGGGCCGAAGCGGTGCTACGGCGCGATCCCGGTCGGTTCGGTCGCGCTCGTCGAGCGCCGCCCGGACGGCCGCGACCGTGACCGACGCGCCAGCCGCGTTGAGCTCGGCGGCCCGGCGGGCCGCGCGCGTCCCCGCCGCGGCGGTGAGGAAGATTTTGACCGGGGCGTCGGGCAGCACGACGGTGCCGATGTCGCGACCGGCCATCACGACGGGCGCGCCGGCCGCGACCGCGCGCTGGCGGACGACCATCTCGGCGCGGACGCCGGGCAAGGCGGCGACCTTGGCGACGGCGGCGTCGACGTCCGCCGCGCGGAGCGCCCCCGTCACGTCCTCGTCCCCGCAGCGCACCCGGAACCCGAGCGGCGCCGCCGGGTCCGGCTCGACGGCAATCGGTCGTGCGTGGACCGCGATGAGGACGGCCGGCTCGTCGGACGGGTCGGCACCCGCGCGCAGCGCGAGCAAGGCGGCAGCCCGGTACATCACGCCCGTGTCGAGATAGAGCGACCCCAGGCGGGCCGCGACGGCTCTGGCAACCGTCGTCTTGCCGCTCGCCACGGGTCCGTCGATCGCGACGTGCGGGTACCTAGTCATACGCGAGCGCTGCCTTCGCCCGGCAACCGGGCGAACCTGTGGCGCACGACTTCCCGGCCGCGGCGTCAAAGGGAGGGCGAGTGGCCAAAGAGCGAACCGCCTTCTTCTGCGCCGACTGCGGGCACGAGAGCACCCGCTGGTTGGGACGCTGCCCCGCCTGCGGCGCCTGGAACACGTTCGCCGAGGCGCCCGCCCCGGCGGCCGCCCGCCGCGGCCCCGCCGCGCGCCCGGGCGCCCCGCGCGCCGCCGCGGCCGCAACGCCGTTGCGCGAGGTCGCGGTGGACGCGGTCGCGCGGATCGGCACCGGCTTCGCCGAGTTCGACGCGCTGCTCGGGGGAGGCGTGGTGCCGGGCAGCGTCGTCCTCATCGGCGGCCCGCCCGGCACGGGCAAGTCGACCCTGCTGCTGCAGGTGGCCGGCGCGCTCGCGCAGCGGGCGGGCCCCGTCGTCTACGTCACGGGCGAGGAGTCGGCGGCCCAGACGAAACTGCGAGCGACCCGTTTGCAGACGTGCGACGACGTCCTGCTGCTCGCCGAAACCGACCTCGACCGCATCCTCGACGCGCTCGACCAAGCGCGCCCGCGCATCGCCGTCGTCGACTCGATCCAGACGCTCGCACGCGCGCAGACCGAGTCGTTCGCGGGCAGCGTCGCCCAGGTGCGCGACTGCGCCGCCGGCCTGCTCGAGTTCGCCAAGCGAACCGGCTGCGCCGTGTTCCTGGTCGGCCACGTCACGAAGGACGGCGCCATCGCAGGGCCGCGTTTGCTCGAGCACATGGTCGACACCGTGCTCTACTTCGAAGGCGACGGCGGCGAGTACCGCATCCTGCGCGCGCACAAGAACCGCTTCGGCAACGCCGAGGAGATCAGCGTCTTTCGCATGGACGGAGAGGGCCTGCACGAGGTCAGCAATCCGTCACAGTTATTCCTCGGCGGCGCTACGGGCCGCGAGCCCCGCCCGAGCGGCTCGTGCATCGTCGCCAGCATCGTCGGTTCGCGGCCGTTGCTGGTCGAAGTGCAGGCCCTCGTCGGCGAGACCACCTACGGCACGCCGCGCCGGCTCGCCGCCAACCTGGATCCGGCGCGACTCGCGATGATCATCGCCGTGCTCGAGCGGCGCGCCGGCATGAACCTCGGTTCGTTCGACGTCTATGCGTCGGTCGCCGGCGGCCTGCGCGTCGACGAGCCGGCCACCGACCTCGGCGTCGCACTCGCGATCGCCTCGGCGTTCCGCTCGCAACACCTCGCCCCCAATACGGTCGCGTTCGGCGAACTCGGGCTCTCCGGCGAGGTCCGCGGCGTCTCGCAACGCGCGCGCCGGGTCGCGGAGGCGCGCCGGCTCGGCTTCGGCTCCGTCATCGCCCCGGCCGCCGCGACGCCCGGGGCAGAGCCCGGCGTCTGTGGCGTGCGCGACGTCGCATCCGCCATTAGCGCGGCCCTCGGATGAGCGCGCCGAAAATCTTCGAGTGCGTGCCGAACGTCTCAGAGGGACGCGACGCCGAGACGATCGCGGCGTGCGCCGCCGCCATCGCCGGCGCGGGGGCAACGCTCGCCCACGTCACGAGCGACGAAGCGCACCACCGTAGCGTCTTCACCTATTTCGGCGGCCGTGCGGAGGCGCTCGCCGCGGCGGTCGCGCTCGCGCGCGTCGCGATCGAACGCATCGACTTGCGCCGCCATCGCGGCGTCCATCCGCGCATCGGCGCGCTCGACGTGCTGCCGTTCGTTCCGCTCGCCGGCGCGACGATCGAAGACGCGCGATCGCTGGCCCGCGAGGCCGCGCAGCGGATCTGGACCGAGACGGCGACGCCGTCGTACTTCTACGGCGACCTCGCCACCCGCGAGGAGCACCGCAACCTTGCGACCGTCCGGTCCGGCGAATTCGAGGGCCTCGGCGCGCGGCCGGGGCGCGGGATCGTGCCCGACGTCGGCGACGTGCCGCTCCATCCCGGAGCGGGCGCCGTGGCGGTCGGCGTGCGCGGGTTGCTCGTCGCGTTCAACGTCGTCCTGCGGACCGGCGACGTGCGCGTCGCTCGGCGGATCGCGCGTGCGCTGCGCGAGGGCGGCGGCGGACTGCGCTCGCTGCGCGCGCTCGGCGTCGCCCTCGATGACGGCCGGGTGCAGGTCTCGTGCAACTTGACCGACCACCGCGCGTTGCCGCTCGACCGCGTCACGGCGCTCGTGCGCGCCGCCGCTCGCCGCGCCGGCGTCGAGGTTGCCGAGAGCGAACTGATCGGGCTCGTGCCCCGCGCGAGCCTGGCGGCCGTCGCCGCCCGCGCCCTCGGCCTCGACGGCCCGGCGGACGTGCTCGGACGCTGACCCCGAGGGGTTTGCGCGCGGGCGCTCGTAGGGGGTTTCCATGAGCACCGAGCACGCAGCCACGATCGAAACGCTGAACCCGGCCGACGGAACGGTGCTCGCGCGCTACGCCGTCGATGACGAGGCGCGCATCGATGCCGCCCTCGCTCGCTCGCGCGAAGCATACGCCGGTTGGCGCACGACCTCGTTCGCGCAGCGGGCGGAGCTCGTGCGGCGCCTCGCGCGTCACCTGCGCTCGAAGAAGCACGCGATCGCGAAGATCGCGACGCTGGAGATGGGCAAGCCGCTCGCCGAGGCCGAGGCCGAGGTCGAGAAGTGCGCCTGGAACTGCGACTTCTACGCGGAAAACGCGCAGCGGTTTCTCGCCGAAGAACGCGCCGAGAGTACGGCGGCGGAGAGCTACGTCGCGTTCCGGCCGCTCGGCGTCGTGCTCGCCATCATGCCGTGGAACTTCCCGTACTGGCAGGTCTACCGGTTCGCGGCGCCCGCGCTCATGGCCGGGAACGTCGCGGTGCTCAAGCACGCGGCGAACGTGACCGGCTGCGCGCTCGAGATGCAGGAGCAGTTCGACGCCTGCGGCTTCCCCGCAGGCGCCTTCACGACGATCGTGGTCGCCGGGCGCGACATGGAGCGCGTCGTCGCCGACCCGCGCGTAGCCGCCGTCACGCTGACCGGCAGCGAGGCGGCCGGCAGCGCCGTCGCGGCAACGGCCGGCAAGCACCTGAAGAAAACGGTCCTCGAACTCGGCGGCTCCGACGCCTTCGTCGTGCTCGCCGACGCCGACGTCGACGCGGCGGCGCAGACCGCCGCGCGGTCGCGCTATCAGAACGCCGGCCAGAGCTGCATCGCGGCCAAGCGCTTCATCGTCGAGGCGCCCGTCTACGACGCGTTCGTCGCCGCGCTGGCGGCGGCGGCGCGCGCCCTGCGCGTCGGCGATCCGCTCGACCCGGCGACGCAGATGGGCCCGCTCGCGCGCCGCGATCTCTGCGAGGAACTCCACCGCCAGGTACGCGCGTCGGCCGCGCTCGGCGCCGAGGTCGTGGCGGGCGGCGAATTGCCGCCCGGGCCGGGCTCGTTCTATCCGCCGACGGTGCTCGCGGGCGTCACCGACGCCATGCCTGTCTTTCGCGAGGAGACGTTCGGACCGGTCGCCGCCGTGGTGCGCGCGCGCGACGCCGCCGAGGCGGTCGCGCTCGCCAACGACTCCGAGTTCGGGCTGGGCGGCAACCTCTGGACGCGCGACATCGAACGAGCGCGCGGCATCGCAGCCGAGTTCGAGTCGGGCGGCGTCTTCATCAACGGCATGACGATGTCGGATCCGCGGCTACCCTTCGGCGGCGTCAAGAAGAGCGGCTACGGCCGCGAGTTGGCCGCCTTCGGGATCCGCGAGTTCACCAACGTGCAGACCGTCTGGATCGGCCCGGCCCGCACGGCCGCCGCCGCTGTCCCCGCCTCAGAGTAGCGCCACGCGCCGCTACGTCGCCGCGGCCGCCAGGGCCGACATCTCGGCGATGCGGGCGAAGCCCTCGCGAATGTCGGCGAGCGGGCCGACGAAACTCGTGCGCACCCAACCCTCGAACGATGCGTCGAACAGCCGTCCGGGGACGGCAACGACGTCTTCGCGCTCGAGCAACTCGAAGCAGAAGGCCTTGGAGTCGGCGACGCCCGCCCGCAGGCACAGGTAAAATGCGCCCTCGGGCTCGATGAAGTCGAGGCCCGACGCGCGCGCCAGCGGGATCACGGCGTCGCGCTGCGCGCGATACCACGCGGTATGTTCGCCGAGCGCGCCGTCGCGGAAGATCTCGAGCGCGACGCGCTGCCCGAACGTGCTCGCGCACGACGTCACCCAGCCGTGCGCCTTAACGATCTCGGCGGACACGTCGGCGGGCGAGATCACCCAGCCGAGCCGCAGGCCGGTCAACGAGTTGCTCTTCGAGAGCGAGTTGATCGCGAGCGTATACGGATAGTGCTTGGCGAACTCGCCGGCATCTTCGACGTACGTCTGCTCTCGATAGATCTCGTCGTGCAGCACGTACACCGGCGGTCCCGGCCGGTCCAGCAGCGCCTGCGCGATGCGGCGGACGGCGGCATCGCCGATCACCTTGCCGGTCGGATTGCACGGCGAGCACACGACCACGACGCGCGTCGCGGGACCGATCGCCTCGAGGATACGCTCGGGGTCGAACGCGAAGCCGCCGGCCGCGCCCATTGAGACCTTGCGCACGGCGATCCCTTCGAGTTGCGCGATCTTGCCGTAAATCGGGAAGGCCGGTTCGACGACGAGGAGCTCGTCGCGCTGCGGGTCGAGCACCGTCTTCAGGGCGACGTAGACCGCCTCTTGCGAGCCCGTCGTCACGCAGACGTTGGCGGCGACGTCCAGCGCCGGGTAGGCGTAGTGAGACGCGATCGCCTCGCGCAGCGCCACGTCGCCCGCATTCGTCGAGTACGGGCAGCCGTGTTCTGCCACCCAGCGCGTCGCGCGCTCGAAATACTCCACGGTGGGCGGGAGCGTCGGCTGTCCGAGTCCGAGATCGATCGACGTCGGGCGCCGGCGCGCGTGCAGCGCGCGGATCGTGGACCCTTCGAGCGCAGTGACGAGCGGATTCATACGGAGATCGCGTGCTCCCTCAGCACGTGTTCCAGCGACGTCTTGCGATCGGTCGACGCGGTCCGCTCGCCGATGACGAGCGCGCACGGCGTACCGTAGGTCCCGGCGGGAAACACTTTGGGCAGCGTCCCGGGAATGACCACGCTGCGCGATTCGACGTGCCCGCGCGTCACTTTCGGCTCGGGGCCGCGCACGTCGACGATCGGCGTCGATGCGGTCAGCACGACGCCGGCTCCGAGGACGGCCTCGCGGCCGACGCGCACGCCCTCGACGACGATGCAGCGAGACCCGACGAACGCGCCGTCTTCAACGATCACCGGCTGCGCCTGCGGGGGCTCGAGCACGCCGCCGATGCCGACGCCGCCGGAGAGGTGCACGTCCTTGCCGATCTGCGCGCACGAGCCGACCGTCGCCCAGGTATCCACCATCGTTCCGTCGTCGACGTACGCGCCGATGTTGACGAAGCTCGGCATCATGATCGTGCCGCGGCCGAGGTACGAGCCGTAGCGGGCGACGCCCGGCGGAACGCAGCGCGCACCGAGCCGCGCGTAGTTGCGCTTCGTCGGCAGCTTGTCGTAGTAGCCCGGCAGTTCGCCGCGCATGGAGCCTGGCGTGGCGGACTCTTCGAGCCGCCCGATCGCGACTATATCCATCCGGCGGAAGTACAGCAGGATCGCCTCTTTGATCCAGGCGTGGGTCGTCCAGCCGTGCGGGGACGGCTCGCAGACACGCAGCTGCCCTTCGTCGAGCGCGGCGACGACCTCGTCGACCGCGTCGCCGGCCTCGCCGGCCACCTCCGACGGATCGGCGACCAGCCGCTCGATGCGCCGCCTGAGCGCTGCCGTATCCATGCCGCGTCCTTGGCCCGCCGCCCTCGGCAACTCCTCCGGGCGGGCGGCGGTTTGGGAAACCGGTCGCCGGATGGAGAACGTCCCGGCTACGTACCTCCCTCCGAAAGGGCTCTGAGTGCCAAACACCGTCGACGACGAACGCCGCATCAACGCCATCCGGTTTCTCTCCATCGACGCCGTCCAGAAGGCCAACTCCGGCCATCCCGGCCTGCCGCTCGGCGCGGCCGCGATGGCGTACGCCCTGTGGACGCGACACCTGCGCTTCGATCCGTCCGATCCGGCGTGGCCGGATCGCGACCGCTTCGTCCTCAGCGCGGGCCACGGTTCGGCGCTGCTGTACGCGCTGCTCTACCTCGCCGGCTACGGCATCTCGCTCGACGACCTGAAGTCGTTCCGTCAGTTCGGCAGCAAGACGCCGGGCCATCCGGAGAACGATCACAAGGACGGCATCGAGGCGACGACGGGTCCGCTGGGGCAGGGCATCAGCAACGCCGTCGGCATGGCGATCGCGGAAGCGCATTTGGCCGCGACCTACAACGGCGCGCAGAAGCTCGTCGACCACCGCACCTACGTGATCGCCGGCGACGGCGACCTCATGGAAGGTATCTCGGGCGAAGCGGGCTCGCTAGCCGGACATCTCGGCCTCGGCAAGCTCATCGTGCTCTACGACGACAATAAGATCTCGCTGGCCGGCCCGACCGGCCTCGCGTTCACCGAGGACGTCGCCAAGCGGTACGAAGCCTACGGCTGGCACACGCAGCTCGTCGAGCCGCCGCACGCCAACGACGCCGACGCGATCGACGCGGCGATCCAGGCCGCGAAGGAGTCGCCCCGCCCGTCGCTGATCTTGCTCCGCACGCATATCGGCTACGGCTCGCCGCGCCAGGACACGTTCATGGCGCACGGCGAGCCGCTCGGCCCGGACGGCGTCCGCGCGACCAAGGAAAAGCTGGGCTGGCCGGTCGAGCCGGACTTCTACGTCCCCGACGACGTGCTCGCGTGGTGGCGCCAGAGCGGCAGCCGCGGCCACGCCGCGCGCGAAGCGTGGCAGACCGCGCTTGCGACGTTCAAAGCGTCGGGTTCGCCGCTCGCCGCGCAGTTCGAACGCGTCGAGCACGGACGCATCCCCGACGTGCTGCCGTGGCCCGAGTTCACCGCCGAGAACGGCAACGTCGCGACCCGCGATGCCGGCGGCCAAGTGATGAACGCCATCGCCGGTGCGCTGCCCGAACTCGTCGGCGGATCGGCCGACCTCGACCCATCGACGAAGACGTACCTCAAGGGGTTCGGCGATTTCCAGATCGGGTCGTACGGCGGCCGCAACATCCACTTCGGCGTACGCGAGCACGCGATGGGC
>Ga0182012_10001828_pt1 | contig 23226 bp, 23 predicted proteins | sample 612S2SmetaG_FD_120486 | JGI IMG/M metagenome (GOLD analysis project Ga0182012, IMG submission 120486) | Permafrost microbial communities from Stordalen Mire, Sweden - 612S2S metaG | ecosystem: Environmental > Terrestrial > Soil > Wetlands > Permafrost | place: Sweden: Stordalen | collected... | reverse complement strand
GAGCGGTGGTCCTCGGCGGCTTGACGTCCGATCTCGGGGTCGCTACCCGCGCCGAGCCCACGCGTGAGCTGACGTCCGATGTCGAGTTTGAGGTCGGCTTCACTGAGCAAGAGCGCCTGGGCGTCGGTGTTGGCCGCGATGAACTCGATATTGCGAAGTCCTTCGGCGATCATCCTGTTCACGGCGTTGACACCACCACCACCCACGCCGATTACCTTGATAACAGCGTGGTAGTTGCTCTGGTTCAGACTCATGAACTCCCCTTGGGTTGATCTTGCACTGCGCACCCTCTGCCAGGGTCACTATTTTCGCGAACAAATGTCCCCGAAGGCTAGTCAGCCCTTCTTTTCTGGTCAAATGCCCCGTTCACGACGGGGACGGGCCACTTACCGCCAACTCGTCGGGCACGCTCACGTCCACGACGTCACCCGCCACCAGCGTGCTGTGGGCGATCACCGACGCAATGGCGACGAATTTCTGGTGCAGTTCGGTCGGCTCACCCAGCACGAAGCTCACGGGTGACGTCATCTTGAGCGTTACCGCGCCCGCGGCGTCGATCTCAATCTCGTCGACCTGGGACGAGAAGGCCGGTGGTAGCGCCGCCGCCACCCGCGCCGCGCTGCGTCCGGCGCGCTCGAAGGGCCAGGTCAAACCGCGTGGGTGTTCGTAGACGAGCGTGGGGTAATTGGCACTCAGGGGCGCCGGTCCGAGGTCGCGCCCCTGGGCGCTGACGAAGCGCAGTTGAGCGTGCGCGTCGTAGGCCACCGCGACCGGCGTCACTTCGTTGACGCGCAGGGTGAGACTGTCGGGCCAGTGCTTGACCACCTGGACGCTCTTCACCCACGGAAACACGACGAGGTCGCGCGCGAGCGACGAGGACGAGACGCCCAACATCATCGGGTGCTCATTAAGTCCCGTGGCGGCGAGGACTTGACCGGCGCTCTCGTGCACCTCGCCCGCCAGGGTGACGTGCTCGACGCGAAGATACGAAGAGTGCACCACCCACTGCGCGCCGAGCGCGAGCACGGTAAAGACCAGACCCACGCTCAGCAGTACCTTGGTCGAACGACGGGGCGCTCGCTTCGCCTTTGGACGTGGCCCAGCGGCGCGCGGTTCTCGACGCTGGACCGGGCGCTCCTTGAGCGTGCCCGCGCTGGGCGCTCGGCGACTCATCGGACCTGCTCGAATCCCACGAAGCGGTGTTCGCTCACCAAATCGACACCGCTGGTTTCACGCACCCGCTCTCGTACCGTGTCGATCAAGGCGTAGACGTCGTTCGCGCTTCCGCCCGGGTCGACCAGGATGAAGTTCGCGTGCTTGTCACTCACCACGGCGCTGGCGTGGCGTAGTCCTTTGCACCCGGACGCTTCGATCAGTCGCCCCGCGAAGTCGCCTTCGGGGTTGCGAAAGACGCTGCCGCCGTTTTGGCCACCGGGCTGGTTCTCGCGGCGCCAGCGCACGATCTGCTTGATGGTGCCCAGGGCACTCGTCGCGTCACCGTGCGCGAGACGAAGGGTGACGTCAGTAGCGATCTCGGGCCAGGCGAGCGCGCTGGTGCGGTACCCGAAGTTGAGGTCCTCGCGCTTCCAGACTCGGGCGCCACCGGGACCGTAGGTACGCACCAGCGTCACCGACGCCGCCATATCCGATCCGTGGCCGCCCGCGTTCATCGACACCGCCCCGCCAAAGGTCCCCGGGACACCTACGGCCCATTCGAAGCCCACGAGTCCCGCGCCCGCCAGTCGCCGGGCCGCGACCGGCAGGTCAAGCCCCGCACCCGCTTCAACAATCACCGCGCCGTGTTCGTCGTGCCACTCCAACGACTCGAACTCGCCTATAAGGTGCACCGCGATTATCTCGTGCTCGCCGTCAGCGACGAGCAGGTTCGAGCCGTTGCCAATGATGAGCGTCGGCGTCGCGCTCGAGAAGATACTCGGGCCGAGCTCCTCCAGATCCGCGCGCGTCGCGAGGGTAACCAACACGCGAACCGAACCACCCACCCGATACGTCGTGCGTGCGCCGAGATCCGCGTGCTCGACGACCCGAGGGCCACCTCGCTCGATGAGTTCGAGCACGCTCACGAGCGCACTCCCCCGGGCAACATTGACGCGACTTCGGCGACGTCACCCGCACCCAACAGCAGCAACACGTCGAGTCGCTCGCCAGCAACGTTGAGCGACTCGACGACGTCGGCGAAGGTGGCGGCGTACTCGACCTCGAAGGACGGCTTCGAGGCCCGCACCGCATCGGCGACGATATCACCGGTGATACCAAGGGGATTCGCCTCGCCCGCGCCGTAGACGTCAGTGACGACGAGCAACGCGCAGCCCGCGAACGCGTCCGCGAACGCACCGGCCAGATTCTCGGTGCGGGTGTAGCGATGCGGTTGAAAGATGACACCGATTCGTGCGTAGCCCGAGGCGACGCACGCGTCGATCGTGGCCCTCACCTCACCGGGCAGGTGCGCGTAGTCCTCGATCACGTCGACCCCCCGCCAGGTGCCCAGGAACTCGAAGCGACGCGGAGCCCCGCGAAAGTGCCCGAGACCTTCGAGCACGGCTTCACTTCCGACACCAAGGGTCCGCGCCAGAACGGCCACGACGGCCGCGTTGGCAACGTTATGGCGCCCAGTGACTCCCAGTGCGACCTCCAGACGCTCTTCGGGTCCGCTGAGCGTGAAGTCGCTGGCGCGTCGCTCGAGTCGCACGTCGCTCACGCGCCACTCAGTTGCCCCAAAACCCACCACGAGGGCGTCGCGACGCACCGCACTGGCGACTCGGCGCACACCGGGCTCGTCAAAGACCACCACCGGGCCAACCGTGCGTTCGATCAACGCCGCAAAGGCGAGTTCCAGGTTCTGGACGGTGCCGTAATGATCGAGGTGATCGGCCTCCACGTTGAGCACTCCCAAGGCGAAGGGCGACAACTGGGCGAAGGACCCAAAGCTCTCGTCGACTTCAAGGATGAGGTCACCCGAAGCCCAATGTCCATTGGCGCCGATGCCCAGCACCGGCGCACCGAGCAGGCGGGCGTCGTCTCGACCCGCGGCGCGCGCGACGTGCACCATCATCGAGGTCGCCGTGGTCTTTCCGTGCGTGCCCGTGAGCCCGATGACGCGCAAGCTCGTCGCGAGTTCGCCGAGCAACTCGCCTCGACTGATCAAGCGCGCACCTCGAGCACGCGCGCTCGAAACCTCTACGTTGTCCTCGGACACCGCCGGCGACCAGAGTACGACCTGGGCTTCACGACCTTGGGCTTGGTCGTGGCCACGAAAGACGCGAACGCCCACCGACTCGAGTTCGACGAGCGTCACTGAGTCCGCGGCGTCGCTACCACTCACGACGCATCCCATTTCAGCCAGCAGCAACGCGACGCCACTCATGCCCGCACCCCCCACACCCACGATGTGCACGCGCGTGCCGGGTTCGATTTTCACGAGTTGCTCCGCGCGTCGAGCACCACTTGGGCGATCCTCGCTGACGAGTCGAGGTGGCCGAGGGACTTCGCCGCGTCGGCCATGCGCGAACGAGTTAAGGGTTGCGCTATTTCCTCGATCAACTTGGCCAGTGTCTCGGCGTCGCACTGCGCGTCGGCAACGACGAGTGCGGCACCGTGCTCGGCGAGCGCTTGGGCGTTCTTGGTCTGGTGGTCGCCGGGCGCGTGGGGAAGCGGCACGAGCAGCGAAGGGATGCCGAGGGCGGTCAGTTCCGCGACGGTCGTCGCGCCACTACGACACAGAGCGACGTCGCACAGCCTCCACAACTCGCCCATGTCCCCAAAGGCGATAATGCGGTAGTCCAGCGTGTGCAGTTCGGGGGCGCGCGAGACGATCTCGTCGTAGTCGCGTCGACCGCTGACGTGCACGATGGCGATGTCGCCACGTTCGCTCCACTTGCGGGCGAGTTCGCTCACCGCGCGGTTCACGCGGGTGGCGCCCAGCGAACCAGTCATGACCACCACGATCGTGCGCGAGGGATCGATCGGCGGCTGCATCGCCGAACAGGCGTCGCGTCGTGACTCGTTCGAGCGATCCAGAGCCACGATCACCTCTCGCAGCGGTGCCCCGGTGAAGACCGTGCGAGGTTCACTGGAGGAAAAGGCCGTACACCGGTACGCCGCGTAGCGAAGAAAGAACCGATGCGCCGCACCCGGAACCGCGTCGAGTTCCACTAGCACTAGCGGACAACGCCACACGAAAGCCGCCAGCGATACCGCGAAGGACGCGTATCCGCCCGCCGAGACCACCACCGAGGGCCGCCATTGTCGAACCCTGACGAGCGCGATGACCACGGCACCCAGTAGGCCAAATAGCGCCGCGAGATTAGCGAGCAGCGCGCCCGGCTCGAGCGAACGACGTATGCCCCGCCCCGGCAACAGGGTCAACGAGACCGCACCGGTTCCTAACAGCGTGGCCTCCTGACCGCGACGGCTGCCCACGAAACGCAAGTCCTCGGGGTCAACGCCACTCGCCACGAGCGCCTCGCTAATCGCCTGCATCGGAAAGATATGGCCGCCCGTACCACCGCCGGTGATGACGATGGGCCCCACTAGCGGTCCTGACGCGGTCCGGTGGGAGTTCGTCGCGCGTGGGTACGCGCGCTGCGAGCCTGGTAGGACTCGCGCAGTGACTCGACGCGGGGTTGGCGGATCTCCACGTCACCCGAGTGACTGGTGTCGTGTGCGACGTTGTACATCAGTCCCACCGCCGCGAGCTCGGTGATGAGTGCCGTACCCCCGTAGGAGAAGAACGGCAATGGGATGCCGGTGACGGCCCACCCACCCACGACCGAAGCGATGTTGATGATCGCTTCGAGCACGATCCATGTGGTCACACCCACGACGAGCAACCGATAGACCTCGTTGGTGCACTGCTTAGCAATGCGCGTGGCGACGAACAAGAACCAAATGAAGAGCCCGATCACGACGAGACTACCAATGAGCCCCAATTCTTCACCAACGATCGTGAAGATGAAGTCGGTGTGCGGATTAGGCAGCAGCCCGAACTTCTCACGACTGTTGCCCAGGCCCAGCCCGGTCAAGCCACCCGCGCCGAGGCCGATCTTTGATTGCAGCAATTGGTACCCGCTGCCGAGCAGGTCCTTGTTGGGGTGCAGGAAGGAAAAGAACCGCGCGGCCGAGTACGGCTTCATCTTCAGGTAACCCAGGAATACGACCACTCCGAGCACGGCGATCTGGGCGAGGCGCTTCTTGGAGAGTCCCGCGACCGCGAGCATGACGTAGGCCACCGAGACGATGACCGAAGTAGTGCCGATGTCGGGCTCGACGAGCACCAGCGCCGCGCCGATCGCCACGGGCGAAGTCCAGAGCACCAGTTGCTTCCAGTTGCTCAGTTCACCGTGGTGATTCTGGACCAACCATGCGAGAAAGAGCACGGTGAAGAGTTTGAACATCTCCGAGGGCTGCAGGAGTATGACGTGCAGGTTGAGCCACCGCTTCCCGCCGTCTGAAGTAACCCCAACCATCTTTACGGCCGCCAACAGTGCGAGTCCAAAGAGAATCAGCAGTGGAGCCGAGCGCAACACCCTGGCGAGACGAAGCCGGGCGACGACGTAGAGCGCGAAGAGTCCAAAGCCGAGGTAGACCAGGTCGCGCAAGATGATGCTGAACGAGGAGCCACCGTTCGCGACCGCCTGGCCCTCGCTCGCCGACGCCACCGCGATGGTGCCAAAGGCGACGAGCAACGTCGTCACCACGAGCAACATGCGCGCGTTGAAGTTGCCGCGCGGCAACGGCTGGAGAATCCCTCTGGAAGTTCCAGGCGTCGTCATCTAAACCTTCGCGATCTTGAGAAAGTCACCGTAGAAGATGCCAAGACCCAGCATGGCGAGCAGACCGGCGAGGATCCAGAACCGGATGATCACCGTCACTTCGGGCCACCCGCGAAGTTCGAAGTGGTGATGAAAGGGCGCCATGCGAAACACGCGGCGTCCAAAGAGTCGAAAACTCAGAATCTGCAGGATCACCGACGCGGTCTCAGCGACGTAGAGACCGCCGATGATCACGAGCAGAAGATCCAAGTTCATTAAGAGGCACAACGCGCCAAGACCGGTGCCAATCGCCAGCGAGCCGGTATCGCCCATCATGATCTTCGCGGGCGCGGCGTTCCACCAAAGGAAACCAAGGCACGCGCCCACCAGTCCCACTGCGACCAGACCAAGGTCGAGTGCCGAATGGATTCGGTAGATCGAGTAGTGGCGGAATTGCCAGTACCCAATGATTGACAGCACCCCGAAGCAGAACGTGCCAGATCCGGCGGCGAGACCGTCCAGACCGTCCGTGAGATTCACCGCGTTCGACGTCGCCACGATGACAAAACAAGCCAGGATGAACCACCCCACCACCGTGAGGTTCCAGCCCGGATAGGAGTAGCGGGTAAAGGAGAGGTCGGTCGAGGTGTGCACCCACCAGATGGCGAGGGCGGCGAACGCCGCCGCGATCAGCAGCAGGCCAATGAACTTGCCGCGTTTGTTCAGCCCGAGGTTGCGGGCGTTTCGGATTCCGAGGTAGTCGTCGATGAATCCGAGTAACCCCGACGCCACCGTGACCGCCAGGGCGAGCACGCCCGCGCGCGTGAAGTCGATCGACGTACCCAGGTGTCCCATCAGGTAGCCCACGACTGCGGCGAAGACAATGATGACCCCGCCCAGCGTGGGCGTACCCGCCTTCGCGTGGTGGGTGGCCGGACCATCCTCACGAATGCGCTGGCCGAGCGAGCGGTCTCGCACGAATCGAATCCACAGGGGCGTCACCAAGAGTGCGATCAGAAACCCGCACCCTCCCGATTCCATCAAACTCAACATCGCGCCCTCACTCCAGTAGCTCTCTGGCTACGACTCGATCATCGAAGGGCACCACCAGGTCGCCAATGACCTGGGTGGTCTCGTGGCCCTTGCCCGCGATCACGACCACGTCACCGGGCACCGCCAACGAGAGGGCCTCGGCGATCGCACGTCGCCGATCGCTTTGGCGAAGCACTGTTGCCCCGGGAACCACTCCCGAGATGATGGCATCAATAATGGCATCGGGCGACTCCGAACGTGGGTTATCCGAGGTCACGATGGTTATTTCTGAGTTCGCCGAGGCGACTTCGCCCATTTCGGGTCGCTTGGACTGGTCTCGGTCCCCTCCGCAACCAAACACCGTGAGAACACGACCACCTTTCACGAGTGCGCGCACGTCCGCGAGCAATCGACCAAGGCCCGCGGGCGTGTGCGCGTAGTCAACGATCACCACGACCTCGGAATCGCTGACGACTTCGAAACGTCCGGGCACCGCGGCGACTCCCGCCATCGCCGAAGTGATGGCCGCCTCCTCGGCCCCGAGCGTGCGCATGATCTCCATCGCCATCAACGCGTTGTCCACGTTGTAGTCGCCGATCAAGCTCATGTTGACCAGGTGTCCGCGCCAGAAGAACGTCGTGCCGTGCAGCGAAGTCACGACGTCTTTGGCGTCGCAACGTCGGACACGAGAGAGAGGAAGCCTCGTCAGTTCGGCGATGCGTTCACCGTAAGGGTCGTCGCACCAGACCACCGCGCGCGCGGCGTGTTCGGCATCGAACAGTGAAGCCTTCGCGGCGAAATAGTTCTCCATTGAAACGTGGTAGTCGAGATGATCGTGGCTGAGATTCGTGAAGGCCACCACGGCGAAGGCCAATCCGTCAACCCGGTGCTGGGCGAGGGCGTGACTCGAGACCTCAAGGGCTACCACCGAACGCAGGCGGGTGGGATCAAAGTCCTGGCCGAGTTTGGCCAGCGTGCGAAAGAGCTCGGGCGGCGCGGGCGTGGTCCTCTCGTTGGTCAAGGTGCCGATGTTGGCGCTGTTCCAACCCAGTGACTTCGCGAGGTTCGCCACCAACACGGTGGTGCTCGTCTTTCCGTTGGTGCCCGTCACTCCCACGAGTTCGAGATTTTCCTCGGGTCGACCGACCACGGCGGCGCTCGCGTGCGCTACGAGGGCGCGCAACTGTGTCTCTGGAACGAGTACGAGGGGAACCTCGGCTCGCACCTTGGCGCTCGCCACCACCGCGACCGCGCCACGACGCACGGCGTCGTCGACAAAACTCGCGCCGTGCACTGACTCGCCGGGCACCGCGAAGAATAAGGTGCCCGGTTCGCACAAACGCGAGTCGATCTCCACGCGATTTATCTCGATGCTGGCCGTCTGCACGTCCAGGTCAACTACGTCTAGGACGTCACCGAGTTGCATCAGGTGACGTCCGATCCGATGCCCGCGTTGGCGCCCTTCAGTGGCTTGACGATCGTGCCGTTCGAAGGGATGCCGTAATGGTGCAACGCGTAGGACATCACCTGCTGGAAGACCGGCGCCGCGACAGAACCGCCGAAGATCGTCGTAGTGGGTCGCTCGATAACGACGATCATGGAAAGCACGGGTGCATTCGCTGGCGCGAATCCCACGAAACTCGCGTTATACGCGCCACTCAAGAGCGCGTCCTTTCCGGGATACGGGATTGATGCGGTCCCCGTCTTGCCCGCCACGCTGTATCCCGGAATGATCGCGTTGGTGCCAGTGCCGTCCAACACCACCTGCTGGAGCATCGTGTTCATGGTCCCCGCCACTGACGTGGTGAGCGCCTGGCGAGTGGCACTCTTGGGTGCGGCCTTCACGACACCACTGGCTTCGACGTAACCGCGCACCAGTTGTGGTTCGACGAAGATGCCGCCGTTGGCGATCGTGTTGTAGGCGTCGAGTACTTGGATCGGCGGCACGGCGTCGACTTGGCCAATCGGTAAGGCAACCTGGTCGGCGTCGTACCAGTTGTTAGCGTTCACGAGAAGTCCGGACGTCTCGCCAGGAAAGTCCACTCCCGTTGTCGCGCCGAAGCCAAGTCGCTCCACTTGGGCGAGTATCCCGTTCTCTCCCACCATCTTGCCGATTTCGTAGGTGCCGATGTTCGACGACTGGGCGAGGACCTGGGTGGCGGTGAGGTGCTCGAGGGAGTGAACTTCGGCGTCGTGGAAGTGCCGTCCACCCACCTGGACCGAATTGGGCACGGAAAAGACCGTCGACGGCGACATCAGGCCCGCTTGGAGCGCCGCGGAGAACGTGACGACCTTAAAGACCGAACCTGGTTCGTAGGCCTGGGTAAAGGCGAGGTTATTGATCGTCTGATCAATGCCCGACACGCCGACCGACCTGCCCCACGAGGGCACCGAGCCAAGGACACCGGCGTTGGCAGTGGTGTTGACCAGTGATGCGTCGGCGAGAATCTGACCGGTCTTCACGTCCATTACCACGGCGACTCCCGTGACACCGTTGGTCGCCTTCAATTGTTTAGCGAGCGCACGTTCGGTCACGAACTGCAGCGACGAGTCGATGGTCAACTCAAGACCAACGCCCGGCGTGGCCTTCTTGATCACCGTGCTGTGCGACCCGGGCAAGTTCACGCCTGACGCCGACACGAATTCGCGGGTCTCACCCGCTTGACCCGCCAACTGCTTTTGGTACTCGTACTCGAGTCCCGAAGTGCCCACGCCCTTGGTATTGACGCCGCCTAGCAATGACTCGGCGAGCGTGGCGTTGGGGTAACTACGTAGCGACGACGACTGGACGACGACTCCCGGGAAAGCGTCGTTGTTGATCCGTCGTCCATCGCTCAGATCCAACTGATTATTCACCACCACGTAACCGCTCTTCTTCGTGAGCAGCGTCACCAATTGGGCGACCGGGATCTTCACGAGCGGGGACATCGCTTCAGCTTCACGCACGGGATGCTTGATCTGGAAGTCATCGGCGATCACCAAGGACGTCGGTCGAGAAACTGCGAGGATCTGACCTTCACGGTCGTAGATGCCCCCGCGCAACGCGCTCGTCGTCAAGTCCTCACGAACTTGGTCCACCGACAACTTGACGTAATGCGCGTGATTAACGATCTGTATTTGAACTAAACGAAGGGCCAGAAGCAGGAAGACCAGCACGAGCACTGCGCGCAGCAGATTGATCCGTCGCGGCATCTTAGAAGTGGTACGAACTGGCCTGCGTGCGACGCGAGTGCGAGCGTGGGTCGAGGTGTAGTGCGCGCTCACCGAATCGTCCTTGACGTGACCGGTGCGTAACCAGAGAACTTCGGTAGCGGCAAGATCGCGTCAAGCGACGTGGAAGGGACTTGCGTCACCGTGACTGGCTCGACCAAGTGAAGGGCTCCGGCTTGGGACGCAATGAGGCTGGGCGCCGACTTTTCGGTGAGCGAGCCGATCTGGACCGCGTAGGCCGACTGGTCTTGCAACAACTGGCTCTGCAACTGGTGTATCTCCATCTGGCGGTTCGCGACGAACATGCTGCCCGCGAGCGAGACCATGATCGCTGCGGACAAGATGATCGCCGATTTTCTCGGTGTCGATGCGTTCTTCCACACCGAAGTGACGTGACGGCGCCGAACCCTCTCGCGCACGACTGGCGGGGCTTGGGGCCGCGATGGACGAGTCTCGATCCGCCTCGGGAAGCTGATGACACTCATGGCGTCACCTTTCGAGCGATCCGCAGCCGCGCTGAACGAGCCCTCGGGTTGAGCGCGATCTCGGCGGCGCTCGCCAGTCGTGCGCTGGCCTTGAAGACCGTTACTCGACCCACGGCCCCACACACGCAACCGAGCTCGGGCGGACACGTGCAACCGCCCGTCGCCGCCTCGTGGAGCGTGGCCTTGACGACCCGATCCTCACCCGAATGGTAGGAAATCACAGCTAACACCCCGGCGGGCGCGAGCACGTCAAGCGCCGCCTCGAGCCCGGCGGCCAACTGCTCGGCCTCCTGATTGACCTCGATGCGCAACGCCTGAAACACCCGTGTCGCCACGTGACCTCGTCGGCGCGCTGCCATGGGCACGGCCCGCTCAACCGCCTCGGTGAGTTCGAAAGTCGTGGTCGGCTGTCGATCCAGTACTGACTTAGCGATCGCTCCGGCAAAACGGTTCTCACCGTTAGCTCGAAGCACTCGCGCGAACTCGTGAGGGTCCACGCGTGCGAGATACTGAGCAGCCGTCTCGCCCTGGGTCGGGTCCATGCGCATGTCCAAGGGGGCGTCGGCACGAAAAGAGAAGCCTCGAGTCGCGTCGTCCAACTGGTGCGAAGACACACCGAGGTCCATGAGTACGCCGGTCACGGGATCAGCGTTCACGAAGGCGTCGTTCTCGCGCACCACCCGCGCCAGATCAGCGAAGGAGGCGTCAACGATCATCGTTCGATCCGCGAAGTCAACGAGTCGCCTGCGGGCTGCTTCGCGAGCGTCGGGGTCGCGATCAATGCCGATCAATCGAAGTTGTGGCGCGCTCGCGAGGATGGCGTAGGCGTGCCCCGCCCCGCCCAAAGTAGCGTCGACCATCACCCCAGCCGCCAGGCTGGTGAACAACTCGACAATCTCTTGTTCGAGTACTGGTTGGTGGTAGTTGTCCGGGGCCATCTGCAGCCTTTCAATCGTGAAGCCGGGAGAGAATGCGGAGGAGGTATCTCGACCCGACTTCACGATTGCCAGGCTGCGCATGGTCCGCGGCCGGTATTGCTGTTGCACTCCTTGCACTAGTTGCTGCCTTGTTTAAATGTCTCCTCGGCGGAGTTCACCTCTTGGGCGTAGCTCGCCGGATTCCAGAGTTCGATGTGGTCGAGCGCACCGACGATCAGCACGTCGCCAACCAGTTGTCCGTAGTCGCGGATCGCCAGGGGCAACGCGAAGCGACCTTGCTTGTCAAACTCGACGTCAGAGGAGTTCGACGCCCAGTACCGAGCTTGCTGACGCCCTTGGGCGCCCCCGCGGCGACTCTCGGCGAGGTACTCCTCACTCTTTCGCGCGAACTCACCAGGTGTCCACAGCGCGACGCAACCTTCGGTGTTCGGGCTCAGGTGGCCACCCCGTTCGAATTCATTACGGAACCTGGCAGGCAAAATGAGGCGTCCCTTGACGTCCAGCGAATGCTGAAATTGCCCCACGAACCCAAGCATGATTGTCCCTCCAGTGGGCCACCACTTTGCTCCACTTCGTGCCACATTACACCACTAGACTCCACAAGGCACCAATTCAGCCCACTTCTCGTCCCTTTGAATCGGTTTTTGGCGTGTCGAGACCCGTCCAGGGGCCTGGACCCCAATGAATTAAGCCGAAAGGGCCTTCTACTGCCCCTTAAGAGGTTGGATCGGGACGAACAATCGCCGCAGCGCCCGAACGAGACGCCAGGTCGTCGAGCATCGAGGCGACGTCGCCAATACCCAAGGCCGACAGCACTTGATGGTCCAGAGCCGCGGAGAGCCCTTCTGGCACGACCCGAAGCAGCGCGAGCACGTCGTGCGAATCATGGGCGCGCAGCACGCTCGAGAGGAAAATGCCCTCGCGCACCCGCCACTGCGTCACCCCCACCGCCTTTCGTCCGTCGACGAAAACTTCGCCCGGCCCCTTGCCGGCAAAGCAGACGACCCGGTGTTCGGCGTCGCCCTCGAGTGAGCCTTCGTGCACCGTGAGGTGCGCGTTCACTCGCGGCGCGAGTACATCGAACCAGATCTGGCCACAACGAATCGAACTCACGTGCACGTCGCTCGACCAACGTTCGTCGCTCGAAGGAATCCACCAATCGACCCAAACGTCCCCGGGTTCGAGCAGGACCAGCCCCCCGCCACCGCGACGCCGCCGAAGGGTCAATCCCGCGGTGCGTCCCGGCGCAAACACGTCACTCGACTGGCTTGAACCAAGTACCACGATCTGGCGGCGAAGCACCGGTACGAACATCGTGATTTCATCAAGACTGCGAAGCGCGGCGTAGTCGTAGAGCTCTTCAAGAACCTCGCTCACGAGGCACGTGGTAAATACGGCGCCCAAAGCGGATCGGGATCGGGCACGTGTCGCCAGCGCCACCATGGTCCGTCGGGTACGCGTGGCTCGAAGTGCATTCTCCAGCCAATCTCCTCGAGCAAACGGTCGCCTTTTTGCATGTTGTGGCGCCTACAGGCCGCCACCACGTTCGTCCATTCGTGACGGCCACCGCGACTTCGCGGCACTACGTGGTCGATCGTATCGGCGTGTTCCAGGCAGTACGCGCAGCGATAACTGTCGCGAAGTAGCAGCGAACGCCTGGTGAGCGGGGGTGTGCGTACCTTGGTCGGTAATTTCACCATGTCGTGCAGCCGCACGATGGCGGGAATCTCAACGGTGACCGTCGCTGAGCGGCACACCGCGGGAGAGTCTGAAGTGACAATGGGTTCAGCTCGACCAGCGAGCATCAGGACCACGGCGCGGCGTTCGCTCACGAGTTGGAGCGGCTCGAAAGTCGCGTTCAAGAGAAGGACCCTGCCCATCGGGGACCTATCGTCCGATCCGTTGACGCGCAGCCCAACGCGCGGCTTGGACCATTTCTTCGGCTCGCGGCGAGATTTCCCCGTCACCGGTCGCGGTCATGACGCGAAAGGACCAGTAGTCGCGCGGCGCGAGGGGAATGAACGGTGAGTGGTGCCACCAGCCTCTACGGCGCAGCCGCCAACCAGCGCGCGCGAGGGGAAAGACCGCCAGTGGACGTCGCACGAGGTACTTCGCGAGGTCAATCGTCGAGGACCTCACGATCGTTCTGCTCGCCAAGCCACCATGGCGGCACCCAGAAGAGGACCATCAGCACCAAGCGGGGACCGACACAACTCAACGTGTGAGGAATAATTCATCATCGCGACCTCGCGCGCGGCCTTGTTGGCGACGTGAAAGAAGTCCTCGCCAAATCCCAGCGCGACCGATCCCGCGAGGTAGCAATGCGAGAAATCCAGTACTGCGGCGAGAGTCCCGACCGCACGCCCCACCAGTTGCGCGCAGCGTGCCCGCGTGACCTCATTGGCTTCAATGGCGGGCCGACCCGTCATGTCCTCGATGGCCCGACCCGACGCCTCAGCTTCGAGGCAGCCGTAGCTACCGCACGCGCAGAGACGGCCCTGGGGCACCACGTTGAGGTGGCCAATGTGACCCGCGTTGCCGGTCTCGCCGTCGAGCAGTCGACCGTCGAGAACGATGGCCCCACCCACGCCGGTCGACACGACCATCGAGACGTACGAGGATTCGTTTCGAGCACCGCCAAAGGCGCCCTCGGCGAGGGCGAGGGCACGCGCGTCGCCGTCCACCTGCACTCGCAGGCCCAGGAGGTCTTCGAGCCGATCGCGCAACGCGAAGTCGCGCCAGGCGGGAATATTAAGCGGAGATACGAATTCTCCCCCTCGCGTCATCGGCCCCGCACACCCCACTCCGAGGAACTCGAACATCGATGAACCACGTACTCGACCAATTAGGTCAACAACGGCATCAAAGAGGTCATCGGCGTGTTGTGCGACTGCGATTCGTTCGCGATGGCGAATGGTGCCATTACCTTCGACCACAGCGCACTCGACCTTGGACGCCCCGATATCAAGTGCGAGACAAGGAATTTCGGTGTCGGGAGACCCGACCCCGGTCATTCGCTCTTGCGGCGCTGACGCGACAACCAGTCGCGAAGCGAACGGGTCCGCGGACCCAAGTTCGCGTGGGCGTCGTCACCTTGCGGTGTACGCGTGATGTCCTGCCAAGATGCACGACCCAGGAGCCGAGCATTGCGCTCAATCACGACGGCTGACACGAACATCAGCGCGACGCCGAACAGTCCTAGAAGCGTGGACTGCGAAAAGAACAGAACGAGGACCAAAAGGCCCACGACAAAACCCAGGATTCCCCAACGCACGCGCCGCCCACCGTGGGAGTACACGTTGGTCTCACGTACGTTCTTCGCGAATCGGGGATCTTGCTTCGAAAGGGATTCTTCGAGTTCAGCCAGAATCTTCTGCTCATGCTCTGAAAGTGGCATCGCATCTCCTTCCGTCTGTTCTTCCTGTTATCGTACCGTTTCTGCCAGCCCGGACGCACGCGCATTGGCCGGGAGTCACAAGAAGAACTTGTTCACAAGGTGGGAGAAAATGACCCTGGGCCAACTACGCGTCGGCGTGATCTGCACCGGCAATATCTGTCGGTCCCCCATGGCCGAGGTGTTGATCCGTCGCCTCGTCAGCGAGGACCAGTTCCTCGCAGCGCGGGTCCTCGTCTCAAGCGCGGGCACCGCCAAGTGGCACGTCGGAAGTCCCATGGATGCTCGAGCCCGCGCGGCCCTGGACCGGGCGGGGCTGCTCGACGCTGGCTCGCGAGGTGCCTACGCCGACACGATGTACTTGAACGCGCAGGACTTGATTCTCGCCATGTCGCGAGAACACGTTCGCGAGGCCCGAGAGCGCCTCACGAACCAAGGGACGAGCGTCGTACTCTTTCGCAACTTGCTCGAACTTGGCCTCGACCTAGACGTCGCTGACCCCTACTACGGCGACGCGAGCGACTTCGACGACTGCCTCGCTCTCTTTAGACGAGGGGGTCCGCGTTTGATAGAGGAATTTCGTCAGCGATTGGGTGAAGGCTCGCCCGAAGTTTGATTTCGGGCAACGTCAGAGAGAGCAGCAGTGCGAGCACCCCTACGGGGATCGCCCAAATGTAGGCAGTCTGAATGCTCCCGGCGATCTCTCTCACCACTACGAGCAGGTCATTGAGCGGTTGTGCCTTTAAGAGGTCCGGCGTCCAACGAGCCGGAGCGGGAAACCCCTTGCTCAAGGCACCGCTCTTCACGTCGATCGCGTAGCGGTGGGCCAACTGGTTGGTGTAGAGGGCGCCCAGTACCGCAGTGCCAAAAGAACCACCGATCGAACGAAAGAAGTTCGCCCCGGCGGTCGCGGCGCCGATGTCCGAGGGATCGACCGCGTTCTGGACTGCCGTGACCAAGATTTGCATCACGAGCCCGATGCCGACGCCGAGTATGAACATATAGAGCGCAATTCGAGTGCTCGACGTCGCCACGCCAATCGTGCCAAAGAAGCCGAGCCCAACCGTCATGATCGCGGTGCCCAGAATCGGAAATGGCCGATACTTCCAACCTCGTGCCACCAATTGACCCGTGATGATCGACGCGGCGAACAGCCCCACCATCATCGGCAACAGTCGAAGACCGGAATTCGTGGGCGAGGCGCCACGCACGTCCTGGAAGTAGACCGGCAGGAAGGTCATGGCGCCGTACATCGCAAAACCTACGACGAAGCCAATCGCCGAGGCGGAGGAGAACACTCGATTGGCGAACAAGTGGGGTGCGATGATCGGTTCCGCCGATCGTCGTTCGATCAGTACGAAGGCCGCCGTGAAGATAAGCCCGCCCACCAATAGACCTATCGAATTCGCCGACGCCCACGCGAACGACGTACCGCCGAGCGACGTGAACAAGATCAAGCCCGACGCCGCCAGAGTCAAGGTCACGATGCCCGCGTAGTCAATGACGTGTTGGCGTCGCTCTCCTGCGCCAGGCAACGCGGCGGCGGTTACGACGAGAGCCACGATACCTACGGGCACATTGACAAAGAAGATCCATCGCCACGACCAGTACTCGACGATGAAGCCACCCAGCAGTGGTCCGATCACAATGGCCGCGCCGAAGACGGCTCCGAAGAATCCCGAGTAACGCCCCCGTTCTCGCGGTGGCACGATGTCGGCGACGATGGCTTGGGCGCCGACCATCAGCCCTCCACCACCTAGGCCCTGAAGGGCGCGAAAGAGAATAAGGGTGATCATGCTGTTCGCGATCCCGCAGAGCATGCTGCCCACGAGGAAGATGATGATCGCCGCCTGAAAATAGACCTTTCGCCCGTGCAGGTCCCCAAGCTTTCCCCACAGGGGCGTGCTCACCGTGGAAGCCAGGAGGTAGGCAACGACCACCCAGGAGAGATGGTTCGCTCCATGCAGATCGCCCACGATGGTGGGCAGCGCGGTCGAGACAATCGTGCTGTCTAACGCCGCGAGCAGCATGCCGAGCATCAGCGCGCCAAAGACGAAGTACAGCTCTCGTTTTGGCATCAGCGCAGTCGACTGCTCATCCATGTTCACCCCACTTCGGAAACTCCCGCACGTTGACGTGCGCGTTAATCCGTCTACCCTAATCGGCGCTTCGATTCGCCTATCGCCTTCGGTAGCCTTTGGACCTATGGATCGCTCTGTTTCGCGTCGAATCACTCTCGCAATGGATCGCGACTACAGCGCGGCCATCTCCATCGGCCTGGGAACCAGTGCGGCCCTCCTGTGGTCCGCGTTCGGCCCCTCGAGTTACCAACGAGTGTTCGCCACGACGTGGCCGAACAACGCGCTTCGTGATGCGTCGCTCGACTCAGTCCGCGCCGTCATCATCAATGGTCTGATGACGGTCTTTTTTTTCGCCATCGGACTCGAACTTTCGCGCGAACTTCGCCGGGGCCCCCTCAACAAATCCGCGCACGCCCTGGCTCCGGTATTTGGCGCTCTCGGCGGCATGGTGGGCACGGCCCTGCTCTCGTTGTTGGTTGGCGTGCTCGCCAACTCGTCGGCCCTGCGACGAGGCTGGGGGGTGCCAATGGCAACTGACATTGCCTTTGCCCTCGGTGTCGTGGCGCTGGTGGGACGGCGCCTTCCATTAGCAGTCCGGCTCTTCCTGCTGACACTGGCGATTGCCGACGACGCGTTCAGTGTGATCGTGCTCGCCTTTACGGGCGCGACGCACGTACACGGATGGGGACTCGCTTTTTTCGCTCTCGTGGTCGCGATCGGTTTGGTTCTCATGCGACGCCTTCCTCGACTCAGTCTCGCCCTCGTTGTTTTCCTTGCCTTATGGGCGTGCCTACTCTGGGCCGACGTCGAACCTGCGCTCGCGGGCGTCGCCGCAGGTCTCCTCGTGCCATTCCAAAGCGAGTGGGCCAACAATCTCGAACGTTCGATGAGCCGCTGGTCGACTGGAGCGGTCCTACCACTGTTCGCCCTCGCGGCGTGCGGTGTCCAGTGGCATCACGTCGCCCTCAACAAGACAACGCTCGTCGTAGTGATGGGAATGGTCGGGGTGCGCATTGTAGGCAAGGTGCTCGGCATCACCGGCGGCGTGGCATTGGCTCGCGTTTTCAAGTGGCGACTACACCCTTTCATCACTTGGCCGATGCTTGCGGCCGTCTCCTCGCTTTGTGCGATTGGCTTCACCGTGCCCTTGTTGTTCGCCAACACGCTCTTCGGCTCGCGATCAAGCGCGTACGGCGCGGACACGTTGGGGCTTCTTCTGGCCTCGGTGATCGCCGGAACTCTTGGCGTTACGACGCTGCGTTACCTAACACGACCCAAGTAGGTCCTAGCAGGAGGCGTCAAACTCACCGTTCATGAAATCACCAACGCATGACTCGATCTTGATACCACCAGATGGGAGTTCGCCGACGACGGTGCCATAGCGCGGGGAAGCATGTTTCGCGGCGCACCTGATTCGTTGCTCGGTTACGAGCATCAGGGTTTACCCCTTAGGAGTGCATCCCTAGGACCAACAAGATGATCTGGACTGCCAGGATCTTGAACACCATGGCCATCGGGTAGACGGCCGAGTAGCCGACGTTGGGCCGCTCGTCGTCGGACATCTCAACGGCAAAGGCCAGCACGGCTGGCTGGGTCTGGGCAGCGGCCAACATGCCCGTGAGCTCGTCGGGAGCCACCTTCAAGAACTTGTGGCCGATCCACAAAAAGGACAGGGCCATGGCGAAGGTGATGGCCATCCCAGCCCCGACGATGGGGAGTACGGTAGTGCCCTTGGACAAAGCGGTGAAGAACCCCGGCCCGGCCTTGGTGCCGATGCCGGCCAGGAATAGCACCACTCCGAACTGGCGCAGGGTGAGGTTGGCCGAGAAGCTCGGGTCCCAAGTGAAGGGCCAGGTGCGGCGCAGACCGCCGAGGATCAGGCCCATGATCAGCGGTCCCCCGGCGTTGCCGAGGTGGAGCACGGTGCCCGGCAGCGGGATGGGGACCAGCCCGAGCAAAAGACCCAAGGTCAGGCCGATGCCGAAGGACGCCATGTCGATCTCGGACAGGTGGCGGTAGCTGTCACCGAAGAACCGGTCGATCTTCTTCATGGCCTTCGGAGGGGCCACCACCCGCACCCGGTCACCGAGCAGCAGGATGAAGTCATCGTGGACGAGCATGTCCTGATCCCCTCGCCGGACCCGGGTGACCGTCGCTCCAAACTGCGAGTGCAGGTCGAGGTCAGATATGCGCTTGCCAGCCAGGCTGGGTCGGGACACGAAGATGCGCCGGTGGTCGACCACCCCACGCTCGTCAAACAAGGTGGTCTCTTCGATGTGGCTCCCGATGAGATCGGTCATGGCCACGACGTCGCTGGCGGTCCCGACGATCGAAACGTGGTCGCCGATGGCGGGATCGGTATCGGCATCGTCCTCGTGGACGATGGTGGTGGTGCCGTCGTGGGCGACGCGCACGAAGCGCACGTCGAGGTTCTCGTCGGCGGCGATCTGGTTGAGTGGGCGATCGAGGTCGGCGCCGACCACCACGGTGTGGGTGACCAGGCTGTCTTCCACCGGCTGCTTAAAGAAACGCCGGCGGTAGAAGGAGACGGCCAACAGCACGCCGATGACGCCCACCGGGTAGCACAAGGAGTAGGAGACCACCGGCGCAGTGGAGGGCAGGCCCTTGCTAGTCAAGGTGGCCACACTGCTCGCCAGTGCCGGGGTGTTGGTGAGCGCCCCGGAGAAGATGCCCGCAGTGGTCGGGCCCGAGAAGCCACATAGCTCGGCCAGGCCGACGGCCAGGCCGGTCATAGCGGCCAGTACCACCAGGACCAGCGCGTTGGCCCGCAGCCCCCGCCGGCGCAAAGAGGCGACGAATCCGGGTCCCGCCGCCAGACCGATGGTGTAGACAAACAGGGCCAGCCCGAGGTCCAAAAATACGGGTGGGATGACCAGGGCGTTGTCAATCCCACCGGCGATGAGGCCGGCGAACAGCACCGCACCCACCCCGAGTCCGAAGCCGCGGTAGCGGACCTGGCCGACCAGGTAACCCACGCCGATCACCAAAAATAGGAGGAGGACGGGGTTTTCTACCAAGGTCTCGGACACTGCACTCCATCTACTGTTCGCTCGATTGGTCAGGGCCACATGGCCCAGGCCCCCGCTATTGGTTGCTACCTATCATCGTATTCCCATCGACCAACCCCGCCCTTCGGTCGAAGACAGTCCGGCCACACCGGCAGAATCCAGCCCGAAGTCGACCAAGGCCACATCGTCTTCGCACCGCCCCGCTTGGCGGACCACACAGAGCCCCGGCCGGGCGATCCGTACGAACCGGGCCAGGTCGTTGTTGCACGCATTGAACTCATTAATGAACGAGAACTTCGACCACGACAACCCAGGAATCATGTCGGGTGCCGCGAGCTTGGCTTCGCGCTGACCGGCCAGGACGTCCAGGTTCTGCATCACCCGACCCAGATAGTGGTTGAACGTGAAGCGGCGTGCACCGACACACCGGGCGAAGAAAGACCATTGATCGAGCGTGGGATCGAGGGCCAACTAGAACGCGGCGGGGCGGGTGAGGGCCTCGCCGCTGGAAGAGATCAACCGCTGCTTAGCACCGCTGTTCTTGCCCGTTGGGAGTGCTGTCGGCGTGCTACCTACCGTGCCCTTGTTGTTCGCCAAACACGCACTTTGGACTGCAATCAGCCACCTACGGCGCAGACACGTTGGGACTTCTTCTCGCCTCAGTGATCGCCGCAACTCTGGGCGTCACGGCGCTGGGTCACCTTATACGGCCTAAGTAGTTCGTAGCGGACAGGACGGTGCTGACCCATCCGTTCGTTATGTCACCAGTGCGTGGCTCTTATCTTGAAACCACCACATGGAAGTCCACCAACAGGGCGCCCTAGCGCGAGGAGTCGGGCTTGGCCGTACCCGATTCGTTACTCGATCGAGTGCATAAGGGTTTACCCCTAAGGGGATGGAACTCGGCTTTGAGGCGTCACCGGTATCGTTCTTCCGATCGCGTTCCGAAGAGACGAAGGGATCAACGTTGGTAGATCTCCCCGCAACATCGAAGCCTGTTCTTGGCGCCGAGCGACGCCGGTGGTACGTCCACCTAGCCCTTCTCACATCATTGGCCGGTTCATTGGTGTCGCTCATCTATCTGAGCCATAGCATCACCATTCACGTTATCTTCGGCGTGCTGTTCATGGTGATGTTGATCTTCCACCTCTATCAACGTCGTCGGACCGTCAAGGCTCTTCTCAAGCGATTGGCGGGTGTCGAGGTCCGCTCAAAACCATCCGTTCGCCTCGCCCTCTCGGACACAATCTTGGAACTGTTAGTTGTCAACGTTCTCGTGTCTGGAATCGTCGACGGCCTGCGCCACCAAGCAACGCAAATAACCTTCGTGGCATCGATTGGCTTTCCGCAAGGTCTCGCCCAGTGGCACAAACTCGCGGCTATTCTTCTCGTGCTCTACGTGATCGCGCACGTCATACGAAGGCGAAGGCGATTGCGCCGATCGCACATCCAATAGATGAACTTTGTTCTCTCCAACGAGCGCTTGGTACCGAGGCCCCCTGAGCGTCGGGCGCGGCGTTGACAACTGGATAAGTTGACGTCGGAGGTTGCAATGAAAACTCGTCTCACTGAACTGTTGAACATCGAACATCCAGTCATGCTGGCGGGCATGGGGGGCGTCGCGTATCACGAACTCGCCGCGGCGGTTTCAAACGCCGGTGGCTATGGCTGCCTAGGGGCCTCGACGATGTCGAGCGCACAACTCGCTCACGAGATCGCCGCCACGAGGGTACTGACGACCAAGCCATTTGGCGTCGACCTACTGACGGCGTTTCCCGACACCCTGCAAAAGAACGTCGAGCTACTGATCGAAGGTGGGGCCTCAACGTTCGTCGCCGGACTCGGCGTTCCCAGTCACGTCATTGACACGTGCCACGAACATCACGTGCTCGTGATATCCATGTGCGGCAAGGTTGAACACGCCAAGCGTGCGCGTGACGCGGGGTGCGACGTCGTCGTCGCTCAGGGCACCGAAGCGGGTGGCCACACGGGAACCGTTGCGACCATGCCCCTCGTGCCCCTGATCGTCGACGCCGTCGGCTCTACAATCCCCGTCGTGGCGGCGGGGGGCATCTTCGACGGGCGCGGGCTCGCCGCCGCGCTCGCCCTCGGCGCCGATGGCGTATGGATAGGCACACGATTCATCGCGACCCCCGAGGCCCGAGCGCTCCCGGGTTTTCGCGAGGGAATCCTCGCAACCAAGGAAGACGGCACCGTGGTCTCACGGGCGTTCTCGGGCAAGACCATGCGCGTCTTACGCAACGAGACGACCGATCGCTACGAGTCCGATCCGTCGCTTCTTAAGAAATTCCCCGAACAACTGCAGGTTTCCTTGGCGGACGGTACCTTTCACCTCGGCGGTGACGAGCAGACGACCGGGGTCGATCCGCGACGTGAGGGCTACCCCGCAGGACAAGCCGTTGGCGCAATCACTTCGCTCGAACCCGCGGGAGATATCGTTCGCGAAATGGTCAGCGAAGCCACGATGATCCTCAAGAGACTCAACCCTTGAGCGACTGGGCCAGGGCGACGAACCAACGTCGGGACACGCACTCGCGGTTCTAATCTCGAAGAATGACCCCGAGGGCCGCCACGACCAACGAGATCCTCTCGACGATCCGAGGAAACGACCGACGCGTTACGCTCGCCAAGCGAACGGTCGTCGACGTCCTCGTGAGCGCTCCGGGTCACCTCACCGCCGAAGCGATCACGAACACGGTCCAAGAATTACGACCCGAAGTAAGCCCCTCGACGGTATATCGGATCCTCGAGGAATTCGAGGAACTCGGTATCGTCGTGCACTCACATCTCGGACAAGCCGCGGCGGTCTTTCACCTGGCCGGTGCAGTGCACGGACACTTGACGTGCGAAAGCTGTAAGAAGACCTTCGAGATATCGGCCGCGCATTTCGACGCGCTGAGCAAGGAACTCCAAAAGACCTACGGCTTCCAACTAGATCGTCACCACGTCGCTCTCTCGGGCACTTGCGCGAAGTGTCGCGGCGCCGAGCAACTCGTGCGTTGAAGCACTCTTACCAAGTTATTACTTCGCTCAAAGAAAGCCCTCGTCGCGCTTCAGTAAGGTGACATGCAACGCATGCTGAAAATTGACCACCTCACCAAGCACTACAAGGACACCGTCGCGGTCAACGACCTCGACTTCGAAGTCAAGCCCGGTGTAGTCACCGGTTTCCTCGGTCCTAACGGTTCAGGCAAGTCCACCACCATGCGGATCATTCTCGGTCTTGACCACCCCACCAAGGGCCGCGCCACGATCGACGGCAACAATT
>Ga0182012_10001827_pt1 | contig 23229 bp, 23 predicted proteins | sample 612S2SmetaG_FD_120486 | JGI IMG/M metagenome (GOLD analysis project Ga0182012, IMG submission 120486) | Permafrost microbial communities from Stordalen Mire, Sweden - 612S2S metaG | ecosystem: Environmental > Terrestrial > Soil > Wetlands > Permafrost | place: Sweden: Stordalen | collected... | reverse complement strand
CTGCGATCCAGAGCAGGAGGGCGGCGCTGAGACCCCAGATGAGTCCGGCGCCGGCGGTTGAGGCACGGCGTGCGAAGAAGAGTCCGAACAGAAGGCCGAAGGCTGCGCCGAGGAGCGAGGCATGGACGAGCGAAGCATGGAGGATGATGCCCTGGACGAGACCTCCGCAGGTACCGATGGCGAGGCCGAGCGCGGCATCACCGACTGGGCTACTGAAGATGGCTTCCTGCTTAGCGATCGGCATTGATGGATGCATGGACGCCATGGTCTCCCTTCCCTCCCAGGTCAATTGTCTGGATGATGTCGCGTGGGAAAAACAGTTCGAGTGTCCAGGCTATAAGGACACGGATTTTTCTTTCGAGGCCGGGGAGCTTGGCGAGGTAGATGCCTCTCCACATGAGCCAGGCGAGCAGGCCGGAGAAGCGAAGCGAGCGTGATCGCGCGAAGGGGATGGAGAGCTCAGCGCAGGCGGTTTGATGGCCGATGACGCAGAGGGAGCCGAGCGAATCGAAGTGGAAGGGTTTGCCGGGCTTGCCGGAGAGCGCGGCGCGGATATTTGTGGCGATGGTTTGCGCTTCGCGAAGGGCGAACTGGGCTGTGGGTGGGCACGGTTTTCCGGACTTGGCGTCGGTGACGGCGGCGCAGTCGCCAAGTGCCCACACGCCCGCTTGTCCGGGTACTGCGAGGAAGCGGTCGACTACGACGGCGCCGCGTTTGTCCCTCTCGAAGGCGAGGGTCTTCAGCAGCGGGCTTGGGGCAGTGCCAGCGGTCCAGATGAGGGTTTCGGCGATGATCTGGCCTTCGCTGAGAATCACGAGGCCGGGCTGGACATCGGCGAGCCGGACGCCGAGACGAAATTGTACGCCGCGCTGCTTCATCTTCTCGAGGGCGTAGGCGGCGAGCGACTCGCTGAGCTCGGGCAGGATGCGATCGCGCGAGTGGACGAGAAGGACGGATATCTCTTCCACCGCAACATTTCGGTAGTCCGCGGATATTCCATGGGCAAAGTCGTTGAGGGCTCCGGCTAGTTCGGCTCCCGCGAAGCCGCCGCCCGCGATCACAAAGGTGAGAAGCTTTCTGCGCGTCTCGACATCTTGTTCACGATCCGCAGTTTCGAACATTTCGATCACATGGTTGCGAATCCGAATGGCGTCGAGGAGACTTTTGAAGTTGAAGGCGAGCTTCTCGACGTTGGCCATCCCGAGATAGTTGGACACCGCGCCGAGTGCGAGGACGAGGTGGTCGTACTCGAGTTCGCGTCCAGGTTCAGGGGATCCGGATTCTGCTCCGTCGAGGAAGACCCTGCGACGGTCGAGATCGATCCCGGTTACTGAGCCGCGAATAAAGCTTGTTTGGCGAAGGGAGCTGCGCAGCGGAGCGCTAATGTGGCTGGCTTCGAGGCTGCTGCCCGCGACCTCGGCGAGCATCGGCGTGAAGAGCAGGGCGTTGGTTTCACTTACGAGCGAGATAGAGATGGACGGATCGCCACCGATTTGATCTTCGAGGCATTCAGCGGCCTTCATGCCTCCGAAGCCACCGCCAAGGATAAGGATCTTTCGTACGCTTTGTGGAGGGATGAGTGCGGGGCTGGTCTCGGGACCGAAGCGGTAGAAGACGAAGTCGCTGAGGGCCTGAAGGATGAGGCCAAAGATGGAACCGACTACGATCCATTCAAGCAGGGCTGGGAAATGCTGCCGGAGTTCGTCCCCGCTGTAGGCCATGTGGCCGCCAGCCAGAACCGGGACCACGAAGAGGGGTGCGATCGCCCACAGCGGTATACCGAGAGAAGCGCCGGTCATCATCTGGTCTACATATGCCTTGCGAGCGGGGGGCGCACACACGGCGTAGGCGATGCCACTGACGATTGCAACCGCGAAGTCGTAGCCCGTGGTGGCAGCGCTCAACAGGAAAGGAAATCCCGCAACCCCAGCAGCCACCGCGCCCAACATTCCTCTTCGAAGAGATCGATTCATGAAGGATTTCCTTTGCCGTGCCGCTGAGATTCTCCGGGGGGGACTTACTGAGCCTGATCGATTCACGAGAATGAAACTACCAGGAAGCGCCCTGTTAGAGTATCGCGGTTCCGTCATTGCCTGCATTCTCATTACGGGAGATGCTTTCGGCATGTCGATCAGGATGTTGGAGTCTGGAAGTTCCATGAAGTTACCGATCTGCTTGCGCCGGGGCGAAGTTCGTAGGTGAAGATACCGGAAGATGTTGACGACGTTAGAAATAAAGCTTGTAACCTGATGGAGCGATTCGTTCTCAAATCAGCAAAGCCCAATCCTGCCCCTGGACATGGTGAATGAAATGAAGTCGTCACAGCGCGAGTTGTACTTCGGAACCTTCTCGATGAAACGGTGCGCGATGACAACCATCTGGCAGCGCGGGATGCTGGTGGTGGCTCTTCTGGCTGCCTCGGCGAATGCGCAGGCGCCGTCGAAGCCGATCGTGTGGCATCCGTGGTCTGACCAGATTTTTGCGCAAGCGGCACGCGAGCATAAGTTTGTTCTCCTCGACGTGGAAGCTGTGTGGTGTCACTGGTGTCACGTGATGGATGAGGAGACGTACCTTGATGCGAGGGTGCGAAGCTTGTTGGAGAAGTCGTACATTGCCGTGAAAGTGGACCAGGATTCGCGTCCGGATATCTCGAACCGTTATGAAGACTATGGCTGGCCGGCGACGGTGATCTTCAACGCGAACCGAGGCGAGATTGTGAAACGGCAGGGATATCTTCCGCCGGCGCAGATGGCGTCGATCCTGCAGGCGGTGATTGATGATCCGTCGCCGGGGCCTTCGGTTGAGGCGGAGAAGAGTTTCACGTACGCTACCACTCCCTTTCTTGCTCCCGCGCTGCTGGATGCGGTGAAGAAAGAGTACGAGAGACAGTATGACGTTGCTGGCCGAGGGTGGGCGTTTGGACATAAGTATCTGGATGCTGATTCGGTGGAGTATGCGAGCCTGCTCGGGGCTCACGGCGACAGGGTGCAGCAACAGCGCGTGCGGGAGACGCTGCAGGCGGCGCAGAAGTTGCTCGACCCGGTGTGGGGTGGAGCGTATCAATATTCGACGGGCGGCAACTGGGATGAGCCACACTACGAGAAGCTGATTTTGATCCAGAGCCAGGTGATGCGCACTTACGCGCAGACATACGGCCAATGGCACGCGCCGGAGTATTTGGCCGCCGCCGAGAATGTGCATCGCTTTGTGCGTACATTTTTGACGAGCCCCGATGGCGCGTTTTATGTGAGCCAGGATGCTGATGTGATTTCAGGCAGGCAGAGCTCACCCTACTTTGCTTTGGGAGACAAGGAGCGGCGCGCCGTAGGAATTCTGCGCATCGACAAACATCTTTATGCACGCGAGAACGGATGGATGATTACGGCGCTGGCGAAGCTGTACGCGGTGACGGGTGATGCTGCGACGCTCGCGCAGGCGGAGCGGGCAGCGCGATGGGTGACGACACATCGCGGTCTGGCTGGAGGTGGCTTTGCGCATGGGGAACATGATGAAGCTGGACCTTACCTGGGCGACTCGCTTTCGATGGGGCAGGCGTTTCTTGCGCTGTATGAGGTCACCGGGGAACGTGAGTGGCTGAAGCGCGCGGAAGAGGCGCGGCGGTTTATTGCTGTGAACTTTAGCGGGGCGCGGAGCGCCGGGTTTCTTACGTCGAGGAACTCCACCGACAAGGCGTACAAACCGCATCCAGAGCGTGACGAAAACGCGCAGCTGGTACGTTTCGCCAACCTGCTCTCGTACTACACCGGGGACAAGGGAGATCGGGAGACAGCTACGCGAGCGATGCAGTATATGGCGACTCCGGAGGTCGCGATTGCGTGGTTGTCCGCACCGGTCCTGCTTGCAGAGACCGAGTTCACGCGGCCGCCGCTTCACGTCACCATTGTGGGATCGAAACAGGATGGCAATGCAAGGACGCTGTTCCATGCAGCGCTCGCTTCTGGCCGAACGTATGAGCGGGTAGAATGGTGGGACAAGACGGAAGGCGCGCTGCCCAATGCGGATGTCGAATACCCTTCGCTGCCCCATGCCGCGGCGTTTCTTTGCACCTCTACAACGTGTTCCTCGCCGATCTTCGACGCGAAGATTTTAGAAGCGCGCGCAGCAAAAAACTGAGCAACACCGGAACCGGGCTGCGCTAACGCTTCTAGCGGGGGAGATTCACCGCGAAGCTTGTAACTAATCGATGTCGTTCGTGTCTCATCTCAGAGATTGCACTTCTCGTCGATCCAGAGGTAAGCTGTGGAGCGCCTCATGACATCAAAACCAGCATTCAGGCATTCCCTGCTGATCGTTATCGTCCTGCTCACCTGTTCGGTTTCGCTGGTGGCTGAGCATCCGGGTGGTTTGCAGGTTGGAGCGAACGCACCTGCGATTTCACTTCACGATCAATACGGCAAGCAGCAGGATCTCAAATCTCTTTCCGGGCCGAATGGTTTGCTGTTATTGTTCTTTCGGTCCGCGGATTGGTGTCCGTTTTGTAAAGGGCAGCTCGTGGATCTGGAGGGCGCGCAGAAGGAGTTCGCATCGCAGGGGATCAACGTCGCGGCTGTGAGCTATGACTCTCGGGTAATCCTGTCAGACTTCGCGAGACGCCGCTCCATCACGTATCCAATGCTATCGGATGCGTCATCCTCGCTTATCGATGCGTTCGGCATTCGCAATCCAGAGGGCACCGGCATCGAGGCCGGCATCCCGTTTCCTGGCTACTACCTCATTGATCGACATGGGGTGATTCGGCAGCGGTTCTTTGAGACAGCCTATGTCAACCGGCTCACAGCGAACAATCTTTACTCTTATCTGTTTGGCGAATCGCCACTGCCGACACCTGTCAGACAGCTGGACGATACGCCACACATCACTTTGACCACGACGCAGTCCGACGCTTCTGTCGCTCCAGGAGCCGTAGTTCGCGTGGTGGCTACGGTGACGCCGGGACCGGACACGCATGTCTATGCTCCGGGTGCGGAGAAACAGCAGTATCATGTGATGGCGCTTACGATCGAACCTTCCGAACTCTACACAGCTACAGCTACGAGCTATCCGCCCTCGGAGCTGTTTCACTTCGCCGAGTTGAACGAGACCGTTCCCGTGTATTCGCATGCCACAGTTCTCTTCGCTTCTGTGGCAGCCGTGGTCAACGGAAAGACGATACCGAACTTTGCGCGTGAGTCGCGCATCGCCGTTAAAGGAAAGCTTGAGTACCAGGCATGCACTTCGAAGATATGCTTCTCGCCAGTCAAAGTTCCGGTGGAATGGACGCTGAATCTTAGACCCCTCGATCGCGAACGCGTACCTGAGCCGATTCAACATAAGTAATGGTTCGGCGAGCGCGGTCGGCTACGAAGACCAGATCCAGATGGATGCGCATCCGTCTCCGTATAACTCCAGAAGCAGATAAAATGGCCTCTGGGGAATCAACGTGCTCAAGCAGGAACATTCGGTCGACGCAACTCCTCAGGTAGCACTCAAGAGCCGCTCCTGGGTCATCGGTTTAACCAGCTTCTTCTTCATCCTGTTACAAAGTGCCTGTACCGCTGTGACAGCACTCAGCGGACTTCGCCTCCTGATTGGAATAGGGTCCCTTGCTGCTGCCGCGACTGGGGTGAAGTTTCTAACGTCCATTCACGGAGACGCGATTCGAATCCCAATGGAACTGGTGGCGATTGTAGGGTCCGCCGTGAACCTCTATGTGATCTGGCGGATTCGCTCCCTCCGTAGCCGCCCCTCATCCCAATGGAGAGTTGAGCCCCTAACACCAGAGAAGAAACGAGCGGAAGCAATCCAGGTCGCTCTTGCGATTTTTACCCTGATGCTTGTGTTGGTTGAGTGGACAATTCACATTCATCTGCATCACTCGATCTAATCAAGCGTGGGCTTCTGAATTCCCGTTGTTGGCTGGCGTCCGGCTCCTGCGGTGATTGCATCTCTTATCGCGGATAGTGGCGCATGGGGCACGAGGTTGACTCCGTCCGTTCCGGATCGTTGAATTCCCAGCTCAAGCCATAACTTCTCAAGGTCCACCGTGGTCGGAGTGTCCTTCCATTGGTTGTACATGTCAACAAGAACAGTTGTTCCCGTGCCCTTGTCGCCGATCGCGAGAACATTCAACAGAGGCCACTCTTTGTCGATGGTTCCGCCAGAGGCGACGATCGCGCGCAGGGCATCCTGCAATCCTTTGCGATTCCCTGTCCTCCGGCGAATCTCGACGTCCGCGACGAGGCAAAACATCGCGCCTCCCCAGTAAGTACGGCCCCAGGTGCGAGTTTGATCAAGGCCCAGATCCCCTCGCTTCGGCTGCCCCTGCGCCATGCCCTGGACCACCCCGGCCCACACCTGGCGAGCAGATAGTTGTCCGGCCTGCGCGCGCGCAATCGGCTCGACGTAAGTCGCCAGGCCTTCCTCCATCCAACTCTGATTGTCTGGCAACGATGAGAGAGCCATGTGAACGAACTCGTGCGTCATCGTCCAGTCGTCGACTAAGTCCTGCTGCATCACATGGCGACCAAGCCGCATGCGTGTGGCCGCCTGAACTCCACCGACATTTCCCCATGTTGTGCCGTGAATGGAGTCATCGTCGCTCGCATCGAGAGTTACACGGACGCGCACTCTCTGGACAGGAAACCGCCCGTAGTAGATGCTTACCGCGCGCGCAGCACGCTCGATCCAGGAGATGACCTCTTCAGGCTGGACGTCCATGGTTCCAGGGCCAAGATCGACCTCAATTGTCGCGCCGCCAATAGATAAGACTTGCGTTATGCCGTTAGATCGACCAGTGTCACGGGCGGACTGCGCGGGTAGGTCTCCCCTTGCAAAGCTGCAGGGTGTCAATAGTACGAGAAACGCAATCACCAACAGGGACGATCTTGCCATCGCGAACAACCTCGACAACTCCCAACGAGCGTCGCCGGATTGGCTATAGGCCGCCTCATCCGTTGCGCCTTTTCAAGAGATGCGTTGCATTTCCTCATCGATGCGTGCGTGAAGCCGTTCACTGAAGCCCAATGGCACCTCGAAGACTCGTTCGTCAGCAGTGAGGATCAGAATATTTCGGGTGGAATCGAGAATCGCAGAGCAAATCTCACAGTGGTCGAGATGGTTCTGGACTTCGTTTCGTTTGGAATTTTCCAAGCTATCGTCTAGGTAACCGGAGATGTAATCCCAGACATGTTTGCAATCTATGACCACGGGAACCACCTCCGCTTCGGGTCGATTTGTTTTAGTTGGGGTGCAAGGGTTTTCTGTAATAACATTCGGGCGCGGTGCAGTCTCACCTTTACGGACGCTACGGAGATGTCGAGCGCGGCAGCCGATTCATTCACACTCAACTCCTCCACGTCTCGCAATAAAAAAATTTCACGGTAAATCTCAGGCAGGTCTGAAACGGCGCGCTGTATCATCTCCCGCACTTCCTTGCGTTCAAGCGCTTCGGAGGGAACCTCGCGCCAGTCTCGGAGAATTGCGGGGGAAACATGTCCCTCCTCGTCCGAGTCGACGTCGAGCGACTCTGTCTTCATCGTTTTCTTCTGGCGAAGCTTGCTGCGGGCCTCGTTAAGCGCGATGCTAATGAGCCAGGTACTGAACTTCGATTCCGCCCGGAACTTGGAAAGGTTGCGAAAAGCTTTAAGAAACGCCTCCTGAGCAGCGTCTTCGGCGTCCGCCTCGTTCTGGAGCAATGACAGAACCATGACGTAGACGCTTCGTTCGTGGCGTCGAATCAGGTCATGAAACAGGTGCGTTTCACCGCGAACGATGGCAGCTATGACCTCTGCTTCCTCAGTGACCTGTGTTTTATCAGCTATCAATTTTCAAGCCCGAGTTTCCAGTGCCTCACGAGAAGTGCATCGAGGGAGAACAATCCTGCACCAAACACCAGCACCATGGCGGAAACAAAAAGAAACGTGTATGGATCGGCGACGTAGAACTTTCCAGGATCCGAGAATATCGAGAACAATGCCTCTCGATCCGCGGTCCAGTACGCGACGAGCATGTTCAAGGTAAGTACCAGTCCGATCAATCTCGAACCCAATCCAAGGATGAGAAGAATCCCGCCGAAGAACTCGAGTCCCGAAACGAAGTGTGCGGTAAGTGCAGGAGCCGGCAGGTTGAGGCTCGTGAAAAAGTCCGTTACCTTGTCGAGATGGTGCAGCTTCCCCCACCCCGACTGTACGAACTGCCATCCCCAATAGAGCCGGACAGCCAGGAGGAAAGGAGACCTAAGTTTCGAAACCCAACCAGAAAATCGCATATACAAATCGAGCAAGGCCTTCATGACGTCCTCTTTTCAAATTCAGGTGGATGGCATCGAGCAGACTTGAGTCCTCCAACATGAGGACGGAAAGCACAATCTCTCGACTTCTAACCATCTCTCAGTTAGAGTTCCGGTGGACCGATTTGTTACAGGGGATCTTGATTCTTTTGCTTCCGGCGCGAACGTTCATCACACCCAATGGCCCAGTGCATGTTGCTCAGATGTTCCGGGCACCATCTAAGTAGCTCCTGAACGATAGACTGCGCGATTGCCTGTAACTCCTCCAATACTCTAACGTCTCATCACCGTCTGGAGGAGCCGAATGATGACTCCATGCTTTTTTCAAACAGCTACGGAACTCGCGATCCACTTCGCAAATTCCGCGTTGGACTGGTTTCACAAGACGATCCAGCCAAGGTCCGCTCGCGCGTTTGCTCACATCCCTCGACTGGTTGAAGTGGTTCTGGCTGGCTCGGGACCACTCGGCGAATGTTTGCGCCTCGCGTTCTTTGGCGGCTTCTCTCATTTTTCCTATAACACTCGTGTGTTGATTGCGTCAGGTCTGAAATGCTGCAGCGCTGCGGCGTATCTACGCCAGCTTGTGGCACCTCGCACCAAAGAAGACCTCACAGTAAACTCTTTGAGGCACAGTACAGGGGTTTCCTCGGCCACGCGATCGATTCTGCCAAGAGCATAGGAGCACACAGATGAAGATTGCTGTTGTTGGATCTGGTGGTGTCGGGGGACGCTTCGGCGCGAGGCTGGCGGTTGGCGGTAACGCTATAAGGTTTGTTGCGCGCGGACAACATCTGGAAGCTATCCAGCGGAACGGTCTAACTATTCGAAGCTCTCGCGGCGACGTACATCTCGACAAAGTGAATGCAGTCGATAGTGTCGAGAAAATGGAGAACATAGATCTCGTGCTAATTGCAGTGAAGCTCTGGGATACGGAAGAGGTAGCCCGAGTTCTCAGGCCACTGGCGGAACAGGGAGCAGCAATTCTTTCTTTACAGAACGGCGTTGAGAAAGACGATGTGCTGCGCAGGTTTCTGCCGCCTGGTTCTGTTCTTGGAGGGGTGTGCTATATCTCGGCTTCGATCGCGAGCCTGGAGTTATCGATCATCATGGATCAATCCAGCGCCTTGCCTTCGGCGAATATTCTGGCAAGGAGACGGCGCGGGCTAAGATGTTCCTGCAGGCTTGCCGGCATGCGGGGATCGATGCTGACACGTCTCCCGACATCGCGCGCTTAATCTGGGAGAAGTTTGTGTTCCTTGTGGGCCTGTCCGGAACGACAACGTCCATGAGACAGAGCATTGGCCCTATCCGAGAAAATCCACGCACGCGCGCCTTTTTGCTGGATCTGATGAAGGAAGTAGTGGACGTGGGACGTTCGGAAGGCGTAAACCTTCCTAAGCACTATGCGGCTGATCATCTCGAATTATAGCGACAGCCTGCCCGCCGCTATGATTTCATCGATGCACGGTGACCTGGAACGAGGAGATCGCCTGGAGTTGCCGTGGCTTAGCGGAGCAGCGGTTCGCCTTGCGAAGAAGCACGAAATTAACATGCCGTTCAATCACGTGGTTTCGGACGTTCTTGAGCTGTACGCGCGAGGTCTCGGTCAAAAGATCTAAGGAAACCTAACAATTTCAGCATAGATCAACGAAGTATCGCAAGGCATGGCTTAAATGGCGTGCAACAGGTATCGTTCCATACGAACGCTGGAAACAACAAGGCCCGCAATAGAGCCGGAGATTGTTACAGGCGTTTGTTTTGGTCGTCTCGGATTGCTTGTAACCTTTATCCTTTGGCTTACTCCAATGACCAGCTAGCAGGGAAGCGCGGCTGATTGAGACGACTCTGAATGCTGGTCTCTCTCTCCTAAACGGTTTCCGGTCGACTGCGAAACCTTCGCAGTCAAAAGTTATCTCCCTCGCCGCCAGAGGCGGCTCAACCAATGAAAGGCACACTCTCATGACCACCACAGTAAAATCGCTCGCTTTGGCCGCCGCGTTTGCAGGTTTGATTGGCGGAACTTCGCTCCGTTTGAACGCTGAGACCACGAACGGCAATTCCGCACCGACTGCACACGCTGGTGTTCTGCTCGTTCAGGACACGACCGCGCCCAAGCATGCCTGCAAGGGTCAGAACGATTGTAAGGGTCAGGGCGGCGGCGACAAGAAGCATGCCGGCAAGAACGATTGCAAGGGCAAGGGCGGATGCGCCACCGACGGCTCCAAAGCTCCTAAGATTGCTTAGTAGTTTGTTTCTTCCGGGGGCTTGGGTCGTTACCAAGCCCCCAGTTTTGTCCCTCTTCCTTCCAACATTCGGAGCTACAAATGCCAGCGAACCGTTTCAACGCATTTACCGACTATGGGGTGGGGATCGGCCTACGCGTTCCGCACTATGATCACATTTTCTCCAAGAAGCCGGTCGTCGACTGGTTCGAAATTATCTCCGAGAATTACATGGTCGATGGTGGCCGGGCACTGCAAGTGCTCGACGAAATCCTGGATCAATATCGAGTCGTGCAACATGGCGTGTCCATGTATTTCGGTTCCGCTCAACCGTTGAATCGCGAGCATCTCAAACGCCTCAAAGAACTGACCCGCCGCACCAAGACCCCATGGCTCTCCGATCACCTCTGCTGGGGCAGCGTCGATGGACGTTATACGCATGACCTGTTGCCTATCCCTTACACCTTCGAAGCTGTGAAGACAACCGCAGCGAGGATCCGCGAGGTTCAGGATTTCCTCGAGATTCCAATCGCTGTCGAAAATGTCAGCAGCTACGCTGAATTCCACGAATCCCAGATGACAGAATGGGAGTTCCTCAACGAAGTGGTTGAGGCCGCGGACTGCGGAATCCTCCTCGACGTCAACAACATTTACGTCTCGTCTCAGAACCATACGTTTAACCCCTACGATTACGTGAACAGTGTTCCCGCCGAGCGCGTCGCGCAGATTCATATCGCCGGACACTCCAAGTTTGAAAAGTACATCCTCGACACACACGACCACCCCGTGCTCGATCCGGTGTGGGATCTCTACGAGCGGACGATCGAACGGGTTGGGCACACCGCTACCCTGCTCGAGTGGGACGACAACATCCCGTCCTTCGATGAGGTGCATGGCGAGGCCCTGAAGGCAGATCGATTCCTGGCACCAAGCGAAACTACCTCGCAGCCCGCAGAGCAAATGGCCGGAGAGGTGATACGCTCATGACCCTGCTCGAGTTCCAGCGCCGGATGTCGGAGGACGTGATGCGGCCTCTGGATGCTGATTTCCAAATGCAGACGACAACAGAAGATGGGGGTTCGACCGCTGAAATAGCGGAAGGCTATATCAAGCCTAACGATCGACTGACCTCGTTCGACCGTCTTGAGATCTACAACCGCCAGTACTGGTTTCGGGTAATTACAGCTGTCGCCGAAGACTTCCCTGCCCTGAATGCGGTGCTCGGAAGTGAAGCGTTCGACGAGTTGGTCCTGGCGTACCTTCGAGAGAATCCATCAACCTCCTTTACGTTACGGAACCTCGGCTCCAAGCTGCCGGAATGGCTTCAGCATCACCCCGAGTTCACGTCCGGAAACCATGACCTGGCAATGGATATCGCGCGTTTGGAGTGGGCTTATGTGGAGGCGTTCGATGGAGCTGTGATTCCTCCTGTGAATGGTTCGGATTTTGCGGGCTTCGACGGCGATACCAGGCTGAATCTCCAACCGCACTTGCAGTTGCTCGACTTGAAGTATCCCGTGGATGAACTGGTCCTGGCCGTCCATCGAAAGACTGGCCCCAGCGACATCATGAGCAACGCAATGTCTGAACGCCGCGAGGCTACGGAGGCTGTCCTGCCTGAGATGACGCGCCAGGAGATATATCTCGCGGTGCATCGTTACGACAACTCCGTTTACTACAGGCGGATTGATCGTGAGGCTTACCGGCTGCTAGCGGCGATCCAGTCAGGCAAAGCGCTTGGTTATGCGCTTGAGGTTGCTTTTGAGGATGGTGTGTATACGCCGGAAGATCAATCAAGCAAGATTCAGGCGTGTTTCGCACACGCCGCTGAGCTGGGATGGTTCTGCATATCGACTCCCCGCTGATAATGAACAGTTACTTACGCAGCGCGGCCGCTCTGATGACGAGCGGCCGCGCTGCGTTTGATCCACGTCTTATCCAAACTACGCCGCGGGTCTAGCGCAGGATGCGATCGGCTTCGGAGATCTTCGCATCGTTGATGCTTGCCTCTCGCCTTTGCATTAGGCCGCTCGGTGCAAACTCACACAACTCGTTGCCATAGCTGCGGAACCATTCGCCGCTCTCATCGTGCCATTCATACTGAAACTTGACGGCCATGCGATTATTGCGGAATCCCCAGAGCTCTTTTTTGAGTCGGTCGTCGAGTTCGCGGGTCCATTTCTGGCGTAGGAATTCGAGTACGGCCTGGCGCCCGTTCAGGAACTCGGTGCGATTTCTCCATTTCCTGTCTTCTGTGTATGCGGCGGCGACGCGGTCAGGGTCGCGCGTGTTCCACAAATCTTCGGCGATCTGTACTTTGTTCGCTGCCTGTTCCGAGTCGGTGAAAGGTGGAGCGATGATTGCGCTCATTCGACCGTTCTCCTCAGTGCAAAGGGTGAAAATCGTGGAGGGTGGGAAACTACGGAGATACAGAGACGGGGTCATTGAGGCGGATAGGACCCGCTGCGCTTACGGAGCAATCGAGGGCAAGTTTTCCGCCGGCCTTTTCAACGATGCGTCTTAGAACTGAACGATCCTGCTGCTGGGTATCGGGATCATAGGTGGTCATTACGCACCGCATGCGGAGCTGCGCAACTTCAATGCGAAGAGCGCCGATCGACAGGGTGCGCCCGGGCCAGGTTCGTTCCGATTGGCCCCTGACGCCACCAATGATGATATTGGGTCTAAGGCGCCTGCGATCGAGGCCGAGGTCTTCGATGGCGCCGTCGGTTGCGACGAGCAGAGGTAATACATCGAACCTATCGGTGTCGTCGCCGAGATTCAGCAGTCTGATGGGTTCGTGAGCGGCTGCGCTGACGTGAAGCCTTGTTTCTTCGGTGTTCCATGGAAGGCCATCGATGGTGACGGTTCCGTCAGCTCCAATGGCTGCCTGCAACCCGAGCAATCCGGGCTGAGACCTGGCGGTGATGAGATGATTGGCCGCCGCAGACACAACTACAATTTGGCGGTCGCCGGCGAGGCCCGTCTTCAACACATCCGAGGCGGAAAGAAGCTCGCCCCGCATGCTCTTCACGGGATAGCGCCAGATCTCTTTGACATACATAGAAGCTCCGCTGCCTCCACGGAAAGCCAGAAGCTTTCCGTGGAGGCGAGACACTGTTCTGAACACCGTTTGTTATGCGACTTCGGAGTAGGACACCTTGGGGAAGTCGATGGCGACGTCGGTTGCAACATTGAAGTAGTTGGTGAATACATTCAAGGCTACGTGGGCGATGATCTCCGCTACCTCACCATCGCTGAAGCCAGCCGCACGGACGGCGCTCAGGTCCGCATCGGTGATCTGACCACGAGTGGCGAGTACCTGCTTGGCAAACGTGAGAGCTGCAGTTACACGATCACTGTCGCCTTTTCCTTCGCGGCTCGCGATGATCTGGTCGTGATTGAGGCCGACCATCTTACCGATTGCGGAGTGAGCGGAAAGGCAATAATCGCAGTGATTCTGCTGGGCGGTTACGAGAGCGAGCTGCTCGCGGAGGTGGGCATCAAGAAGGCCTTTGCCAAGAGCGCCGGCGAATCCCAGATAGCCTTCGAGCACTGCGGGTGAGTTGACCATCACCTTCGTCATGTTGGGTACGAGGCCGAGATTGGCCTTAACGGCATCCAGTAGTTCCTTTGACTTTCCGGTGGCGGCAGACGGATCGATTGCATTGAGACGAGACATATATGTTCCTCCAGGTGGCCACGACGGGCCCTATTTCTATGCTTCTGCCAGGTTTGATCCCGACCGAACGGTAAAGTTACAAAAAATATTGCCTTAATATTCTGTAACGAACAAACGGTCGGTATAGTCTCATGTTCTGGGGGGGAGACATGGCACACGCAAAGGTAAGCAGGAATGAAGTCCTCGACCACGCCCTCGACCTCTTCCGTACCTTCGGATATGAGGGTACAAGTTTGAGTGCCTTGTCCGCAGCGACAGGTCTGGAGAAACCGAGCCTCTACTTTCGGTTTCCCGGAGGGAAGGAAGAAATCGTGCTGGCGGTACTTGCCGGGGTCGTCGATTTCTTCACCGAGAGTGTCTTTCGTCCCTTATTGACAAGCGACTCTCCACGAAGCCGGGTGATTGCGGCCGCGAAGGGGTTGCGCACGTTCTATGGAGACGGGGCCAAATCCTGCGTGACGGATGTTTTATCTTTGGCAGGTGGAAGCCCTCGAATTGAAGAAGCTCTCAATGGCATCATGCGCGCGTGGCTCGATGCTTTCACTGAAATCGCTCGCGAGAGCGGCCTCACCCCCGGGCAAGCGCGACTGCGCGCCCAGGACGCAATCGTAAGTCTGGAGGGGTCGCTGGTGGTTTCCCGTCTTCTTGGCGACACCAGGATGTTCCATCGGGTTTTGGCAGGCTTGCCCGATCTCCTAACGAAATGACAGGCTAAAGTCTCTTTGAATACATACTCACCGCAAGCTGACGAATAGGCTGGAGGCGAGAGAGAGATATTTCCTGTATCCATGTTGACCGGTTCGTCTCTAACTGATAGACCGTACGTATTTCAAGTCTTGTCGCCGGAAAGTCGTTGTGGAACGGTGCTTAGCAGGTCTTATGCGGGGATCAATATGGACATGGCGGAGAGTAATCTTCTTCAACCAGAAATCACACAGAGCGCCGTAACTGTGGCGTCCTCAGTTCAATCGGGAGGCGGCGCATTGGAGGAGCGAACGGATCGGTCGAGTCTACGGCATTCGTTCGTGGTTCGAATTACACACTGGATCCACGCGGTGTGTTTTATCGCTTTTGTGCTCAGTGGGCTTGCGATTCTTCTGGCCTACCCGCGGCTGCATTGGGGAGAGACGGGGACTCTTGGGGCGCCGGCACTCGTCGACCTGCCGCTTCCGATGGTGCTCGATCTGGGGATCCGGGGGCCGGGACGATATCTCCACTTTCTAACCGCCTGGGTGGCTCTATTTAGCGGCCTGCTGTACGCGGTCTCCGGCCTGTATACCAATCACTTTCGAAGAGACTTGTTGCCCGCGCGATCCGATCTTCGTTGGCAGACGATTCGCAACGTCGTGTCTCATCACGTGCATCTCAGACGTTCGATGCGTGACGATGTCCACCGGTACAACGTGCTACAGCGCGTGTCTTACAGCGTTGTGGTGTTCGGGCTATTTCCATTCATGTTCTTAACAGGCTTTGCGATGTCTCCTTCGATCACCTCGGTCTTTCCGGTCTTCGCGACCATGTTTGGCGGGCATCAAAGCGCGCGGACGCTTCATTTTGTCGCTGCCAATCTGCTGATTCTGTTTGTCATGGTTCACGTCGCGATGGTGAGCCTGTCAGGATTCGGAAGACGCTGCCGCGCAATGATCACAGGCTACTCGGCAGCCAGAAAGAAATGTTCATGAGCGATAAGATTACGCGGAGGCGGATTCTTACTACCGGGTTTGCGGCGGCAACCGGCATAGCGGGACTGGAGGTGGCGGCGAAGATTGCCGATCACTACGGATTACTCGCACCGGACCACCAAGGCCCCTTCGGCGCAGGAGAGGCCTTGACGTACGGCGCGCAGCGCTTGTTGACCGCGCGTCACTCCATGGCTCGAGAATTCAGCCGCAGCGAAATATCTGCGCTGTCTCCTGTGAACCACGCCGCTCCGGACTACGATCCCTATCAACGCTTGGCATTCGACAACTTTAGAGACTTCCGTCTGTACGTTGACGGTCTGGTCGCGCGGCCTATGTCGTTCTCTCTCGCTGACTTGAAGGGCTTACCATCCCGGACGAATATTACGGAGTTGAACTGCGAGGAAGGGTGGTCTTATATCGCTGCATGGAGTGGCGTTCCCCTGTCGCTAGTCTTGAATCTGGTCGGCGTAAATGCGAAGGCGAAGTGGGTGGTGTTTTACCCTTTCAATGATTTCTGGAACAGCATCGACATTTCGGAAGCACTCCACCCGCAGACCTTGCTGGCGCACGCGATGAATGGCGAAGATTTATCCCCGGACCATGGGGCACCGATACGGCTTCGTATTCCTCGTCAACTTGGTTATAAGAACACGAAGTACATTGCGCGGATTTCGGTTACCGATTCGCTGAAAAACATTGGCGATGGTACGGGGTCGGCTTCCCCTGAGATAGGCTACTCATGGTACGCGGGGATTTGAGGCCATGAAAAGACAAGTCGGCGTGCTGGATGGACCGAACAAACTGCTGAAGTCTCTATCGAGTTCTCTGTTCTTAGTTGTCCTGTTCGTGGTCGCAGGGCGGAGTCATGCGCAGGCTAATCGGCGAGCGATCGTATGGCATCCGTGGTCACCGGAAATATTCGCACAGGCAACTCGCGAACATAAGCTCGTGCTGGTCGAGCTCGGATCCGCTTGGTGTCATGGGTGCTGGGAGATGGACCAGGGCACTTATAGCGACCCGGCCGTACAGAAGTTGATCGAAAAAGGCTACATTGCGATCAAGGTTGACCAGAACTCGCGGCCGGACATCGCAGACCGCTACGCTGGCTATGATCTACCCGCAACCCTGATGTTCAAAGCGGATGGCAGCGAAATCATCCGGCAACAAGGATATCTTCCTCCGCGCCAAATGGCGTCGATTCTGCAGGCGGTGATCGATGATCCTTCCCCTGGACCCTCGGTTACGCCCCAACCCAAGATCTCGTATGCGACGTCTCCAAACGTTTCTTCGGATCTGCGTGCCAAGTTGCGAAAGAGCTTCGACACACAGTACGACATTCCTGCGCAGGGCTGGGCGTTCGGGGTGAAGTATATCGATGAGGATTCGGTGGAATATGCAAGCATGCTCGCGCTTCGAGGGGATGCCTGGCAAGGCCAGCGAGTCCGCGATCTGCTCACGGCCGCGCGTGGCCTGATCGACCCCGTTTGGGGAGGCACCTATCAGTCCCTGGTGCTGCCTGTGAAGTCCAGCGAGCTGACGCCCGCAGCTCACTTCACGCGCATTCAGATCGCGGGAAGATTGGATTCCACAGGCGAGAGTTGGAACGAGCCACATTTTGAGAAGCCCTTAGGCACGCAGGCACAAGCGATCCGGATCTATTCCCAGGCTTACGGGCGATGGCATCGGCCTGAAGACCTTGCAGCTGCGCAAAACATACGCGGCTACGTACAACACTTTCTCACCACCCCCGACGGTGCATTCTATGTGGGTCAGGATGAAGACCTGGTCGGCCCGAAGAACAGCGAAGCCTATTTCGCTCTGGACGATGCCAAGCGCCGCTCCGTCGGAATACCAGAGATAGACGAGCACTTGTACGCTCGCGAAAATGGATGGATGATCGAGGCCCTGTGTGAGCTCTACGCTGTGACCGGCGATGCCGCGACGCTCCAAGATGCGGAACGTTCGGCCCACTGGATTGTTGTTCACCGCGCCCTGCCGCGCGGCGGGTTCTCTCACGACCAGCACGATTCCGCCGGACCCTACCTGGGCGACGTGTTGGCCATGGGCCGAGCTTTTCTCGCGCTTTACAAGGTGACCGGTGAGCACATGTGGCTGGACAGGGCAACGGCGGCGAATCAGTTCATTGCGGAAACTTTTGCCGCCAAAGGGGGCGTTGGCTTCATGCCCTCTAAAACAGTCACCGATCTCGCTTACACCGCACATCCGAATCGCGACGAGAACGCCCAGCTCGTGCGCTTCGCCAATTTGTTAGCCACCTATACCGGAAACAAGAGCGACCATGACGTTGCTTCGCAGGCAATGCAGTTTTTGGCAACCCCGGAGATCGCGAAGGCAGATTTTTCAGCACCTGTGCTGCTCGCGGAGACGGAGTTTACTCATCAGCATGTCCACGTCGTTGTCGTCGGAGCAAAAGGGGGCACGCTCTCTCGATGAAGATGGAAGAGTTTCGGGACGACAGCGTGTTTTGCCTACGAGGGGTTGGCAAAGTCACCCTGGAAACTCACTGCCTAACCTGTCCATGCGACTGGAAGCGGAGGCATTGCTGGTCGGTGCTCTTGTGAGTCCCGCCGTCGCCGCCGCTGCAATGTACTCCACTTGTACAGTGGACTGGTATGCACAACGCAGCACGGTGCAAGTCCCTTAGAGGCCGATGCGGCGAACTCATTCCGATGCCATGGAAGCATAGTTGGATTTGAACCGCGGCTTCGCTGCGAACACGATTCGCAGAACTTACCCGCCTTGCAACGCATCGAACAAGCAGAGGTTAAGATCTATGCCGGTCATTCGTACGTGCGCACAGTGCCAACAAAAGAATCGGGTTTCCGCAAAACACTTGAGCAGGATGGGGCGATGCGGGGCGTGCAAGGCTCCGCTACCTCCCTTGGCTGAGCCTCTTGCCGTGGACGCCCCTCTGTTTGACGACGTTGTGAAAAACGCTACAGTGCCGGTGCTCGTCGATTTCTGGGCAGGTTGGTGCGGACCGTGCCGTACGGCCGCTCCCGAGGTCGCGAAGACTGCGGCGGAGATGGCCGGAAAGGCGCTCGTGTTGAAGGTGGATACGGAAGCCAACCCGCAACTTTCTGCGCGTTTCCAGGTGCGCGGAATCCCCAATTTCGTCGTACTCTCAGGCGGTCGCACCGTGATGCAACAGGCTGGCCTGGTGGACCACAGGCAGATGGAAGAGTGGCTCCGATCAGCTGCGTTGTGATCGAAAGGCGGGAGGGCACAGTGGCCAAGCGCAGTGCAGGGTTGATGATGTATCGGCGGCTGAAGGGTGGGTTGGAGGTCTTCCTGGTGCATCCGGGCGGGCCATATTTTGTAAAGAAGGATGCGGGGGCCTGGGGCATTCCAAAGGGTGAGTGTGACCGAAACGAAGAGCCGCTGGTTGCGGCGCGCCGAGAGTTCATGGAGGAGACGGGGTTCTTGCCGGAGGGTGAGTTCCTCGCCTTGGGATCGGTGCAGCAAAAGAGTGGAAAGACGGTGATCGCATGGGCTATTGAGGGCGATTGCGATCCAGAAAAGTTAGTAAGCAACACCTGCAAGATTGAATGGCCACCACGCTCGGGGCGACTGATAGAGATCCCGGAGGTCGATCGCGGGCGGTGGTTCGGGATGGCTGAGGCGCGAGCGTGTATCCGCAAGGAGCAGGAGGCGCTCTTGGATTCACTGGATGCGCTGGTGGTCCGCTTGTGACTAAGATGGAAACAGCGAGGCTGCCGTGATGGAATCACAGATGACCCACGCAGAGATTGTGCGCTTTCGGATTGCCTTGATCATAGCGATGGCTGCGGACGCGCTCCAGATTATCTTGCTTCCGTTGTTTGTGGAGGGCGCCGAGTCTCCTGCGGATGACGCTCTGGACGCCGGCGTGGGCATCGCATTGATGGCGCTGCTGGGCTGGCATTGGGAGTTTGCGCCGTCCTTTCTGGCGAAGCTCGTGCCAGGCGTCGACCTGGTTCCGCTCTGGACACTCGCCGTCGCGAATGTGTACCGGAAGTCGAAGCGCATCGCGCAGAGTTCGTCGGAACAGCGTTCCGGTTTCTAGTGAACGAGATCCGCAAGAAACGATTCAGCCGGCGGAGAGGGCAAAATGCCCGGCCGCCGGCTGGAATTGTTGACCTTCTAAGATGTGCTTAGAAGTCGTACCGCAGTGAGAACTGCATCCGGCGAGACTGCGTCAACAAACTGTTGGCCGTCCCCACCGTGTAGGTCAGTGTCGATGCGATGCTCTCCGGATCGAACCGGTTCGTGTTGGTTACGTTGTAGACTTCCCACGTAAACTTCAGCGCTCCCAGGTTTGCGATCTTCCAACTCTTCGCCAATCCCGAGTCGAGATTGAGATAACCATCCGCACGCAGGTTATTGCGCTCGCCTGCTTCCCCAGGATATGGCACACGCACTGGCGTTCCGTTGTAGGCACCTCCGCTGATCGCGGTCGCGTTGTCGAAGAACACCGGATTTCCCGAACCGTCCAAATGCTTATGCACCTTCACCTGGGTCTTATCAGTGATCACACCATAACCTGGAACGGTCCAGTTCGTCGTGTAGCCCGGCTCGTAGAGCGAAAAAGGCAGCCCCGAGGAGTACCGAAAGATTCCCGAGAGTTGCCACCCTCCCACAATCTCATCCATCACCCGATTCGTCTTCCCCATAACCGCCTTGCCGCGACCGAACGGCAGCGCATAAACATAATCCGCGGTGATCAGGTGCCTCGTATCGAAGTCCGATATTCCCCGGTTCAGCGCCGGATGCCATGTATTTTGAATGATCGCATCGCTCGACGCGACGCCGCTTGAGCTGGAAAAGACACCCGCGCGTTCCGTATCGGAACTATAATCGATCGACTTCGAGTACGTGTAGTTCAACTCGCCCTGGAATCCATGGCTCATGGTGTGCTTCACCGTCACCTGCAAAGCGTTGTAATAGCTCATGCCAATTGTGGACAGAGAGAACAAGCTATCGAATTGCTTCTGCCAGAACTTGGGTACATAGCCGGTCGGGCAACCGTAGTTGCACGTGTAGTCGATATCGGAAAGCGAAGTCGTCGCGCCCAGGCCTTCCATGTTCGGCGCCCACTCATCCGTGTAGATGTTTTGCGTTGCCGATTGTCCCACGCCGCTGTAAATGAGGTTGCCATTCTGGTCGTAGAGATTTGCGGCACTATTATTCGCCATGAACGGAAATACATTCTCGAAATAAGGAATCGCCTGAACAGTTGCGAATTGGTTATCACCTGTGGAATTTGCGATTTTAGATAGCTGAGTTCCAGCCGCATAGTAATCTCCTCCCCCTTGAGGATCGACATAGTCAACTGGCTCGGCGAGATCGAGCTGGCTCAACAGATGCCGCCCCAGCCTTCCCACATACGCAACATCCAGCGTCAAGCCAGCAGGAAATTCATGTTGCACTGAAAGATCAAACGCCTCGGTATATGGCGTCTTAAGCCGGTTGTCGATGCCCCACGAGATCTCCTCGCCCCCTTCAGGGTAGGTGTACGGAAAAGTCGTCGTCGGCGCACCGGCTCCGTTGGTAAACGGGAAGTTGCGCCGCCCAGTAAAGCGAGGCGCGTTCTCAATGCTGTAAGAGTTCGCAGGATTGGTCGAAGACGACGAGAGTCCAAACTCACCATTCTGATCAAATACGTTGATCAGCGCCTCGCCGTAGTGGTCGTAATAGATACCCGCACCGGCGCGTATCGATGTATTCGCGTTCGGCGAGTACACAATCGCCAATCGAGGCGCCACATTGTTCTTGCTCTTTGGATAAAACCCAGGCTTGCCGTAATACTTGCCTGCGGGCGCAAAGCTCAGATCCGGTTCATATACCTGGCCCTGCAGGGCAGATATCTCGCGTTGCATGTACCAGGAATGCGTGTCGATCGTCGGCGTTACCTCTTGCCCCTTCGTCTCGTACGGCGTCTGCAACACCGTGTAGCGCAAGCCAAACGTCACAGTAAGCGAATGCAACGGCTGCCACTGGTCCTGTGCATACCCCTCGAACTCGTTCGCGCTGAAGTGCCGCGAGATCGGAGCCCCATCCGCCAGCAGTGTACCGCCCGTTGGGCCGGTCACTTCATAGTTGTACTGGTTCGTTACAGAAGGCACAGTGCCCACAAGGTCCGCATACGCGATCTTGTACGACTCCTGAAAGCTGCCATCGACAGGGTCAAGACCAACCGTGCCGGGATCGAGCGGCTCCTGCGTATTGAGCCACTGCGGATTTGTCGATGCCGAATTATAAGAGTTCACATCCGAGGAGCGGTTCTGATGAATCAACCGCCAGTTCACGCCGAACTCAAAATTATGCTTACCCTTCGTCAAATTAAAGTTGTCAACGATGTTGTTCACCGGAACGATCGAGATGGTGCTGCGTGTCTCCGCCGTCTGCGTAGCAATGTAGCGGAAGTCGACGTAGTCGCCCGACCCGGCCCCGGAATTACCATAGCCCTGGCGGACGTATCCGTAACGAAGATCGTTCACCATGTTCGGCGTAACGGTCCACGTATAACCAAAGGTCATTCCCTTGGTGTTGTCAACAATCTGCGACGACGGGCCCTGCCCCGGAAACTGTTCCGTTCCAGCGGTAGTGTCCTTCTGCAAATTCCCGCGAGCAAAAATCCGATGTTTGGAAGACGGCACGTAATCGAGCCGAACGATCGAAGTATTCAACGTCTTAGCGTTGGGTGACGAAAAGGTGAAAAGCGCGATGTTATACCCATCTCCGCTTGAGCCGGGATTATTTGTATTCGCCGTCGGCAGCGCAGCAAAGTACGCAAGCGCGTTCGGATTCGGCCCAGGCCCCGGCGGATAGGCCGCCGTCCCGCATACGGTGCAGCCTGCGTCGAGGACGGCCAACTGTGCAGCCGGGATCGTATCGGTCTGCGTGCCGCCCGGCGCCCCCGCATTATCGCCGATGTATGTGATGATGCCTTGTTTGTAGTTCGCAGTTGGGACCTGCTGGCTGACAATCGAGCTCTCTGCCTGGCGCTGACCTTCGTAATTTCCGAAGAAGAACAGCTTGTCTTTGATGATGTGGCCGCCGAAATCTCCACCAAATGTATTGCGAATCAACTTGGGTGGGCGGTTGTCCAGTCCGCTCCCAAGCTGGGAGTTCTTATTGAAAAAATCGTTCGAGACAGTGTCGGTCGGTCGGAAATATTCATATGCAGCGCCGTGGTATTTGTTTGTACCGGACTTCGTCACCAGCGATACTTGCGCGCCGGAAGAACGCCCCTGATCCGCATTCGCATTGCCCGTTGTCACGCGAAACTCTTCCACCGAGTCCTGCGTTTCGCGCAGCACTCCAAAGAACGCCAACCCCCGCACCTGGTCGTTG
>Ga0182012_10001824_pt1 | contig 23250 bp, 21 predicted proteins | sample 612S2SmetaG_FD_120486 | JGI IMG/M metagenome (GOLD analysis project Ga0182012, IMG submission 120486) | Permafrost microbial communities from Stordalen Mire, Sweden - 612S2S metaG | ecosystem: Environmental > Terrestrial > Soil > Wetlands > Permafrost | place: Sweden: Stordalen | collected... | reverse complement strand
CGTGCGCGATGCCAGAAATGTCGCACGGCTCCGGCAATTCCGAGCGGTGCGAAGAGCATCGTCAAGATGAGCAGGCCCCCGAAGATAATGCCGTTCAGCTGGCTCGCGAAATTGCCCTGAGGGTTGAGACCAGTCTGATTGACGATCCACGAGATGACGTTCGTGGAGTAGGCGTAGATCACGCCACCGATGAGCGCCCCCGAGATAGTGCCGATCCCGCCAATGACGATCAACGAGAGAATGGTGACCGAAAGGGCGAAGGAGTAGGTCGGCGGCGAGACCGAGTTGTCAATCAGCGTCCACAACGCCCCGCCCAATGCGGCGTAGGCCGACGAGACGACGAAGGCAATGACGCGCGCCCTCGGCAGCGATATGCCGACGAGTTCCGCCGCAACATCGTTGTCACGGATCAGACGCATCGCGCGGCCCGTACGGCTCGCGAAGAGATTCGCCATGAAGAAGAACGCCACGCCGGCGACGACGATGGAGATATCGGTCAACCAGAGCGTGCTCGTCGTGAGTGGTGACGTACCCGAGTGAAAGAGCGAGACCAACCAGTGCGGTGGTTTTGCCTCCGTCGGTAGTTGCAGGCCGGAATCGCCCCCGGTCCAGGAACTGAACTCCCCGAGGATTGCCGTGAACGCCACGGCGAACGCGAGGGTCATCCCCGCGAGATACGGTCCGCGTAGTCGCGTCGCGGGCAGGCCGAGCAGTAGTCCGACCAGTGCGCCGGCTACGACGGAAATGAGCAGCGTGACGAAGATCGGGGTCGTCGCGTGGTGGTTGGCCCAAATGGCCATCGTGAACGCACCGACACCCATGAAGGCGCTGTTGCCGAGCGAGATCTGACCTGAGGCGCCCGTGAGGAAGGAGAGGCCGAGCAACACGATGGACATTGCTGCGCCGGTGGCCAGATTGAAATCGCTGGCCGAGGGTAGGAAGAACGCCACGAAGAGTACGGCCACGACACCGAGAAGGCTCAGGGCGGCTCGCGCGACCACGGGATGACTGGACCGCAGTCCGGGGAAGGTGAGCGTGGCGAGGCACGCCACCGCGACGTCGAGCGCGATGGCGATGGCGACGCCGTTGCGCGTCGTTGGTGCGATGAGCAGCGCGACGATGGTCGCGACGATGATCACCGCCAAGGACACCGCACTTCTCTGACGGACGTCTCCGAGCTTCATCACACGCGCCTCAGTGAACTCTTGGTGAAGACACCATTTGGTCGGACCATCAGCGCCACGATCAAAACCACGAGGGCCACGATGATTTGGGCATTCGAGTTGAGGTAGTCCTGGACGAATTGGAGGATGATGCCGAGGGAGACTCCCGCCACGATCGCCCCGACCGGACTCTCGAGACCGCCGACCGCCGCGGCGATGAAACCGAAGGCGAAGATGCCGTCGTTGACCTGCGGGGTGAGTCCAGTGAAGAAATTGGACGAGACGAGGATCGTGGTGACCACGCCGACGGCCGTTGACAACATCCATCCGAGCGTGAGCAGTCGCCCGACGCGAACACCCAAGAGACGCGACACCTCGGGCGCCAGCGCCGACGCGCGCAATTGCAGTCCGAGATTCGTGAAGCGAAAGAGGGCCGCCACCGCGAGCATCACCACGATCGCTGCGCCGATCTCATAGACCGTGAACGGCGAGAGCGAAACGGGGTGACCTCCGAGTTGCCAGTCAATGGAAGAGAAGGGACTTGGCAGACTGCGCGGGAACGACGACCAAATTGCGGCCGCGACAGCTTCAAGCACTATCAAGAATCCGACCATGACCACAATGGGATTGATCTCCGGTTTCCCGTAGAGCCCGCGAACGACGAGTCGTTCCGTCAGACCGCCCACGGCCAGTCCCACGATGAGCGCCGCCACCGCGCAGAGCCAGTAACCGAAGTGGTACGAGAGGAGCGCGAAGCCGACGTACGTCGCAAACATCGGCATTGCGCCCTGGGCGAAGTTCAACACGCCCGTGGAGCGCCAGATGAGGACCAGGCTGAGTGCCACCATGCCGTAGATGACACCGTTGGTGAGTCCACCGAGCACGTCAGCGATGATGCGCGATGTGAGGAAGGCGTCCATCACTCCACCAATCCCAAGTAGTACTGCCGGAGATTCTCGTCGGCGGCGACCACCGATGCTGCGTCGTTCGCGACGACCTGACCCACGTGCAGCACCACCGCTCGTTGTGCAATACGCAGCGCCGACGAGGCGTTCTGCTCGACGAGGATCACCGTGAGGTCGTTCGTCTCACAGAGCGAACGGATGGTGTGCATCAACTGTGCGGTCACGAGGGGAGCGAGACCGAGCGAGGGCTCGTCGAGCAAGAGCACTGATGGCTTCGCGATTAGGGCGCGCGCCATCGCGAGCATCTGGCGTTCACCACCGGAGAGTTTGGCGGCGTGCTGCTTGCGTCGTTCGCCCAGCACCGGGAACTGTTCGTACTGTTCCTCGAGGCCGCTCTTGAGATTGACCTTGGCCATCATCGCGCCGAGTCGGAGGTTCTCTTCAACCGTGAATTCGCCGATGACGCCGCGACCTTCGGGGACGTGGCCGACACCCATGCGGGCGATGTCCTCGGTCTTCTGGTGCACGAGCATCCGTTCGTCCATGGCAATCGTGCCGGACTTGGGTTCTTTCAATCCGCTGATGGTGCGCAACAACGTCGTCTTACCGGCACCATTCGCGCCGAGGACGGCGGTGATCTGTCCCGTCTCGGCTCGGAACGTCACGTCGCGAAGCGCCTGCACGGCACCATACGAGACCGACAGGTTCTCGATGGCGATCATTCGTCCACCCCGAGGTACGCCTCGATGACCGCTTCGTTCTCACGAACCTCTGAGGGCGATCCGCTCGCGATGACCTGACCGAAGTTGAGTACCACGAGTCGGTTGACGAGCGGCATGACGAACTCCATGTCGTGCTCGACGAGCAGCACCCCCATCGACGAACGCAACTCCACGATGAGTCGAGCGAAGTCATCGAGTTCGGCCTCGTCGAGTCCCGAGGCCGGCTCGTCGAGCATCAGCAACGTTGGGTCACTCATTAGGGCCCTCGCCACCGAGACCTTCTTTGCGATGCCGTAAGGGATCGCTGAGGGGAGGCGGGTCGCCATACCGGCGATGCCCAGTCGTTCGAGCATGGCCAACGCGTCGCGGCGCAGGGCCCGCTCCGAACGAACCTCAATGGGCAACGACAAGAAGCTGGCGAAGAAGCCACCGCTCGGTCGCAGATGACCTCCGGCCATCACGTTTTCGAGCACGCTGCAGTGCGGAAAGAGGCCAACGCCCTGGAGGGTGCGCGCGACGCCGGCGTGCACCAGTTGGTTCGGCCGCAGATTCGACTTCTTCGCGGTGGGGTAGTGCACGTGACCTTCGTTGGGCCTCACGAAGCCGCACGCCACATTGAACGCGGTGGTCTTGCCGGCGCCGTTCGGTCCGATGAGACCGACGATCTCTCCCGAGGAGACGTCGAAAGAAACGTCGTCGAGCGCCCGCAGTCCTTCAAAATGGACGGAGACGTGTTCAAGCGCGAGGAGCGATAATTCGGTGCCCGGCGACATAGCCCTCGACGTTACCTGTTGGCGACGAGGGGGTGAATTCAATCGGTCGCGCGCGTCCAACCCTGGAAGTTCGAGAACTGATCGGTGTCGGATTCCACTTTGATTCGAAGTTACGAAGGACCTATTGCTTGGTTGCCGCGACGACTCCGTAGCGAATCATTGAATCGGCCATCGAGGTGGTCATCTCGTCGAGATTCCTTGGTGACCATCGGAGCACCGTGCGGATGCGTTGGTTATCCACGGTCTGACTCGTACCGAGGTCATTCATTGCCAGACGAATGGTCGAGTCGAAGAGCGCCATGAGACGGATGGCAATCGAGGGAAGTCGCCTCGTCGGGATCTTGTAACCGAGTGGCCCTAAATGCCGTTGGAGGATGACCGCGACCTCCATCATCGAGTGGTTCGCTTCGGCGCAGATGAACCGTTGTCCCGCTGCCTCGGGCGTCGTGAGCGCGGTCACGTGCGCACTCGCCACGTCTCGGACGTCAACCATGGCGAGCGAGATGTCGGGGATCGCGGGAATGTCGTGATCGATGATGCGTTTGACCAGTTCGCCCGACGTTCCCCAGTCGGCGGACAACACGGGCCCGAGCACGAGCCCCGGATTGATGACGACGAGCTGCATTGTCGCGTCGGTACCGAGTGCGTCAACGAAACTCCACGCCGCTCGCTCAGCGATCGTCTTTGACTTGTCGTACGCGCCAATTCGTTTGCCGTTCAGGTTCGTCCAGTGCGACTCATCAAAGGTTCTGGAACGATCGTTGCCGTAGACGATCGCACTGATCGATGACGTCAGCACGACGCGCTCGACACCGGCCTCGTTCGCCGCACGAAGAACACGGAGCGTGCCGTCGCGCGCCGGTACGACGAGTTCGTCGTCGTTCTTCGCAGCCGAGCGTGGAAGAGGGCTCGCGACGTGCAGTACGTAGCGACAGCCCGTCACCGCTTCCTTCCACCCCTCATCACTCGTGAGGTCCGCGCTGACCACTGCAAAGTCGGGCAAATGAACTTTGCCTGATTCGCTGAGGTGTGGTTCAAGAATGTCCACGATCCCTTGCGTGCGATCCGAGGATCGCGCCGTTCCGCGTACGAGGTACCCGGCCTCGAGGAGTTGCAGGATGCAATGCTGTGCGATGAAGCCGGTCGCGCCAGTGACGAGCACTCGATCAGTCACGGCGCTCCTTTGTCAGTACTGCGATGAGTGCCGCCTCAGATGGACAGCCACCGGTCACTTTAGTGAAGGACGTTGTCGTCCACCGGACCGGCCTCCTCGAGAAGTTCCTGAATCCGAGGCCTCCAGTCGACGCCTTCAGTACTGTCGCCGCTGGCGTGCAGCGCGGCTCGTTCGACTCGAAGTTGACGCGCCACCGAACCAAGGTGACGGGGAAGCCGTTCTCGCAGGAGCGTCCGGATCACCTGGGCGAGCGCTGGCGAGGCACCTTCGGTGGAGACCGAGACGACGACCTCGCCGTCACGATGCACGGCCGTGAAGTAAAAATCCGAGCGGGCAGGATCGTCGACGACGTTCAGCCATATGCCCTCGGTTCGTGCTTCGTCGACGATCTGATCATTGATGACGGGGTCACCGGTCGCTGAGACCACGAGGGCGTACCCTCTCAGGTCGCCTCGGCGATAGTCGCGGGCATCGTAGGAGGCGAGGCCGAGAGGAAGCGGCGCCAACTGCTCGCGAGCAATCACGGTCACGCGTGCGCCAGCCTCGACGAGCAGCGCTGCCTTACCGGTGCCAATGCGGCCCGCCCCAACGACCAAGACTGGCTTGTTGGACAACTTCATCGCGAGGGGCAGCATGCTCACGTGCTGAGCGTCGCCTCAACGAGGATGTCGCGAAGCGAGAGTGCGGCGACCGGACCGACCACGATGATCGCCGGCGACGCAACGTCCAGTTCGCCGAGCTCAGTGAGCGTCGCACGGGTCTCGCGCTGGCGCTCGGTCCAGGCGTTCTCAACCACCGCGATCGGCGTGGCGGGAGAGAGTCCCCCTTCGACCAGTTGACTCGCGATCGAGGCGCGACGAGCGACGCCCATCAAGATGACCAGCGTGATGTCGGGGTTCGCGAGACGCCGAAAATATTCGTCATCGTCATTGGCGAGATGACCGGTGACGACCGTGACGCCGCGCGAGAGGCTGCGATGGGTCACGGGTATGCCCGCGGCCAGGGGACCCGAGAAGGCCGAGGTGACGCCCGGTACGACGTCACAGGCGACACCGGCTTCCCGCAGCGCCATCATCTCCTCGCCGCCACGGCCGAACACGAAAGGGTCGCCGCCCTTGAGGCGAACGACGCAGTCGTGGTCGCGTCCGAGCGATACGAGCAGGTCATTGATGATCGACTGCGACGTGAAGTTGCCGGGTGACTTCCCGACGTCAATCAGGTCGGCCCCACTGTTGGCAAGCTCCAAGACGGATCGGTCGACCAGTCGATCGTGCACGACCACATCGGCCCGAGCGAGCAGTCGCGCGGCGCGAACCGTCAAGAGGTCGGCGTCTCCCGGGCCGGCGCCGACGAGAAAGACCGTCATGCGACACCGACACGGGTTACGAAGTCGCCGAAGGATTCATCCACGTCACCTTCGGACTCCCAACGATCGAAGAGGGGGCCGAGCACCGTTGAAATCTCGGCGAAGGGAACCTTCTCTCGGAAGAGGGTCGCCAGTCGGTCGCCGCGGGGTCCTCCGCCGACGTACACGTCGTAGGTCGACTTCGTTCGTCCCACGATCCCCACTTCGGCGACGGCCGGACGGGCGCAACCGTTGGGGCATCCGGTCATTCGCAGTTGGAGCGACCGCCGCCCGAGCTTGCGTCGTCCGAGCTCACCTTCGATCGTGTCGACCAACTCGGGGAGTCGGCGCTCGGCCTCGGTCAGCGCCTGACCGCAGGTGGGTAGCGCGGGACAGGCCAGTGCCGTGCGTTCGACGACACCGAGCGCGCCATCGAGACGCACGCGGTGACGTTCGAGGAGCTCGTCGACGAGGGGACGGTCGCCGTCGCGAATCGCGCTCACGATGATGTCCTGCTGAGCCGTGATGAAGAAGGTGACGGGCAACTGTTCGGCAATCTCGCGTAGTGCCGTTCGGAGCGTCGCACCACTTTCGTCGTCGCGAACCCTTCCCGCGGACACGCGAACCCCCACCTGCCAGGTCCCGTCGCTGAGTTGACGCCAACCCAAGTGATCGTCGGCATCGAAACGTGTCGGAAGATCGAGGGGCTCACGGACGTCGCGTCCGAGCCGCACCTCGACTTCCTTTCGGAACTGTTCGAGGCCCAGGTCGGCGACAACGTACTTCATGCGAGCGCGCTTGCGATCGGTGCGGTCACCGAGGTCGCGATAGGTGGCGACAATCGCGGCGATCACCTCTTCGAGTTCGTCGTACGTGACGAAGGCCATCGGGTCGGCGAGGCGCGAGAACGTGTCGTCGTTGGTGTAGGACCGTCCAAGTCCGCCGCCCACGAGGAGCGTGAAACCATCACCGGCGCTGGGGTGCACGCCGGGAATGAGTCCCACGTCTTGGGCGAAGACATCGACGCAGTTGTCGTGCGGGTGGGCGACGGCGATCTTGAACTTGCGCGGCAGGTAGGTGTCGCCATAGAAGGCTCGTTCCGCGATGTCCTCGCGGGAGGCGGCCTTGTCGCCGTTCACGAAGATCTCCCAGTGCGCGTTGGTCGTTGCCCGGAAGGTCTTTGCGAGTCGCGCGGTTACTCCGCGCAGACGCTCGTCGGACTCGTCGGACTGTAGGCCGGGGCAGGACACGACGTTGCGTACGACGTCGCCACAGGCGCCAAATGACGTCATGAGTTGCTCGTCGAGGGATCGGGCGAGGGGACGAAGTCCGTCTTTCAACACGCCGTGGTACTGCACGGCCTGGCGGGTCGTGAGGCGGATCGATCCATCGGCCACGTCGCCCGCGATGCGGTCGAGGGCGAGCCACTGATCGGGGGAGACCCGCCCACCTGGGATCGCGACGCGGATCATGAAGATGTAGTCGAGTTCCTCGTGATTGACGGCGCGCTCGCGACGAACGTCTCGGTTGTCCTGGGAGTAGATGCCATGGAATTTGAGCAGCTGTTCTGCGTCATTGGACACACTGGCGACGTCGCTGTCGAGTTCTTCGCTCAAGGATCCGCGCAGAAAGTTACTGGAGCGCTTGATCTCCTCAACGGCAGTTTCCTGCTTCGTCACGGTGGTCACGTCAATTTCCCCCATCGTCGTGTGGCTAATGATGACAAACCTTACCGGTTTAGTCATGTATTGGCAATGGGTTCGCCCAGGTAAATGAAAACTGTGCAATACAGCGGATTTCACTCCGCGACGTCGCACGACACCGAGTTGGAGTGGTCACAACATCACCAGTTATCCTCGCGTGTACTAAAAATCCTGATCCGAGTGCACTTGGCGGGGCGCGGTTCCCTACTTGAGGGTCACTTCGTAGCTCGCCTCCACATTCGCCGAGACCGTGATCACAGCGATGTCGACGTCGACGAAACTGTCCCACGAGGAGGTGCCCGACGTCGCTGAGGCCAACGTGTGCGCCGATCGACGGGCGCTGGTCGCGTTGGCCGTCGCGCCAAGAAGGCCGGGATCGGCCAGCAAGATGAGAGGTCCGAGGTTCGCACCAAGGGCGAGAGCGAAATCGTTCGCGGCCTCCCTCGCGTCCGCGACGGCGAGACGTCGGATCGCTCGATGTGCCTGTAACTGGGTGTCGCGGTCGAGGTGCCACGTCAGTTGATTGTTCCGGACGCCTACCTGGATGAGCGCAGCGCTTGCGCGAGAAACGGTGTCGGCATCCACCAAGAGCTGGCCGCCCACTTGTGCGACCCAACCTCCGTGCTCGCGAATGTGGTCGGGCCCAACGTGGTTGAACCGTTCTTCGACTCGAAGGGACTGCACCTTGATCCCTCGCACGCCCACGCCGACGTTCGCAATGGTGTCGCGCAGCTGGGCAATGACGGCGTTGCCTCCGGCCAAGGCTTTCGAGCGCGTGGGAGCGTCGAACTCATGCCCGAAGTACACGATGGCGTAGTCAGCCGGGAAATCGTCGCTCGCACTTCCCTTTACGGCGATGGTGGCGGTGGTCATAGCGCAGTTTCGCACATTGAGGGCCAATTCTTCCGAGCAACGCCCGAGGCTGTCCATGGCTGATCGGACTCGTGCACGACGTCTGATGGTCAATTGAAAGTCCAATTAACGTGAAAGCGTCAAGGAGCCCAGATGAACAATCGCCAAGTAGTACTCGCCCAACGGCCCGTGGGGATGGTTGACGAATCGACCACGTCAATCGTGGAAGGTCCGATGCCCGTCATTGGGGCTAATGAGGCGTTGATCAGGGTGGGCCTCGTCTCGATCGATCCCACGATCCGTACGTGGATGAACGATGCGCCGGGCTACCTGCCGCCCATTGAACTCGGTGCCGTGATTCGCGCGGGCGGCACTGGCGTCGTCGTCGAGTCCAACACTGAGCGATACAACGTCGGCGACATCGTCTACGGCATGACCAACTGGCAGGAGTGGGCAGTCGCGAGCGAACAGAACAGGTTCACCGTCGTGCCAACCGGACTCGGACTCGATCTCGGGGCCGTCATGAACGTCCTCGGGACGACGGGATTGACGGCCTACTTCGGTCTGCTCGACATTGGCCAATTCAAGGAGGGGGACGTCGTCGTGGTTTCCGGCGCGGCCGGCGCCACCGGTTCGGTCGTCGGGCAGATCGCGAAGGCTCGCGGCGCCTCAAAAGTCGTGGGTATCGCGGGCGGGCCCGAGAAGTGCGCCGAGGTCGTCGAAAACTACGGCTTCGACGAATGCCTCGACTACCGCGAGGAGCACCTCAACAAGAGGATCCGCGCGGCGTGCCCGAAAGGTGTGGACCTGTACTTCGACAACGTGGGTGGTGAGATCCTCGACGCCGTGTTGGCGAACATCGCCATGCACGCGCGCATCGTGCTCTGCGGCGCGATCTCGCAGTACAACTCCATGGAGCGACCGAAGGGTATCGCGAACACGTCGATGATGATCATGCGTCGAGGGCGGATGCAGGGCTTCATCGTGTTCGACTTCGCCCATCGATACGCCGAGGCGCAGGTGGAACTCGCCACGATGGTGCTCGATGGTCGCATTGCCCATCAAGAGCACCTCGTGCACGGCCTCGAGCACGCGCCGGACGCATTGAACCTTCTCTTCACGGGTGGGAATCACGGCAAGACACTCGTCGTCGTCGACGAGAGTGTGACGCTCGGTTAGACGAGACGAACGTCCGCGACGAGGGCGCGGTGGTCACTGCCGCCGTCACTCGCGAAACCGCCGAGACGTTCCCATGGACCACGCACGAGCAGGTGGTCGATCTGCGAGTGTGGCGTTCGAGCGGGCCAGGTGCGCGCGTTGACCAGTGAGCGCCAGCCGGGCAGGAGCAGTCGCAGCAGTGGTCGCCACGAATTGAAGTCACCGCCGAGAAGAATCGGTAGTGCCGGGTCCAGCGTGTCGACGATGTCACTGACGCGTCGGTACTGACGATACGAACCGTGGCTGAGATGCGCGCCGTGCACCGCGAGGGCGTAGAACGTCCGATCTGCGTCGCGCAATGTCGCAATGATCAGCGCCCGCTTGACCTTCTCTCGAGGCAGACGACCGAGCGACTCGACGCGAATGTCGACGATCTCAAGACGTGTCAGCAGTCCGAGTCCCCACTCTCCGTCCTGGACCCCGAGCGACGTCGCCCGACGCACTCGTTGGGCGTTGCTCAGTGTGCGGTGTTCGTCGAAGAAGAGACCCCGTTCGCCGCTGAGGTGGGCGAGGAGCGGCTGCCAGGTTCGTCCGCCGGTGCCTGAGGTCACGCGTTGTCCGGTCGCGAGTGGCACGAAGACGCCGTCCATTCCCAAGCGGGCCTTCAGGGTTTCGAAGAAATCCTCTCCGTCACTACGCCACAGTTCGGGAAGGATCAGCAGATCGGCGTTGAGACTCACGACGTGGTCAAGGACCCGAGTTGGTCGACCCCATCCGTCGACACCAGCGTGAAGGTTGAACGTCGCGACACGCACAACGAAACCCTAGGTCGCCCGACGTGCACGTGTGGCAGGCTTTACGGGTGGACTCAGTAAATGTGGCGTTCGGCCATCGGCTCTGGTGGGTGGACGCGTTCACGGGCGACGCCGAACGGGGCAATCCTGCGGTCGTCGTGCTGCTCGAGCGTTCCATGCCCGACGACGAACTCCAACAGATCGCGTTCGAACTCGGGGTCTCCGAGACGGCCTTCGTCCGACGAGCGGGTGATCAGTGGTCACTGCGATGGTTCACGCCGACCGTCGAAGTCGACATCTGCGGTCACGCGACGCTCGCGAGCCTGCACGTGCTATTGAACGAGCTGGGCGTCCCCGGCGGTGAGATCTACTTCCAGACGCGTGCGGGACTGCTGTCGGGACGGCGAATGAGTGACGGTCTCTTGGCCATCGACCTACCGCGGTGGACGCTGGAACCGGCCGACCCGTCGATGTTGAACAACACGCTCGGCCCGGTTCGCGACGTCTTTCGAGCGGGTCCGCACAGCGTGCTGGCGGTCGTCGAGGACTACGACACCCTGTGCGGACTCGCCGTCGACTCGATGAATCTGTTCCTGGTGCCCTGTTCGATGGTCATCGCGGCCTGCATCGGTGGACCGGGCGTCGACGCCGCGATCCGAGTGTTCGCGCCGCGTCTCGGACTCGCGGAGGACAGTGTCACCGGCAGCGCGATGTGCGCCGTGTCACCGTGGTGGGTCGAAACCACCGGATCACCGACGGTCTCGGTACACCAGGCATCGGCGCGCGGCGGTGTGATGTTCGCGCGGCTCTTCGAGAACGCCGTCGAAGTGGCGGGCATGGCCAGAACCTTCTTCGGTGGTGACCTTCGCGGATGAGTGGTGAAGTACTCGGGCCGGGCCCGCACACGAGGGTTCGTCGCCTCGCCACGAAGGCGCAGTACGAACGTGACGTGATCTTCGAGATCATCGACGAGGCCCGGCTGTGCCACGTGAGTGCCATCGTGCGAGGGAGCGCCATGGTCATCCCGACGCTGCACGCCCGTGAGGGCAGCACCTTGTACCTGCACGGGAGTCCCTCCAACGCGGTGATGAAGTCAGTCGTCGAGCGAGGCGAGGCGTGCGTCAGCATCACGCTGTACGACGGTCTACGTCTCGCGCGCAGCGGATTCGAATCGTCGATCGCCTATCGCTCCGTCGTGGTGTTCGGCAACGCGACCCTCGTCGAGGACGATGACGAGAAGGCGAGAGTTCTCGATCTGTTCGTCGACGCGGTATTGCCCGGGCGCGCTCGCGAGGTTCGCCCGATGACTGATTCGGAGAGGCGACTGACGATGGTGGTGGCGCTCACCATTGACGAAGCGTCAGCGAAACTCTCCTCCGGTCCGACCGACGATCCCGACGCCGATCAGGACCTCGCCATCTGGTCGGGGACCGTGCCCGCTCGCGTGGTCTTCGGCGCGCCGGTCCCCGACACGAACGGCGCCATGGCGAAGGGTGACATCGCGCTACCCGAGTCGGTCGTGAGGCTCCTGGACCGTCAGTGAATCGTTCCGAGACGCTCAGGGAACAGATCGAACGCATCGAACCGGTCAACGAACAGGAGTCCCTCTCCATCGTCGCGACGTTGGACCGGCTGACGTGGCCCGGTGACCCCTTCAGTGAAGTGGAGAACGAGCACCACGTGACGGCGTCCGCGTTCGTGATCTCGACGCGTGGCGTCATTCTTCATCGCCATCGTCGCCTCGAGATCTGGTTACAGCCCGGTGGTCACGTGGACCCGGGCGAACGGCCCGAGGACGCGGCACGGCGCGAAACGCACGAAGAGACCGGTCTGGTCGCACGACACGTCGTGCCGATCAATCTCTTTCACGTCGACGTGCATCCTGGGCCCCGCGGCCACACGCACTACGACCTGCGCTACGTCCTGGCGGCACCCCCACTCGATCCCACACCGCCGGCGGGCGAGAGTCCGGAGGTCTTCTGGTTTGACTTCGCGAGCGCGCAAGAGCGATGCGAACCGGGATTGGCACCGGCGTTGGCGAAGTTGGGCCGGGCCTACGAGACATTTGACGTGCGAGACTGACGCCGTGAACGAGACCGATAACCTGCGCGCGTTAATGGAGGCCGATCGTTGGATCGACCGGGTCACCGCGCAACGCAACCACTTGCCCGAGATGGCCGAACTCGTCACGGTCGAAGAGGAGTTGCGGGGCCTCTTGAAGGCGCTCAACGAAGCGCAGGCCGTGCTCGCGCCCGTTCGATCGGCCTACGAAGACGCGCAGCGCGAGGGCGGACGCCTGCGAACTCGCGCGGAGAGTCTTGACTCGACGCTCAGTTCCTCGACCGCGAACGCGCGCGAGTTGGCGGCGTTGCAGGGCGAACTCGCCCACGTCCGAGAGTTGCTCGCGCGCAGCGAAGACCTGGAGCTCGACTACCTCATCGAAGTGGAACCCCTCGAGGACGTCGTCAACGCCGTCAAGGCGAAGGCGCAGCCTCAGGTCACGAGGCGCACCGAGTTGCAGGGCGCCATCGCGGCGTTGCAGGCCGGACTCGATGACGAACTCGTGAGCCTGCGAACGGGTCGCACCGAGCGCGCCTCGGCACTCAGCGGCGAGCTCCTCGCACGCTACGACGCGGCGTTCTCGCGCGTCGGCACCTCGGGGGCCGCGCAGGTGGACGCGGGACGTTGTGACGGTTGTCGCATCGCGCTGTCGCCCCTGGACGTCGATCGTTGGAAGGGCCAAGCGGAGGGGTCGTTCATGCCCTGTCCCGAGTGTGGACGGCTCTTGTTGCCGTGATCATCCTCATTCGTCACGGCCAGACGACGACCAATGCGCAGCGCCTCCTCGTCGGGCGCAGCGATCCCGCGCTCACGGAGCTCGGCGAACGCCAGGCGATCGCCCTTCGTCCGTTGCTCACGCGGGTGCGCGAAGTGTGGACGTCGCCTCTGCAGCGCGCCCGCTCCACCGCGGCGCTGGCGATCCCCGATGTCGAAGCGGTCGTGAAGGAGCCGTTCATCGAGGTCGACTACGGCTCGTTGGACGGTCAATCGCTGAGTGTCGTGAGCGAGGAGCAGTGGCGTGCGTTCGAGCACGATCACAACACCGCGTTCGGCGACGGCGAGTCGCTGGCCTCCGTCGACCAGCGCGTCCACGCGGAACTGCACATGTTGCTCATGGATCCGACGAGTCTTCTGCACAGTTCGACGACGGACCTGGCGATTGTCACGCACATGTCGCCCATCAAGTCGGCGGTGACCTGGGCGCTCGGCGTGCCCGGATCGGCGGCCTGGCGGATGAACCTGCGCAACGCCTCCATCACCACGATCACGACGCGCCTTTCGACGCCGACGCTCCTCAACTACAACGTCGCTCCCGAGGTCGACTGACTAGCGCAGGGCGACACTGATGGCGGCGAAGTGAAAGCCGGCGCCAATCAGGGTGAAGGCGTGGAACAGTTCGTGGTACCCAAAGACTCGTGGCGAGAGTCGCGGTCGCTTCGTGCCGTAAAAGACAGCGCCGATGGTGTACGCGACGCCGCCCGCCAGGATCAACAAGAAGCAGGTCGACCCGCCACCGCGGTAGATCTGTGGCATGACCGCCGCCGCCGCCCAACTAAAGGCCAAGTAGGGGATCGTGTTCGCCCACTTTGGGGCGTGCATGGCGAACTGGCGCACGGCAATGCCGATGAGGGTGCTGATACCGATGATGATCAACACCACGAGGCGAATCGTCCCGTGCATCGTCAAGCCCGCGAGGGCGAAGTACGTCCCGGTGATGGCGAGGTAGATCGTCGAGTGGTCGGCCCGTCGCCAGGCCATCCGCTGTGACGGCGTCCAATTGACGCGGTGCAGGAGAGCGCTCGTGAGCAACATGGCGCCGACGCCGAAGAGGAAACAGAGGACCCAGCCGACCTGCGCCCACGTGGCGCATCGCGCGAAGAGGATGGGGGAGCAGGCGAAGAGAACGAAGAAGGCGACGAGATGGAGCCAACCGCGAAGCAACGGACGGGTGAAGGGCACCTCGGCGTTCGGTTGCGCGATCACTTCACTCACGGTCTAACCCTACGTTTGTGACGCGTGTCATTGGTTTCGTCGCGATAAACAACGAAGCCCGCCTGCTCCGGTAGTCCAGAACAAGCGGGCCCTCGATGTTTGGCCCCCCCAGCCAATGACACAAAAATATAGTGGGCGGCCTCGCGCTACTCTGTCACGAGATGCCTGCAAACAAAGGGTTGTGAGCAATTTCACAAAAGGAGAACGTGATGAAACGTCGAACGTTGGGTCAAGGTCTCGAGGTTTCGGCTCAGGGACTCGGTTGCATGGGCATGAGCGAGTTCTACGGCGCGGGTGATGACGACGAATCAATCGCCACAATTCACGCAGCGTTGGACGCCGGCGTCAACTTTCTCGACACCGCGGATATGTACGGCCCGTTCAAGAATGAGGAACTCGTTGGACGAGCTATCGCCGGTCGTCGTGACGAGGTCGTGCTCGCGACCAAGTTCGGAAACCAACGCGGCGACGACGGCGCGTACATCCGAGTGAACGGCACGCCGGAGTACGTGGTGGCGGCGTGCGATGCGTCACTACGACGACTCGGCGTCGACGTGATCGACCTGTACTACCAGCACCGCGTCGATCGAACGGTGGCGATCGAGGAGACCTGGGGCGCCATGAAATCGCTCGTGGACGCCGGCAAGGTCCGGCACCTGGGCATCTCGGAAGCGTCGTCAGCGACCATTGAGCGCGCCCACGCGGTCCACCCGGTGACGGCGCTGCAGAGTGAGTATTCGCTCTGGACCCGCGACCCCGAGGATGGTGTGCTCGATACCTGTCGCCGTCTCGGGATTGGTTTTGTCGCCTACAGCCCACTCGGTCGTGGATTCTTGACCAGCGAGACGAGCAACCGTGACGGGAAGGATCAGGCCGACTTTCGCACCCACAACCCGCGATTCGCCGGGGAGGCCGGCGAGAAGAACCTGACGCTCGTGCAAAATCTCGAGTCGATCGCGACGGAGAAGGGTGTGACGGTGGCGCAGTTGGCCCTCGCCTGGGTGCTGTCGCGTGGGGGCGACGTCGTGCCCATTCCCGGGACCAAGCGACGCAAGTGGCTACGCGAGAACATCGCGGCCGACGAGATTTCGTTGAGCGACGCCGACGTGGCCGCTCTGGAGACGGCCGTGCCGCGAGAGGCCGTCGCCGGTGATCGGTATCCGGAGCGGTCGATGGGCAGTCTCAACGGGTGACGCGTCGAAGGGTTGAGTCAGCGAGCTCAAACACGTCATCGCACCATTCAATGACCTGAGCGTCGTGCGACGCGATGATCACGGTCGCCCCCGTTGTTTCGAGGAGCCGCAGCATCGACGCCGTCTCACTCACGCCCAACCCGCTCGTCGGTTCATCCAGCAGGTAGATGACCGGACTCGTCACCATGGCTCGCACAATCGCGACGCGAGCTCGCTCGCCGCGCGAGAGCTCCTCCCACCTCGTCGTCGGGTCGCTCGAGAGGCCCAGGGCGGCGAGGTCGTCCAATGAGTCGCGCGTGGCCTCTCGACCGAGTCCAATCACGTCAATCGCGTAGCCACGAATAAGCCCCGGTTCGCTCGCCACGTAGGTGAGGAGACGTCGCAGGCTCCGTTCGTCGATGTCCAGTACGCGTGTGGCTCCAATGGTGATGTCGCCCGACGCGACGTCGTCGAGACCAGCGATCGATCGTAAGAGCGTCGACTTGCCGACCCCCGATCGGCCCGTGACTGCCACGCGCCGCCCAGGTGACACGACGAGGTTGGCGTCGTCGACGAGTGTGTGATCGTCCTCCTCGAGCACCACGTGTTCGACGCGAATCGTCGAGTCACTCGGCCACGAATCGTGGCCGAGCTCCACGCCAACGTCCATCGCATCGAGTCGTTCGGCCGCCGCACTGACACCCAAGGCGGTGTCGAGCGCGTCGCGGATCGTTGAGAGCATCTCGAGCGTCGAGAGTGCCACCAGCGCCACGACGACCAGCCAGAGGGGTGACGTCGTTGGTCGTACGACGTAGGCGCCCAAGGCGAGTGCGGTCATCACGGGCGGCACCACGTTCGAGAGTTGGTGCTGTCGCGCCAGACGTCGTTCCGCGCGCGCCAGACGCTCGACGCAGCGCGCGGAACGTTCCTGCGCGAGTGCGACACGCCCGAGCAGTGCCAGGTCGGGGGTGACGGCGCTGAGTTCGACCACTTCGGCGCGGTACAGGCCCCGTGCCGCGCGCAGCGCCCGGTTGCGACGGAGCAACGGGCCGACGTTGGCGAAGAGCGCGAGCACGCCGAGCAGTTGGACAGCGAACAGGTCGCCCGCGTAGGACCACCACTGGCCGTGAGGAGGTAGCAGTCCAATGAAGACGTCACTCAGCGCCATCACGACCAGGGACGTGCTCAACGGAATGACGCAGCGCAGCCAGAGGTCCTGGAGCTCATCGGTATCACGCAGTGCACGTTCGAGGAGATCGCCGGCGGCGAAGGACCGCCATTGGCGAAACGTCAATCGCCCGATGGCAACGAAGAGCCAGCGACGCCACCGTGAGACGGCGTCGAAGCCCAGACGATGAGCGCTGAGGCGCTCGGCGAATCGCAGGGGAGAGCGAAGGAAGGCGAAAAGCTCTATGACGATGAGTACGCCGAGCACGCTGCGAAGTCCCGGTCGACCGGCGCTCGCCACCAGTAGACCGACGGCGCCCACGAGGAGGAGCACATTGACGAGGGACGCCACGAGACCCGCCAACAGTGCGGGCACCAGTTGTGTGCGTGGCGGCCGTGAGCGTCGCAGCCAGCGCAACAGTCGCTCGGCGTCGGCCCTCATGTGGTCAGCTCGATGCGATGGGTGGCGCCAGTCAGGAGTGGCGTGTCGACGGTCGCTTCGACGACGGCCACGTGCGGATAGTGATCGAGTGCGTCGCGCACCAGGACTCGCGCATTCACGTCGAGGACCCCCGCGATGTCGTCCAATACCAAAAGGGCCGGATGGGCCAACAGGCATCGAGCCAGGACCAGTCGGACTCGTTCACCGGTACTGATACCTCCACCATCGACCATCAACGTCGTGTCGAGGTCGGCGAAGCGAGGCCCCATCAATCCGAGCGACGAGAGGCACGACGTCACGTCTCGGTCGTCGATGTCGACGCCCAGGGTTACGTTGTCGCGTAACGTCCCCGAGAGTAGCGAGCTCTCGACGCTGACGTGTCCGGTGCCCGCGACCGTTCGCGCGACGTCGCCGTGTCGCGGGACTCGCCAGGACAGCATCGTCTCGAGCAGCGTCGTCTTTCCCGATCCTGACGGCCCCGTGACGACGAGCCGTTCACCGGCGCGCAGCACAAATGAGACTGCGCGATCGTTGAACTCGGTCTGCACGTTCGTCGCGACGAGCACGTCAGCGGTCGCGTCCGAAGGAAGTACCGTCGTCGCATCGGCGAGGACCGCGAAGGAGCGCTCGGCATCCTCTCGACGATGGAACTCGACACCAAAGCGGCGCACGCTCACGAAGATCTCGCTCGTGATGAGCACCGCAATCAATGCGTGGGTCAGGGAGATCCGACCGCCCAGCAAGGCGAAGCCCACGACCATCGCCACGAGTCCGATGCTGACACCGCTCAGAAATTCGGTGACGAGTGACGATCCCAGAGCGACGCGGATTGCTCGAATCGCAATGGTGTGCTCCGAGTCAGAAATGGCGGCGATCTCGTTCGCGCCGTACTCGACCGCTCCGAGTGCGCGAAGTTCGGTGGTGTGATACAGCAGTTCGAGCTGTCGCTGCTCCAACAGCGATCGACGTTCGCGGTATTCGCCGGCGATGGCCTCGCTCCGACGGCCAGCCCGTCGGTAGAGGGGAGCGGCGAGGAAGAGGAGCGCCACGGTGATGGTGAGCGCCAACCATCCTCCGGCCCACGCCAGAACGACCAGACCGGCGAGCGATATCGCCGCACCCGTCTCGAGTTGGATCAGGTACGGCGCCTCGGCGGCCTGTTCGATGGCGAGCGCGAGGTCACCGCGACTGCGCTCGCGTTCGCCACGAGGTCGGGTCAGTCGTTGGGGCAGGAGTGTGCGCCAATGTTGGCGAATGGCCGCACCGGCGTGATCGAGCCATTGCCCGACGGCCATCGTCACGAGCCAACGCAACACCAGCGCAGTGAGCACCAACCAGAGACCTGCGGATACCTGGTGACGGGCGAGGTGGCTCAGTCCGACCGCGAGCACCAGCGCGCAGGTCAATGAAACCAGCGCGCTGAACCCTCCGATGAGTCGAGCACTCGCCGCGAAAGGAACGTCGCGCGACGCGGCGAGAGGTGCGGTGCTCACCGACCAATGCTAACGACGGTCAAATGTCCTCTAAGTGGTCGTCGCGATGGGCCAACAACTTGGCCGGACCGTTCAACCAGTTGCGCAGCGCCCGGGTCGCGCGACAGTCATCCTCGTTGTAGTCGAGTAACCGCGAGCGCGACGTCTGCGCCTGCGGGTCTTGCCCCAGAGCCAATTCGTACCAGAGCATCGAGGCTTCGCCACTCGGGTTCGCGTCGCGCCACTGAAATCCCGCGGCCACCGCTAGTTGCTTCAGTCCGAGGGGTCCTTCCGTTTGGATCTGTTCTTTGGCCAGATCGTGCAGGTCGATCCACTGGGGTGGCGAGGTGTGGCGAAAACTGTCGAGGTCGGCAGTGGTCGGACCTCCCTCGAGCGGTTCGAGCACGGCCCGATTCATTGCGCCGTCCTCGGCCTGGGCCCAAAAGCAGTACGCGGCGAAGCTTCGTCCTTGCTCCTCGCAGAGTCGTCGAACGTTGCTGAGCCATGACCAGAAGGCCGAGAAGTTCGCGGCCTCAGATTTGGCGGTCAGCTCGCCCCATTCGGCGAAGGCGACGTGACCCGCCTCGACGCCGACGACCCCTTGGTGGACGGTCACGCTCGCTCCCCAGAGATACGTGACGTCGTCGTAACTCTCCATGTCAATGTCAACTTCGACGTCCGCCGTCGGACAGCCCATCTGCGACGGCTCGCGAATTCGCAACGCGGAGTGACGCACGTCGGACCGCGCTCGATAGATGAGTTCGTCGAGGCGCTCGATGTTGCGACTCAGCTGATCCTCTCGTACGAATGCGTCGTCGAAAGGCTGCTGGGCCACTCGCGCACGTTTGACCCGAAGCGGGTTGAGGCGAGCGAGGGTGTCGCGCGTCGCGACGCCGTGCTCGCGCAAGATCGCCTGTTGCGCCTGCGAGGTGAATCTGGTGAGCGACACGTCGTCGACCGCTTCTAGTTCGCCTTCGCAGTGTTCGGAGAACTCACAAGTGAGACAGTCGCGGTGCCAGTAGGGCGACGTCGGAAAGTCCCCGCCGACGTCGAACCAGTCGTCGAGCGCGCGAAGCACGTCGATTCGTTCATCGAAGAGCGCGTCGTAGGCCACGAGATTGCTTCGCGAGTAGGTCGGGCCCGCCAGTTCGATCCACCACAGCCGGGCGTTGCGATCGACCAGCGCGCCGCGAGCTGACGGGTCTGCGGCCCCGAACGCTTCGAGGACCCGTGTGGCGCCGTCGAGAATGAGGACGTCACGCCGGACGGTCGCCGTGGGCCGAAGTCCCAAATTGTCGCGCACCACGGCGTCGCTCGGAAGCAGCCGCTCGAGCGAGCCTTCGAAAAGTCGACGGGTCGTGGCCGCCTCGGTGACCTCGTGATTCTTCACGACGAGTGGCGCGTACACGAACCGCTCCCCACTTCGACCGAGCCGGATGAGACCCTGCACGGCCACGGTGCGCCGGGCATCCAGGTCCGCCAGTCGAGCGTTGAGGATCAGATCGACGCCGTGGCCGATCAGCTCTTCGGTATGGGATGGTCCCGTCGCCACGACCGCGCCGGGATGTAGTTCCTTCAAGCGCTCGAGCACTTCGTCGCGGTGCGCGTCGGCGTCGCGTCGGCGTCGCTCCATCTCGGGCGACACCTCGGTGCGGCGTGCCCGTGACGGCTCAGCGCGCGAGAGCGCAATTCGGTGAACGCAGGCGTCGATCTCGGCGCCGCGCAAGAGTGAAGTCACAGGCCAAAAGCCTACGAGGCCTCTGGCTTCTCGTTACGCCAGCTCCTCCACAGCGAGGCGTACTCGCCATTGAGCGCCACGAGTTCATCGTGCGTGCCTAGTTCGGCGATCTGACCCTCGACGACCACGCAGACGCGGTCGGCGTCATGGGCGGTATGGAGGCGGTGGGCGATTGCGACCACGGTGCGTCCGTGCAGGACGGCGCTCATCGAACGTTCGAGGTGTCGGGCGGCGCGAGGATCCAAGAGTGCGGTCGCCTCGTCGAGCACCAATGTATGGGGGTCCGAGAGGACGAGTCGCGCGAGCGCGAGTTGTTGCGCTTGGGCCGGCGACACCTGGTAGCCCGTGGTACCGAGTTCGGTCAAGAGTCCCTCGGGGAGCGATTCCACCCACTCGAGGGCGTCAACCGCGTCAAGGGCCCGGGTGATTTCGTCGTCGCTCGCCTCGGGTTTGGCGAGGGCGAGGTTCTCGCGAACGGTGCCGATGAAGATGTGGTGCTCTTGGGTGACGAGTGCGACGTGGCGGCGCAGCATCGATAGCGGCATTTTTGCGAGGGCGACGTCACCTACCAGCACGGAACCGCTGCGCGGCGCGTCGATGCCCGCGAGGAGGCGACCGATCGTGGATTTTCCCGCGCCCGACGGTCCGACGATGGCGAGCCGTTCGCCTGGCTGGATCGTGAGCGAGATACCCTTCAGGACGTCGAAGCCCGGTCGGTAGGCGTAGTGGACGTCGCTCATCGTGATGATGTCGTTGGTTGGCTCGACGCCCTCGGTTGGACGATCATCGCGGACCACCGACACCCCCACGAGTCGCGCCAGCGACGTTTGGCCGATTTGGAGTTCGTCGAGCCACGAGATGATTCGGTCAATTGGGTCGTTGATCTGCACGACGTAGAGCGTCACCGTGGTCGCAGCCCCGATCGTGATCGAGTGGTGCAGTGCCAACCAGCCACTCCACGCGAGGGTCGTGGCGACGGCGAGGGCAAAGGCGCTCTCCACGGTGGGGAACCACACCATGCGCATGAGCAGCGTGTACATCTCAGAGTAGAAGGACTCTCGAATGTTGCCTTCAATTCGTGTCGCCTGGCGGGTTCCGAGACGGTGGGCGTCGACGGTTCGTGCTCCCTCCGCCGTCTCGGACACCGAGCCGGACATCGTCGCGTAGCTCATTCGTTCGCGTCGATAGCCTGGTAGGGCGTAGTGCAGGTAGAAGCGTGTCGAGTAGTAGATGAAGGGCAGCGACACGAGACTGGCGACGGCGGCGAGTGGGCTGACGAAGACCATCGCGACGAGTGTCAGGAGGGCCTGCACGATCGCGACGAGCCATTCGGGCATGGCGAAGCGCACCGTGCGCGAAAGCGCTTCGATGTCGTTCGTCGTTCGACTGAGGAGGTCGCCCGTGCCGGCGCGCTCGACCTCCACGAGTGGCAGGGCCAACACGCTCTGGAGGAACTCCTCTCGAAGTTGCGCGAAGACCGTCTCGCCGAGGATGTAACTGCGACGTCGTGCGAGGAAGGAGAGTCCGGCGTAGAGGATTGACGAGACGAAGAGGATGGAGACGTCCACCGTGATGCGAAACGACGTGAGCCGGTGGTCGGCCGCGTAGTTGGTAATCTCGCCGATGACGTACGCCGGTATCAACGCCATGATCGCGGCGAGCCCGTAGAGCGAGAGCATCCTTGCGAGCGGACCACGGTGCTGCTTGATCAGGACTTTGGCGTAGGCCCGAACGACCGTGGTGTCGGCGATGGGAAGTTGCGCCATCAGGAATCCTCTCGGAGCACGGTCTGTCGATAGAGCGCGGAGTTCGCGATGAGTTCGCGGTGGGTACCCGATTCGACGGCCCGGCCGTCGACCATCAAGTAGACGAGGTCCATCATTTCGAGCATCAGCGGGCTCGTCGTGGCGACCAGGGTCGTGTGCGACCCGCGGACCTTGCGCAGTCGCGCCGCGATGCGCCCTTCGGTGTGCGTGTCGACCGCGGAGGTCGGCTCGACGAGGATGAGCACGTCGGCCTCGGTCAGAATCGCGCGCACCAGACTGAGGCGCTGGCGCTGACCGCCGGAGAATCCGCGGCCGCGCTCTTCGACCAACGTGTCGAGACCGTCTTCGAGCGCGTCGAGGATGTCGAGCGAACTCGTGGCCTCCAGGGCCGGCATGATCGTCGCGTTCGAGACGTCACCGTGGGGGACCAGTTCGTAGCGCAGTTCGCCCGAGAAGAGTCGCGGTTCGATCTCGCTGACGATGATGTTGGCACGGGTGTCACGTACCGAAAAGAGGGCCAGGGGCGTGCCGTTGAGATGCACGCCCTGCACGTCGTCAACGAAACGCCCAAGGCGGTCGGCGAGCGCCGTGGCCTCCTCTGGACTCTCGGTGACGACCGCGACGAGCTGTCCTCGAACGAGGGAGACGCCACTGGTCTCGTCGTCGAGGCGCTCCACGTGCGCCGGCCAGGGGAGCGGCGACTCGGGCTCGGTGACCAGTGGATCAATGTTCAAGATGCGAAGTACGCGTCCCGCTCCCACGTACGCGCGCGTCGTGGAGATCACGTACTCAATGGCGGTGCGGAGTGGTGTCGTGAGGAAGGTCGCGTAGCCGAAGAAGGCCACGAGTTG
>Ga0182012_10001820_pt1 | contig 23280 bp, 19 predicted proteins | sample 612S2SmetaG_FD_120486 | JGI IMG/M metagenome (GOLD analysis project Ga0182012, IMG submission 120486) | Permafrost microbial communities from Stordalen Mire, Sweden - 612S2S metaG | ecosystem: Environmental > Terrestrial > Soil > Wetlands > Permafrost | place: Sweden: Stordalen | collected... | reverse complement strand
TCTGCCGCCAGTTTGAGGTCGATCAGGTTTTGTTGGTCAGTGCGGGGTTGAGGCCATACCTTACAGACATATCTCCAGTCGGGGACCTCGCTATCAATCAGCGCCAATGCCTGCATAACCTCCTGAGCACCTTTGGAAGCACCATCGCCGCCTGCGGTCAGGATCATCAATTGGTTTCGCGAAATTCCCAAATCCTCGCGAATCGATTGGACCTTCAGGTCATCGCGGCTATGCGGCGCGTAGCGATCTGTGTCGCAACCTACGGGCAGTACCACAATGTTGTCTCCCTTGATGCCGTCTCGGATATAGACCTCCTTAACCCAGTTGGAGGTGACCAGAATCAGCGGCAGAGCATTCAGCACGTCACGGTGTTCCGCGATGTAACCATCGGCCACTAGCCAAGGCACTGCCTTCATTCCAAACTGCTGCGGGTGCAGAACTAGGTTCGGAACATGGCCCCAGAACCCCACGCCCACCACAATATCCGGTCGAAACCAGCGATAGTACCACTCCTTCTCTAAATCAGATTCCAGGTGGACTGGGTGGACGTCCACACCCATCTCGGACAGGCCCCTGCATAACAGCTCACCTTGCAGGGCCAAGCCTGCCGCCGGCGCCGGATATTCGCTCAATACGAGTACTTTCACGGTTGTTGCTCCCTGATTGCTGTACGCTTTGCCGCTGCCTGCGCTGAGTCGAAGCACCAGAATCCTTCTTCACGAGGAGCTGTTCTCGCTTCCCAACTGTCGATGCCATACCCGTAAACGTTCGTAATCAGCCGACGCTTTTCAAGCCAGACGTTCTCCGCCAACATGTCTCTCCGATCTGCATCTTCGCGAACCCGAGGCAAGTGCGCACGCCCTCCATCTTCGTAAGCAAAAAGCCATAGACGGTTTGTGGCGATGCCGCCCGATTGCCAAAGGTCAACAACGCTTCTGCAGCACTCCTCATGCCGTCGGTGACGTGTGTATTCGCCCTTTGGGCCATGGGTGAGAATCAGGCTGTAACTGTTTCCAGCCAATAGTCGTGCTATGGTTTCCCGAATCTGTTCGATTGGTAGCGGCACTTGGTCGGGCTCATCATCCAAGTCCGCCATCTCACCCACCGCCCCCAATTCCTCCAGGACCCGGCGGAACTTTGGAGCACGGTCCGGATCGGATGCTCTGCAAAGAGTCACTACCCGCCAATCAAATTCCGGATGGTCCAGAATGTAGCCGCCGCACCAGAGTGTCTCGTCGTCCGGGTGGGCGATGACAACAGCGACGCGCTGGCGAGGGCCAGGTATCACCTCATCGTGGCGGGATGGGGTCACTGTTCTCCACGGAAAACGCCAAAGGGGCGATTATCCCTTTCCTCGCTCATCCAGTTACACCTCGATCGTGAAGCCCTGCTTTTGGGCAACAGACTTGATCAATCGGGAAAACGTGCTGTAGTGCTGCGCCATATTTGCCGACCATGACAACCCGTCGGTACGCCCAATTCTTTGCCAGTACTCCTGAAGAGTCCGGTCGTAGGCGTCAATCGCCGGCTTTAGGACCTCCGGATGATACTTCTCGTCATGACGGAAGCTCTCGATCGACATGCGGGGCTTTTGCGGAGACTCTTCTGCAACATAGCCGAGTACAACCCCGTCTACTGGGAACGTGTTCGGCGGCAACCCAAGCAGATCGATCATTGCCTGCGGGTCGCGGCGAATTCCGCCTATGGGGACTAACCCGAGGCCAGAAGCGCGTGCCGCAATCATGAGCGTCGCCATCGCGATTCCCGCATCGCTGACCGCGGCCAGAATCCCTTCAAGACTGCGCTGAAATACCTGTACGCCACCGGCTTTCTCGACGCCCAGGCCAGTCTTATAAAGATCGACGACGACCGCGATGAACACCGGCGCCTGCGCAATCCATAGCTGGCCACCGGCAATTTCGGCTATGCGCGCGCGGCTGTCTGCATTGCGCACCACAACGAGCGAAATCTCATGGCTGTTGGTGGATGTGGGAGCACGACGTGCGGACTCAACAATGGCTTCAAGAATGTCTTCCGGGATTGGATCGGTCTTGTAGCTGCGGCTGCTGTGATGCGCCTGCAACAGGCGGACTGTTTCATTCATCGTGGCTCCTCATTCTTATCTACGACCACTTTCAACAGAGCCGCCAGACAAACTTGAGATGGACTGCATTGATTCTTTCCCTACACGCTCAGCGCCGGGTAGTCGGTATAGCCATGTGCCCCCGATGTAAAGAAGGTGCTTCCGTCCGGCACATTGAGCAGCGAATTGCTCGTAAACCGCGCCGGCAGATCGGGGTTCGCGATAAAGAGCTGGCCGAAGGCTACTGCATCCGCCTCACCGTCTTCGATGACCTGATTCGCTTGTGCCAGCGTGTATTTTTCATTCGCGATGTATACGCCTCCGAATTGCTTCTTGAGTTGCGGACCCAATCGGTCGGGTCCGAAGTACTCGCGCGCGAACAGGAAGCCCAGCCCGCGTCTGCCTAGCGCACGCGCCACATAGCCGAATGTTGCCGGCGGGTTTGAATCATGCATATCTTGGGAATCGCCGCGCGGCGCCAGATGCATACCCACGCGCTTTGCGCCCCAAACAGAGATCACCGTATCGGCCACTTCAAGCATGAGCCGGGCGCGGTTTTCAATCGATCCGCCATATGCGTCGGTACGATGATTGGATCCGTCCTGCAAGAACTGATCGAGGAGGTAACCATTGGCCCCATGGATTTCGACGCCGTCAAAACCAGCCTGTTTCGCGTTCTCGGCTCGTTTGCGGAAGGCTTCAACGATGCCCGGGATTTCGGATGTCTCAAGCGCGCGCGGCGTCACATATTCCGTTACTGGACGTACTAGGCTCACGTGGCCGGCAGGCCGGATCGCACTGGGAGCAACCGGAAGTTTACCTTCCAGAAAGCGTGGGTCCGAGATGCGCCCCACATGCCAGAGTTGTGCAAAAATCCGGCCCCTTGCCTGGTGAACCGCATTCGTCACGAGCTTCCAGGCTTCGATTTGGTCTGGCGACCAAATCCCCGGCACATTCGCATAGCCAACACCTTGCGGTACAACCGGGATGCCCTCGGAGATGATCAGGCCTGCCCCGGCACGCTGCGTATAGTATTCGGCCATAGGTTGTGTCGGAATGTGCTCTGGTGTGCCACGCAAGCGAGTAAGCGGAGCCATGATAATCCGGTTCGGCAGGTGGATCTCGCCGATCTGAATGGGGTCTAACAGAGAAATCATGAGAATAAGTCCTTCAGGAAAAGCGTTCTGTAACTTTGGATGTTTCCGACGGATGGAAGATGGCAAACTTGAATTTCCATGAGATATGCAAGGTGCGCAGGTTGGATGCAATTAGCCTGTAGTCGCTGAATCTCTGATTGAACTCGTCGCCGGGCGAATCATCTGCTCCCTTTTGCTCATTTCGCTTGTCTTCAGGGTCTGAGAACCGCAGCGATCAAGACTGCGAGTCCGTTCCATGCGATTTGCACCCCAATGCAGAGCAAAATGAACGCAACGACACGCAGAATGCCATGCGCAGTAGACGGAGGAATGATCTTGGTGATCTTTGGAGCATACGCATAGCAGAAATAGACGAGCACACTAAGAACGACTACAGCAAGAAACACCCCAATGTGCGCCAGAATGTCTGTTGAAACGACTCGAGTTGAAATGTGAGCGGTGAGTGTCAGCAGCGCGACAAGGGTCCCTGGGCCCGAGGTTACGGGAAAGGTGAACGGGTAGAATGCTCCCTGCTCAAGATATTGTTTCCGTGTTTCGTCTCGGACCTCGCTCTCCTCCTCCTTGTTCTTAATGATCGCGCGTGCATCCCTCTCGTTCAATACAGACCATCCCATCGCCGCTATCACAATGCCGCCGGAGAGTTGGACAATAGGCAAAGAAATTCCAAAGAAGTTGAGTATGGCTGCGCCCAGAAGTTCAATGATGGACAGAAAGATGATGTTATTGATTGCGATCTTGCGCGCAAGAGATCGATAGACGGCTGGTGGTGCTTCGCCGGCGAGCCCAAGAAACACGAGAGCCGACCCGAGCGGATTGATCAGCGGCAAAAGCACACTGAAGGCAATAAGAAACGACTTCCAAATGAGCAAGAATGGTCCCCTAACTTATGGCCTCAGTCCGTCGGCAGGCAGCGGGAGCTGATGTTGCCGGACTCGGCGACTGCTGCGCTGTCGGACCTGCACGCCGATTTCGTGCAAGGCTGGAAAAGCCTCCAACAAAACACGGGGATTGAATTGTCCCTTGTATACGGGCGGCGCCTTTCGGTCCAGACCAAACAACGAGTAGACCATCGTCTGCGCGGAGCGAATGGAATACTCAACTGTGAACACCGCATCGTCTGCGCCAAGGCACTCTACGCGCCACTGCTCCGAGCGCCCAATGCGATTTTCACTCTTAAATGCGGCAATGACTGTATCCAATTGAACAGATGCTCAGGTGCCCCAGAACAGAGAATCATGTTGAGCGCGCGAGCTCGGCTTCGGTAGTCGACGCGAGCCTTCAACGCTTCTTTATGACTTAAGCAATCAGAGGATCTTGCCTCAGTTCAGACCGCTCGGATACACCGTTGATCGAGTGATGGCGTCACCCACCACGCATCAGTTTGCAATAGCTTGCCCTGCTCAAGTGCTACCGGATCGGGAAACAACAAAGTGAATCCGCACCAGCAATTCAACCCGCAGTGCGGCCAACTCTCAGCTGCGCGAAATAGGCTGAACCACCCACGGCTTCATCCGAGTTTGAATATCAACGTCGGAAGTTTCGGTATCTGGTGGCAAGGGGTCTTTGCACACCACGCGGTCATGGCCGCGCAAGCGTCTAGACTGATGCGGGCGCATCGACAAATAGGCGCATCCAGTGAGTCTCGTGTCAATCAGGCGCATTGATCGGAAGTGTGGTGGAGTTGTGCATAATAGCCAGGTCAGCGGTACAGGGGGCCTACTGTGAGCCCAGGTAGTGTTGTCGGCCACGCATCGGACACTCAGGCGGTGCAACCGTCTCATGACATCGCCCCTAAAGGGCTATCAAGCGATGAAGCGCGCGCCCGTCTTGAAAAAGACGGTCCCAACGCAATGCCCGACACGTCTGCTCATCCGCTACGCAATGCATTGGCTAAATTCTGGGCGCCAGTACCATGGCTGCTTGAAGCGTCCATCGTGCTTGAGACCGTCCTCCATAAGTATTACGAAGCTGGTGTCATAGCAGCTCTGCTTTTTTTCAACGCGGCTCTCGCTTACTTCCAGGAAAGCCGCGCTCAGGCCACCCTTGCTGCTCTCAAAACCCGTCTGGCACTCAACGCCTCGGTCCAGCGAGACGGCGAATGGAAGACTGTACCGGCGGCGGAATTGGTATGCGGCGACCTGGTGAAGCTGTCGCTTGGCGGCGTGGTGGCCGCGGATGTGCACCTGACGGGTGGGTCGGTTGAGCTCGACCAGTCGATGCTTACGGGCGAATCCCTTCCCATTGACGCAGGTGCCGGCACAGACACATTTGCAGGGACTCTGGTCCGGCGCGGCGAGGCCACCGCCATTGTAACGGCTACCGGTACTCGCACCAAATTCGGCCGCACAGCGGAACTTGTTCGGTCCGCACACGTAGTGAGTACACAGCAAAAGGCCGTCCTCAAGATCATCCGCAACCTGGCGCTCTTCAATTGCCTCATCATCGTTGCGATGGGAGCCTACGCCTATCACCATGCGATGCCGTCGAGCGAGATGATTCCGTTGTTGCTGACCTCGGTCCTTGCCATCATCCCAGTTGCATTACCGGCAACATTCACCCTCGCCGCTGCGATTGGAGCTCGTGCTCTCGCAAAGCAGGGCGTGTTGCCAACGCGACTTTCCGCCGTGGACGAAGCTGCATCGATCGATGTATTGTGTTCAGACAAAACCGGGACTCTGACCCGCAACGAACTAACCGTCACAAGCGTTCGCCCACTGCCTGGATTCGACGAATCGCACGTTCTCGGGATGGCGGCGCTGGCGAGTTCTGAAGGGGGCCAGGACCCTGTCGATGCGGCCATTCGACTAGCCGCATCGCAAAAGACAGCCAACGACTTGCCAAAACTGACCGCTTTTGTTCCGTTCGATCCGGTTAAGAAAACCTCGGAAGCAACCGCGACAGATGCAAAAGGTAGTTCCGAGCGAATCATCAAAGGCGCGTTCACTGCGGTTGTCTCCCTCACTGCGCCTTCTCCCGCCGCGGCCGCTATCGCCGACGAACTCGAGAAGCAAGGTTTTAGAGTTTTGGCAGTTGCCGCGGGCCCGGCGACATCCAACCAGATCATTGGATTGATTGCCCTCAGCGATCCGCCGCGAACTGACTCGACCTCTCTTATCTCGGAGTTGAATGGTCTCGGCGTGCGCACAGTCATGGTGACGGGAGATGCTCCGGCCACAGCCGCAATCGTCGCTCAAGCGGTTGGATTGAAGGGAGCAGTCTGTCCGCCCGGCAAGCTGCCAGACGGCATTAAACCGGAAGACTTCTCGGTCTTTGCAGGTGTTCTCCCGGAAGGCAAGTTTGACCTCGTTAAAGCGTACCAGAAGAGCGGACATACAGTGGGGATGTGTGGCGACGGCGCCAATGACGCGCCTGCGCTGCGCCAGGCTCAGATAGGCATTGCGGTCTCGACCGCAACCGACGTAGCTAAATCGGCCGCCGGCGTTGTTCTAACCGAGGCTGGGCTGGGCGGCATCGTTGCTGCAGTAAAAGAGGGTAGAGTCACGTTTCAGCGCATTCTCACTTATACACTCAACTCGGTAATGAAAAAGATTCTGCAGGTTCTTCTTTTGGCAGTCGGCCTGGTCATGACCGGGCATGCAGTCCTGACTCCGATGCTGATGGTCATTGTGATGATCACCGGTGACTTCCTTGCCATGTCGCTGACCACTGACAGGGTGCGGCCATCAAAGATGCCAAACTCCTGGCAGATCGACCGAATCACAAGTGCAGGAGTGATGCTCGGACTCTGCTTCCTTGCGTTCTCCACGGCAGTCCTGGCAGTGGGCAAATTTCAGTTGCATCTTGGCATCGAGGCACTTCAAACGCTGACCGTGGTCAGTATTGTGTTTGGCAGCCAGGCCACGACCTATATCATTCGCGGACGCCAGCATCTCTGGGGTCTGCGCCCCAGCATTTGGCTTGTACTTTCTTCAGTAGCCGATGTTCTTATCATTTCAACTCTCGCAACGTTTGGAATCGCAATGGCGCCATTGCCCATCGCGATCATAGCCACAGAGCTTGGCGCCGCGGTTGCCTTCGGTGCGATCCTGGACCTTGTCAAGATTCCAGTCTTTGTTCGCCTCGGTATTTCCTGAACACCCAAAATGCATCAAGCATCTACCGGCATTTGGCAAAAAGGCAAACGACAATTTTCCCTCAGACCGGGATAGCGGCGCCGCGAATGTGCTTTTTCGCAATCGCTTCGATCTCCGGCTCAGTCAGCGCGGAGAGATCCGCTGTCTCGGTGGCAATAATTCGCTGAAACGTCTCAGGATGATGGGTCTTCAGATATTCACTCAGGAAATCAACCGCGCTGCTCTTGCCCGTTGCGTGGCCGATGAGGATGATTGCTTCGGCATGGACAAGATCCGTGGCTATCTCCTCATAGTAGGATTCCTCCTCGGGAACATGATCACCCTTATAGTGGGCCTCTTTGCGATGGATCAAATGATGTTGGAATCCGAAAGGATCATACGGCTTGACGGTGACTTCATCTTCAGGACGGCGGTCGCCGAGATCGTGGTAAATGTGGGCGACATGATGGTCGATGACCACAACCATTCGTCCTATCTGGTGTGCTTTTGCGGGTTTCTCCAGTACCCCGGCTTCTTTTAGAAACCGACGCAGCCTGGAAATCTCTTCGACTTCGAGATTATGGGTGCTGGGTCGCTTGAATAAGCCCCTCTGCGAGCCCACCACAAATTCAAACTCGTCATTCCCATGCGGCTGGACCTCGCCAATCTGTCCAATCAGGTCAACTACAGCGCTCCAACTTAGATTACGCGGCAGTTTGCCGCCAACGAGACTTTCAAGAAGATCTTCATGGCCGTTACGAATGTGATCGTTCATCTTCAGAGCATTTCACCCCCCAAGGAGAGATGCTGTTCCAGTTTGCTCGTCGCATTCGGATGTTAAACATGCTGCTTGGTAGATGCTGTATCTAAAGGAGTAGGAAACTGAAACACGCCTGCCCGCATCGGTCTCCAATTTGAATCGGGGATCTCAAGGGCAAAGATAAGCCACAGACCAGCGCGGACGCAGCAGTCTGTGGCTTATTCGTTTCCAGAGCATATTCAACACAAAACTACTATAGCAACCTGTTGGAATTTATTCAGACGGCCATGAGTTCGTCCACCCAGTATCCTTCACGATTGTAGTGCCCATACAAGCCTGTTTCGTAATCCCGTGTGAGCAAAGACTCGTCGGTGTATTCAGGCGCGGCCTTGATATTCTCGCGAGATAAGCCAATTGCGACTTCCCTTTCTTCCCAACTCACGTTCTCGATCCACTTTGGCGAAATCAGAACCCTTTTCCCGGGCCACCAGTTTTTTGTCGCAACAACAAGGTAACGAATTGCCCAGGTCTCGTCATCGATGATGAAGTCATCAACATGGCCGATTTCGCCATCAAGCGCGACGAAATGGTAGCCCGTTACCTCGTCGGTGCTGCGAAGATGTCGGTCCCATTCCTTTGCTTCCGAGACAAGCCGCTTCCGTCTGGTGTGATTCAGCTCAAGATGCGCATAGCTCCCCCACATGTATGGCCCGCCCCAATAGTTTGGAAGGTCATAGTATCCGTTGTAGGAGGTCTCATATTGGCGGGACACCGGCTCGTCCGTGTCAATGGACGGACTTTCCTCGATTTGCTTCCTGTTTAATCGAACGAACACTTTCTCTTCAGCAGTATTGACACCGTACAGTGAGTAAGGCGAGATCAATACCTTCCTGCCGCTAAGCCAGCTTGCTGTGTTTGCGACGAGGTAACGAATTGCCCAATACTGGTCGTCGAAGAAGAACTCGCTGGCCGACCCTATGTCTCCATCGAGACTCTTGAGTGAGTAACCCTTCAGAGCCTTTGCTTTGATTAACATCTCATCTCCCTTGTATTTACTCTTCCGTTGAGTCGTTAACGGCAGCCTGCGCGATCCGCGCTGCGAAAGAACAGGTTCCGCACAATCCAATTGAGCCCATCACAGTCGCAGCCCAGTCGAGCCGCTTCTTAGACGAGTACAGCCTGGCCATAAACCGCGTAATGACTTTGTTCCGTGCCGGCAATGATGTCCTTGGCCTTCTCTACCTCGTCAGGTGTTCCGTGAACGACGAGCACGTATTTGTCGGTCTTCAAGGCGACATCGTATTTCAGTACGCTGTCCTTGGGGATGCCGAGACTAATCAGGCCCGCACCAATTGCGCTTACGCCCCCAACGACAACTGCGCCTTCGAGGCCAGCTACAATCCAGGCTACGATAGGACCGGCGGCAAGAATCGGTCCGAGTCCCGGTATGAAAAAGAGACCCGACCCGAACAGCAACCCCCAGAACCCGCCCCAGAACGCACCTACCCCACCCCAATACTTCATGCGATCGCCGGCTGTGTAATAGCCGACGACGTGTTCATCGGTGTGCGTATCTCGTCCTACAATCGACAGGCTCTTCATATCGACGCCTGCCTCCTGGAGTTCCTTGACAGCCTGCTCCGCCTGCTCGTGAGTTCCATAGATTGCCGCTACAGAATTTTTTGAGTTCAATTCGATCTCCCTTTCCACCGTTGACTTGACTTAAGTTTGTGCGGTTGCTCTCGGGGTAGATAGATCCGGAAGCGTTAGTGCGACCGCGAAGACCCTGATTGAGGCAGACCGCAAACGTTCTCTGCTGCGCGCATGACGATCCGCAGCCAAGCCGTGGATCTGTCACCCAGTGAGTGCTTGCGTTGTTATGGTCGCACCCCGGAGCAATTGCGCACATGAATTGACAGCAGGGGCAGTCCGGAACTCAGGCAACTACTGCCTTGAGCGCTCCGCTCTTCGATGCGATGCAATCCAGAAGATCGCTCCATGACTTGGCGAACGATTCGACGCCTTCCCCTAGCAACTGAGAAGCCACACTGCCCGTGTCAATACCAGCTCTGGCAAATTCCGCGAGGATCTTGTTGGTATCCTCAGGCCGAGCTTCGCCGAATTCTGCATGTGCTGCAAGGGCTTTCAGCGTAGCCTCGGGCATTGTGTTGATTGTGAAAGGCAACGCCAGCGCCTCGACATACAGAATGTTGGAAGCATGCGGATCCTTAGTTCCAGTGCTGGCCCACAGAAGTCGCTGGGACCGGGCTCCTGCGTTCAGGATGCGCAGCCACCGCGAAGAATCAAGGAGCGTGCGGTACTTCTCATAAGCATCCCTGGCTATGGCGATGCCAAGCTGGTTGCGCAATGAATTCGGCGCCTTCTCAGCAACTGCCACGTCCCAACGGCTAACGAAGAGCGAGGCCACGGAGCCGACATCGGGATTCAACCCGGCAGCAATTCGCCTTTCAATACCACGCAAGTAAGCTTCGGCCGCAGCGACGTATTGCTCGCCGGAGAACAGCAGGGTTACATTGACGGGTATCCCCGCGAAGATTGCCTCCTCAATGGCTGGAAGCCCTTCTCTGGTGCCGGGAATCTTGATGAAGAGATTGGGCCGCGCCGCCCGGTTGTGGAGAGCCTTGGCTGCGGCGAGAGTACCGCCCGAGTTATGCGCCAGCAGCGGCGATACCTCCAGGGAAACCCAGCCATCCACGCCGTCGGTTCGGTCGTATATAGGCCGGAAAAGATCGGCCGCCTGCTTCAGATCCTCGAGAGCCAACTCGAAGAACAGCGCCTCGCTCGACTCGCCATCATCCAGCTTCCGGCGAATGGCATCGTCGTAGTCGGTGCTGTTCTTGATCGCGTGATCGAAGATAGTTGGATTCGAGGTGAGACCCGTTACCGAGAGTTCTCGAATATAGCTCAATAGCGTACCGCTGGCGAGCAGACGATGTGTGATGTTATCGAGCCAAATGCTCTGACCAATTTCATGCACTTTCTCGGTCGTTCGATTCATTTCATTCCTCTTCCAACATTCTTAAGAAGCACGAATGCTCGCGCCCTTTCGCGCTCAACTGACGGCAATAATCCAGGCATCTGCACAACTCATCCAATGCGGGTGGAGCGATCGTTGATGCGAATGCCGCGGAAGGCGCCATGGCGCGATTTGCCTTTCACTGTTGAAATGAGCTGTCTATCGCACCTGAACTCTCGGCTCACTGCTGAGTCAGGTTCAAGCCAAGCTACATCTTCAGTCCCGTATCGCTGCATTCCGGGTGCTTGCACTGGCACGGTGTCTCCGGACCTTTTTTTGTGTCTGCACACGTTGGGCAGCAATGCTTCTTGCCGCTCGCGGATTGACAGTTACAGCCGGGGTGTTCGCATTTTTGCGTAGTGGTCATAAACGCTCCTCTTGCTGAAACATGCCCTCAACCTTTTGAGGGCTCTGTTGTTTAGAACATGATCCGCATTCTCATTCCAGGCAACGCGGTGGTATAGGCTCGGCTTGCATACGTGGGGGTGGTTTGACACCTCCAGGTCCGGGCCACGATCAACACTCTTCGTCAAGCGAAGCCGGGAAGACGTCTCCATGACGCTCTCGCGATGTTTGGTGCCGAAGCTCGGCTCAATGGGAATGAATGAAATGCCGAACATACGCGTATCGCCATGCATAGAATGGAGGATTGTATTCATCGTCGCCATTCGCTCGGAACATTCACGCGGTCTTGGAGCCCTCAAGTCATGAGCGAAACCAGCATTTCATCGGCACACATCCGATCTGCCCCGAGTTGTTCATGCATCTTGCGTGCGTGCGCCGGGGGCGTTTCTTATTTGCTGACCGCTTTACGAACGATAGCCACGGAGCATTTGGCTCGACGAGCGACCAACTCTGCCACACTGCCCAGTAAAAAGTCGTGTATGCTTCTTTGCCCGTGTGAACCGACCGCGATCAGATCGGCACGCCATTCGACTGCTCTGTCGAGAATGGTGTCTGTTACGTCTCCAATCCGCACATCCGTCTCAGCCATAAATCCAGCTCTGCGCAGATCGGCCGCAATCCGTTCAACGAATGCATGAGCTGGCTGCTTTTCATCTTCCAACTCTGGAGCATAACCCTGGGCCATCTCCGGCGGAGGTACGGTGTCTACCGGCTGGAGCACGTGTAAGACCAGGACCTCGGCATTCTCATGCCGTATCCCGATAACAACACCACGAAGCACATCTTCGGCAAACCCCGAATCGTCAGCTGCTATTAGGATTCTCATGACCACTCTTCCTTCGCCCGCAATTTGCCGCGCGACCATGCGCTGGCACACGACACTTGCAGAATCTTTTGCGGGATCGATTGTCGACGTGACGCCTTTTCAGACCAAGGCAAATGCTCTCGCATACCGTCCTAAGTATTGAATAGGCCCGCTCAGGAATGCAGGTCACAATTGCTCACGGGAGAGGTCTGTTATCTCATTGCGAGGATTCACGATGTCGGCCAGAGAGAAGCATTCCACGGCCCTCTACCGGAACTGTTCAAGAAAGCACAGTTTTTGTCCTTATTAGAGAGAACAATGGGCACTTGCCGTGACTAGGTCCAGCGAGGAGTCCGTCATGCCTGAGCGCCACGCTTTTGCGTCCATCCCAACAAAGATTCTGTTGCCTATCGACTTCAGCCCATCGTCCCAAACGGCCTTAGAGACAGCGGCCGACCTCGCTTTACACTTCCAAGCCGAACTCTTCCTTGTGAATGTCATTCCGTTATTCTCGACCTTTACCTCCGAATATTCTGTTCCCCAGGTGCAGTTTCATCAGGAGGAGAAGGCGCGTGCTGAGAAGCTTCTGACGAAGACACGAGCGGCTCTCACTACCAGGGGAGTGAAGGCAGGTTCCAGCGTCGAAATCGCGAATGACATTGCGGGATGCATCGCAGAGGTGGTGGAGCGCGAGCATATCGACTTCGTAGTGATCTCCACGCACGGAATATCCGGCTGGCATCCACTTGTGTTTGGATCGATCGCCGAGAAAGTCATTAAGCTCGTGCAGTGTCCACTCTTGCTTCTTCACTCAGCCAAACCAGAGACCGGCGTGAAAACTCCATCGGATCGCTCGATGGAATGGTGGTAGTGAACCTAGCAGCAAGGACCAGATCAACGTCACGAGGTGGGAGGACAGTTTAGATGTCAAGAAACTGGAATGATGCTGCCCCACAAGGAACAAGGTCGCCATCGTTCCAGATTGGACGGTTCTTGTTGCTCGTCGCCTCGGTCGTCGCTATTTTCCTGCTTGCCCAGGCCATGGTGCACCACCGCTTCTTCCGCGGCGGCCGCATCGACCGGTACGGCCACGTAAGGCAGTAATAGGTAATGGATTGACTCTGATTGTGGTCCACAAGAATGCCAGGCAACGCGTTCCTTGGTCTTACAATCACATGCATGCACATGCATGCTGTTCATTGAGAAGGCATGTGCCGCTTCTCGCCCTGCGGCTTTGGCGCAGGGTTTTGGCAGGCCGAATCGGCACTTCCTAAATCCGGCTCCCTAATTGGCCGGCTCAAGAGAACCCACAGCACCCGATATTCCGTAATCTTCCCCGCCAACATTCGTTGACAATGCAATGTGATGCCGGTCGAGAAGGGTTCCCGTCGACAATCAAGCCATCGAGCCGCCCTGAATTATCCAGGCGTGGCGCAGGGACGAATGGCATATTATAGGGAGCAAATAGATGTGGGAAAGCACGTGAGTTCAAAAAATCGATCCGAGGCGCTTCCGGGGTCACTGGCAATTGCCTCGGCTGCTGGCAGAGCGTGGAAAAGGAGAAACCAGATATCAGGAAAAGCAACAAAGCCAATCGCCGGTAAGGTGTTGTTCTCGGCCCCATCTTCACTTCCCTCGACGCATTTTGATAGGTTCGCTTTTGAGCCCGTGCAGACAAATGCAACAGATGCTCTCCAATCTCCCTGGACCAAGCTGATGCTACGGCACGGCACGTAGAGCGCCTGGTCACTAGTGACCACCACTCTCCCGTCCAAGCCCCCTCTATCCCTCTCTGGATGACGTCGGCATGAGATCCTCACAAACCGCACGTTTAGCTGAAGCAAGAAAAGTGATTGCTGCGCTGCGGTCAATCTTGGCCATCAATCAGGACATGAGTGCGTAACACTAGCTAAAGAATGACACACCACGGACCCAGGCTGCCGGATTCTCCGGCGTGCGATCTCTAGTGATGCCGACAGCATAAAGAGCCCGTATGACAACCGCCGTGGAAGTGAGTCGGATCGACCAATGGAGAGAAATGAAACTTGTAAAAGGACTAGGAACTGGACTGTGCCTCACCGTGCTCTGTCTCCTCGTTGCGCCAAAAGCAAAGGCCGACGAGTGGAACCAGAAGACCACGGTTACCTTCAGCGAACCTTTTGAAGTGCCGGGAGTAGGCCAGCATCTTCTGCCGGCGGGAACCTACGTTTTCAAGCTCATGGATTCACCGTCGGACCGCCACATTGTCCAGATCTTTAACCAGGATGAAACGCACGTGTTCACCACCATTCTCGCTATCCCGAATTTTCGGTTGAAGGCTACCGATAAGACGGTAATGACTTTTCGTGAAGCTCCCGCTGGCCAGCCTCAATCGCTGAAGGCCTGGTTCTACCCGGGCCGCGAATGGGGCGATCATTTTGTCTACGAAAGGCCCAGGGCTATCGAATTGGCCAAGGAAAACAATGAGGCTGTGCTGTCAACGCCTGCCGTACTGACCGGCGAGTCGGTCGAGGTTTTGAAGTCCGCAGCGGTTGAGGCGGTCACCCCCGCTGGAGAAACTGTCGATACTGCTGAGGTCGTTCAAGCGCCTCCAGTCACGGAAGCAGCCGCAGTCCCAGCGCCGAAACCCGTTCTTGCCGCTTCATTGCCCAAGACGGCCAGTCATCTCCCCTTGATTGGTCTCGTTGGCCTGCTTTCATTGGGTGCCGGCTTTGGCCTGTTGGGCATCTCGAAGCTGAACGCATAAATCAACTGAAAGCTGAACGACACTCATCATGTGTTGTCCCGCAACTATCGGTCGACGGAGGCGGTACGCGAGTATCGCTTCCATTGCCCGCTAGATCGAACCGTGCACACACAAGCGTAGGTTTCACAGCACATCGAGGGCTCGAACTGATGGCTGAGGTGAGATCATTCCCGAGAAGACTCGCAGGAGAAACAAGCAGGCAGGACTCGGAACTCTCCAGCACTCGAATGCGCCAGACCAACAACAGCACTCTGGCGTACCGCTGTCTGATTGCTCTGATTGGCCTTGTTATCGCGCCATTTGTCTCTGGAGCGCAGGGTTCCCAGCCATCCCAGATTGGCTCAGGCGATGAATACACCATCAGGCTCGACGCCAACATGGTTATCCTCAGCGCAACGGTCCTGGATCGCCACCATACACCTGTTTCCGGCCTCGACAAAGGCGATTTCCAGATTTATGAAGATGGGAAACTTCAACAGATCAAGCAATTCAGCCACGATGATATCCCAGTGACGGTCGGCATTGTTGTCGATAACAGCGGGAGCATGGGGTCAAAGCGCGACGATGTCATAGGGGCCGCAATGGCGTTTGCGCGGTCCAGCAATCCTCAGGACCAGATGTTTGTCGTCAACTTCAACGACCGCGTGTCTTTCGGTCTTCCGCCGGGCATGCCATTTACAGATAGGCAGAAAGAACTTCAGCTGGCGCTCTCAAAAATCAATACGATCGGCCAGACATCTCTCTACGATGGAATCGCCGCCGCCCTCGACCACCTCAACCAGGGAGCTCGCGATAAGAAAGTGTTGGTCCTGATCAGCGACGGCGGCGACAACGTCAGCAAGCACAGCCTGTCTCAGGTACTTGGCATGGCCAAACAGACTACGGCCATCATCTACACGATCGGCATTTTCGATGAACAGGACGGCGATCAAAACCCCGGTGTGCTCCGGCGGTTGGCCAGCGAGACGGGCGGCGAAGCCTTCTTTCCCGAGTCATCAAAGGAAGTTGCCTCAATCTGCGAAGGGATTGCTCGCGATATTCGAAGTCAGTACACGCTGGCTTATGTCCCTACGATTAAGGCGGAGGATGGGAGTTACCGCACCATCGAGGTTCGGGCAAGCCTCCATGGCCGCGGACGTCTTTCAGTTCGCACTCGGGCCGGATACTCGGTCCCGCTAGCCATGCCGGCCGGCACAACTAAGCGAATCGTCCATGATTCCCCAAACTGAGCAACGAAGTTCCGCAGTGCGGAGCCGCATGTTCCTTCATTGGACGGGGAGCTTCCTGTTTTTGCTGGGCGCACTGGCTGTCTCTTATGTTGGTCTCATGCTGCTCCGTGCAAGAAACTATCAGGAAGTCGCAAATACTACCCTGGAACAGCAAATGCATGCAGACGAGCAGCGCAGGGCAGGCCCATCTGGGTCTGCCGTAAAGGAAGGCGATGTTCTGGGCCGCATTGAGATCTCACGTTTGGGAATGACGGTGGCAATTCTTGAAGGAACCACGTCACGAACTCTGGGAGTCGGGGTTGGACATATCCAAGGCACAGCTCTTCCAGGAGAGCTGGGAAATATTGGAATTGCCGGGCACCGGGATACGTACTTCCGCGCCTTGAAGGACATTCATGTGGGAGATGAGATTCGGATTCAAACCGCAACTGGTCTGTCACGATATAAGGTTGACAAGGTGCAGGTTGTTGCTCCTGATGACATTAGCGTCCTCGCTCCCTCGGCCGCATCAGCCATTACGCTCATCACCTGCTATCCATTTCACTTCATCGGCGCAGCTCCGCAAAGGTTTGTGGTGCATGCACGTGAGGAGTAGATGCGTCGACATTAGGGCGTTTTACGTGCGAATCTCCAGCCGGCGCTCGGTCACGCGAGGACAGAAATTTCTGCGTCCTGCTAGTTGTGCGCGAGTACTTGATCGAGCAAAACCACATTGAACAGCAACTTATCCACCTGGGTGCAGCCGTTGTGATCGATCGGACCGAGTTTGCGGAATCGGTTCAGACGCAGCGGAAGTGCGGCACATCAACTTCACGCAGTATCCATGATGGAAATGGATGCCGCTCAGCGTGCCCGCGTTTGATCCGGCGTTCGGCAGTGCCACGCCCCTGCTTAAGCAGATGCTGTTTCTGTCCCGAGCATCGCAGGCGCGGCCCAGTAGCCATCTGCGGCCGGCGCCCAGGTTCTCACCCCTTTGGACCCGAAAAAGACAGGTATCGAAAGACCCTGCGATATCGAATAGGAGAGCAAAACTGACCAGAACTTGATGGGCGCACGGTTCATTCTGACGGCAGGAGAGAGCAACTATGCCGGAACAATTTGAGAATCCAGAAGTGACCAAGATCGAAGACGAGACGGTCTCGGAAGCATCGGCAAAAAAGCGGATTGAGCGCGTTGCCGAAAAGGCGGCGGAGAAGCCCTTGCACACCGAGCAGAGTTACGACCGGGAGTCAACTGATCTTTTCAAAGTAACATAACGCCGCGATCTCCGAGACCCGGGGACACCACTCACACAAGCAACATTCCTCGGCCGAGCCACCTGCGGCGGTCGCATTACACTGAGTATTTGCGCGCGACCGGATGGCCCTCCAGGAGAGGCGATGATCTCGCGTCTTGCTGCTCACTGCTTGGCCCTTGAACGCCAGCCCGATTGGCTGAATCGGGTGTTGTTTTACCTGAATTGCAGCAATCCCTCCGTTGCAACTGGGCAACAACAGGAGAACAATCTCAAATGGAAGCGAAACCAGACAAGGCCAAGCCCAAGGATGACAAGGATTCCTTGAAGACGCTAGCCATGCCTGAGCTGATGAAAAAGCTCAGCGCATCGGCTGACGGGCTCACGCAAGCCGAGGCCGTGAAGCGCCAGGCACAGTATGGGCCTAACCAGATCGAGGAAAAGAAGACCAACGAATATCTGAAGTTCCTTTCCTACTTCTGGGGCCCCATTCCGTGGATGATTGAAATTGCAGTGATCCTCTCCGGCGTTGTCCGTCACTGGCTCGATTTCTCCGTGATCCTTGTCTTGCTATGCTCCAACGCGCTGGTCGGATTCTGGGAAGAACACCAGGCGGGGAATGCCATTGCCGCCCTCAAGGCCCGTTTGGCGATCCTGGCGAAAGTGAAGCGAGACGGCAAGTGGGTGAATCCAAAAGCGAGCGAATTGGTCCCTGGCGATGTCATTCGTCTCCGATTGGGAGACATTGTTCCCGCCGACGCGCGCCTGCTCGATGGCGATTCCATCCAGGTTGATCAGTCCGCCCTGACCGGCGAATCGCTGCCCGTAACCGCAAAGTCCGGCGGCGCTGTGTACTCCGGCTCCATCATCCGCCAGGGCGAGATCGACGCCATCGTCTATGCCACCGGGACAAACACTTACTTCGGCAAGACCGCGAAGCTCGTGGAGCAGGCTCACACCGTCAGCCACTTCCAAAAAGCTGTGATGAAGATCGGCGACTACCTGATCATTTTAGCGGTCGCGCTGGTCGCCTTGATTCTCGCCTTCGCCCTCTTCCGCGGAGACAAGGTTCTCACCACGCTGGAATTCTGCCTGGTGCTTTTGGTGGCGGCCATCCCCGTCGCCATGCCGACTGTCTTATCGGTGACCATGGCAGTCGGCGCACGCCTCCTCGCCAAGAAGGAAGCGATCGTAACCCGCCTTTCAGCCATTGAGGAACTGGCTGGCGTTGATGTTCTCTGCTCCGACAAGACCGGCACACTCACTCAAAACAAACTCACACTTGGCGATCCGTTCTGCGTAGATGGATTCGCTGCCGAGAAAGTGGTTCTGTGGGCGGCCTTGGCTTCACGCGCGGAAGACAAGGACACCATCGACCTGGCGGTGATTGGCGGCGTAAAGGATGACAAGGAGTTGAAGACCTGCAAGGTGCTTCACTTCATGCCCTTCGATCCGGTGCACAAGCGCACCGAAGCCACCGTCCAAGGTGCGGACGGGAAGCAATTTTTTGTTGCCAAAGGCGCGCCGCAGGTCATTCTCAAGATGGCGACCAATGCTGATGACGTCAAGACAGCGGCAGACAAAGCCATTCTTGATTTTGCCGGCCGCGGCTTCCGTTCCCTGGGTGTGGCCAGGGCCGATGAGCAAGGCAAATGGAAGTTTGTCGGCATACTGCCCTTGTTCGATCCGCCACGCGCGGATGCAAAGGAAACCATCGCCAACGCCGTACAAATGGGCGTAAAGATCAAGATGGTGACGGGCGATCAAATTGCCATCGCCCGTGAAACATCCAGGCAGTTGGGCCTGGGAACCAACATTCTGGACGCCAGCGCGCTTGGCGACACATCGGCGAAGGAGACGCCGAAGATTTCCGGGGAGATCGAAAAAGCGGACGGCTTCGCCCAGGTATTTCCCGAGCACAAATTTTACATCGTGAACTCGCTGCAGGAATCCAAGCACATTGTCGGCATGACCGGCGATGGGGTGAACGATGCGCCTGCGCTGAAGAAGGCAGACTGCGGCATTGCCGTCTCCGGCGCCACCGATGCAGCGCGAGCGGCAGCATCGATTGTCCTGCTCTCTTCCGGACTTTCCGTCATCATCGACGCCATCAAGGAGAGCCGCCGCATCTTCCAGCGCATGAACAGCTACGCCATCTACCGCATCGCGGAGACGCTGCGCGTGCTGTTCTTCATGACCCTGGCTATTCTGGTCTTCAACTTCTATCCCGTAACTGCAGTCATGATCGTGATGATCGCACTGCTTAACGATGGGGCGATTCTATCGATCGCCTATGACAACGTGTTGTATAGAAACAAGCCCGAAGCCTGGAATATGCGCCTAGTGCTGGCCATCTCCACCGTGCTGGGCGTGATTGGCGTTGTCGCCGCGTTTGGGTTGTTCTATCTCGCCGAGCGCGTCTTCCACTTCGACCGTCTGCACGCCCAGACACTGATCTATTTGAAGCTCTCCGTGGCCGGCCATCTCACCATCTTCCTGACGCGTACACGTGGTCCATTCTGGTCCATCCGGCCGGCGAAGATTCTTTGGATAGCCGTGCTGGGCACGCAGACTATAGCCACGCTGATTGCCGTCTATGGATTGTTCATGACGCCCCTGGGGTGGAAGTGGGCAGGCTTCGTCTGGGGCTACGCAATCGCCTGGGCACTGATCAACGATCGCATCAAGCTGCTCGCTTATAAGATTTTTGATCCCGTCAAGGCCGCGCCAAAGCCAGAGACCAAGGCTGAGCCAAAGTCCGAAGCAAAAGCTGACGCACCTACGCCTGCACCCAAAGCTGAGCAGCCGAAGCCTGAAACCAAGGCTGAGCCAAAGCCCGAAGCCAAACCTGACGCACCTACGCCCGAAGCCAAGCCTGACCAGCCCAAGCCCGAAGCCAAGGCTGACCAGTCGAAGCCTGAGGTCAAAGCTGACGCACCTACGCCTGAAGCCAAGCCCGATCAGCCCAAGCCCGAGGCCAAAGCTGAAGCACCTACGCCTGCACCCAAAGCTGAGCAGCCGAAACCTGAAGCCAAGGCTGATGCGCCGAAGCCTGAAACCAAAGCTGACCAGCCCAAGTCTGAGGTCAAAGCTGACGCACCTTCGCCTGCACCCAAAGCGGAGCAGCCGACGCCTGAAGCCAAGGCTGATGTGCCGAAGCCTGAAACCAAGACCGAATCGAAGTCGGAAGCTAAAACTGAGCCGGGGCCCAAAGTCAAAGCAGAGCCAGAGCCTGAGGCCAAGGCTGACGCACCTGGGCCTGAAGCTAAAGCTGACCAGCCAAAGCCTGAAGCCAAAGACAAGACACAGCCTGATGCGACGCCACAGCTCATCAAGCGGGTCCATGAACTCTACGAGGAACTAGGGCGCGCGGACGTTCAATCGGTTCAGGATTGGGAGAAAGCGCATCCGGAACTTGAGGAACATGAATCCCACAAATAGGCACAATCAAACAACGAGGCGGGCATGACTGACAAATTGGATATAAAAATCAGTTCAAAAGATTTCCGCGTGCCGCCAAACAAGAAAGTCGACCTCAGCAAATGGCCGACAGTTGTCGCCCCCTATGCGAAGTCGAAGAACCAGTACAAGAAACTTCTGGACCAACACATTGAGAAGTTGAGCGCCATGCAGCACCTTCACTACGCGTCTCATCGTTATGCGTTGCTGCTGATCTTCCAGGGCATGGATGGCGCCGGAAAAGATGGCGCTATTCGTCACGTCATGTCGGGCGTCAATCCTGAAGGCTGCGAAGTGTTCAGTTTCAAGCAGCCCAGCGCCGAAGAGCTCGACCATGATTTCCTCTGGCGCACCACGTGCCGCCTTCCCGAACGCGGTCGGATCGGCATCTTCAACCGTTCCTATTACGAGGAAGTGTTGGTTGTTCGAGTGCATCCGGAGATTCTCCGCAGCCAGGGGCTTCCTGAGGAGTTGCGCGACGAGAAGAACATCTGGAAGCAAAGGTATGACTCCATCGCGGATCTGGAGAAGCATCTTCATCGCAATGGAACGCAGATCGTCAAGATATTTCTCCACCTCTCCAACGACGAGCAACGAAAGCGGTTTCTTGCTCGCATCGATGAGCCGGATAAGAACTGGAAGTTCAGCACTTCCGACATTCACGAGCGGAAGTTCTGGAAACACTATATGAAGGCCTACGAAGACTGCTTTCAGGCAACCAGCACTCATCATGCGCCGTGGTACGTCGTCCCCGCCGACGACAAGGAGAACGCACGGCTGATCGTCTCGCAAATCGTGATGGATCAGCTGGGAGACCTCAAGATGGCGTATCCCAGAACCACGGTGAAGCGGCGTCTCGAGCTGCTCGCAATCAAGAAGGTGTTGGCGAAATGACTTCATCAGAGGACAATCGCAGGCCGGCCTGAGAAAACCGATGTCTGAGAACCCCCACCGAGCTGCTACCAATTGCGCAGAAATAGAAAGGAATTGTCAAAATGGCCACCAAGGAACTCCCCATCAACGCAGATCAGGATGGCATTCCGCAATCATTCAGCAAGAACTTCGATCAGTTTGGCAATTCATCCGGGTTCATCTTCGACGTGAGCCTGTCGACCGCGGTTGCGGCCGACGGCAAGAACGAAGAGAGATCCCCACAACCCAAAGGACCGCTCTCGCCCGAGATGCTGGACAAGATGAATCGCTACTGGCGCGCGGCAAACTATCTTTGCATCGGCCAGATCTATTTATTTGAGAATCCACTGCTTCGCACGCCGCTCAAGGCTGAACAGATCAAGCCGCGGTTGCTCGGACACTGGGGAACTTCGCCTGGACAGAACTTCATCTACATTCATTTGAACCGGCTGATCAAAGAGCATGACGCGGACATTATCTACATCTCCGGTCCGGGACACGGAGGCCCCTCGTTGAATGCCTGCTCTTATCTTGAGGGATCGTACACCGAGGTCCACCCGGAGATCACGCACGACGAAGACGGCCTGCGGCTCATGTTCCGCAAATTCTCCACTCCGGGCGGCGTTCCGAGCCACTGCGGGCCACACGTGCCGAATTCTATGCACGAAGGCGGAGAGCTTGGCTACTCGCTCGTTCATGCGTTCGGTGCTGCCTTCGATAATCCGGACCTGATCGTCGCCTGCGTCATCGGGGATGGGGAGTCCGAGACCTGCCCACTCGAAGGAAGCTGGAAATCGGTCAACTTCGTGAATCCGATACGCGACGGCGCAGTGCTGCCCATCCTTCACCTCAATGGATACAAAATCTCTGGACCGACCGCCCAGGGACGAACGAGCGACGCCGACTTAAATGCCCTTTATGTGGGTCGAGGTTACAAGCCCTACTTTGTCGAAGGTGACGACCCCGAAGTTGTGCATCAACTCTTGGCTCAAACCCTTGAGGATTGTTACGCCGAGATTCGTGGCATTCAGCAAGAGGCTCGCAAGAACGGATTCAAGAAGCAGCCCATCTGGCCCATGATCATCTTTCGCACACCGAAAGGATGGACCTGCATGAAGGAAGTGGATGGCATCCCCATCGAAGGCACCTTCCGCGCGCATCAAGTCCCGCTCGCATCGGTTAAGGACAATCCTGAACATCTGAAGATCCTTGAAGCCTGGATGAAGAGTTACAACCCTGAGGAGCTTTTCGACGAGAAAGGCAAATTCATCGACGAACTCGCGGCTCTCTCGCCCGTTGGAAATCGCCGCATGGGAGGCAATCCCCACGTGAATGGTGGGCGCGAATTAATTACGCTCGCGCTGCCGGATTTCACCGACT
>Ga0182012_10001819_pt1 | contig 23283 bp, 23 predicted proteins | sample 612S2SmetaG_FD_120486 | JGI IMG/M metagenome (GOLD analysis project Ga0182012, IMG submission 120486) | Permafrost microbial communities from Stordalen Mire, Sweden - 612S2S metaG | ecosystem: Environmental > Terrestrial > Soil > Wetlands > Permafrost | place: Sweden: Stordalen | collected... | reverse complement strand
CCGAACCGCAGCGAGCCCTCATGTGCCCGGATGGTGTTCTTGTCCCCGATGTGCACCCACCGGCCGAACTCCAGCTGCGCCAACTCCGGCGTCGCGTGAATCTCCACGCCCTTGCCGAGGAACACCATGCCGCGGGTGATGATGTGCGGGTTGATCAGCTTGAACTTCAGCAACCGCCAGTACCGCACCAGGTACCACGGGGTGTACGCACGGTTGCGCAGCACCCACTTCAGCGAGGCCAGCGTAAGGAATTGGGCCTGGCGTGGGTCGCGCAACCGGTTCCCACGCCAGCGCCGATGGAGCGGGGCGCCCCACATGCTCGTCATGGCCGCAGAGCCTACCGCGAGGCTCCACGCGATATCCTCACCTGTACTCGCTCGCTGCTCTGCGAAAGGAAGACGTGCGCGCCCGACGTCCCCGACATGCACGTATGGCGCGGCGTTGGCTTTCGGTCCTAGTCGTGGTGGGGCTCGCGGTTGGGCTGTGTGGTTGCGCCAACACCGACTCGTGGGTTGACGCGGCGCCCGCGCAAGGCTGGCCCGCGCAATACGGCGACGCGGCCAACAGCAGCTACACCACCACAAACGGGGCGACCAAGTTGTCGCTGCGGTGGACACGATCGGTCAAGGGAAGCTTGGCGGCCGGACCGGCGCTGAGCTCACGCGGCTACCTCGCCCTGAATGCGCAGACCCCGGCCGGATGTTCGCTGATGGAATGGGAAAACATCGACAACGGGCGGCAGCGCTGGTGTGTGCGACTGTTCCAGGGGGGCGGCTTCGCCGGTCCGTTGTTCGACGGCTTCGACAATCTCTACGTCGGCCAGCCGGGGGCGATCCTGTCCTTCCCGTCGACCCAGTGGACCCGCTGGCGCGAGCCAGTGATCGGGATGCCTTCCACCCCAAGGTTTCTCGGTAACGGTCAACTGCTTGTCAGCACGCATCTGGGGCAGGTGCTCGTTTTCAACGCGCACCGCGGCGAGGTGGTCGGCAGCCCGTTGGACCTGGTTGAGGGCGTCGACCCCACCGATGCCACGCGCGGGCTGGCCGATTGCGCCCCGTCCCGGCCGGGCTGCCCGGTCGCGGCGGCGCCCGCCTTCGCGGCGGCCAACGGGACGGTGGTCCTCGCTGTTTGGCAACCTGGCGCACCGGCCGCCGGGCTGATCGGGCTCAAGTACCACCCGGGACAGACGCCGCTGCTCGCCCGCGATTGGACCAGCGACGCCGTCGGCGCCGGTGTAATCGCCAGCCCGGTGCTGTCCGCCGATGGATCGACCGTCTACGTCAACGGCCGCGACCAACGGCTATGGGCGCTGCACACCGCAGACGGGAAAGTGAAGTGGTCGGTGCCGTTGGCGTTCCTCGCTCAGACACCGCCCGCAGTTAGCCCGCAGGGGCTGATCGTGTCCGGCGGTGGCCCCGACACCCGGCTGGCCGCTTTCAAGGACGCCGGCGATCACGCCGAACAGGCGTGGAGTCGCGACGACGTCACCCCCCTGTCGGCCACGAGTCTGGCCGGCGGCGGCGTCGGCTACACGGTGGTCGCAGGTGGTGATCACGGATCAGGCACACCCGGAATGTCGTTGCTGGTCTTCGATCCAGCCAACGGCCACACGCTCAACAGCTATCCGCTGCCCGCAGCCACCGGATATCCCCTCGGGGTGTCGGTCGGCAACGACCGACGGGTAGTGACCACCACCAGCGACGGCCAGGTGTACGGCTTCCAGCCGGCGTGAGCGATGAGCACATCCGGCGAAGGCAGCCAAACCGCTCGCCCGGTGGACGTCACCGCGACCGTCCTCCTGCTACTGGCGCACGCATTCTTGCTGGGGGCGACGGTGGTACTGCTGGGCCTGCTGGTCATGGTCACTGACCCCTGCGGCTCCCGGCGCTGCGGCGACCCGGTCTGGATTGACCGCGCCATGGTGTCGGGGCTTGGCGGCGGCGGCGCCATCTTCATCGCCACCGTCGTTTTCGCCGTGATCCGCCTTGTCCGCCACAAGGTGGCCTTTTTCGTACCGGTGATCGGTTGCGCGGTGCAGGTGGCGCTGGCCATCGGCGCCGCAGCGATCGAATCGATGGCCGGCCCCGTCTAGCCGCTAGACCGCCAGCGGCGGGATGGCGTTGCGCGGCAGCTGGGCTTGGACGGGACCGGCGACCGCCGGCAACATCTCCCCCTGGGCGAAATAGAAGATCAACTGGTCGTCGGTGATGGCGAAGTTCTGGTAATGGGACGCGTCGAGGCCGGTCGAGGATTGTATTGCGGTACCCAACGCGGTCTGGCGCTCCAGGTCGCGCTGCACCAGCGGGAAAATATTGTCCAGCGGCGTGCTGCCGGGCGCGAACAGGTTGTCGAAGGTGATGGGCTGTCTGGTACCGAGGTTGACGTTGAACGCCTTGTACCAGTTGGACGGATGCGCTCCGCCGAGGTCCTGGAAGAACTTGAGCACCACGCTGCGGGTGCGCGGCGGCGAACCGGAGCTGTGTTGTTCGGTGGTGACGTCCATTTGGTAGAGCTGGTCGCGCCCCCCGGACCCCGGCGCGACCCCCTGCGCGACACTGACGAATCCGTCGCGGTTCTGAGCGATGTAGTCGGTCAGCGCCCGTTCGTCGGGATAGTCAGCGGGAAACGTCATGTTGAGCATGTACGTGGGGCTCGAGGAGCGCACATGGCACATCTGCCCGGCCTCGACGGTGCCGCCCAGCCCGGCACAGGAAGCCGGCGCGGCGGCCGCCGGCCAGGCCAGCAGGACCGCGCAAGCCGGCATCGCAGCCGCTATCGGAAAACGCATTGTCGAACTGTCCTCGCAGACTCCAAAAGGCGGGGGTTGCCTGAAAATGACCGCCGTCAGCGTACCTGGGCACTATCGCGGGGCCTGCAAACGAACACCACCGCGTGACTGGCGGGCCCCGTACCCACGCGGGTGATGACCGCCGAAAGGGACCGGCCGCCGCGCAACCGCAGCCGACGCCGCAGCGCGTCGGGGTCGACCTGGACACCCCGGACCAGGATCTCCAGCGCACCGCAGTCCAGCGACGCCAAGGCCCGCCGGAGCCGGCGCTCGTCGAACGCCAGCTGTTCGATCACCTCGAAACCTCGGATTGCCGACGGCAGCTGATCCCCCGACAGGTAGGCGATGTCGGGGTCGAGTTGCCAGAGCCCATGCCGCGCCGCGTAGTGGCGCACCAGCCCGGCCCGCACCACGGCACCGTCCGGATCGATGATCCACCTCCCGGCGGCGCGCACCGGGCAGTCGTCGGGTTCGGTATCCGTGATCTGGGTGCGTCGATCACCCTCCTCGAGAATGCTGGCCCGACGCCGCACACCCGGCGCGGCTAACCCGGCCGGCCACAGGCACGCCTCCCGGACCGCGCCGCGATAGGACGTCACCTCGATCTCGCCGTCGAAGCCGTAATGTTTTACTTGATCGAAATCCATTCCGGGGGAACATTTTACGACGAGGTTCCGATCGCGGTAGCTGTCCAACAACTGAGGAAGGCCCGGCTGATAATCGTCCGGACGCAACCGGCGCCGGCCGCCGCGGCGCCGCCCCGGGTCGACGATGACCACCGCGTCGCGGGTCACCGGATGCAGGGCGTCGGCGCGGCACAGTTCGGCGATCGATCCCAGGTTGTTGCGCGCCATTGCCAGGCGCACCGGGTCGATATCGCTGCCCAGCGCTCGCACCCCCCAGCCGCGCAATGCGGCAACTTCGGTGCCGATCGAGCAGGTCGCGTCGTGCACCAACCGGGGCGAAGCGGCGGCCAGCCGCCCGGCCCGGTGCCGGGCCGCCGGCGCCGCGGTAGCCTGCTGCAGCGCCTCGTCGGTGAAGAGCCAGTTCGACGCCGCAAAATCTGGGCACAGCTGCTCCAGCTTGTCTGCGGCACGGCGGCGAAGCAGGGTCGTCTCCACCAGAACCGGCGCGCGGTCGCCGAATCTGGCGCGCGCCGCGGCGATATCCGCCACCCGGGTGGCGTCGGTCAGCTCAAAGTCAGCGACGGCCGCCAGCGCCTCCGCGCCCGATTGCGACCGCAGGTATCTGACGTCGTCCGTGCTGAAGGCCAGGCCGACGGAGGCACCGCTCAGGAGGGTTTGACCCCGGTGACCATCACGTTGTAGAACCAGCCCTTCGGCGCCACGTGCCGCCAGACGTTGGCATCCACCCAGCTCAGCGCCTTCCAGCCACCGAACGCGAACTTCGCCCAGTTCCAGCCCAGCCGCCCGGGCGGTACGGTCGCTTCGAAGGTGCGGACCGGCCAGCCGAACATCGCGGCGGTGAACTCTTCGCTGGCGGTGTGAACCTGCACGGCGCCGGCGCTGGTAGCCATCCGCTCGAGGTCTTTCGGTTCGAAAGTGTGCAGATCGACCACCCACTCCAGTGCCGCCGCGCGGGAGTTCTCATCGATCTCGGCCTGCGGACGCCGCCAGCTGCTCAGCCCGGGCAGCTTTACGGCCCGGATGGTGACGTTCCAGGTCAGGTCCGCCAGCGCGCGCGCGTAGCCGTTGCCGATGGTGGTCGGCTCGCCGGCGAACAAGAACCGCCCGCCCGGACGGAGTACCCGAATCACCTCGCGCAGCGACAACTCCACATCGGGAATGTGATGTAGCACGGCATGCCCCACCACCAAATCGAAGGTGTTGTCCTCGTAAGGGATTCCTTCGGCGTCGGCCACCCGACCGTCGATGTCCAGTCCCAACGACTGACCGTTGCGAGTAGCGACCTTGACCATGCCGGGCGAGAGGTCGGTGACCGACCCGCGCCGGGCCACTCCCGCCTGGATCAGGTTGAGCAGGAAGAACCCGGTCCCGCAGCCCAGTTCCAGGGCGCGGTCGTAGGGCAGCTCGGCGAGAACCTCGTCGGGCACAATGGCGTCGAACCGGCCACGCGCGTAGTCGATGCAGCGCTGGTCATACGAGATCGACCACTTCTCGTCGTAACTCTCGGCTTCCCAGTCGTGGTAGAGCACCTGAGCGAGCTTGCTGTCGTTCCGGGCGGCCTCGACCTGCTCGGCCGTGGCATGCGGGTTGGGAACGGCGTCAGCGGGGATTTTGGAGCTCCTCGTCATGGAGGGCAGCCTAACGGCTGGCTCGGTCGCCCTCACCCCCAGCATCGCGACCATCGTTGAAAGCGGCATCGAAAACGGCGTTAATCCCGGCCTTTGCGGCGGCCAGCGCATGTGCTGGGCCGTCGAGGAAGCGGCGCGCCCACGCGGCCGCGATGTCGTAGACGTTGTCCGGAGCCACCATCTCGTCAATCAGTCCCAGCGCCGAGGCCTCCTCGGCGCCGAAGAAGCGACCGCTGAACACCAGTTCCTTGGCCCTGCTTGCGCCGGCTAAACGGGTCAGGCGGGCCATCCCGCCACCGCCCGGGACCAGGCCGGCCAGGATCTCGGTCGCCCCGAACTTCACGTTGTCACCGCTGACTCTCCAGTCGGCCGCCAGCGCCAGGGTGAGGCCGGCGCCCAAGGCGTATCCGGTAATCGCCGCCACGGTTGGCTTGGGGATGGCCGCCACGGCGTCGATCGCCTCGCACCGGACCCGGGCGGCGACGCCGGCCTCCGTCGGGGTCAACGTCCTCAGCTCGGGCATATCGTCACCGGCGGAAAAGATATCGTGGCCGCCGAACAGAATCACCGCGGCGACGTCCTCGCGTTCCCCCAGTTCGATTGCCGCTGCGGTGATCTCGCGATAGACCTGCCGGGTCATCGCGTTGCTGGGCGGTCGCGATAGCAGCAGCATGGCCAGGCCGGCGTCCTGCGACCCGTCACTCACCACGACGTGCACGAACTCCCTCACGGTGGCCGTCATAAAGGCCAGCCCATGGATCCGCCCGCTTTTCGTGCCTGGTGGTAGCGGTCGGAGTCGAAGAACTCGAAGACCCAGTTGTCCCCAACGATCTCCAAACGCGGCTGGACAGTGACGATCTGGCGCTCGTTCGACAACACGTCGGCGACGTTGCGGCCTGCCAGCGAGTCGAGCTGTGTCCAGGTCGGCGGTAGCAGGACGTTACGACCGGCCTCGAAGTCGTCGATGGCGGCCTGCGGCGTCGTCCAGCCGGCACGGTCGGATTCCGTGTTCTCCCCGTCGGCGCGCTGGCCCGCCGGCAACGCCCCCACAAAGAAATAGGTGTCGTAACGGCGGGTGCGCTCGGCCTCCGGGGTGACCCAGTTGGCCCACGGTCGCAGCAGGTCGGATCGGAGCATCAGGTTTTCGCGGTGCAGGAAGTCCGCGAACGACAGCGTGCCCTCGGCCAGGGCGCGCCGCGAGTCGCCGTACACCGATGCGTCCCGGACGATGCCGGTCGGGTCGGCAGCCGGACCCGCGAACAGCACCCCCGATTCTTCGAATGTCTCGCGGGCGGCGGCGCACACCAGCGCCTCGGCCAGGCCGGGTTCGACGCCGAATCGCTGCGCCCACCACTCCGGCTGCGGCCCCGCCCAGGCCCCCCTGCCCTTCAAGTCGGCGTTACGGTCGCGCTCATCGACGCCGCCGCCGGGAAACACCATCGTCCCGGGGGCGAATTCCATCTTCGAGTGCCTGCGCATCAAGAAGACGGAGATGCCGGCCTCTAAACCGGGCTCGGCATCGCGGACCAGCATCACGGTCGCGGCCGGTCTTGGTGTCAGCGGTGGCTGATCGCCGAGTGAACTCATAGGTGCCTCCGGTGAGCTGCACGGGCGCGAACCCGTCGGGCGAAGTATCGCCCGTCAATCATTTCCAGGGCGATCCGCTGCCCGAATGCCGTAGACAGGTTTTCGGCGGTCAGCACATCGGTCAACAAACCCGCGGCAACCACCTTGCCCTCCGACAGCAGCAGGCCATGGCTGAAGCCGGGCGGAACCTCCTCAACGTGGTGGGTGACCAGCGCCATGGCGGGCGCGTCGGGATCGGCGGCCAGGTCGGTGAGCCGGGCCACCAGTTCCTCGCGGCCGCCCAGATCAAGTGCGGCAGCGGGTTCGTCGAGCAGCAGCAGCTCCGGGTCGGTCATCAGGGAACGGGCGATCAGCACCCGCTTGCGCTCGCCTTCCGAAAGCGTTCCGTAGGTGCGGTCCGCGAGATGCTCGGCACCGACGCTTTCCAGCATGTCGACCGCACGCCGATAGTCGACGTCGTCATAGCGCTCCCGCCAGCGGCCCAACACGGCATAGCCGGCCGAGACGACGAGGTCGCTCACCAGCTCATCGCTGGGTATCCGCTGCGACAAGGCGGAGGAACTCAGCCCGATCCGCGCCCGCAGCTCGCTCATGTCAACCCGGCCCAGTCGCTCACCGAGCACAAAGGCGACGCCCGACGACGGGTGCTCGGCGGCGGCCGCGATGCGCAGCAGCGACGTCTTGCCGGCTCCGTTCGGGCCGATGATGACCCAACGTTCGTCGAGTTCGACCGCCCAATCCAGGGGCCCGACTAAAGTACGGCCGCCACGACGCAGCGATACACCCCTGAAGTCGATCAGCAGATCAGGGTCCACCGCATCGGGGCCAGTTTCCGGCACCCGATCATCGTGCCGTACTGCGACGCCGCGACGGCTGCCGGGTCACCCCTGCGCGAGCAGACGCAAAAGCCCCCATTTGACAGCGAAATTGGGGGCTTTTGCGTCTGCTCGCCCCACCTACTCGGGTGGGATCTCAACGCGTTGTACGCCAAGGTCGCCCGCGTCGGCGGCCTCGATCTCACCGCGTGTCACCCCCAGCAGAAACAGCACGGAGTCCAGGTACGGATGGCTCAACGACGCGTCCGCGACCTCACGCAATGCCGGCTTGGCGTTGAACGCGATGCCCAGCCCGGCGGCCGCCAGCATGTCGATGTCGTTGGCGCCGTCGCCGACGGCGACGGTCTGTTCCATCGGTATGCCGAATTCTTGGGCGAATTCCCGAAGCGCCGCAGCCTTTCCGGGACGATCAACGATCTCCCCGACGACGCGGCCGGTGAGCACCCCGTCAACGATCTCCAGCTCGTTGGCCGCGACGTAGTCGAGCTGTAGATCCTCGGCCAACGGCTCGATGATCCGGCGGAACCCTCCCGAGACCGCACCGCAGCGATAGCCCAGCCGTCGCAGCGTGCGGATCGTGGTCCGCGCGCCGGGCATCAACTCCAGCTGAGCGGCGACCTCGTCGATCACCTTGGCGGGCAGTCCCTTCAGCGTGGCCACCCGTTGCTCGAGCGACTCGGCGAAATCCAGCTCGCCGCGCATCGCCGCGTCGGTGATCGCCGCGACCGCTCCTTCCGACCCTGCCCGGGCCGCCAGCATCTCGATCGCTTCGCCCTGCACCAGAGTGGAATCGACGTCGAACACGATGAGCCGTTTGGCGCGCCCCGCAAGGCTGAACCCTTCGACCGCCACGTCGACCTGCTCGTCGGAGGCAACCTCAGTCAGGACGGTCCGCAACCGGCTATAGGCTCCCGGCGGCACCGACACCCGCAACTCCAGGCCGGTGACCGGATAGTCGGAGACGCCGCGAATGAGGTCGATGTTGACGCCCAACGTCGCCACCTCTCGGGCCACCGCACCGAATGCGCGAGCCGTGATCGGGCGCCCCAGCACATAGATGGTGTGGGTCGATGGTTGCCGGATGACCGGCAAGTCGTTGCTGCGCTCGATGCTCACGTCCAGACGGAGCGCCCGGATCGCGGACTCCACGTCGTGCCGCAGCGCGGTGCTGTCGGCGACTTCCAGCGGACAGGACACCAGCACCCCGAGCGTCAGGCGCCCCCGGATCACCACCTGTTCGACGTTGAGCAGCTCGACGCCATGGCGCGACAGCACCTCGAACAGTGCTGACGTAACGCCTGGCTGATCGGCACCGGTGACGGTGATCAGCACCGACACCTTGGGTGAAGTGCTCACCACCCGTAATTGCCGCTATTAGGTACGGACGTCGACGTCATCGAGCCTGGTGACATCGTGGCCCTCATGGCCATGCGCTCCACCTACGTGCGACTCGGCCCTCATTCGTTCCACCATGTGCGGGTAGTGCAGCTCGAAAGCCGGACGCTCCGAACGAATCCGGGGCAACTCGGTGAAGTTGTGCCGCGGCGGCGGGCAACTGGTCGCCCACTCCAGCGAGTTGCCGTAACCCCACGGGTCGTCCACGGTCACGACCTCGCCGTAGCGCCAGCTCTTGAAGACGTTCCAGACGAACGGAAACATCGAGACACCAAGGATGAAGGCGCCGACCGTCGAGACGATGTTCAGGCCCTGGAACCCGTCGGTGGGGAGGTAGTCGGCGTAGCGGCGCGGCATGCCCTCGTCACCGAGCCAGTGCTGCACCAGGAACGTGGTGTGAAAGCCGATGAAAGTCAACCAGAAGTGCAGCTTGCCCAGGCGCTCGTCGAGAAGCCGGCCGGTCATCTTCGGGAACCAGAAGTAGATGCCGGCGTAGGTGGCGAACACGATGGTGCCGAAAAGCACGTAATGGAAGTGCGCAACCACGAAATAGCTGTCGGTGACGTGGAAGTCCAGCGGCGGGCTTGCCAGCAGCACCCCGGTCAGACCACCCAACAGGAAGGTGACCAGGAACCCCACCGAAAACAGCATCGGCGTCTCAAAGGTCAACTGGCCCTTCCACATCGTGCCGATCCAGTTGAAGAATTTGATCCCGGTCGGGATGGCGATCAAATACGTCATGAACGAAAAGAACGGCAGCAGAACCGCTCCAGTGGCGAACATGTGGTGCGCCCACACCGCCACCGACAACGCGGCGATCGACAGCGTCGCATAGACCAGCGTGGTGTAGCCGAAGATCGGCTTGCGGGCGAAGACCGGGAAGATCTCCGAGACGATCCCGAAGAACGGCAACGCGATGATGTACACCTCGGGGTGGCCGAAGAACCAGAACAGGTGCTGCCACAACAGCACCCCGCCGTTGGCCGGGTCGTAGACGTGAGCCCCAAGGTGGCGGTCGGCTGCCAGCCCGAACAGCGCGGCGGTGAGCAATGGGAACGCGATCAGCACCAGGATGGACGTCACAAGGATGTTCCAGGTGAAGATCGGCATCCGGAACATCGTCATCCCGGGTGCGCGCATGCAGATCACGGTGGTGATCATGTTGACCGCGCCCAGGATGGTGCCGAGTCCGCCAACCGCGATACCCATGATCCACATGTCTCCGCCGACACCGGGTGAGTGGATGGCGTCCGTCAAAGGCGTGTAGGCGGTCCAACCGAAGTCGGCGGCCCCGCCGGGCGTCACGAACCCGGCGGTCGCAATCAAGGCGCCGAACAAGAACAACCAGAATGAAAAGGCGTTCAACCGCGGGAAGGCCACGTCGGGCGCGCCGATCTGAAGTGGCAGCACCAGATTGGCGAAGCCGAACACGATCGGGGTCGCGTAGAACAGCAGCATGATCGTGCCGTGCATGGTGAACAGCTGGTTGTACTGCTCATTCGACAGGAACTGCAGACCAGGGGCGGCCAACTCGGTGCGCATCAGCAGCGCCAGCAGACCGCCGATGAGGAAAAACATGAAGCAGGCGACGCAGTACATGACGCCGATCAGCTTGTGATCGGTGGTGGTTATCAGCTTGTAGATCAAGTTCCCTTTGGGACCGGTCCGGGCCGGGTACGGGCGGAAGGCCTCGAGTTCTCCCAACGGGGGCGCTTCGGCTGTCAACAGCTCCTCCAAACATCCGTGCAGGACAGGGGCGCAGTACCCACTACCGAACGAATCTTAGCCCCCTATCGGGCCGACGGCAGGGCTGGTCCTACAAACTGTCGTAATTGCCTCGCCCGTGTCTGCAAATCGTTTCGGCGGACCGCTCCGAGCTGGCCGGATGTTAGCGTCGGACCGTGCGATTCGGCGCGAGGCGACCCACGCGGCTGCTCATTATGGCCAGCACGGCAGTGGCAACCGTGGTGGTGGCGACCTGCAACGGATGCGGGTCCGAAAAGCCCGGCACCAATCCCGCCCAAAAGGCGTCGTCGCCGACGCGATCGATAATCACCCCCACCACCCAAATCGCGGGAGCGGGCGTGTTGGGAAACGACCGCCGGACGAACGAGTCGTGCGCGCGGGAGCCGGCGCCAGCCGATCCGGGTCCAGCGGCGCGGCCAGCACACAACCCGGCGGGCATCAGTCCGGACACGGTCCAGGTGCCCGCCGAGCCACAGCGCATCGTGGTGCTCTCCGGGGACCAGCTCGACGCCCTGTGTGCACTTGGCCTGCAGTCCCGGGTGGTCGCGGCCGCTTTGCCCGACGGCTCCCAGAGCCAGCCCTCCTACCTGGGCAACGCTGTACACGGCTTACCGGGCGCCGGTACCCGCAGCAAGCCTGACCTGGGCGCCATCGCGGCCGCCCATCCGGACCTGATCCTGGGCTCGCAAGGCCTGACGCCCAAACTGTATCCGCAGTTGGCCACGATCGGCCCGACGGTGTTTACCGCGGCACCCGGTGCGGCCTGGGAGGAAAATCTGCGGGGTGTCGGCGCCGCCACCGCGCGCGGCGGCGCTGCGGACGGGCTGATCGATGGATTTGCACAACGGGCCAACCAGATCGGTTCCACTCACGACGCGGCCCACTTCCAGGCCTCGATCGTTCAGCTGACCACCGACAGCCTGCGGGTCTACGGAGCCAAGAATTTCCCGGCCAGCGTGCTGACCGCGGTCGGGGTGGACCGGCCCGCCGCACAGCGGTTCACCGACAAGGCCTACGTCGAGATGGGAACCTCTGATGCCGACCTCGCGAAGGGGCCGGATTTCTCGGCGGCCGACGCCGACATCATCTACGTCTCATGCGCCTCACCGGCCGCCGCGGATAGGGCCGCCAACGTCCTGGACAGTGACCCGTGGCGCAAGCTGTCCGCCAATCGCGACAACCGGGTCTTCGTCGTCGACGACGAGGTATGGCAGTCCGGCGAGGGTTTGGTCGCGGCCCGCGGCATCGTCGACGATCTGCGCTGGGTCAACGCCCCGATCAATTAGCCGTGACCGAGGGCACATGCCAGCGGGTGGCCGGAGAACCTTACCTTAGCTAAGCTTTTCCGAGACGCATCTAACCGAAGAGGGATTTCTGATGAGCACAGTTTCGGCATATGCCGCCACGTCGGCCACAGAACCGCTGACCAAGACCACCATCACCCGGCGCCACCCCGGTCCGCACGACGATGCGATCGAGATCAAGTTCGCCGGGATCTGCCACTCGGACATCCACACCGTCCGAGCCGAGTGGGGCAAACCGAATTACCCCGTGGTCCCTGGTCACGAGATCGCCGGCGTGGTCACCGAGATCGGTTCTGAGGTCACCAAGCACAAGGTCGGCGACCGCGTCGGGGTGGGCTGTTTCGTGGATTCCTGCCGTGAATGCAGCAACTGCCTGGCCGGGGTGGAGCAATTCTGCAAACGCGGCACGACGCCCACCTACAACGGGATTGGCAAAGACGGCCAGCCAACCCAGGGCGGCTACAGCCAAGCGATAGTCGTCGACGAGAACTACGTGCTGCACATACCCGACTCGCTACCGCTGGACGCCGCGGCGCCGCTGCTGTGCGCGGGAATCACGCTTTATTCGCCGCTGCGACACTGGAACACCGGGGCGAACACGCGCCTGGCGGTCGTCGGCTTGGGCGGGCTGGGCCACGTGGGTGTGAAGCTGGGCGCGGCGCTGGGCGCCGAAGTGACCGTACTGTCGCAGTCGCTGAAGAAGATGGAAGACGGACTGCGTCTGGGCGCGAGCAACTATTACGCGACGGCCGACCCCGACACCTTCCGGAACTTGCGGAGTAGCTTCGACCTAATCCTGAACACCGTCTCGGCCAACCTGGATCTCGGCAAATATCTGAACCTGCTCGACGTCGACGGCACGCTGGTCGAGCTGGGCATCCCCGAACAGCCCATGAAGGTCCCGGTGTTCCCGCTGGTCATGGCGCGGCGCAGCCTCTCCGGGTCGTTCATCGGCGGGATCGCCGAAACCCAGAAGATGCTCGACTTTTGCGCCGAACACGGCGTGGCACCCGAGATCGAGGTCATCGAACCGGATTACATCAACGAAGCCTACGAGCGGGTGGTGGCCAGCGACGTTCGGTATCGCTTCGTCATCGACACCTCGAGCTTGTAGCGATTCGCGTTACTCGTCCTCGTCTTCGGAACCAACCTCGGAGACGGTGCCAGCCAGCGGCCAGCCGGCGGCGGCCAGCTTGGCAGCCACCCGTTGGATGTTCTCCGGCCCCGGATCGTGGTGAGTTGTCTCGGTGATGAATTTGGAGATCTCTTCGCGGTTGATCGGCTCGTCGCTGTCGGACTTCTTGGTGATCTTGTGGACCACTTCTTCAAGCTGTTCCTTGGTCAGTGGGGTGGCCTGCAACAGAGCGAACAGGGCCACCTGGTCTGGCCCGGGGACACCCTGGGGGTAGCCGACGTCCAGCCAGCGGATCACTGCCCGGAGGAATTTGGCGTGCTTGTGTGAAGCGTGGGTTGAAGTCACCCCCCTAGTCTCAGGGTGGGCGGTGGGTGTGGCGCCGCACCATGGCGACAATTCATATTCAGTTCACGACCTGAACATCTGATGCTAGAAATCCCAGGCGGTTTGCTGGTGGTGTTACGGCACCTCAATGTCGCAGACCAATACCCGCACGCCGCCGGTGGCGAGTCGCGCCATGGCGGCGAAGAATGGCCCTGCTTGCGGTGTGGTCACCGCCGCACTGACGGCAGCATAATTCGGCTAGTACAGGTCGATCATGCGGTAGGCGGGCGTTGGAGTCCCGTCTTCTTTCGGCCAGACCTTCGACGCCTCGATACGGAGATACCCGGGTATTTCACGAGCGGCCTTTAGTTGCTCCGATTCATAGGCGGCTTCGAACGCGGCCCTAGATCACCGTGAGCTTGGTTTCGGACAATGGGGTTTCCCTCGCGTCGTTGATGGAGCCTGAGGTCACTGCGCGTGGGCTAAGGGTAGGTCGTGCTGCTGAGCTGTTTCATTGCTCCGCTTGGATCACGATTGAAAATCATGACACGCAGGCTTGGAATCGCGCCGGATTGTGCAAGATTGATCATGTTGAGCGCATTCGCGCTGCACACTGACTGCGCTGTCCCTGAATAGCACAGTTCGATGAACCCGGGTGGCATGAAGCGACCGCCAAGCCGATCCTTTTTGCTAGCCCAGCGTTGCCGCCCGCCCCACCATCGCGACAGTGCCTGCTCGTGGGCGGTTGCTTTGTCGATTTCGACACCGAAGACTTCGACAGAGGTGTATTTCGATGCAGCCAGCTCGCCGAATATTTGTGGCCCCTGGCCTGACCAGGTGAGAGTGCCTTCGATGACGACGTTTTCTCCCCGACCCACGCAGATCTGCCGCATCTGATCGATGAGGGCGGTGGACTCCCGGTGAACAAGGGGCGCTAGCTCACGGGGGGCTATACAATGCCCGTCGGTGAGCTGCTGAAGGAGCAAGTGATCATATATGCCATCGCTTAACGCTTGTTCAATTAAATAGTCTTTAACGATGTCGGCGTCGAGGATCCGATAATCCGTGAGCTTGGACACCTGAGCATGAAGAAGCGTAGTTTTCCCTGAGCCCGGTGGACCGGCGGTCACAATCACGAAACGGCCCATCTGCGGACTACTGATGCCGAGGTATTTCTTGACGACACTTTTCCGAAAGTGCCGACGGCCGCTGTCCGAGGCGTACAACGTGTAAGTGCAGTGGTTGGCGTAGGTGTTCAGTGCTTGACCCTTGTCCGAGAGGGCGTTGAGCTCGGCGGCGACATCGGCGCGCGATCCTGCCATTCCGGTCAGTCGCTCTGAACTGCTTGCTCGACCTGAACTGCCTGCTCGGCGTGAGCTGCCTGCTCGATCTGATCCCGCTGCCGCTCCATCAATCGGTCGAACTCATGCTCGGACAGGAGGTCTCGGTAGTAAGCCATCTCGATCTGATCCCAGTCCCCAGGGATGTAAGCGTCGGTGGCGATACCGTCGATGCTGGGAACGTGCCCGAAGGAATACTTCCGGTCTAGAAGTCTGTCCATCATGGTCTCGTCGTTGATCAGCCCGGCGGCGCGACGGTCTATCACCTCTGCAGGCGTTTCTTCCAGCCGCGACGGGTCCTCGGTGATCCGGCGAATAATCCGCTGGACAGTCGCTTGCGACATGCTTCCCACGATTTCACTGATCAGTCGTTGCGACACACCAATATCGTGAGCGGCGTAGTAGATCTCTCTGTGGAGATCTTTCTCCGCGACGCGCAGATGAGCCGCCCAAGCGGTCAGGCGCTGCAGGGCGTCATCGCTTCGATCAACTTGCCCAGGCATTTCCAACCTCCTGATTCATTATGAATCATGCCGCCAACTGTACGCATCCGCGGGACGTGTGTCCAGGCGGCCCAGAAGGGACGGTGTCAACCCTGCGGTGTCGAGTGATCACCCTGAGCGACAACCAGTCGCCGATGCGTCGGCGTGGCTGCTACCGAGTTCTGCGGCAGTAATTCGAGAAGCTCAGAACTCGTCTATTCCGAGACGGCGTTCAGTTACGTTCGGGCCCAGTCGATCTGGTCGAAGGCGTAGGCCGCCATAGCGGCGTTGGTCATGGCCGCACCGGTCCGGGCGAAGGATTCGTAGGCCTCGTAACCCAGCCGTCGATGATGCCGCTGAACAGCAACTTTAGAAATCCCAATCCTCGTCTTCGGTATTGACGGCCTTGCCAATGACGTACGACGACCCCGACCCGGAGAAGAAGTCGTGGTTCTCGTCGGCGTTGGGCGACAGCGCCGAAAGGATCGCCGGGTTCACGTCGGTCTCGTCGCGCGGGAACAGCGCCTCGTAGCCGAGGTTCATCAGCGCCTTGTTGGCGTTGTAGCGCAGAAACTTCTTAACGTCTTCTGTCAGCCCGACCTCGTCGTAGAGATCCTGTGTGTACTCGACCTCGTTGTCGTAGAGCTCGAAGAGCAGCTCGTACGTGTAGTCCTTCATTTCGGCACGCTTGATGTCGTCGACCAGCGCCAGGCCGCGCTGGTATTTGTAGCCGATGTAGTAGCCGTGCACGGCTTCGTCGCGGATGATCAGCCGGATCATGTCGGCGGTGTTGGTCAGCTTGGCCCGACTCGACCAGTACATCGGCAGATAGAAGCCGGAGTAGAAGAGGAAGCTTTCCAGCAGCGTGGAGGCCACCTTGCGCTTCAGCGGCTCGTCACCCTTGTAGTACTCCATCACGATTTCGGCTTTGCGCTGCAGGTTGGGGTTCTCCTCCGACCAGCGGAAGGCGTCGTCGATCTCGGAGGTCGAGCACAGCGTGGAAAAGATTGAGCTGTAGCTCTTTGCGTGCACCGACTCCATGAACGCGATGTTGGTGTAGACGGCTTCCTCGTGCGGTGTGAGCGCATCGGGAATCAGGCTGACGGCCCCGACCGTGCCCTGGATCGTGTCCAACAGGGTCAGCCCGGTAAAGACGCGCATCGTGAGCTGCTTCTCATTGGCGGTCAGCGTTCCCCACGACGGGAGATCGTTGGACACCGGCACTTTCTCGGGCAGCCAGAAATTGCCGGTCAGCCGGTCCCAGACCTCGGCATCCTTGTCGTCTTGCAGCCGGTTCCAGTTGATCGCCGAGACGCGATCAATCAGCTTCATTTTTTCAGACACCAGAACCCCAATTCACCTGCCGGTTTGCCTACGGTACTTCAGGCTCCAGACACTACCCCTGGGGTCCGACAACGCGAAGCAACACAAGGGATTGTGTTTGCGTGTCGCGGCCCACCGCCAAGTCCTCACATTCCGAAGTGCGTTTGACGCACCGCCGCGACGAACTGCGGCGTCCCGCTCAACTCTACCTGCGCGGCGGCTTTGCGCCCGAAGAGGTAGAGCAGCAGTTCGCCCGGCGAACCACTGAGTCGGGCCATCGGTGCGCCCGGTCGAACAGTCACCCGTTCGGGGGTGTCGACCCAGGCGATCTCGAGCCCGCAAGCGTTCAGCCGCCGACTCAGGAAGCGCCCGCCACGGCGGACGTTTCGCCACAGAGCGGCGTCCATGGCAGGCGTCAGCCTGCGGGGTCCCCGTCCATTGGCCCTGCGAACGTCCTCGTGATGAACGTAGAACTCGTTGAGATTCGCCAGGGCGCGCACCCATCCGATCCGGAAAAACCCAATGGGCGGTCCGGACCGGATCGTCGCGACGAGCCATCCGAAGTCCTCGCCGCGGGCCAGCACGGCCCTGCGCCGCTCGGCGAACCGTTGGAAGGGACCGGGCAGCACGAGGCACGGGCCGGCTAGAAAATCGCGTTCGCGCAACACGATGTGCGCGGCGAGGTCGTGAGCCGTCCAGCCCTCGAGCAGCGTCGGAACGGACGGGCCGAGCTTGTCGAAGAGACGACAGAGTTCAAGGCGCTCTAGCGCGTCCAGCGGAAACTCATCCATAGCCGGGGGGCCTGCATCAGTCCAGCCCGGCGTCCCGCAGCGCGTGCGTGAGGCCGTCTTCCAGGGCACTGAGCGCGATATCGGTGAGGCGACTCAGTTCATCGACATCCTGTTCGTCACCTTGTTCACCCAAGCTCATCCACGCCTCCAGCGAGGAGAACACCGCGGTGGCCAGACTGTGCGCCGCGATTTCGGCGATCATGGCGCCGGCGGCATTGGGCGTAGAGCGTTGATCGATGAAACGCTGGATCTCTTCGGCGACCTGATCACGCATCCGGCGAATGTGGGTGGTGATGATGTCCTGGTCGAGGTCGCGCGACCGGATGGTGGCAGCTTCACGGACCATGTGGAAGTCAAAAGGAAACGCGTCCACGGCCTTACGCACTGACGCGGTGATGGGTTCCCCGTGCGGACGCATGGCCAGTGCGCGGGCGAACCACTCAAAGCCGATGTCGTAGTCCGCGAAGATCACCGCGTGCTTAGACGGGAAGTGCCGGTAAAAGGTTCGCTCGGTTACCCCGACGTCGCCGGCGATGTCGGCGACGCTGGTCTGATGCACGCCGTCAGCGACAAAGCGCTTCATCGCGGCCTGTTGCAGCGCCTGACGCGTGCGCTGGCTACGAGATTCCATGCTGCCAGCAGACACCAAATGTCACCATTGACGCAAATATGTCATATGTGACATTGTGCGATCAGTCGATGGATCAGCAATGGAGGAGTCACCGTGGCGGACTACGACGCAATCATCATCGGGGCAGGTCACAACGGTCTAGTTGCCGCGAATGTGCTGGCCAAGGGCGGCGCGAAAGTGCTGGTCCTGGAACGGGCGCATTTCCTCGGCGGGATGGCCGCCACCCGGGAACTCTTCGACGGATACAAGCACAGCGTCGGTGCATGGGCGGTCCTGATCTGGCGACAGGAGATGACCGACCGTCTCGAACTCACCAAGTGGGGCTTCGAGTTGATGGATCAGTGGATGTCCACCTGCACGTTCGGCGACGCCGAGGACACTCCGTTTGTGATGTACAACGACCTCGAGCGCATGGGCCGGCACCTCATCGACGACCACGGGCCCGAGGTCGCGACGGGCCTGGGTGGTCTCTTCGCGCACATCGGACGATTTGCGCCCTATTTCGTTGACTCGGCGTTCGGCCCGCCGCCCGACATCATCGAAGTGATCGCCGCTCAGCCCACGCGTGAGGACCGCCACGATTTCGCCCAAATGTGGTACGGCAGCACCATGGAGACGGTCCACCGTTTCCTGGCGCCCGACCAGGGACGCTGCATCCAGGGCTCGCTGGCGGCGATGTCCATCGACGCCTTCGACGGCGGCCCCTGGACCCCGGGTTCGAACGCATCGACGCTGTATCACTACCTGATCGGCGGCGGCAACGTCGAATACATCATGCCGCGCGGCGGCATCGGCTCGCTGAGCACCGCGTTGTGCCGCCGTGCCGAATCATTGGGCGCCGAAGTGCAGATGAAGCAGCACGTCAAGCAAATCCTGGTCACCGACGGACGCGCCACTGGAGTCGAGCTACGCGACGGCACAACGATTACGGCCGACGCGGTGCTCTCGTCGCTCGACCCCTACACCACGTTCGTGAATCTGGCTGGCGCGCAGAACTTCCCGCCCGACTACATCCGCAAGATCAAGGAAATCAATTTCAACCTGGGATACATCCAGGCGCATCTGACCATTGACCAAGCCCCGCAATGGATTGAGCGCCTGCAGCCCTACATGCAGGACAACGGGCAAGCGTGTCCGACGGTGGCCTACGCGCCGTCGGCGGAATACATCAGCGACGCGTGGGAGCAATACCGCAAGGGCCAGCTTCCCGACGCCCCGCCCACCTACCTGTACATCCCCAGCATGGTCGACTCGTCGCTGGCGCCCGAAGGTAAGCACAGCGCAACCATTTTCACGCCGTATTTCCCTACCGGTCTAGACGCCGACGAAAACCGGAGCTGGAAAGAACAATACGCGGATACCTGCGTGCAGATCTTCGACAAGTACGCGCCCGGGTTCGCCGACTCCGTCACCAACCGAGTCGTCTTCTCCAACCGCTACTTCGGCAGCACCTTCAGCGCGCACGCCGGCGACTACTCACATGGGTTGCTGCAACCCAACCAACTCTGGACCGGCCGCGTCGTCGAGGGCGAAGACAAATTCGCCACCCCTGTCGACGGGCTCTACCTGTGCGGACAGTGCACACACCCCGGCCCGGGGGTGACCGGCATCCCCGGATGGAATGGCGCCGAGGCGGCACTCAAGCATCTCAACGCGCGCGTCGGATAGGTCCCCGATAGCCCTTCGAAAGAGCACTTTTCAGAGGCCGCCCATGCATGTACCATTTGGTACATGTTAAACGGAGACAGTATCGAGATTGCCGCGCCGCCGCAGCTCGTGTGGGACGTCTTCAGCGACGTCGAGCATTGGCCAGATTGGACCGCGTCGGTGACTTCCCTGGCCGGGCTGGACGGACCCGCCTTGGATATCGGCAAACGGTTCGCGATCAAGCAACCCGGCATGCAGAAGCTCGTGTGGACGGTCACCGAAATCGACCCGGGCACGTCCTGGACGTGGGCGCATCGCTCCCCCGGCGTGCTGGTGACCGCCCGGCACTGGGTCATCGCCAAGCCCGGCGGCCGCACCCTGGTGCGCCAGCAACTCGACCAGCGCGGCGCTCTGGGCGCACTGGTGGGCCGCCTGATGGTCAAGAAGACCAAACGCTTCCTCGAACTCGAGGCCCGAGGACTCAAGGCCCGGTCTGAGCACCTCAGCCGAGCCAATGGCCCGCAGTCCTGACCTGGACCGGCGCCGACAGCTGCTCGATGCTCTGGTAGAGGAGTTCGCCGCGGGCGGCATCGGCGATCGGTCGCTGCGCGAGGTCGGTGCCGCCGTCGGCACCAGCCATCGAATGCTGCTGCATCACTTCGGGTCTCGCGAGGATCTGCTGGTAGCGATCGTCGAGGGAGTCGAGCGCCGCCAGATGGGCCTACTCACCGGTCTGCCCACGGATCCCGCTGAGGCGTTTGCCGCGATGTGGGCCGACCTGCATCGACCCGAACTGCGAAACGTGGAGCGACTCTTCTTCGAGTGCTACGCCCGCGCCGCGCAGGGCGAGAAGCCGTTCGACCGGATGGTGCCCGGCGCCGTCGGCGGCTGGCTCGCCGAGGTCGAGGCCGTCGCCCAGGGTGCATTCGATCCAGCAATGGCGAGGCTCGGGCTGGCGGTGACCCGTGGCCTACTGCTGGACCTGGTGGCCACCGACGACGATGCTGGCGTGGATGCGGCAGCAAACGCCTTCATCCAGCTGCTGAGCCGCCGGCCGTAACCTCACACTGGGCGCCGGGCTCCGGCGGTACCGCCGCCAAGGCTCCCCGACGCGGAATGCACTGTTCAAGTGAAGCTGGTGTGTGTCAAGTTCGATGCCGTATCGCGGGAGTTTGAGCGAGAGTATGGTCCGCTGCATGCCTCTGCGTTACGTGGATCCTCACAAGAAACACGGCCGCTGGTATTCGGCCTTCGAAAGCTTCATTCGGACGCGGTCGGGAGAGTTGTCGGTACGTCACGTTCTTTCTCACATCGATCCGTGGTTGTATCGCGCAACCGGCGGACGCTATCCCGCGTTCCTTGGCGCACTGTCCACCGCGCCGCTGATGACTACCGGCGCTAAGTCGGGTCAGCCGCGAGAGCATCAGGTCAACTACTTCCACGATGGCACCGACGCCATCGTGATTGCATCCAACTACGGCGAACCGAAACACCCTGGGTGGTACTTCAACCTCAAGGCGCACCCTGACTGCGAATTGGGCGGTGAGAAGTTCTTGGCGAGCGAGGTGACCGACCCCGACGACTACGCCCGCGTCTACGGGTTGGCGGAGCAGGTTTACGCCGGTTGGGGCGACTACCGCCAAAAGACAGACCTCGTTGGCCGTCGAATCCCTGTCTTTCGCCTCACCCCGCGCTAGCCCTGCCGGTTCCGGTCGAAAAGTGAGCACGCGGATTCCGGTCGAAACGTGACCAGCGACTATCCCTGCCCGGCGGGGCTCAGGCCCTTCTGATTGCGTGTACGGAGTACCCCAAAGAACTGATATTCGTCAGGCTGAACCGAGCGCGTGGCCATCCAGTACTGCCACGTGTAACCACCCCAGAGCACGGTGTTCTTGCCGTGCTCGTCGAGATACCAGCTGGCACAGCCGCCGGTGTTCCATACCGATCCGGTCAGCTTGGTTTGCAGTTCGTCGTTGAAGCGGTCCTGCGCTGCACGGGTCGGCGCCAGCGCCTGAGCGCCGAGCTTGTCACATTTTTTGATCGCGTCGACGACGTAGTGGATTTGGGATTCGATCATGAAAACCACCGAGTTGTGTCCCAGCCCGGTGTTGGGCCCCAGCAGGAAGAACAGGTTGGGCACATCGGCGACGGTGATCCCGCGGTGCGCACCGATGCCTTCGCGGTTCCAGCGGTCCACCAGGTCCTCGCCGTGCTGACCCTTGATCTGCACGTACGTGTAGGAGTCCGTGACGTGGAAGCCAGTGGCGTACACGATCACGTCGACCTGATGTTCGGTTCCGTCAGCGGTCACGATCCCGTTGGGCGTGATCCGGCTGATGTGGTCGGTGATTAGTTGGGTCTTGGGGTCTGCGACCGCACGGTAATAGCTGGTGGAGTTCAGGATTCGCTTGCAACCGATGCGATAGTTCGGGGTCAGCTTGCGGCGCAGTTCGCGATCCTTCACCGAGCGTCGAATGTTGTACTTGCAGTACGCCTCGATGAACTTCAGCGCGTTCGGCCGCTTGGTCATGCCGAACGCAAGAGCTTCCTGTGCCCAGTAGATCCCGAGGCGCGTCACCGCTCGTAGCCCCGGAACGTATTGCATAGCCCGTCGCAACCCCTTGGGGATGTCGGGGTTGCTGCGCGGAACCACCCAGGGCGGGGTGCGTTGGTAGAGCTGAAGTTCGGCGACCTGCCCGACGATCTCTGGCACGATCTGGATCGCGCTGGCGCCAGTTCCGATGATCGCCACCCGCTTGCCCGTCAGATCGACGCTGTGGTCCCACTGGGCGGAATGGAAAGCTGGGCCGGCAAATTCCTCACGACCCTCGATGTCCGGGAAGGACGGGATGTGCAGCGCGCCCGCCCCAGAGATCAGGAATTGGGCGACGTACTCGCGCCCGTCGGTGGTGAACACATGCCAGCGGTACTCGTCGTCGTCCCAATAGCCGCGATCAACCAGGGAGTTGAACTCGATGTAGCGGCGCAGCCCGTATTTCTCGGTGATCCCTTTGAGATAGTCCCAAATCTCTGGCTGATAGGAGAACGGGTTCTTCCAATCCGGCTTGGGCTCGAAGGAGTACGAGTACAGGTGCGACGGAATGTCGCAGGCGCAGCCGGGGTAGCTGTTGTCCCGCCACGTGCCGCCAATGTCGTCGGCTTTCTCCAAGATGACGAAGTCCACGCCCTGCTGCTGTAGCGCGATCGCCATACCCAAACCGGAGAACCCGGTCCCGATGATGACGGCGCGGGTGTGGACCGGCGCCTTGGAGTCCTCTGACACCACATCGGGCTCCACCTGAGTCACGGCGGTCGCATCAGTCATCGTGATCGGTCCTCACTATCGGGGCCAGCCCCGTCTTACCCCCGCAGCCGGCCTACGCGAATACCCAGTACCCAGAGTATCGGATAGGACGAATGCTATCGACGGCCAGACTCTGCTCAGCTGGCCGCGGGGTTGCTCGGCAGCACGTTGTGGATCGGCTGGTCAGGATCCAGCGTGATGCCGAGCGTCTCGGCCGTGCCGACGATGACCGCCAGCATGATGGTCGTCAGGTGGGCGACGAATTGCTCGCGCCCCATGCGCCGCGGGCTGTCGGAGTCGGGGCCCAACCACCACTCGGTGGCCGACGCGGCCGATCCGAAGGCCGCGTGCGCGGCCAGTTCCAGCGCCGCGTGG
>Ga0182012_10001818_pt1 | contig 23287 bp, 23 predicted proteins | sample 612S2SmetaG_FD_120486 | JGI IMG/M metagenome (GOLD analysis project Ga0182012, IMG submission 120486) | Permafrost microbial communities from Stordalen Mire, Sweden - 612S2S metaG | ecosystem: Environmental > Terrestrial > Soil > Wetlands > Permafrost | place: Sweden: Stordalen | collected... | reverse complement strand
GAGCTTGTCCTCTTCGGAGAGCTCGTCCATGCCGAGGATCGCGATGATGTCCTGCAGCTCCTTGTAGCGCTGCAGCACCGCCTGCACGCCGCGCGCCGTCTCGTAATGTTCCTCGCCCACGACCAGGGGGTCGAGCTGACGGCTGGTGGAGTCGAGCGGATCGACCGCCGGATAGATGCCGAGCGAGGCGATCTGGCGCGACAACACCACGGTGGCGTCCAAGTGCGCGAACGTGGTGGCGGGCGACGGGTCGGTCAAGTCGTCCGCGGGGACGTACACCGCCTGGATCGAGGTGATCGAGCCGGTCTTGGTGGAGGTGATGCGCTCCTGCAGCACGCCCATTTCCTCGGCGAGCGTCGGCTGGTAGCCCACCGCGGACGGCATGCGGCCGAGCAGCGCCGACACCTCGGTGCCCGCCAGGGTGTAGCGGTAGATGTTGTCGACGAAGAACAGCACGTCGCGGCCCTTGCCCGAGGCCTGCTTCTCGTCGCGGAAATATTCCGCCATGGTCAATCCCGTGAGCGCCACGCGCAGGCGGTTGCCGGGCGGCTCGTTCATCTGGCCGTACACCATGGCGACCTTGGAGTTCGCCAGGTTGTCCTTGTCGATGACGCCCGATTCGATCATTTCGTGGTAGAAGTCGTTGCCCTCGCGGGTACGCTCGCCGACCCCCGCGAACACCGAGAGGCCGCTGTATTGCTTGGCGATGTTGTTGATCAGCTCGAGCATGTTGACGGTCTTGCCGACGCCGGCGCCCCCGAACAGTCCCACCTTGCCACCCTTGGCGAACGGTACCAGGAGGTCGATGACCTTGATGCCCGTGACGAGCAGATCCTGACCGCCGGCTTGCTCATCGTAAGCGGGAGCCGGACGGTGGATGGGCAGTGTCTCGGTGCTCTGGATCGGGCCCTTCTCGTCCTGCGGCTTGCCGAGAACGTCCATGATGCGCCCGAGCGTCCCGGCCCCGACCGGTACGCTGATGCCCTTGCCGGTGCCCGTGACGGAAAGGCCGCGGCGCAAGCCCTCCGAGGGACCCATGGCGATCGCCCGCACGACGCCGTCGCCCAACTGCTGCTGCACTTCGAGCGTCAGGTCGACATCATCGAGCTTGAGCGCGTCATAGATCTCGGGGATCTGATCGCGTGGAAACTCCACGTCGATGACCGCACCGATGATTTGCACGATTTTGCCGCTGGACATGATTTTCAATTCCTCTTGGCCTTAGACCGCTGCCGCGCCGCCGACGATCTCCGAAAGTTCCTTCGTGATCGCGGCCTGGCGGGCCTTGTTGTAAATGAGCTGGAGCTCGTCGATGAGCGCGCCGGCGTTGTCGGAGGCGCTCTTCATCGCCACCATGCGTGCCGCCATTTCGGAGGCCACGTTCTCCACCGCTCCCTGGAACACCTGCGACTCGATGTAGCGCATCAGCAGGCCGTCCAGGATCTCGGCGGCGTCCGGCTCGTAGATGTAATCCCACCGCTCCTGAAGGTCGCTCTTGTCGACGGTCTGCAGCGGCAGCAGCTGCGAGACGGTGCCCTTCTGCGTCATGGTGTTCACGAAGACGTTGTGGATCAGGAGCAGCTGATCGATCTTCTCCTCGCGGTACAGATCCAGCATGACCTTGATCGGCCCGATCAGATCCTTGGCGTGCGGACGATCGCCCAAATGCGTCGCGGAGGCGGAAAGCTCCACGCCGGACAGGCGGCGGAAGAATTGCAGCGCCTTCAATCCGACCGCGCACACGTAAATCTTCGTGTTCTTGCCCTGCGCCTCGCGGATGGGCCCGAGCGCGGCCTTGAACAAGTTCAAATTGAGCGCCCCGGCGAGTCCCCGGTCGGTGCTCACCACGATGATGCCGACCGCGCGCACGGGCCGCTCCAGCGTGAACGGGTGCTTGAAATCCAGATTCACCTGGCGGAGGTGGCCGACGATCTTGCGGATCTTCTCGGCATACGGCCGGGCCGCCCGCATGCGCTCCTGCGCCTTGCGCATCTTGCTCGCCGCGACCATCTCCATGGCCTTGGTGATCTTCTGCGTGTTCTTGATGCTCGCGATCTTGCCGCGAATTTCCTTAGCGCCTGCCATAGCCTCTGCTCACTTGATGATGCACGTACGCCATGCGTGTCTACAGCGTCGAGAAGAACTCGCCGCAGCACTTCTTGAGCGATGCCTCGACTTCCTTGGTCAGATCCGGCTTCGCATTGACGCCCTTCAGAAGCTCGGCGTAGCTGCCGCGCGCGAAGGACTGCAGCCCCGCCTCGGTCTCCACCACCTTGCGCCGGTCCACCTTGTCGAAGTAGCCGTTGTTCGCCGCATACAACGACAGCGCCATTTCCGCCACCGACATGGGGGCGTACTGCTTCTGTTTCATGAGCTCGGTGACGCGTGCGCCGCGGTCGAGCTGCTTGCGGGTCGCCTCATCGAGATCGGAGGCGAACTGCGAGAACGCGGCGAGCTCGCGGTATTGCGCGAGCGCCAGGCGCACGCCGCCGCCGAGCTTCTTGATGATGTTGGTCTGCGCGGCGCCGCCGACGCGCGAGACGGAAATGCCCGCGTTGATCGCGGGACGCATGCCGGCATTGAACAGGTCGGTCTCCAGGAAGATCTGGCCGTCGGTGATCGAGATCACGTTGGTGGGCACGAAGGCGGTCACGTCGCCGGCCTGGGTCTCGATGATCGGCAGTCCCGTGAGCGATCCCGTCCTGCCCTTGACGCGGCCTTTGGTGATCTTCTCCACGTATTCCTCGTTGACGCGCGCGGAGCGCTCGAGCAGGCGCGAATGCAGATAGAACACGTCGCCGGGATAGGCTTCCCGGCCCGGCGGTCGGCGCAGCAGCAGCGAGATCTGCCGGTAGGCGACCGCCTGTTTCGACAGGTCGTCATAGACGATCAGCGCGTCCTCGCCGTTGTCCATGAAATACTCGCCCATGGCGCAGCCGCCGTAGGGCGCGAGGTACTGCATGGCGGCGGGCGTGGAGGCGGAGGCGGCCACGATGATGGTATGCGCCATCGCCCCGTGCTCCTCGAGCTTCCTGACCACGTTGGCGATCGAGCTCTGCTTCTGGCCGATCGCGACGTAGACGCATTTAACGCCCGTGCTCTTCTGATTGATGATGGTGTCGATCGCCACCGCGGTTTTGCCGGTCTGGCGGTCGCCGATGATGAGCTCGCGCTGGCCGCGGCCGATCGGCACCATGGCGTCGATCGCCTTGAGCCCGGTCTGCACCGGCTGGGACACGCTCTTGCGGAAAATCACGCCCGGCGCGACGCGCTCCAGGGGCGACTTTTGTTTTGCGTCGATGGGACCCTTGCCGTCGATCGGCGTGCCGAGCGCATCCACCACCCGGCCGAGCAGTTCGGTTCCCACCGGCACTTCGAGAATTCGGCCCGTGGTCTTCACCTGCTGGCCTTCGGAGATATGCTTGTAGTCGCCGAGCACCACGGCGCCGACCGAATCGCGCTCCAGGTTCAGCGCGAGCCCGAAGGTGTTGCCCTCGAACTCGAGCATTTCACCGTAGCGCGCATCCGCGAGACCATGGACGCGGACGATGCCGTCGGTGACGCTGGTCACCGTGCCGACGTTGCGTGCTTCGGTGGCCGACTGGAATTTCTCGATGCGCGCCTTGATCAGGTCGCTGATTTCCGATGCCTTGATGGACATATCCGATCCTCTTGCTGCGGGCCTGCCGGGCGCCGCGTCTAGACTTCAGTGCTAATCAGTCAGTTCCGTTCTGAGACGCTCGAGGCGTCCCTTGAGCGAGCCGTCGATCACCAGATCACCCGCGCGTATCACCGCGCCGCCGAGGAGCCCCGCGTCCACGGAGTTCTTCATGCGCACCCGCGCCTTCAATCGCTTGTCGAGCGCCTGCCTGAGCTTCTCCGCTTGTGCGGCGTCGAGCGGCACGGCCGAGACCACCTCGACATCGACCGTGTTCTCGACCTGGGAACGCAGGAACTCGAAGTGCGCCGCGATCTCCGGCAGCAACAGCAGCCGGTGATTTTCTGCAAGCACGCGCACGAAATTCTTGAGCCCCGGCTGGAGTCGCTCGCCCGCCACGTCGGTGATCAGGGAGGCGTGATCCGCCGTGGTCAACTCGGGGTTCTTGATCAGCGCCTCGATTCGCGGATCCTTGACCACCTCGGCGGCGAGCGCCAATCCCTGCGACCACGCTGCGAATGCCTGATTGTCGCGCGCGTATTCGAACGCCGCTCTGGCATAAGGCCGAGCGATGGTGGCGCGCTCAGCCACGCGCGACCTCGGCGGCCAGGTTGTCGAGCAGCTCGGCGTGCGTCTTGGCGTCGATCTCGCGCCCGATCAGTCGCGAAGCGCCCTCGACGGCGAGGCGGCCCACCTCGCGGCGCAGGCTCTCGCGGGCCCGGGTAACCTCGAGCGCGGCGTCCTCGTGGGCCTGCGCCACCAGGCGCGACGCTTCGGCAGTGGCCGTGCCCTTGGCCTCATCGACCAGCTCGTTGGAGCGTTTGCCGGCCTGATCGACGATCTGTGCCGCGCGCTCCCGCGCTTCCCGGATGATTTCCTTGGAACGCGCCTCGGCTTCCCCGAGCTCCTTCTCGCCTTTGCTGGCTGCTGCCAACCCTTCGGCAATCTTTTTCTGCCGCTCCGCGATCGCGCCCATGAGCCAGGGCCAGAAGAATTTCATGACCGCCCATGCGACCAGGAAGAACACCACCCCTTGGATGACCAGCGTAAGTGCTAAGTTCATTGCTTACTCCTAGTGTCGGCGCCCGGCGGGCGCCGACGCGGCGCCTGTCACTTGAGGCCGAGGGAGCCCAGGAAAGGATTCGCGTAGAGCAGCAGGAAGCCGACGGCCACGCCGATGATCGGCACGGCGTCCAACAGGCCCGCGACGATGAACATCTTGGTCTGCAGCATGTTCGTAAGTTCCGGCTGGCGAGCGGAGCTCTCCAGGAATTTGCCGCCGAGAAGGCCGAAGCCGATGGCGGCGCCCGCACCACCTAGCCCGATCACCAAGCCTGCTGCAATCACGGTGGAGCTCATGAGCTGAGCGATTTGGGTCACATTGTCCATTATTGTCTCCGGTCTTTAATGTCTTGAGTGAATCGAATCTAGTGCTTCTCGGACGAAATGCCGACGTACACGATGGTCAGGACCATGAATATGAATGCTTGCAGCGTGATGATGAGGTAGTGAAACAAGGTCCACACGACACCGGCACCGAACTGCGCAAGGCCCAAGAAATAGGTCGATAGATGATTGAGGGCGGCGCCGAGCGTAAAGCAGGCGATCAGCAGGAAAATGAGCTCGCCGGCATACATGTTGCCGAACAATCGCATCGACAGGGACAGCGGCCGGACCACTTCTTCGATCAGCCTGAACGCGAAATTGACGGGGGCGAGCAGTATTTTGAGCGCGATGCCATGCGCGTGAAACGGGGCGGTGAACCACTCGCCCGCGAATGTGCCGAATCCCTTGTGCGTGACGCCCACCCATTGGATCAACAAAAACACGCCGAGCGCCATTCCCACCGTCGTGTTGAGATCCGCCGTGGCCACCGTGCGCAAGTGCTCCACGCCGAATAGCTTGGCGGCGGCGGGCAGAGCATCCACCGGCAGGATGTCCATGAAATTCTCCATGAACACGATGCAAAAAATGGTGATCGCGAGCGGGGCGATGAACTTGTTGGAGCCGTGGTAGGTGTCTTTGACCATGCCGTCGACGAATTCAACCAGCATCTCCACGGCCGCCTGCAACTTGCCCGGCACGCCGCTGGTGGCGTGGCGCGCTACCATCGAGAGCACCGCAATGAATATCAGGGAGATGAACAGGGAGAAAAATATGCTGTCGAGGTGAATGGACCAAAAAGCGCCGTTTCCCGTGTCCACGGTAAGATGCGTGAGGTGATGCTTGATGTAGCCTGTCACCCCGCCCGACACGTCTTCCTCGGCGCTCATTCCAAAACCCATAGATCCCCTGTCATCCAGGCAGTCAGTTAGCTCGCATCAATCCAATCCAGTATCCGAATTGCGCCGCCATCAAACCAATCAATAGCGGCACGGGCTGTAGTTTCAACAGTCCGAATGCCACATACAGCGCCGCGCCGAACCAAAGCCATTTCAGCGCCACTCCGACGTACAGCGCGGTGCTCATGCTCGCACCGCCGCTGATCCCCGGCTTGAACACGCGCCAGCCGAATACCGCGCTTCCAATCGCAACGATCATGCCGCCCGCGAGCGCCGCGAGGCCGGCGGATTGCCCCCTGAAATAAAGAAACAGAGACGCGACAAGCACGGCGGAACCTGTTTGCAGCAGCACCACCCGAGCGACCAGCCGCTTCCCGCGAACCGGAACGTCACTCATCGCGAAGGGGACCGGACCGACGCCACCTTTGATTGCGCATTAATGAGCCGTCGCCAGTCAAATTAGCCGGCGCATTATAAGGAGCGCGGACCCCTGCATCAAGGCGTTCCAAAGCTATATTTCAAGCGAGATCAATGAATATGTCCGAGGATCCCCTCGAGCTCATCGAGGCTGTTGTACGACACCACCAGCTTGCCTTTTCCGGTCGGGTTGTGCTGGAAGGCGACTTTGGCGCCCAACTTGTCGGCGAGCTCGAGCTCCAGGCGGCGGATATCCGGATCGGGCGACGTGTCCGCCGCGCCGCCCGCTTTCGGCGGCGAAAGCAGCCGCCGCACCAGCGATTCGGTGTCCCGCACCGACAGCGACTTCCTCGCGACCAGGCCGGCGACCTCGATTTGCTGCCGGCGGCCGGTGAGCGACAGCAACGCGCGGGCATGCCCCATCTCGATGCGGCGCTGTTCCAACAGCTCCTTCACCTCGTCCGCGAGCTCCATCAGCCGCAGCAGATTGCTCACCGCCGCGCGCGAGCGCCCCACGGCCTCGGCTGCGGACTGATGCGTGAGCCCGAATTCCTCGATGAGCCGCGACAGCGCGCGCGCCTCTTCCAGCGGATTCAAGTCCTCGCGCTGGATGTTTTCGATGAGCGCCATGGCGAGGGTGGCCTCGTCCGGCACGTCGCGGATGACCACCGATATCTCGGCGAGGCCGGCCATCTGGGCCGCGCGCCAGCGGCGCTCGCCGGCAATGATCTCGTAGCGCTGTGATTCGCCCGCATTCCGGCCCGGTAGCGGCCGCACCAAAATGGGCTGTACCAGTCCCTGAGCCTTGATGGAATCGGCGAGCTCCTGCAGAGACTCGGGCCGCATGTCGGTGCGCGGCTGGTATTTGCCCCGCTGCAGCAGGTCGAGCGGCAGGCTCGCGATCCGGTCGCCTGCGGGCTGCCGCACTGCAGCTTCAGCGGCTTCGGGCGCTGCGCTCCGGCGTGCGAACAACGGAGAAAGCTCCGCGAGTCCTCGACCCAAGGCCGGTTTTTTGACCGTCATACTGGAAATCCTCGAAGGCCGCTCGCCGACATCGCGTGAATCCGCATCCGATTATACGGGCGTCACGGGGGCTTCAGGTGCTTCGGGCTCTGCGCGGGCCTCGGGCGAGTCGGAGCCGCAAGACCGCGGCGGCTCGACCGAGTTCTCCGTCGACGCCGAGGTCTCCGCGGCAGACGCCGCTGCGGATGCCGAAGGGATCCCCGAAGGGATCCCCGAAGGGATCCCCGAAGGGCTCCCCGAAGGGTTCCCCGGAGGGCTCCCCGCCGGCAGTACCTGCGCCGGCGGCTCGGAGGCCGGCGGTTCGTCCGGCGCATCGGGTGCGCCCGGCGCCTCGTCGCGTCGAATCATCTCGCCGGCGAGCGCCAGGTAGGCGAGCGCACCGCGTGACTCCTTGTCATGGAACAGCGCGGGCTTGCCGAAGCTCGGCGCCTCGGCCAGACGAATGTTGCGCGGGATCAGGGTGCGGAACACCTTGTTGCCGAAGTGCTCGAGCAATTGCGCGGACACGGCGTTCGCCAGATTGTTGCGCGGATCGAACATGGTGCGCAGCAGTCCTTCGATCTCGAGCTCCGGATTGATGCTGGTCCTGATCTGTTCGATGGTCTGCACCAACGCGCTCAAGCCCTCGAGCGCGTAGTACTCGCACTGCATGGGCACCATCACCGAATCGGCGGCCACGAGCGCATTGACGGTCAGCATGTTGAGCGCGGGCGGGCAATCGATCAGGATCACGTCGAATTCATCGCGCAGCGGCTTCAATGCATTGCGCAATTTGAATTCGCGGCCGGCGATCATGGTGAGCAGCCGCACTTCGGCCGCGGTCAGCTCCTGGTTGGCCGGCATGAGCTTGAAGCCCCCGTATTCCACCGGCACCAATGCCTGCGCGGCGGTGCAGTCGCCGAGCAGCACGTCGCAGCTGGTCCAGGCCTGGGAATTCTTGTCGATACCGCAGCCCATGGTGGCATTGCCCTGCGGATCCAGATCGATCAGCAGCACACGCCGCTTGGTCGCGGTGAGCGACGCGGCGAGGTTGACGGCCGTGGTGGTCTTGCCGACACCGCCCTTCTGGTTTGCGACTGCAATGACCCGTTTCATGTGGTGCTCGGTTTCGGCCTGGCCGGCGATCGAGGACCGGCAGCGGAGAGTTCCACAAGATGGCGCTCGTCGTCCAGCCCCGGCAGCGAGATCCGATGCACCGCGGTCGCGAGGAATGACGGGGGCAGTGCGGCAATTTCCGGGTCCGGGCGCCTGCCTTTCATCGCCAGGAGCCGTCCGTCCCGCGCGCATAAATGTCCGGCGTGGGCCACGAAGTCGGCCAACGACGAGAGTGCGCGCGCAATCACCACGTCGAACGGCGCGGCCGGGCGAAACAGCTCCGCGCGCGTGTTCTCGACCTCGACGTTGGCGAGTTTCAGCCGCTGCGCCGTCTGCGCCACATAGCGAGCCTTTTTGCCCGTGGCCTCGATCAACGTGAAGCGCCGTGCGGGATTCACGATGGCGAGCGGCAGTCCGGGGAACCCGGCGCCGGTGCCCACATCCGCGATGCGCACACCCCGCAGGTGGGGCTGCACGCTCAGGCTGTCGAGCACGTGCTTGGTGAGCATGCCGGGCCGGTCGCGGATCGCGGTGAGGTTGAAGTCGGCGTTGGCGCGCTCCAGCTCGTCGACGAGTTGCAGCAGGGCATCAGCCTGCGCGGTCTCGAGCGTCAAATCGAAGCTGCGCGCGCCCTCGCGCAACCAGTCGAGCTCTTCGCCTCTATTCACGGACGCCGTCGCGGACTGGAGTTTGGTCGATGAGGGCGATCGAAATCGCCGGTGCTGCGGAGGTCTCCGACAGCGTCAACCGGGCGTCCAGCTCCGTGGTGCCGTCTTGGGTCTCGCAACGATCGGGGTCCGCGAGGCGGGGTAGGCCGGTACGCTGCCACCGGGCGCAGGCCGCCGCGAACTGCGCGGACGCGGACTCCGCCGGCAGGCTCACCGACGCCTCGATGCGATTCAGCCGATCGGCGGAGAAGCACAGCGAGTAGCCCTCTGCCGGTCGTCCGAACCATCGCGGCGGCGCGGTGTCCTGCAGCGTGTAGCATTCATGGTCCTCCCGCCCGGCGGGAATGCTCGCCGAGTCATGGAACACCACGACCTCGTCGAGCCGGAACGGCACGTCCCGGAGCAGCGTGCCGAACGGCAGCATCAGCAGCGTGTGCCAATCGTCGGCGGGCGCGGGCGTTGCTGCAGCGGTCGAGCCTCGCACGGATGCCTGCTCGCCCGGGCTCGAGGACGCGCACCCCGTGAGCATGGCCAGCGCGCATGCCGCGGCGGCGGGTGTCGGCGCAAAACCGCGATGCGCGCGAGCCATGCGCCTCAGTCCGCGGCGAGTCGCTGCTCGATCTCGGCCAGTTCCGCGGCGGCATCGGCGGGAACCGACGGCATCTCGCCCGCGCGGTGCAGCGCCTCCAGCGCGATGCTGCGCATCTGCGAGCAGGGGCGCGAGAAATGCAGGCGCCAATCGGATACCAACTCGGGTTCGAGTCCCTCGTACTTGCGATCGTTCAGGATCGCATCGAGCACCATGCCGCAGAGCGCGAGCTCTTGCACGCGGGACCAGGACAGGTTCGGGGACGAGCACCCTTCCGCGAAGCAGCGGCGCAGGTATGCCGGGGGATCCGCGCTCGCGATTTCGTCGAGCATGTCGCCCACGTCGCAAGATTGTAATAGGTGCTCGAAGCCGGTCATCGTATCCATTATCCTCGCGGGCCATTATCCTCGGGGTTTGGGAACATAGGAATAATGAGCCGCATCTTTCTTGCGCCGCTGATCGCGGCCTCGCTCCTCTTTGCTTGCACCGCCGGTGCGGCGTCGACGACGACCCGGGGCAACCTGATTTACGATGGAATCCCGGATCGGCCGCCCGGCGCCCCCGACGCCGCCGAGATCCTGGATGCCTATCTGAGCGCGAGACAGGCGACCCCCCTGGGGTTCACCCCGAAAGGGCAGCTCCTGATCGTCACGCGCTTCGGCGAGACCGATCAACTGCATCTCGTCGATCGCCCGCTGGGCGAGAGACGCCAGATCACCTTCTTGCGCGAGCCCATCACCCAGGGTGCCTTCTCGCCCGATCCGAATCGCAACGCCTTTTGCTACCAGCGCGACACCGGGGGCGACGGTAACACGCAAATCTATTGCCAGCGCGCCGGCGATGCCGTGGCGCGGCGTCTCACCGACGGCAAGTCGGTGAACGGCGGAGCACTCTGGTCCAACGCCGGACGGGAAATCGCGTTCTTTACGACGGCACGCACCGGCAGTTCGTACGATATCGACATCGTCGATCCGGACTCCGGCGCGCTGCCGCATCTCGCGGTGACCGGCGACGGCGCAGCGTGGTATCCGCTCGATTGGTCGGCCGACGACCGGAAGCTCTTGGTCGAGAAGCACGTGTCCGCTCAGGACGATTACCTGTATATCGTCGATCTGGAAAGCGGTCAGAAGCGCGAAATGGATCCCTCGCCGTCCAAGGTGCGGATCCCCGCAGCCCGCTTCTCGCGCGACGGTACCGGCGTTTACATCCTCTCGGATCGCGACAGCGACACGGCCAAGGTCCGCTACGTCAACATGTTCACCGGCGAGAAGAACGAGATCTCCGCCCGCAGCCCCTGGGATGTGGAGCGCTTTGCGCTCTCCAACGACGGGCATTACCTGGCGTATGTGACCAACGAGGCAGGGCTCGGCAAGCTCGATCTGGTCGACCTGCGCACGCACCAGGACCTGACGCCCCCGAAGCTTCCGTTCACCGGCGTCATCGACTCGCTCGGTTTCGACCGTGAGGGCAAGCGCCTGGCGTTCGGCCTGTCGGCTGCCAATCAACCGCGCGACGCCTATGTACTCGACATCGAGGCCAATCGCATCGAAGCATGGACCGCGAGCGAAGCGGGCCCGTTGGACAGGAACAAATTCGTCGTGCCGCACCTCGCGCAATTTCCGACCTTTGACCGCACCGACGGCAAGCCGCGGCAGATACCGCTGTATCTCTACGAACCGGCGAGCCCGGGTCCGCACCCCGTGCTGCTCGTGTTGCACGACGAGCCGGATGGGCAGTTTCGGCCGGGGTTCGATCCGTGGATTCAGTACGTCGTGAACGAGCTGGGTTACGCGGTGGTCGCACCCAACGTTCGCGGCTCCTCGGGTTATGGGAGAAGTTACTTCGCGCTGGACAAGGGGATGCTGCGCGAGGATGCGGTCAAGGATGTGGGCGCGCTGCTGGTGTGGCTCAGCCTCGACCCGAAATTCGATGCCAGGCACATCGTGGTATCGGGCGGTTATCTGGCGCTTGCGACCCTGGTCAACTATGGCGATCGGCTGCGCGGCGCCGTCGACTTCGCCGGCATCACCGACTACGTCGGCCTGATGAGCACGACGGCGCCCTACCTGCAAAGCCAGCAGCGCGCAGAGTTCGGCGACGAGCGCGACCTCGACACGCGGGCGTACTTGAGGCGCATCTCGCCGCTGACCGGCGCGGACCGTATCGTGCGCCCGCTGTTCGAGGTGCATGGAAAGAACGACCCGCGCGTGCCGATTTCCCAATCCGACGAGCTGGCGAACCGCTTGCGCAGTCGCGGGGGGACGGTGTGGTTGCTGAAAGCGGGCGACGAAGGCCGCCGCTTCACCCGGCGGGAAAATCTCGATGCCTACTACCGTACCTTCGCCGAGTTCCTGGCGAGCGTGCGCTAGCTATAGCTAGGCCGCACGCTCGTGCTTCTTGAGATAGACCAGCAGGAGCGATAGCGCCGCGGGCGTCAAACCGGGAATGCGCGCCGCCTGTCCCAGCGTCTGCGGCCGCACCGAATCGAGCGACTGGCGCGCCTCGGTCGACAAACCGCCCACGCTCGAATAATCGATGTCGATGGGCAGCCTCATGTCCTCGTGCCGTTGCTGGCGGTCGATTTCCTGGTCCTGGCGCTTCAGATACCCGAAGTACTTCGCCTGCACATCGACTTGGGCTTTGACCTGTCCGGCCAGGCGCTCGTCGCTGCGCCAATCGTCGCGGCCGCAGTCGCCGCCGCCGTCGCCGCGCGCGACTTCGTCCGGCAGATCGTCATAGGCGAGTTCCGGGCGGCGCAACAGCTCGAAGGCTCTGACTTCCCGCTGCAGGGGCTGCTTGAGCTTTGCGGCCAGTGCGGCGGTGACCTTGTCCGGCCGTACCAAGACCGCCGACAAGCGGCCGATCTCGGCCTCGACCGCCTCCCGCTTTCGAACGAAGAACTCCCAGCGATCATCGTCCACCAGGCCGAGTTCGCGGCCGCGCGCGGTGAGCCGCAGATCCGCGTTGTCCTCGCGCAGCGAGAGGCGGTACTCGGCGCGGCTGGTGAACATGCGATAGGGCTCCGGAGCGCCGCGGGTGACGAGATCGTCGACCAGCACGCCGAGATAGGCGTCGCTGCGTTTCGGACACCACGGCTCACCTCCGGCCGCTGCCAGCGCCGCGTTCGCGCCCGCCAGCAGTCCCTGTGCGGCGGCCTCTTCGTAGCCGGTGGTGCCGTTGATCTGGCCCGCCAGGAACAAGCCGCCGATGAGCTTGCTCTCCAAGCTGGACTTGAGCCCGCGCGGATCGAAGAAATCGTATTCGATCGCGTACCCCGGCCGCGTGATGTGCGCCCGCTCGAAGCCGCGGATGGAGCGCACCATCTCATGCTGCACGTCGAACGGCAGGCTCGTGGAAATGCCGTTGGGATAAATCTCGTGCGTGTCGAGCCCTTCGGGCTCGATGAAGATCTGGTGCGAGGTGCGATCCGCGAAACGCATCACCTTGTCCTCGACCGACGGACAGTAACGCGGTCCCGTGCCCTCGATCAGGCCGGCGAACATCGGTGAACGGGCGCTGGCGGCGCGGATGATGGCGTGGGTGCGCTCGTTCGTCGCGGTGATATGGCAGGGAATCTGCCGCGGGTGCGCTGCGCGAGTCCCGAGGTAGGAGAACACCGGCCGCGGCTCGTCGCTCCACTGTTCGCGCAATCCCGAAAAATCGATGCTGCGTCCGTCGATGCGCGGCGGGGTGCCGGTCTTCAATCGGCCGACCTTGAGGGGCAGCTCGCGCAGCCGCGCGGCGAGTGAGTTGCAGGGCGGATCGCCGGCGCGGCCGCCCGCATGACTGTCGAGTCCGATGTGAATCCGGCCGCCCAGGAAGGTTCCCACCGTGAGCACGATGGAGGGTGCCCAAAACTCGACGCCGCTCGCGGTGACGCAGCCGGCCGCGCGCTCGCCGCGCATCTTGAGGTCGGCAACCTCTTGCTGAAAAATCTCCAAGCACGGCTGAGTCTCGAGCATCCTCCGGACGGCGCGCTTGTAGAGCTGGCGGTCCGCCTGCGCACGCGTGGCCCGCACTGCCGGACCCTTGCTCGCGTTCAGGGTTCGAAACTGAATGCCGGCCTGGTCGGCCGCGATCGCCATCGCCCCGCCGAGCGCATCGATCTCCTTGACCAGATGCCCCTTGCCGATACCGCCGATGGCGGGGTTGCAGCTCATCTGCCCGAGCGTCTCGATGTTGTGCGTGAGCAGGAGCGTCCGGCGCCCCATTCGGGCAGCCGCGAGCGCAGCCTCGGTCCCGGCATGGCCGCCGCCGATCACGATCACGTCATATTCCATTGCGAAACGCATGGTGTTGAGCCGGCTCCCGAAGAAGGTTTTTGCCGATCAGCCCGGCAGTTTAAACCACTGCGACGGGGATGCCCGCGAATTTGCCCTGCCAGGCCTTGGGCCCGGAGTCGTGTACCGACTCCCCGTCCGAGCTCACGGCCACCGTCACCGGCATGTCGCGAACCTCGAATTCGTACACGGCCTCCATGCCGAGCTCGGCGAAGCCGACGACGCGGCTCGAGCGAATGGCCTGGGACACGAGGAACGCCGCGCCGCCCACGGCGATCAAATACGCCGAGCGATGCGCGCGGATGACCTCGATCGCCTCCGGTCCGCGCTCCGCCTTGCCCACCATGGCAAGGAGGCCTGCCTTGCCGAGCATGGTTTCGGTGAATCGGTCCATGCGGTTCGCGGTGGTCGGACCGGCCGGACCAACCACCTCGTTGCCGACCGGATCCACCGGCCCGACGTAATAGATGACGCGGTTGCGAAAGTCGACCCCGTCCGGCAGCGGCTGGCCCGCCTCGAGCAACGCGCAGATGCGCTTGTGCGCGGCATCTCGCCCGGTCAACAGCTTGCCGGACAGCAGCAGACGCTCCCCCGGCTTCCAGGTGGCCATTTGCTCACGGGTGAGTCCGTCGAGCGAGACCCGGCGCGCGCTCGCGTCGGCGCTCCAGTGCACGTCGGGCCATTGGGCGAGATCCGGCGCCTCGAACACCGCGCGCCCCGACCCATCGAGCGTGAAATGCAGGTGGCGGGTGGCGGCGCAATTCGGAATCACGGCCACCGGCAGCGAGGCCGCATGGGTCGGATAATCCGATACCTTCACGTCGAGCACCGTGGTGAGGCCGCCCAGTCCCTGCGCCCCAATACCCAACTCATTGACTCGTCTATAGATTTCCAGCCTCAGGTGCTCGAGTCTGTTGGCGGGACCGCGGGCGATCAGAGCGCCGATATCGATCGGCTCCATCAGCGATTTCTTCGCGAGCAGCATGGCTTTCTCCGCGCTGCCGCCGATGCCCACGCCCAGCATCCCGGGCGGGCACCAGCCGGCACCCATTTCCGGCACCCTCGCCACCACCCAGTCCGCCACGGAATCCGACGGATTCAACATCTCGAACATGGATTTGTTCTCGGACCCGCCGCCCTTGGCAGCCACCGTGATCTCGAGCTTGTCGCCGGGTCCGAACTCGGTGTGTATCACCGCCGGGGTGTTGTCCTTGGTGCCGGTGCGCTTGCCCGCGGGGTCGGCGACGATCGAGGCCCGGAGCTTGTTGTCGGGGTTGAGGTAGGCGCGCCGGACGCCCTCGTTGATCATGGCGTCGAGATCGCGCGTGGCCTCGAATCGCACCCCCATTCCGACCTTGACGAACACCACCACGATCCCGGTGTCCTGGCAGATGGGACGATGGCCCAGCGCGCACAGCCGCGAGTTGGTGAGTATCTGCGCAATGGCATCGCGCGCCGCCGGGCTCTGCTCGTCTGCATACGCACGGCCCATCGCCCGGATGAAATCCGGCGCGTGGTAATAGGAAATGTATTGCAGGGCGTCGGCAACGCTCTCGATGAGATCCTCTTCGCGAATGACGGTCATTGGCTTCCTTTGGTAGCGGTCCAATTGACGAACTGGGCCGCAAATCTATCAAGTCGAGGCCGGGCGGGGATAGCGAGTCGCTACACTTGCCCGCCTGAACGGCATGAAGCGATGAATCGGAGTACGACGTTGCGGCTCGCGTGGACGGCCCTCTCGGCCTGCGTCTTGGTGTTTTGCAGGGCACTCACCGCCGGGGCGGGGACGCTCCCCCTGCACGAGTGCCGGCTCGAACATCCGCTCCAGTTGGGCTCGATCGCGGCGCGCTGCGGTACGCTCGCCGTGCCGGAGGACCCCGAGAATGCGGCCGGGCGCACCATCGACCTGTTCGTCGCGGTGGTGCCCGCGCTCAATCGCCGCGCGTCGGCTGCACCTTTGTTTCTGCTCGCGGGGGGCCCTGGGCAGGCCGCCGCCGACCTCTATGCGAGCTATGCGGGGGCCTTCGCGCGCGCCAATCGCAATCACGACATCGTGCTGGTGGATCAGCGCGGCACCGGCCGATCCGAGCCCTTGGTCTGCAGCTACCCGGACGACTGGGGCGACACCGAAGAAGCGATGCCGGAACTGCGCCGCGCGACGGCCGCCTGCCTCGAAAAATACGGCAAGCGTGTGCGCTTCTACACCACGAGCGTCGCGGTCCGGGATTTGGATCGGGCGCGCGTCGCGCTCGGCTACGCCGCGATCGATCTCTATGGCTCATCCTACGGTACCCGAGTCGCCGAGCTCTACATGCGCCGACATCCCCGTGAGACCCATGCGGTCGTGCTGGACGGGGTCACTTACCCGGAACAGGCGATCGGACCCGATACGCCGCTCGATGGCGAGCGGGCGCTCGATCTCATTGTCTCCCGCTGCGCGGCGGCGCCCGAGTGCTCGGCCGCGTACCCGGGACTTGCGGCCGAGCTCGGCAGCCTGCGCCGCCGCTTCGGCCCGGAGAAGCTGCCCCTCGTGATGGCCGATCCGACGAGCGGCGTGCCCTTACCCCTGGCATTCAATCGCAGCGTCTTCTCCGCAGCGCTGCGCTTGCTGTCCTACAGCGCCACCGAGGCATCGCTCCTGCCGACCTTGATTCATCAAGCCGCCATCGGGCGCGCCGCGCCCCTCGCCGCCGAGACCTTGATGATGGCTCGGCAGATTCGCGATCAGCTGGCGAGCGGGATGCAGAACAGCGTCGTCTGCAGCGAGGATGTGCCGTTTTTCCACCTGAGCGAGGCCGAAAGACAACGGATCGGGCAGACTTATCAAGGCACGGACCAGCTGGATGCGCTGGTCGAGATTTGCAAAATTTGGCCCCAAGGCCCGGTGGATGCCGATTTGCACGCGCCTTTGCAGAGCGCGGTACCGACCCTCCTGCTGTCGGGCGAGGCGGATCCGGTGACGCCGCCCGCCGATGCCGAACGTCTCGCGCGCGGGCTCGCCCGTTATCGTCATTTGATCGTCCCGGGCGAGGGACACGGCCAGATCACCACGAGCTGCATGCCGAAGCTGATGGCCGATTTCCTGGACACAGCCGAACCGGGCAAGCTCGACGCGTCCTGCCTGGATCGGCACCATCCGGCGCCGTTTTTCGTCGGGCTCACCGGACCTGCACCATGATCGAGGCGGCGGCGTTGCGCAAACGATTCGGGTCCGTCGAGGCGGTGCGCGAGGTGTCGTTTTGCGCGAGCGACGGCTCGATCACCGGTCTCCTGGGACCCAACGGCGCCGGCAAATCCACCACACTGCGCATGCTCTATGGGGTGCTCAGGCCCGACGGCGGGAGCGCCCGCATCGACGGTCTCGACATCCGCGGCGAGACCTCGGCCGCACGGGCCCACTTGGGAGTGCTGCCGCACGCGGCAGGTCTGTACGGCAACCTGACCGGCCGGGAGAACATCGCCTACTTCGGCTCGCTGCACGGCATCGCGCGGCGACGGCTCGCCGAGCGCATCACCGAGCTTTGCCGCGCGCTCGACATGCAGAGCTTCCTCGATCGGCGGGCCAAGGGTTTCTCGCAGGGTCAGCGCATCAAGGTGGCGCTTGCCCGTGCGCTGGTGCACGACCCGGCGAACGTGATTCTCGACGAGCCCACGAACGGCCTCGACGTGATGGCGATCCGGAATTTGCGCGAGATTTTGAGCAACTTGAGATCGCAGGGTCGATGCATCGTGTTCTCATCGCATGTCATGCAGGAAGTCTCGGCGCTCTGCGACCATGTGGTGATCATCGGCCGCGGGAACGTGCTCGCGCAGGGCACGCTGCAGGAGATTCGCGAGCGCAGCGGCACGGCAGGCGGCCGGGCCGGCGGTTCGGCGACGCTCGAAGAGGCTTTCCTCGAGATCCTGGGCGACACGCAGGGTCTCGCCTGATGCACGCACTCCTCACGGTGTTCGCGAAAGAAGTCCTCGAGAACCTGCGCGACCGCCGCACGCTCGTGTCGGCGCTCCTGTTCGGACCATTGTTCGGACCGATCCTGTTCGGTGCGATGGTGTCTAGAATGCTCAATCAGGGCGTCATCGAGTCGGACGAGCCGCTGTCCATCACGATCAGCGGGGGCGAGCGGGCGCCGAATCTCGAGCGCTACCTCGAATCCCAGGGGGTGCGCCTGCACGCCGAAGCGTTGTCGGAAAGCGCCGCGCGCGCGCGCGTTAGAAAAGACGGGGTGCTCGTGCTGCTCGTTCCGGCCGACTTCGCGCCCCGATTCGAGCAGGCCCGGCCTGCGCCGGTCTTCGTGGTGGCGGACAGCTCGGATTCGCAGACCCGCAAGGGCGCCGACCGTCTCCATGCCCTGCTCGCGGGTTATGCCAGCGGCATCGCGCAGCTGCGGTTGCAGGTGCGCGGCGTCGATCCGCTGCTCGCGGTGCCGATTGCGGTCAACGACATCGACGTGACCACCCCGTCCGGCCGCGCGGTCGTGGTGCTCGGCTTCATGACCTATTTCGTGCTGTTTTCGGTGTTGATGGGGGGGTTGTACCTTGCGATCGACTGCACCGCGGGCGAGCGTGAGCGCGGCTCGCTCGAGTCGCTGCTGAGCCTTCCCGTGGCGCGCGCGGCGCTCGTCGGCGGCAAGATCCTCGCGACCTGCGCTTACATGTGCCTGTCGCTCGCGATCAATCTCGCCGCGTTCGTGTTCGTGTTTCGATTCGTGCCGCTCGAACGGTTGGGAATGAGCGCGAACCTCGGGGTCGGAACGGCCCTCGAGTTCTTCGCCATCTGCCTGCCGTTCGTGCCGCTCGGCGCGGCCCTCATGACCCTGGTTGCCTCGTTCACGAGAAGCTACCGCGAAGCGCAGACCTATCTGACCAGCGTGCTGTTGGTGCCGACCTTGCCGATCGCCTTTGCGAGCATCTACTCGCTCAAAACCAAGAGCTCGTTGATGGTCATTCCGTCGCTGAGCCAGCACCTGCTCATGACCAGCGTTCTCAAGGACGAGCCGATTTCAGCTGCCGACGTATTCGTTTCGTCGGGAAGCGCCTTGCTGCTCGCCCTCGTGCTGATCGTGCTCACCGCCCGCCATTGGCGCCGGGAGTCGATGCTGGGCTAGACCCCGACGCCCCGCGGATGCCGGCAGATTAGGGTGTTCTCGCCTAGGCGTTTTCCCGCCGAGCATGTATAAAGCATTTGGGGATTAGGAATCGGGCACTCCGAAGGGGAAGGCTGGCATGACTCGTTCGCCGAATGCGCGCAGAAACATCGTCGCTTTTGTGGGGATTTTGGCATTGTCCGCGCTCACGATGGTTTGGCTGTTCTGGCACCACCCGATCAAGACCTTGATTGCCACGATCGCGGTGCTCGCCGCACTCGGTATTTCGGCCCGCCTGGCGGGTTCGATCGAGACGGATGCGGTGTCGAAGCTGGAGCACGGCAACCGGGGCATCTAAGCGCGCCGTCATTTGCCGATGCAGAAGCTTCCGAATATCTCCCCCAAGAGGTCCTCGCTGGTCACCTCGCCGGTGATTTCGCCCAGCGCACGCTGAGCCAGACGCAGATCCTCCGCGAACAGCTCGAAGGCCTGCGAATCGCCCAAAGCCCGCCACGCGCCCTCGACCAGGGTCCGCGAACGGGCGAGCGCATCGAGATGCCGCCGCCGGGCCGCAAGCGCACCCGAATCACCGTCGCGGTAGCCGGCGCTCGCCTTGAGATGCTCCCGTAACGAATCCAGGCCCGCGCCGCTGCGCGCGCTCAGGTAGATCCTCGGGGGCGTCCCGCCGCCGACCCCCGCCGGCCACGCGGTGAGATCGATCTTGTTCAAGACCAGCGTCACCGGCACGTCCGCGGGCAGCGAGTCGAGTTCGAGCGCGGCCCGTGCGTCGGAAGGCCGCGCCTCGAGCGCTGCGCTTCCCGGCTCACTCGCGTCGATCACGTACAGGATTCGGTCCGCGCGCCGCATCTCGCGATGCGCGCGGCGGATGCCCTCCGCTTCCGCGGCATCGAGCGCGCCGCGCAGGCCCGCGGTGTCGATCAAATTGAGCGGCAGGCCATCCAGATGCAGGTGCTGGCGCAGCACATCCCGTGTCGTGCCCGGCGCGTCGGTGACGATCGCGACGTCATCGCCGACGAGCCGGTTCAGCAGGCTCGACTTGCCGGCATTCGGCTTGCCGGCGATCACCACCGTCAAACCCTCGCGCAGCAGCGCGCCCTGCCGCGCGGCGGACTCGATGGCGTCGAAGCGCTCGAGCACTCGTGTCAGGCGATCGGTGATTGCCGGGGCCAGCAAGAAATCGATTGCTTCGTCCGGAAAGTCGATCGTCGCCTCGACCTGCACACGAAGATCCGTGAGCAGCGCCTGCAGCTCGCGGATGCGTGCCGAGAACTCTCCCTGCATGGAGCGCACGGCCGCGCGCGCCGCCGCTTCGGTGCCCGCGTCGATCAGGTCGGCGACCGCCTCCGCCTGCGAGATGTCCATCTTGCCGTTCAAGAAGGCGCGCTCGCTGAACTCGCCCGGCCGTGCCGGGCGGCAGCCGAGCTCGAGCGCCCGCCGCATCAGCAGATCGAGCACGAGCACCCCGCCGTGGGCGAAGAGCTCGAGCACGGGCTCGCCGGTGAATGAATCGGGCGCCGGGTAATACACCGCGATTCCGCGATCGAGGGTGGCTCCGTGCGCATCGAGAAAACGCGTGAGATGAGCGTGCCGGGCGGCGGGAAGCCGGCCGAGGAGCGGGCCGGCGATGCGCGGCACTTCGGCCCCCGACAAGCGCACGATACCGACGGCGCCGCGTCCCGGCGCACTCGCGATGGCCGCGATGGTATCGTGGGAAATCACGGCATCAGTGTACGAGACCGGATCGGCTAGGAGCGCACTTTGGCCGCTTCGGTCTGGACCACCTGGTTGATGCGCCATTGTTGCGCGATCGACAGCACGGTATTGGTCAACCAGTAAAGCACCAGGCCCGACGGGAACCACGCCATCATGCCGGTCATGACCAGGGGCATGAACTGCATGAGCTTGGCCTGCATCGGATCGGGCGGCGGCGGATTCAACTTGAACTGGCCGAACATGGCGCCGCCCATCAGCAGCGGCAGCACGAAATACGGATCGCGCGAGGACAGATCGTTGATCCACAGCATGAACGGCGCCTGGCGCATCTCCACGCTCTCGAGCAGCACCCAGTAGAACGAGATGAACACCGGAATTTGCACGACCATCGGCAGGCAGCCTGCCAGCGGATTGATCTTCTCCCGCTTGTAGAGCTCCATCATGGCGCGCCCGAGTTTTTCCCGATCCTCCTTGTAGGTTTCCTGGATCTGCTTCATGCGCGGGGCCACCGCGCGCATTTTCGCCATGGAGCGTCCGCTCGCCTGGCTCAAGGGGAAGAAAATCAGCTTGATGAGTGCCGTCACGATGATGATGGACCAGCCCCAGTTGCCGACCACCGAGTGCACCCACTTCAGTGCCGCAAACAGCGGCTGCGCGATCAGCGTCAATCGCCCGTAATCGGCCGTGCGCTCCAGGCGCGGACCGGTCACGGCGAGCTGCGATTGGAGTTTCGGCCCGATGAACAGCTTCTCCCGAAATTCAGCGTCGGCGCCTGCGGCAATTGGCTTGAAGGGGCCGGTCGCGCTCAGGAGATATTCGTGGCCCAGCACCTTCAACTGGTAGTCGTAGGCCTGATTCGGCGGAGGCACGATGGCCGATACGAAATGGTGTTGCAGCGACGCGAGCCAGCCGTTGGTGATGCTCTCGTTGAATTTGCTGTCCGTCTCGTTCTCGACGCTGAGGTCGCGGGGCTTGGTGCCGTCGAAGACGTCCGGGCCCTTGAACGAATAGGTTTCGACATCGAAGTAGGAGCGCGACGGGTGCTCCCAGTGCCTCAGGATCTGACCGTAGGAGGCCAGCGAGCGGGCGGCAGGACCTTCGTTGCGAACCTTGTAGTCGAGGTCGATGGAATACCAACCGCGCTTGAATACAAAGGTCTTCGTGACCGTGAGGCCCTGCCCGTCGCTCCAGGTCATCGGCACGTCGAGCTCGTCCGCGCCGGCCGGCAGCACGTAGGAATTCCGTGCAGCGGTCCAAGTCGCCAGATGCGTCGGAGCCGCCTCGCCCGGGCTGCCGATCAAACCTGTCTGCAGCAGATACAGGCTGCCGGAGTCGCGGTTCTCCAGACGCACCGGTACGTTGGGCGCGTCCTTGTGCACCGGGTACTCGGTCAGGTCGGCCCGATCGATTTCTCCGCCGCGCAGATTGATGTCGAGGTCGAGCACGTCGGTGACGACGTGAATGGAAGGACCCGGCGGCGCGGCGCCGGCGTCGCCCGCGATGGGCGGTGCGGCAGGTACGGCGGTGGGCGCCGCGGCCGAGCTCGCGGCTTGGGCTTGGGGCGCCGCCGTGCTCGGCGCCGTCGGCACCGTGTCTGCCAGAGATTTCGGTGCGCTCGCGCTGCCTGCGGGCGTAGCGAGTGCTGCGCTGACGGCTGGCGCTTGGTAGTCGCGAACCCACGCATCGTAGTTCAGATAGAGGATCGCCACGAACGCAAACCAAAGCATGACGCGGGTATTAGCCATTGATCGCTCTCGTCTTGGGGCACGGCACGGGGTCGTAGCCGCCCTCGACAAAGGGGTGGCAGCGCAGCAGGCGTCTTGCTCCGAGCCACAAGCCTCGAATTGCGCCATGGCGTTCGATCGCCTCATGGGTATAGCACGAGCAGCTCGGATAGAAACGGCAGCGCGGCCCGAGCAGCGGACTCATGGTCCACTGGTATATACGAATGATGCCCATCAGGATCCGGCGCATGGCTACCCCTGTCGCGCGATCGTTTTCCAGTGCTTGTCGAGGCTCGCGCGCAAGGCGCTCGGCAGCGCCAGCCGCGCGGCGTCGCGTGCCGCGATCGTGACATCGACCGCGGGCAGCTCGTACTGGTTCAAACGGAATGATTCTCGTGCCAGGCGCTTGATCAAGTTGCGCGCGACCGCGTTGCCGCAGCTCTTGGTCGCAATCGCCAGCCCTAGGCGCGGATGAGTTTCGTGGTTGGCGAGTACGGACACGGTAAAGTAAGCATCGGAAAAGCGCCTGCCTCGCTGCCGCACCACGCGAAACTCGGCCGGCTGGTGCAATCGCTTGCGCGGCTCGAACGTTAGTTTGGTCGGACGAGTGGTAATTTAAAAATCAGGGGCAGAGGCGCTTGCGGCCCTTCGCACGGCGCCGAGCAAGCAGTTGCCGACCGCTCTTGGTCGCCATTCGCGCCCGGAACCCGTGGGTGCGGGCACGATGCAAGTT
>Ga0182012_10001817_pt1 | contig 23325 bp, 16 predicted proteins | sample 612S2SmetaG_FD_120486 | JGI IMG/M metagenome (GOLD analysis project Ga0182012, IMG submission 120486) | Permafrost microbial communities from Stordalen Mire, Sweden - 612S2S metaG | ecosystem: Environmental > Terrestrial > Soil > Wetlands > Permafrost | place: Sweden: Stordalen | collected... | reverse complement strand
GAAGCCCTCGGCCGCGCGATCCCAGCCGAACGCCAGGCTGCGGTCCGGCGTAAACGTGCGCAGCCCGGCCCAGCGCCGCTCGACCCGGTGCACCTCGATGTCCAGCGCCTGCTGCATCCGGTCGATGGCGATTGCGACGTCCAGCTCATCCGGTTGCACGTCGTGCGGCGGCATCGGTGTCTCGTCGCAGGGGGTCACCATCAGCCGGGTGCGCGCCTCCGGCCGGCAATACCAGGCGTGGACGACGTCGTGCAGCAGCGGCCAACCCTTCACGTCCCAGGGCTGCGGATCGATGATCACGCCGGTCCGCCGGCACGGCACCAGCCCAAGCGGTGCGACGCCCGCCTGGCCGGCCACCACGTCGCCCCAGGCGCCGGCGGCGTTCACCACGATCGGCGCGCGGAACACGGCGCCGGCGGTCTCGATGTGCCAGAGACCGGCGCGCCGCTCGATCCGCCCGGTGCGCTGGTCGAGCACCAGGCGCCCGCCCAGCGCGCGGAACTGGCGGAGAAACCCTTGATGCAGGCCGGCGACGTCGATGCCGAAAGCGTCTTGCTCGATCGCCGCGGCGACCGCGTAACCAGGGCGGAGCGCCGGCACAATGGCGCGCACCTGGGGGATGCCGATCTCCCGCAGCCCGAGCCCTTCGGCGAGCAGCGCGGCAAGCGCGGCGCGCTGCGCCTCGGGGGCCAGGAACACCACCGGCTGCGGCGTCAGCAGCGGGGTTTCGGTGAATCCCGCCGGCGGGGCCTCGAAGAAGGCGCGAGACAGACCGGTCAGCGCGCGCACATCCGGCGGCCCGTAGTTCAGAATCCACAGCGCGGCCGAGCGGCCGGTGCTGTGATAGCCGGGCGCATGCTCCGCCTCGATCAGCGCCACACGGTGGTCCGCGGCGAGCGAAGCCGCGGCGGAGGCGCCGGCGATCCCGGCGCCGATCACCGCCACGTCGATATCATGCGTGTCCATGCGGTGCAGTGTCCGCCAAGCCACCCATGGGAACAAGCTGCACTTGCCGCCAGGCAGTCACCGGCCAACCTGCTGCCAGCAAGCCTCCGTCTGGGCTATTGCGCCTGTTGCGCCGCGCGCACCGTTCCCTGGAAGGGGAACGCCTCAGCCGCCGATCACCGCAGAATCGTGCGCCCGGCATAACGCGCCGCCGGACCCAGATCATTCTCGATGCGAATAAGCTGGTTGTATTTCGCCGTCCGATCGCTGCGCGACAGGCTGCCAGTCTTGATCTGACCGCAATTCGTGGCAACCGCGAGGTCGGCGATCGTCGAATCCTCGGTCTCGCCGGAGCGGTGGCTCATCACGACTCCGAACGCGGCGTTCTGCGCCAGTTCAACCGTCTCCAGCGTCTCCGACAGCGTGCCGATCTGGTTCACCTTCACCAGGATCGCGTTGGCGATATCCTCCTCGATGCCACGCTGCAGCCGCTCGGGGTTGGTCACGAACAGGTCGTCGCCGACGAGCTGAACCGAACCGCCGAGTTCCTCGGTCAACAGCTTCCAGCCGGCCCAGTCGTCCTCGGCGCAGGCGTCCTCGATCGAGATGATCGGATAGCGCCCGACCAGGTCCTGCAGGTAGTGGGTCATCCCCGCGGCATCCAGCGTCCTGCCCTCGCCAGCCAGCACATACCTGCCGTTCTCGTAGAACTCGCTGGCGGCGCAATCCAACGCGAAGGTGATGTCCTCGCCCGGCCGATACCCGGCCTTCTCACAGGCGCGGGTGATGAATCCCAATGCCTCGTCGGCGGATTTCAGGTTCGGGGCGAAGCCGCCCTCGTCGCCGACATTGGTGTTGTGACCAGCGTCGTGCAGCTCCTTGCGCAGCGCCGCGAACACCTCGGCGCCCATGCGGACCGCATCGGCCAAGGTGCCGGCGCCGACCGGCTGGATCATGAATTCCTGGATGTCGATCGGATTGTCGGCGTGGCGGCCGCCGTTGATGATGTTCATCATCGGCACCGGCAGGGTCCGTGCATATACGCCGCCGACATAGCGGTACAGCGGCAGCCCCAGCTCCTCCGCGGCGGCCTTGGCAACCGCGAGCGACACCGCGAGGATCGCATTGGCGCCGAGCCGCGACTTGTTGGCGGTGCCATCCAGGTCGATCAGCGTGTTGTCGATCTGCACCTGCAGCGTCGCGTCCATGCCGCCCACGGCGTCGGCGATCTCACCCTCGACATTGGCGATCGCCTGGCGGACGCCCTTGCCGCCGAAGCGCGTCTCATCGCCGTCGCGCAACTCGACCGCCTCGTGCGCACCGGTGGAGGCGCCGGAGGGCACGGCGGCGCGGCCCATGGCGCCGGTTTCCAGCACGACATCGACTTCGATCGTGGGATTGCCGCGCGAGTCCAGGATTTCGCGGGCGATGACGTCGGCGATGGCTGCCATGGCATGTACCTCCGGGCGTGACCGGCGGCTTCGTATCACCGTGCCGGCGACGCTGCCACCCCGCCGGGGCGCGGCTCCTGGCGCGTCCGCGGCCTGCATGAAGCGTCGCTGCGGGCTGACAGCGTGCGGCCGGTGACGCATGATCGGCATACCCAGGCTTGGCCACCGGCCCCGGAGGATCGCCATGACAAAACCCGACGTTGCCGCCGAAGCAGCGCCAGACGCCACGCTGACGCGCAAGGACTACGAGAAGGAACTGGCCCGCCTGCATGTCGAACTGGTCAAGCTGCAGGAATGGGTGAAGCAGGAGGGCAAGAAGATCTGCGTCGTGTTCGAAGGGCGCGACGGGGCCGGCAAGGGCGGCACGATCCAGGCGATCACCGCGCGCGTCAGCCCGCGCGTGTTCCGCGTGGTCGCGCTGCCGGCGCCGACCGAGCGCGAAAAGTCGCAGATGTACGTTCAGCGCTACGTGTCACATCTGCCCTCGGCTGGCGAGATCGTGATCTTCGACCGGAGTTGGTACAACCGGGCCGGCGTCGAGCGGGTCATGGGCTTCTGCACCGAGGAGCAGGCAAAGAAGTTCCTCGAAACAGTTCCCGGCATGGAGAAGTCCATTGTCGATTCCGGCATCACCCTGCTGAAATATTGGCTGGAGGTTAGCCAGGAGGAACAGACAAGGCGGCTTTCGTCGCGCATCGAGGACGGGCGGAAAATCTGGAAGCTGTCGCCGATGGACCTGAAGTCCTACGGCCATTTCTACGACTATTCCCGCGCGCGCGACGAGATGTTCATGGCGAGCGACACCGCATGGGCGCCGTGGTTCGTCGTCCCCTCCGACCACAAGAAACGGGCGCGGCTGAACTGCATCCACCACTTGCTGGGCCGCATCCCGTATGAGGACACCAGGCGGGACAAGGTGAAGCTGCCGAAGCGCCAGGAGCCGAAGGGCTACAAGGAGCCTGACTACCCGTTCAAGCTCGTTCCGGCGGTCTATTGAGCCCCGCGCACGTTGGTTTGGGCCGCCGCCGCCGGTTCCGGCCACGCCTCCGGGCCAAGCCATTGTTGCGTGACCGGCGCGGGCCGGCCTACGGTGGCCAGGTCGCGGAAAGGACGCATTCGGATGGCGCCGATAGCACTCATGCGCTTGGCTTTTAGTGTGGCGCTGCTGATGCCTGCCGCCGCCTGTAGCTGGCAGGCTTCCCAGCCGCAGCGGCTTTACCAGCGGCTGTCGCTGTCGCTGCGGCCGCAGGTCGCGGATGGCCAGGCGACGGTCCAGCGGGTCGGGAACGACGTCCGGGTGACCCTGGCCTATGCCCCGATGTTCCAGGCCGGGAGCAAGCAGCTCAACGGCCAGGGGGAGTTCACGCTCGCGAGCGTCATCCAGGGGCTGTTCACCCTGGACCACACGTCGATGGTGGTGGACGCATGCCCCGGCGGGCCGGCGCCCGGCACCGAGTGCTGGCTCCCGCAGTCCAGGACCGACAGCATGATCGGCTATTTCAAGCAATGGGGCTTCAACCCCGACCTGGTGAACAATGGAGCGGTGCCGCCTGCGGCCACGCTGCCCGGCCGGCTGCCGGATCCGCAAGCGGTGCTGGACATCCGCACCCTTCCCCCGCCGGAAGACCAGACAGATCGAGCGCAAGCGATCAGGGCGAGTGGCCATCCGGTGTAGCGGCTCCCGCGCGACGACAGGGTGGTGCAAGCGCGCGTCAGCAAGCGTCGCCGCTGGTTCGGCGGGAATTGTTACGTCAACGGTCTCGGCCTCTGACCTCCTCGAGCGCGACCGGCTACCCGGCGGCCTGACGCAGCAGGTCAGCGGCGGGCAGAACCGCGCCTGGCACAGCACTCCGGGATCCCGCTCTCGGCGTAGAGCGGCGCCTTGACGTCGCGATCGTCGCCCAGGCCCGTGTCCGCCACCTCGATGACGAGCAGCACGTCTGCGCCGCGCGGCGTTTCCGTCTCGTAGTCGTCGGAACGAGGCCGCAGGACAGCCACGTCCGGCTCCGGCTCCGAGCCGTCATCAAGCCGCACAGGGTTCTGGATGGCCAGCATGCCGCGGCCAGCGAGGATGGCGGGGAGCAGCCGGGTAAGCCGGTTCACCATGCCGATGTGCGGGGCAAAGATGGGCGCCATGTCGACGATCTGCCCCCTGATCAGTTCCACACGGGAATCCTCATCGAGGATGCCAGCCTCCGCCATCCGGTGGTACTCAGCTACCGTAAAGCGATGCGGCCTGCCGGCTGTCGCTCCGCCGTCCATGGTTCCTCCTGCGCCGTCGGCAGCGTTGTTATACCGCGTCCATGGCGGATGGCGCATCCCAGGACGTGGGAGGCCGGCCTGCCGGTCATTCAGCCGGCTCAACAGCGCCGGCATCTCGCGCCGGACTGCCAGTGGGCCGGTCAGCCCTTCGCCAGGGCGTCGAACGCCTTCAGCCGGCTCAGCAGCGCCGGCATCTCCCGCAGCGGGATCATGTTCGGCCCGTCGCTGGGCGCGCGGTCCGGGTCCGGATGCGTCTCGATGAACATCGCCGCCACCCCCACCGCGAGCGCGGCGCGCGCCAGCACCGGTGCGAATTCGCGCTGCCCGCCCGAGGACGTCCCCTGGCCGCCCGGCTGCTGCACCGAGTGCGTCGCGTCGAACACCACGGGGTAGCCGGTGCGCGCCATGATCGGCAGGGCGCGCAAATCGGTGACCAGCGTGTTGTAGCCGAAGCTGACGCCGCGCTCGCACAGCAGGATGTTCTCGTTCCCGGTTGCGGCGATCTTGGCCGCAACGTTGACCATATCCCAGGGTGCGAGGAACTGCCCCTTCTTCACGTTGATCGGCTTGCCGGTCTGCCCCGCGGCGACCAGCAGATCGGTCTGCCGGCACAGGAAGGCAGGGATCTGCAGAACGTCCACCGCCTCGGCGACCGGCGCGCAGTGCTCGGCCGTGTGCACGTCGGTCAGCACCGGCAGGCCGGTGGCCTGACGCACATCGGCGAGAATCCCGAGCCCGGCCGCCATGCCGACACCCCGCGCCGCCGAGGCGCTGGTGCGGTTCGCCTTGTCGAAGCTCGATTTGTAGATCAGGGGCACGCCGGCGCCGGCCGCGATCTCACGCAAGGCCGCTGCCACTTCCAGCGCGTGTCCGCGGGATTCGATCTGGCACGGGCCGGCGATCAGCACGAACGGCAGGCGGTTGCCGATCTCGATGTTGCCAACCCCTACAATCCGCTCGCCCATTCCGTGCCACTCCGCGTTTTCTCACGATGTCTGGTTTCGGCGGCGCTTCCCGTTGCCGACCGGGGGCTTGGCGCGCAAACCGCTCCCGTCCAATCAGAGCGGCGCCGCAGCGACCCGATCGCAGTTGGACCGCGCTGCCAGCAGGCAGTCCTCGACGACCGCCTTGGCGTGCAGCTCGCGCACCAGGAACAACCCGGCGACCAGAAGCAGCAGCGTCACTGCCACACCGGCGAGGCTCTCGGTCTGCCGGTCGGCGGCCTCGTCGTCGGTCTCGATCGGCCAGGAGCGGTGCTGCATGCGTTGTCTCCGGCGTCCGCGTAGCCCGGGGCTGATCGGGGCATGCTACAGCCGAAGGCGGCCCGGAGCCACACAAGGCAACGCCCGCCGTTACGCCGCGTTCCCGGGCGCCGCCCGGCGTTACGCCGCGTTCCCGGGCGCCGCCCGGCGTTACGCCGCGTTCCCGGGCGCCGCCCGCCGTTACGCCGCGTTGCCGGCCGCCGCCCGCCGTTACGCCGCGTTGCCGGCCGCCGCCCGGCGGGGGCCGCGTTGCCGGTCGCCCCCGGCGGGGGTAGAGCGCTCGGATGAGCGAAGCTGCGCTGCGCCACCTGTCCGCCGATCCGGCCTTCGCCGCGCTGATCGACCGCGTGGGGCCGCCTCGGCTGGTCGTCGAACACCACCGCAGCCCCTACGAGGCCCTGGTCCGCGCCATCGCGCATCAGCAACTCCATGGCCGCGCCGCGGAAGCGATCCTGGCGCGCTTTGCCGCGCTGTATCCCGGCGGCGCCTTCCCAACGCCGGAGCAGCTCCTGTCCACCGCGGAGGCCGAGTTGCGCGGCTGCGGCTTCTCCGCATCGAAGATCGCCGCGCTACGCGACATCGGCGTCCGCAGCCTGGACGGCACCGTCCCGACCCGGCGCGAATCGGCGCGCATGACCGATGAGGCGCTGATCGAGACCCTGACCTCGATCCGCGGCGTCGGCCGCTGGACGGTCGAAATGCTGCTGATCTTCACCCTTGGCCGGCCGGATGTATTGCCGGTGGACGATTTCGGCGTCCGCGAGGGGTACCGTGTCCTGCATGGACTTCCCGAGCAGCCGAAGCCGCGGGCGCTCGCCGCGCTTGGGCTTGCCTGGTCGCCGTTTCGCTCGCTGGCCGCCTGGTATCTCTGGCGCGCATCGGAGGAGACCAAGCGGGTAAAGACGCCCACGTCGCGTGCATAAGCGCGATTAGCAGATCGTTGACACGGTCCCGGTAGCGTTCGGCCGAGAAGCCCAGGAGCCCCGCGCATGCCGCTCGACAGCTCGACCGTCCAGCAAGCTGCCCCCGACGCCATCGATGCGGAGGGCCGACTCCGCTTCCTGCGCCTCGACGAGGCAACCTGCCGGCGGTTGCAGGCGCTGCACCCCACCCTGCACGCCGCGCTGCCGGCCATCGCCGCCGAGTTCTACGACTATGTCGGCACATACCCGCATCTCAGCATCCGGCTCGGCAACGAGCAGCGCATCGCCCATCTCAAGAAGACCCAGACCGCACACTGGGACGCTCTGCTGCAAGGCCGTTTCGACGCCGCCTACTTCCAGCACGGTCTCGCCGTCGGCAGGGCGCATGCACGGATCGGTCTCGACCCGCGCTGGTATACCGCCTCGTATTGCCTGACCATCGAACGCCTGTTCGCCGTGCTGGCCGCCAGGCACGGTGCCAAGAAAGCCCTGGTCGAGGACGCCGGGGCCATGCTGCGCGCCGCGTTCCTCGACATGGACCTCGCGATCTCGACCTATATCGAGGCCGGCGAAGCCCAGCGCATGCGGCGTGAGATGCTGAACGTGACCGAAATCCTCGACCGCGAGTTGCAGGTCGCCTCGGGCGAGATTTCCGCCCAGGTGGGACGGCTCGCTGAAGGCGCCGACCAACTCTCCCGGCTCGCCGAGCAGGTCCGCTGCATGGCCGACGACGTCAACCAATCGGTCAACACCACGGCGCAGACCATGCAAACCGTGGCGAGCGCGACCGCCGAGCTGGAAGCCTCCAGCCGGGAAATCACCGCCCAGGTCGGCCGCGTCTCCAGCGTCGCGGGCGAGGCGGTCGAGCGCGCCAACGCCACCGGCGACACGGTCCGGCAGCTCGCCGAGGCCAGCAAGAACATCGGCAACATCGTCTCGCTGGTGCGCTCGATCGCCGGCCAGACCAAGCTGCTGGCGCTGAACGCCGCGATCGAGGCGGCGCGGGCCGGCGAGGCCGGCAAGGGCTTCGCCGTCGTCGCGACCGAGGTGAAGAGCCTGGCCCGCCAGACGGAAGACGCGATCGGCCATGTCAGCGGCCAGGCGAGCGCGATCGGGCAGACCACCGCCGGCGCCGTGGCCATGGTGGGTGGCATCGCCACCCAGGTCGGGGATGTCAGCGCGATCGCCAACGAGGTCTCGGCCGCGACCGACCAGCAACGCCAGGCCACCGCCGAGATCACCCGAAGTATCGCCATGGCCGCCGAGAACTCGCACGCGGTTGCCGAACGGGCGGCCGCGATGCTGACCGAAGTCGCAGCCGCCGAGGCCGCAGCTCTGCACTTCCGCGACCTTGCCGGCAGCGTGAGCACCGGGGTGAGCGACCTGCGCCGGCGGATCAATCTGGTGCTTCGCTCGTCCGATGCCGGCAACCGCCGCCACGACGAGCGCGAGCCGCTGACGCTGCAGTTCACCGCCAGCGCCGACGGCTTCCCGGCAACGGGCTATTCCATCGATCTGTCGCCGAACGGTGCGCTGCTGGCGGCTGAAGGGCCGGAAACGCTGGTCGGGCAGACGATCCCGCTGGAGATCGAACGGATCGGTCCGCTTTCCTGCCAGGTGCGCGCTGTCACCCCGATCGGCATGCACGTTGCGTTTCCCGACCCGACGGCTGCGCAGCAATCCAGGATCGCCGAGGTGCTGCAACAGGCGCGGACGCAGAACGCTGCCTATATCGCGCGCTGCCAGGAGAGCGCGGCGGCGGTGGCAACGGCGTTCGAGCGGGCGCTGGCCGCCAGGGAGATCACCGAGGCGCAGCTCTTCGATCGCCGCTATACGGAGATCGAGGGCACCGATCCGCGACAGTATTTGTCGCCGACCACGGCGCTGTGCGACCGGCTGCTGCCGGCGATGATCGACCGGGTGAAGGACGCCGATCCACGCATCGCGTTCTTCGCGGCGGTGGATGCCGGCGGCTACCTGGCGACGCACAACCGCGAGTACAGCAAGCCGCAACGGCCGGGCCAGACCGTCTGGAACACGGCGAACAGCCGCAACCGGCGAGTCTACGACGACCGCACGGGCATCCTGGCGGCGCGCAACACACTGCCCTTCATCGTGCAGACCTATCCACGCGACATGGGCGGCGGCACGGTGGTGATGCTGAAGGAGTACGATGCGCCGATCACGGTGCACGGCCGACACTGGGGCGCCATGCGGATGGCGGTCAAGGCGTGATCGCTGCCGACGCGCCGCTTGCGACCAGCGCCCCCGGCACGACGGCAAAGGGGTCCCGGCACGCCGGGCGCCGACGCTGGCGAGCCGGGCTACGTCAGCGTGATCGGCCGGTCGGGGAACGACAACTGGTCGCGGCTCCGCCAATCGGAACGGACGTAGTTGATCTCCATCAGCCGGCGCACGCCGATGATCGGCCGCTGGTCGAAGCCGTGCCAGGTGTTGGAACCGGCGATGAAGATCGCCCCCGAATTGAAATCGGGCTGCGCCTGGTCAACCCTTCGGCGGTCCGAGTCGTAGATGTCCGTGCCCCAGTCCTTCGCCTCCGGCCCGGTGAACAGATAGATCACCATGGAGAACAGCTTCTCGGGGATGTCGCGATGCGGCTCCAGCCACATGCCATCGATATCCTGCATGTACTCCATGCGGAGATAGCCGCCGACGACATCGATGTTGAGCGTCCGCGCCAGCACGCCGGCGACGTCCGGCCGCTGCAGCGCATCGCACGCCGCCTGGACGGTGGGGAACTGCTCGCGCAACTCCGGGGTGAAGAAGGTGCGTTTGTCGTTGTAGCTGCCGCGGGTGCCGTCGGTGCTGCCCAGCAGCGGCGGGGCGATCGGCAGCGTCAGGATCCCGGTGCACAGATCGACCGGCAGCACGTTCTGCATGCGCCAGCGCCGGTACGGCCACTCCACGATCTCGCAGTCCAGCAGCGCGCGCCGGAAATGCTGGGCGATCTGATCGACGGTCGGGACGGGCGGATACTCCATCGACTGTCTCCTAGAGCCGCCGCGGCGCCCAGTTGATCAGGCTGCGGATCATCGGCACCGACTTGGCGTAGGCGCTCCAGGTGTGCCGCCAGTATTCCCGCTTCACGTAGGACTCGGAATCGACATAGCAGAGCTGCAGGCTCATCCGCTGGCCCTTCTGCGGCAGGAAGCCGTGCCAGGATTTATCGGACACGCGGAACATCAGAATGTTGCCGTAGGTCGGCGAGAACTCGAACGCATAGTCATCGCGGTCGTTGCTGTTCAGCACGCGCAGCTTGCCGCGTTCGTACGGCCACTCGCGGCTGAAGCCGACGATCACCGTGACGATCTTGTGCTTCGAATCCGGGTGTGCGTAGCCTTCGTTGTAGTTCCCGCTGGTGTTGCCCATCATCACGATGCAGGGCGGGCACTTGCTGAGATCCATGTTGAATTTCTGGCCGACCAGGCTGCGGAAACGGTCGCTCAGCAGGTCCTGCAGCACGGCGCCGAAGGCCGGCCCGTATTTCAGATCCGGCAGTGCATAGCTGCCGCGGTCCGGGATGCGCGGCGCATCGTCCAGCACCTTCTCCCGCAGCGCCGGATCGAGCGCGTTGTCGATGAAGGTCCACTCGTACGGCTCGCGGCGAAGCTCGGCGGCGGCAATCGCCTCGCTGTTGATCACGTTGAACGGTGTGGCGTCAGACATCGGTCAGCCCTCTGCGGGTTTACCAAAAGGCGGGGGTTATCAAAAGGCGGGAAGGTCCGGCGCGTCGTTGGAAACCACGGCGATGCCTTCGACCTCGATCAGCCATTCCGGGCGACAGACCGCGCCTCGCAACAGCAGCACCGGCAGTCTCGGGAAACGCTCGGTGATGTAGGCGTCCACCTGGGCGAAGTCCGCCGGGTCCCGCAGATAGACCAGCATGTGCGTCATGTCGTCGAGCAGCGCGCCGCCGGAGCGCAGCAGCGCATCGACGTTCTCCAGCGTCCGATCAAGTTGGCGTAGCACCTGACCCACGTGAACGACACGGCCGAAGCGGTCGATGCTCGCCGTGCCGGAGATGAAATGGTGCGCACGGTCGGCATAGGCGATCCGGGCGCCGCGCTCGAAGGTGACTTCGTATTCCTTGGTCGGGCAGAGCCGGCTGAAGTCGTTCAGATACGACACCTGCGCGGGGTCCAGGCCCAGGATGGAATAGGCGTCCATCAGCACCGTGTCGTAGCGATGCGGACAGGCACCCTCGATACCGGTGCTGGCGATGTAGTGCGTGTCCGCGGTCAGGCCCTGGCGGGCGTACAGCTCGGTCCGGCTCTCCACCAGGTCCTGGTAGAAAATGTCCACGTCCCGGACATAGAGCCACGTCCGTACGCAGTGCTCGGCCAGTGTCCCGCCTTGATCGGCCAGAGCCTTGATCAGGTCGTTGAACACGATTCGCGTCTGCTCGCCCGCGGATACCGGCGGCGTGGTCGTGCCGGCGCACAGCCGCGTGCTCCAGAGATGGCCGAGCCCGTTCTTTTCGACCAGCACGTGATTGGGCGAGAGTGCCCATTTGGTGAGCGGCCGCGGCGTCTCGATATGGTAGGCGAGCAGCGCGATCTTGGCGCGGGTCAATGGCGGCTGCTGCACCACCGCAACGGCGACCGGACCCGCGACGGGATCGCGGAACAGGGTGCTTTCACGCACCAGGGCAATCTGGTTCGGCGCATCGCTGAGATAGATGCGCCGGAAGACAGCGGTGTCCGGCGCCAGTCCGAGCAAGTCCAGTGCTTCAGCGTAACGCCGTTCGACCTGATCGAGCTGTTCGGCCAAGCCGTCGCCGGCCGGCGCTTCAACGGTGATGAAGTGCTCGGCCCCGCCCGTTGCTCCCCGGAAAGACCGCGTGGCACAACCATCGACCAGCAGCATCGGCAAGCAACTCTCCTTCGTAACAGCTCACGGGAATCTATAACCCTCGGGCGATTCCACACGAATCGGATAATGTTAAATCGTCGAACCGCATTAGGCTGTGGCCGGGCCAGCGGCCTTGACCTGGATCAATGCTTCTCGGCAGCAAATATGCTTGTGGCGCGATTCGGAGTGGCGGCTCGTCATTAAGCTGTTGCCCTTGTAGCCCGTGCAGGGCGGGTAAGCGAAGCGCCATGCGCCCTTGCGCTGCCTCGGGAGGCAAGGCGCATGGCGCTGCGCTTATCCGCCCTACCTGTTATCTGTTCAGCCGACAGGGTACGTCCGGGGTACCAACCCGTCACTTAGCCGATCCGCCGCAATGCCGCGGCCAGCCGCGCGACCTCGGCCTCCGCCGTGGCCAGCCGCGAGCGGTTCTCCGCCACCACGTCTTCCGGCGCGCGGCGCACGAAATCCTCGTTGGCCAGCTTCTTGGCGACTTTCTCCGCCTCGCTCGCGGCCTTGTCACGCTCCTTCACCAGCCGTGCGCGTTCGGCCGCCAGATCGATCACGTCTGCGAGTGGCAGGATCACCGTCGCCTCGTCCACCACGGCCTGCGCCGAGCCCTTCGGCATCTCGCCCGTCAGCGGCGCCACCGAGGCAGCCCGCGCCAGCCGGCGGATCGCGTCCGACCAGCGCGCGGCGCGGGCCAGCGTCTCCGGCGAGGCGTCGCGCAGCAGCACCGGCGTCGGCGTGCCGGGCGGCACGTTCATCTCGTTGCGCACCGCACGCACCTCGCCGATGAACCGCGTGAGCCAGTCCAGCTCGGCGCGCGCTTGCGCCGCATCCGCCACCGGCAAGTGTTCCGGCCATGGGGCGCGGATCAGGCTGCAGGGCGCCCCGTAGCCGAACCGGTCCCACAGCTCCTCGGTCACGAATGGGATCGCCGGGTGCAGCAGGCGCAGCAGCACGCCGAGCACGTGGCCCGCGGTGCCACGCACTTCACCCCCCGCCGCGCTGTCGGCTTCGGCCAGCACAGGCTTGGCCAGTTCCAGGAACCAGTCGCAGAACGTGTTCCAGGTGAACCGGTAGAGCGCCGCGGCATACTCGTCGAAGCGGTACGCCTCCAGCGCCGCCGTCGCCTCGGCGATCGCCGTGTTCAGCGCGTCCAGCACCCAGCGCGACAGCGGGACCGTGGCGCTCGCCGGATCGAAGCCCGCATCCGGCCGGATGCCGTTCATCTCGCAGAACCGCGCGGCATTCCAAAGCTTGGTGACGAAGCTGCGGTGGTCCTGCACGCGGCTCGCGCTCAGCTTCACGTCGCGGCCCGGGCCGGTCAGCGCGCAAATGGTGAAGCGCAGCGCGTCGGCCCCGAAACTGTCGATCAGCTCCAGCGGGTCGATGATGTTGCCCTTTGACTTCGACATCTTCTGGCCGCGCTCGTCGCGGACCAGCCCGTGGATGTAGACCGTGCGGAACGGCACATCGTCCATGAAATGGAGGCCCATCATCATCATCCGGGCGACCCAGAAGAAGATGATGTCGAACCCGGTCACCAGCACGTCCCCCGGGTAGTAGCGCGCGACCTCCGGCGCCGGCTCCGGCCAGCCCAGGGTCGAGAACGGCCACAGCGCCGAGCTGAACCAGGTGTCCAGCACGTCCTCGTCCCGGGTCAGGGCCTCGCCGGCGCGGCCGTACTGGGCGTCGGCCAGCGCCTGCGCCTCGTCTGCGTCCTTGGCGACGAACACCGCGCCGTCCGGCCCGTACCAGGCGGGGATGCGGTGCCCCCACCAGAGCTGGCGGCTGATGCACCAGGGCTGGATGTCGCGCAGCCAGGCGAAGAAGGTGTTCTCCCACTGCTTCGGGACGAACTTCGTCCGCCCGCTTTCCACCGCCTCGATCGCCGGCTTTGCCAGAACATCGGCCTTGCAGAACCACTGCGTCGTCAGCAGCGGCTCGATAGGGACGCCGGAGCGGTCGCCATGCGGCACCTGGTGCGTGTGCGGATCGACCTTGTCGAGCAGGCCGAGCCGCTCGAGTTCGGCGACGATGGCCTTGCGTGCCGCTTCGCGGCTCTGGCCCTCCAGCGCGCGGACGAAGCCCGGATCGGCGATCCCTTCCACCGGGGACAGCGCTTCGGCGATCTCCGCCAAGGTCACCAGCGCCTCGCGGTCGAGCACCGAGGGCATCGGCAGGTCGTGGCGCTTGCCCACCGCGAAGTCGTTGAAATCATGCGCCGGGGTGATCTTCACCGCGCCGGTGCCCTTCTCCGGGTCGGAGTACTCGTCGGCGACGATCGGCAGCAGGCGCCCGACCAGCGGCAGGATCGCGTGTTTGCCGACCAGGTCGCGCCAGCGCTCATCTTCGGGGTGCACCGCGACGGCGGTGTCGCCGAGCATCGTCTCCGGCCGCGTGGTCGCCACCGTGATGGAGCGGTCCGACTCGCCGGCAACCGGATAGCGGATGTGCCAGAGATGGCCCTTGACCTCGCGGTTCTCCACTTCGAGGTCGGAGATCGCGGACTGGAACTGCGGGTCCCAGTTCACCAGCCGGCGATCGCGGTAGATCAGGCCCTGGCGATACAGCGTGACGAACACCTCGCGCACCGCGGCGGACAGACCGTCGTCCATGGTGAAGCGCTCGCGCGGCCAGTCCAGCGAGGCGCCCAGCCGGCGAAGCTGGCGCGTGATGGTGCCGCCCGATTCGTGCTTCCACTGCCAGACGCGCTCCAGGAACGCCTCGCGGCCCAAGGTCTGGCGCGAGGTCGCCTGTTCCGCGAGCAGCCGCTCCACCACCATCTGCGTGGCGATGCCGGCGTGATCGGTGCCGGGCTGCCACAGCACGTCCCGGCCCTGCATGCGTCGCCAGCGCACCAGCACGTCCTGCACGGTGAAGGTCAACGCATGGCCCATGTGCAGACTGCCGGTGACGTTCGGCGGCGGGATCATGATGGTGAACGGCTGCGCGTTCGAGGCGGGGTTGCAGGCGAACGCCCCCGCCTGCTCCCAGCCTTCATACAGGCGCGGTTCGATCTCAGATGGCGCGTAGGTCTTGTCCAGCATCACTCGGCTCCCGGCGAGGGGGATGCCGGAGAAGCCCGGCGGTGGCAAGTGAGGCCGGGGCAGCCACGAGTCGTTTTGACGCGCTCACGCACGGTGCGCTGGACGCTCACGCGCGGTGCGCTGGACGCTCACGCGCGATGCGCTGGACGCTCACGCGCGATGCGCCGGACGCGCTCACGCGCGATGCGCCGGACGCATTCTCGACGGCGATCATCAGGCGTCGCGTGAATTGATACTGGATGCCGACATCCGGTCGTTCTTCGACACGGTGGATCAGACCTGGCTCATTCGTTACGTGGAACAACGGATCGGCGAGGGGCCTGTTCCGGATCTGTGCGGGGGGCGTAGGGCAACCACGTCCCTACCGCGATTTATCCACCCTACCCAGACAGAGCGGTCATCGGAAACGGCAGATGGCACTATGTCAGTGGCGGCACAGGCAGGTGGACCGCCACGGTCGTGCCCTCGTCCGGTCGCAACTCGATATCAAGGCTGGCACCCTGCAATGCTGCCCAGCGCTTAGCTTCGCCCAGGGAGCGCGCCAGCGTCTCACGGTTGGGCGGCGCGCCGTCGTCCGTTACCGCGATCCGGATCTCCCCCGCAAGCCGTGCCGCGGTGAGCAGGACCCGGCCGCACGGGGCGTGGCCGATCGCGCTGAGCAGCAAGGCGGTCACGATCTCGTGAAAGCCAAGCGGGTCCGCTTTGACACGGAGGCCAGGCTGGGCGGCGATCTCGAGTGCTACGAGACTGCGCGCGGCATGCGGCATCACCGCGGCCAGCGCCGCTTCAAGCTCAGCGCCGACATCGAGTAGGCCGGCGGCGAGGCACGCCTGCTCCGCCTCCAGGCGCGGACCAGCGACCGACGCCGTGCCAGGAGCGTCGTCCGGCCGCGCCCGCAGGCGTGACAACCTGCCGAACCCGGCGAGGATCAGGACACCGCATGCGGACACGCTCAGCAGCAACATAGTCCATGCCATGAGCGTTAGTGCGGTTTCCGCAGTTTGCCACGTTGTCACTGTCATGGCGTCAGGAGGTGCTTTTCCGTATTACAAATTCTCGCAGAATCGTCAGTCTTTACTTGAATCGAATTGCCCAAAATGTAGCAATCCGGCCGGTTTTGTGCTTTGAACACTTCGTGATCAGCTTCCGCCGGAATACGCCGTCCCGTTCAGAAATGGGTAGGGGCCTGGGAATTGCTCGACCAGGACGGTGTGCGTCACGATTCCGTCGGCCTCGGTCCAGCGGTGCAGTTGAAACGCCGGCGGCTCGAATACGAAGGCAGCATCGGCGTCCGGATCGAGCGTCATCTCGACCTGATGGACCAATGATGGCGCAATGGAAGCGATCGCATGCCCGACGCGGCCGGTGATGGCGCGATGGCTATGACCGCAGAGGATGCGATCCACCTGGCTGTGGCGCGCGATCACCGCGGCGAAGGCGCCGGCATTCTTCAGGTTTATCGCGTCCATGTGGACGATGCCGCAGGCGAAGGGCGGGTGGTGCATCGCGATGATGGTCGGCTTGCCGGGCGCGGCGGCGAGGGTCCGGTCGAGCCATTCGAGCTGTGACGGCTGCAGCGCGCCATGCCCCGCTCCCGGGACGACCGTGTCCAGCATCACGAGGCGCACTGGGAAGTCCTCGACAGCGTATTGGACATAGTCCGGATCGGCATCGAGGCCAGGCAGGTGCCCCAGTCCGGCGCGGAGCGTCTCGCGGCGGTCGTGGTTGCCGGGGATGACGAAGGTCGGCATGGGCAGAAAGCGGCGCAGCAGCCGGCTCAGCGCGTCGTATTCGGCCGCCAGCCCGCAATCGGTCAGGTCCCCGGTGATGATCACCGCGTCGGGCCGGGGACTGAACGCGGCGACCGCGCGCAAGGCTCGTTCGACCAGCATGTTCGTCTCCGAGACCCGGCTGGCGGCGTGGCCGCGCGGGCGGACATGCAGGTCGGTCAACTGGCAGATCAGCATTGCGGCACCGTCACCGTGGCGACCTCGCGCGCACGCCCGCAGGATCGCATCGCGTCCACCAGATCCGGCCGGCGGACGGTCTGCCGGCGATAGACTCCGTGCGCCGCGGCCACCAGCTCGCCCTGGCGATCGAGCAACGCGTCCGCCAGTTCGACGATGCGCAGATTGGGCCAGGCGCCCGGCCGAATCCGCAGTACCTCGTCGAAAACCGCTCCCGCCGGGCTGGCCGGCAACGCCTGCGCCAGGATCACCGCCATCGAGGCGGTGGACCGCGAGACGCCCGCGTGGCAGTGCACCAGCAGATGGGCGTCGGCGGGCGGCTCCGCCGTCAGGTCGCGGCCAAATTCGAGCAGTCGCTCGACATCCTCCAGCCGCGGCGGGGTCATGCCGGCCTCGTCCTCGATCACGTCGTGGAACCGCAGCTCCAGCCGCTCGTGTTCACCGTACGTGCCGAAGGCCGACGGCACCGGCCACCCCGGGTCGAGGATGGACAGCACATGGCTGACCCTCCCATCGCCATGCTCGTCCAGCTCGTCAATGCCGCAGACAGTGATCCTGAATGGCGCCAGCATCCGGCTGCTCCGTCCCTTTACGTCGCCGCAGGAGGAGACTGCCGATCGGGCCAAGTCAATTGAAGGTTCGATGCAGTCTCGCGAAGGTCCCGCCGTCCACTGTCGCCGCGCCGGACGGCTGTTGCGCGGATCGCGCGGCCATGCCGACGTCTTCCCTACCGCACGCGGCACATTCCGTGCTTGTGTCCTGGCATCAACGGAACCGCGACAGAAAACGATGCCCCTCCATGTTGCCCTGACCCATCGCACCACCTATCACTATAGCCGCCCGGTCGCGCTCGGACCGCAGACCATACGCCTGCGCCCAGCCCCGCATGCGCGCACGCCGGTGCTGTCCTATGCACTGACGATTTCGCCGACGCCGCATTTCGTCAATTGGCAGCAGGACCCGCAGGGCAACTACCAGGCCCGCGTGGTTTTCCCCGACCGCGTCACGCATTTCGACGTCGGGGTGGATCTCACCGCCGACATGGCGACCATCAATCCGTTCGACTTCTTCCTGGAACCCGAGGCCGAGCGCTGGCCGTTCAGCTACGACCCGTTGCTGGAGCAGGAGCTGGCGCCGTTCTGCCACCTGGCGCCGGCCGGTCCGCTGCTCGATGGATTTCTGGCCGAAGTGCCGCGCGGCGGGCAGCCCACGGTGGACATGCTCATCGCGCTGAACCGGCGTGTCCACGATCGCATTGCCTACATCGTGCGCCTGGAGCCCGGCGTCTGGTCGCCGGAGCAGTCGCTCGGGGAGGGCAGGGGCTCTTGCCGCGACTCGGCGTGGCTGCTGGTGCAGGCGCTGCGCCGGCTCGGTTATGCCGCACGCTTCGTCTCGGGCTACCTGATCCAGCTCGTGCCCGACGTGACGCCGCTGGAGGGGCCGCAGGGTCCGACCTCCGACTTCACCGACCTGCACGCCTGGGCCGAGGCCTATCTGCCGGGCGCCGGCTGGGTCGGGCTCGATCCGACGTCCGGCCTGCTGACCGGCGAGGGACACATCCCGCTCGCCGCCACCCCCGACCCGGGATCGGCTGCACCGATCTCGGGCCTGGTCGAGCCGTGCGACGTGGAATTCGCGTTCGACCTGAAGGTCACCCGGGTCTGGGAGACCCCCCGCGTCACCAAGCCGTACACGGACCGGCAGTGGCAGGACATCCTGGCCAAGGGCGCCGAGGTGGACCGGGCGCTGGTCGCCGGCGACGTGCGGCTGACCATGGGCGGCGAGCCGACGTTCATCTCCGCCACCGATATGGACGCGCCGGAATGGAACACCGACGCGCTCGGTCCCACCAAGCGGCTGCTTGCGGAGCGCCTGCTGCGCCGGCTCGCGGCACTTTGGTCGCCCGGAGCGGCGTTGCAGCATGGCTTCGGCAAGCACTACCCCGGCGAGCAGCTTCCCCGCTGGGCGCTGTTCTCGCATTGGCGGCTGGACGGCGAGCCGATCTGGCGCGACGCCAAACTGTTGGCCTCCGACGATGATGCTCACGACCCGAAGGGCGATGACGCCCACGCCCCAAGGGGCGATGATGCTGCCGGTGCCGGGACGGCGGACGCGGCCGGAGCCGCTGAGACCGCCCCCGCAACAGCCGCCGATGCGGCGCGGTTCTGCGCCATCCTCGCCGGGCGGCTGCACGTCGATCCGTCCCTCATCCAGCCGGCGTACGAGGATGCTCACTACTTCCTCTGGCGCGAGCACCGCTTGCCGGCCAACGTCTTGACGGAGAACGCAAAGCTCCGCGATCCGTTGGAGCGCGACCGGCTGGCCCGCGTGTTCGGCCAGGGACTCGGCGCGCCGGTCGGCAGCGTGCTGCCGCTGCGCTGCGTCCATCGCCATGGCATGCGGACCTGGCAGTCGGCCAAATGGCCATTCCGGTCAGACGTCCTGCTGCTGATCCCGGGCGACAGCCCGGTCGGCTACCGCCTGCCGCTGGACAGCCTGCCCCACGCGGAGCCGGAGACAATCGAATACGAGACCGAGCCGGACCCGTTCGCGCCCCGGCCGCCGCTGCCGTCCTACGAGGCTTTGCGGCAGGCCAGGTCCAGGGGCGCGGTGGACGCCGAGTCGACCGCCAGCCGCGTCGAGCCCGGCCTGGTGCGCACCGCGCTCGCGGTCGAGGCGCGCAGCGGCCTGATCCACGTCTTCATTCCCCCGCTGTACGTTGCCGAAGACTGGCTCGACCTGGTCGGCGCGATCGAGGAGACCGCCGCCGAAACCGGACGCAAGGTGGTGCTGGAAGGCTACGTGCCGCCGCGCGATCCCCGCATGCTGCATTTCTCCGTCACGCCCGACCCCGGCGTGATCGAGGTGAACGTTCACCCCGCCGCGAACTGGGCCGAGATCGTCAGCCGTGGCGAAGAACTATACGAGCAGGCAAGGCAGGTCGGGCTGGGAACCGAAAAATTCATGCTGGATGGCCGCCATGTCGGCACCGGCGGCGGCAACCACGTGGTGATGGGGGCAGCCCGGCCGGAGGACAGCCCGTTCCTGCGCCGCCCCGACCTGCTGAAGTCGCTGCTCGGCTTCTGGCACAACCACCCGAGCCTGTCCTATCTGTTCAGCGGCCTGTTCATAGGGCCAAGCAGCCAGCACCCGCGGATCGACGAGGCGCGCCAGGACGCGCTGGCCGAGCTGGAGATCGCCTTCGCCCATGTGCAGCCCGGTGTAGAGGTGCCGCCGTGGCTCACCGACCGGCTGTTCCGCAACCTGCTCGCGGACATGACCGGCAACACCCACCGCACCGAGTTCTGCATCGACAAGCTCTATGCGCCGGAAACCAGCTCCGGCCGGCTCGGGCTGGTCGAGTACCGCGCGCTGGAGATGCCGCCGCATGCGCGGATGGCCGCCGCCCAGTTGCTGCTGATCCGCGCCATGCTGGCCGCTTTCTGGCACCTTCCCTATGAGCGCGAGCTGATCCGCTGGGGCACCCGCATCCATGACGACTTCATGCTGCCGTACTTCGTGCAGCAGGATTTCCGCGACGTGCTGGACGAACTGGCGGCGCACGGCTTCCAGCTCGATGCCGCCTGGTTCGTCCCGCACATGGAGTTCCGCTTCCCGCGCATCGGCGAGGTGACCATCCGTGGCGCCAAACTGGAACTGCGTCACGCGCTGGAACCCTGGCACGTGTTGGGGGAGGAGCCTGCCGCCGGCGGCACGGTGCGGTTCGTGGACAGCTCGGTCGAACGGGTGCAGGCCCGGGTCACCGGGTGGGAGGAGGCGCGCTTCATCCTGGCCTGCAACGGCCATGCCGTCCCGCTGACCCGCACAGAGCGCGAAGGCGAGCTGGTCGGCGGCGTGCGCTTCAAGGCGTGGCAGCCGCCCAATTCGCTGCATCCGACAGTCCCGGCTCATACGCCGCTGATCTTCGACGTGTACGACCGATGGACCGGGCGCAGCCTGGGCGGGCTGACGCACCACGTGGCGCACCCGGGCGGGCGCAACTACGAACGCTTTCCGGTCAATGGCAACGAGGCGGAGGCCCGCCGGCGCGCCCGGTTCTTCCCGTTTGGCCATACCCCCGGACCGATGTCCGAGCCCATCCTCGCGCCGTCGCTCGAACAGCCGCGTACGCTCGATTTGCGCCGCGCCGGGGACCTGGGGCCTGCCCGGGAGCGGCGCACTGATGACCGGCAGCGAAGCGGGAACCCGCCCGAAACCGGGGACTTGCGCCGGACCGGCTGACCGGACAGCCTGGACCCCATGGCGCTGGATGAAATGGTGGACGGCAGGGGCGGGCTTCGGCCGCATTGGCGCAGCCTGCTCGCGGTGCTGACCGAGCTCACGCACGAGGTCCTGGCGGTGCGCGCCGACCGTCTGGCGCGCACCGCCGAGGACGAGGGAATCACTGGCCTGCTGCCCGGCGCGGCGCCGGACCCCTGGCGATTCGACCCGGTCCCGCTGCCGCTGCCGCAGTCGGAATTCGCTTTCCTGGAGGCCGGGCTGGCGCAGAGGGCACGGCTGCTCGACGCGCTCCTGGCCGATGTCTACGGCCCGCAGCGCGTGCTCGCGGAGGGCGCCCTGCCGCCGGCGCTGGTGTTCGCCAACCCAGGTTTCCTGCGGCCATGCCGCGACACCGAAGCCGAGACTCACGGCAGGCTGCTTTTCTATGCTGCCGATTTGGTGCGCGGGCCGGACGGCGCCTGGCGGGTGCTCGCCGACCGCACCGGCTGGCCCGAGGGCCTGGCGCACGCGCTGGAGAACCGGCGCCGGCTCGGCCGCGTGCTGCCCGAGCTGTTCCCCTCGCAGCTTGTCTGCCAGCTCGATCCGTTCGTGGAATTCTGGCAGGACGCGCTGCAGCGTTCGGCCCCGGTCAGCGTTCACAATGGCGGGTTGCGCGCGCCCGGCGGCGTGGCCCTGCTCACGCCGGGGCATGCCGACCCGTCCTGGTTCGGCCACGTGCTGCTGGCCCGCGAACTGTCCTGCGCGCTGGTCGAGGGCGGCGACCTGTCGGTGCGCGATGGCGGGTTGTACCTGAAGACGCTGCGCGGGCTGCAGCCGATCGGCGTGCTGCTGCGTGCTCTCGACGGGCGCATGGTCGATCCGCTGGAACTCGCGGCCGAAGGCGCCGGGGTTCCAGGGCTGCTCGACGCCGCGCGGGGCGGGGCGCTGCGCATCATCAACGATCCGGGCAGCGGGTTTGCCGAGGCCCCGGCGCTGTTGCCGTTCCTGCCGGCGCTGGCGGAGCGCCTGCTGGGGGAGCGTCTGGCGCTGCCCGGCGTGCCGACTGCCTGGCTGGGGGATGGGCCGGCGCGGGAAGCGGTGCTGCGCGTCCCGGAGGGTTGGCTGCTGCGCCCCGCCTTCGACCGCAAGGCGCCCCCGGTCGCGCTGTCCGACCTCCCGGAGCCGGCGCTGATCGACATGCTGGGTCAGCTTGCCGCGAAGCCGTGGGCGTTCGCCGCCACCGCGCGGATGGCGGCCTCGATGGCGCCGTGCCTTGGCCCCCAATACGGTCCGCCTGGTCTGGTGGCGCGCGGCGTGATCATGCGGGTGTTCCTGGCGTTCGATGGCACGCAATGGCGCGCCATGCAGGGCGGCCTCGCTTGCGCGCTGCCGGATGGCGCCCCGGTCGTCTGGCCGCAAACCGGGTCGCGGCTGGAAAAGGACGTCTGGGTGCTGGCCGAAAATCCGGGCCAGATTGTCGGCGCGCCCGCGGTGCAGGTGCCGGCTCTGCCGATCCGCCGTACCGCGGGCGACCTGCCGAGCCGGGCGGCCGACGACTTCTTCTGGCTTGGCCGCTATCTGGAACGGATGGAGGGGGCGGCCCGGTTGCTGCGGGCGGCGATCACCCGGCTGTCCCGGCCCACGCCGACCCCGCATGAGGCGGCCGAACTTGGCGTGCTGGTCGCCTGCCTGGAGCAGGCCGGGTTGTTGAACGCCGAGACCATCACCGGCCTCGGCCGCCTGGGCCTGATGGAGGAAATCCTGAAGGCCGCATCCGGTTGGGGAGCGATCCACGCCCTACTTGGCCGGGTCTCGCGGCTCGCCGGCCTGGTTCGCGACCGGGTCACCGGGGAGATGTACGCCGTGATCGCGCGCGGGCTGCGCAACCTGGAAGGCGGGTTGCAGCGCATCCCGGCCAGCCGGGACGGCCAGGGGCTGGATGCCGCGACCAAGGCAATGACGCGCGTGCTGGTGTTCGCCGCCACCGTGGCCGGCCTCGCCGCCGAGAACATGGTGCGCGGCGGCGGCCGCCTGTTTCTCGATCTCGGGCGGCGGGTGGAGCGTGCCCAGGCGGTGGCGGACGAGCTTGCCTGTGCGCTGGAGTTCGATGGTCCTGCCACCCAGCCGGCCCAGGTGGAGCATGGCTTGCGCCTTGCCCTGGAACTGCGGGATTCGGTGATCACCTATCGCAGCCGCTACCTGTCCGTGTTGCAGCCGGCGCCGGCGCTCGATCTGATCCTGGCCGACGAAGGCAATCCGCGCGGCTTTGCGTTTCAGATCATGGAGGCGCGTGCGCTGCTGATCGGGATCGCGGGCGCTGCGGAGGCGTCGCTGTTGCGTGAAGCCGACGCGCTGCTGGACGAAGCGCG
>Ga0182012_10001815_pt1 | contig 23332 bp, 23 predicted proteins | sample 612S2SmetaG_FD_120486 | JGI IMG/M metagenome (GOLD analysis project Ga0182012, IMG submission 120486) | Permafrost microbial communities from Stordalen Mire, Sweden - 612S2S metaG | ecosystem: Environmental > Terrestrial > Soil > Wetlands > Permafrost | place: Sweden: Stordalen | collected... | reverse complement strand
TGATGCCGTCGGCGTCCCAGCCGCCGTCGCGGGAGTAGGTGGCGATCGGGCGGGGCTGCGAATAGATCGACAGGTTGTAGCCGCCGGCCCCGAAGATCTGGCCGGAGACGCCCTTGGCCGCGTCGGAACAAAGCGCCACCGACAGCTCGGCGGGTCGGACCGGGCTTTGGATCTCGCGCATGGCCTCGCGCCGCTTGGCGGCTTCCTCGTCGCGGGGCACCGAGTCGGTCATCCGGGTGGCCGCGCCGGGGGCGACGGTGTTGGAGCGTACGTTGTTGCGCGCGCCTTCCAGGGCGACGATCCGCGACAGCCCGGCGATGCCCATCTTGGCCGCGCCGTAATTGGTCTGGCCGACGTTGCCGATCAGCCCGGAGGTCGAGGAGTACATCACATAGACCCCGTCTTGCTGGCTGCGGAAATGGTTGATGGTGGCGCGCACGACGTTGAAGTGGCCGCGCAGGTGGACGTGGATCACCGCGTCCCATTCCTCCTCGGTCATGTTGTGCATCATCCGGTCGCGCAGGATGCCGGCCGGATTGATCACCCCGTGCAGGGCGCCGAAGGTGTCCATCGCCTGCTGCACCATGTGGCCCACAGCGCGCAGTTCAGTGACGCTTTCGGTGTTGGCCACCGCCTCGCCGCCGGCCGCCTTGATCACATTGGCGACTTCCTGCGCCGGACCCACGTCCGCGCCGGCGCCGTCGAGGGCCGCGCCGAGGTCGTTGACCACCACCTTCGCGCCCTGCCTGGCGGCGATGATGGCGCACTCGCGGCCAATCCCGCGTCCGCCGCCGGTGACCAGAATAACCTTCCCATCGAGCAGTCCCATGTTCCGTCCCTTCAATCGCTTGTTTTGAAATGAGGCTCGACTATCGATCCGTCGGCGCGGCTCGGCAAGTCGCCGGTCGGCTCAACGACCGCCGGCTAGCTCTTGATCGCCGAGGCGATCGCCTTGCCCAGTTCGTCCCAGTCGTCGATGCGCGGATGGCGGTCTGGCGCGGCGAAGGCGAGAGGGCGCAGGCGCTCGTCGGCGACCATCTGGAAGGTGGCGACGCCGGGCGCGTCGGTGGCGACGGAGTCCAGGTTCGGCAGCAGGTCGTCGATGAAAGCAGCCTTGCCGGAGGTCTTCGCCGCGATGGCGGCCATCGGGGGCCCCTTCAGCCCGGAATTGACCACCAGCGGATAGTCGAAGCCGTGCTTGATCAGCCAGCGCGCCCGGGGCTCGCGGCTGTGGCCGGGGGCGTTGGTCAGGATGACGATGCTGGCGTCGCGCTCAAGCGCCTTCAGCGCCTCGGCCGCGCCCGGCGCGGGGTCGATATGCTCGACATCCGCCTCGAAGAACCGGTCGAACAGCGCCCGGCCGGCCTCGAGGTCGAGGTGCTCGGCTTCGCCGGGACGAAAGATGTTCTGGAACAGGGCGAAGCGGTTGATCCGCATCTCGAAGCCATGGCCGCCGAGGAACTGCTCGAAGCCGCGCATGAACATCGCCAGCACTTCGTCGACGTCCACCACCACCAGCGGGGCGGCGGGGTCGAGGCGCAAGGTGGCGATCTCCGGCGGCAGGACGATTTCGGCGATGGCGAGGGCCTCCCTTCGAATAACGCCCGTTTAAGGATATTGGTGTCTCTGTGGTCGGACGCGCAACGCTGGCGAGTCGCCCGGCGGCACGGTGAGGCCTCTCTCTTTGAGTCAAATCGGAAGGCGCATGCCCAAGAAGGTCCTCATCGTCGAGGATAATGAGCTGAACATGAAGCTGTTTCATGATCTGCTCGAAGCCCAGGGGTACGAGACCCTGGAGACCCGCGAGGGTCTGCAGGCGCTCACGCTCGCGCGCCTGCATCATCCCGACCTGATCCTGATGGACATCCAGCTGCCGGAGATCTCCGGCCTGGAAGTGACCAAGTGGCTGAAGGACGACGAGACCCTGGCCGATATCCCGGTGATCGCGGTGACCGCCTTCGCCATGAAGGGCGACGAGGAGCGCATCCGCGCCGGCGGCTGCGCCGCCTATATCGCCAAGCCGATTTCGGTGTCGCACTTCCTCGACACCATAAAGAAGTTCCTGGAGCCCGCGGCGGGGGCGGAGACCGTCAGATGACCGGCCGCATCCTGGTGGTGGATGACATCGAGGCCAACGTCCGCCTGCTGCAGGCCAAGCTCCAGGCGGAATACTACGACGTGCTGACCGCCAACGACGGGATCACCGCCCTGGCCATCGCCGCCGCCGAGAAGCCGGACATCGTGCTTTTGGACGTGATGATGCCCGGCATGGACGGCTTCCAGGTCTGCCGTCGGCTGAAGGACGATCCGGAGACCCGGCATATTCCGGTGGTGCTGGTGACCGCGCTCGACGGCCGCGGCGACCGGATCACCGGCCTGGAATCCGGAGCGGACGAGTTCCTGACCAAGCCGATCGACGACATCATGCTGTTCGCCCGGGTGAAGAGCCTGACGCGGCTGAAACTGGTGATCGATGAACTGCGCCAGCGCGAGGCCTCCGGCCGGCGCATGGGCGTGATCGCCGGCGCCGCCGCCCGGCTGGGCGGCTCAGGCGGCCGGGTGCTGATCGTCGACGACCACGAGCGCCAGGCGCAACGCATCGCCGCCGAGCTGGCCATCGAGCACCGCCCGGTGATCGAAAGCGACCCGGAGAAGGCCCACCTGACCGCGCGGGGGCCGGTGGACCTGATCATCGTCAACACCACCGCCAAGGAATTCGACGGCCTGCGCTTTGCCGCCCAGCTGCGCTCGGACGAGGCGACTCGGCACCTGCCGATCCTGGGCGTCATCGATCCCGACGACCGGCCGCGGCTGGTCAAGGCGCTGGATATCGGCCTCAACGACGTGCTGACCCGGCCGATCGACCCGCAGGAGCTCTCCGCGCGGGTGAAGAGCCAGGTGCGCGGCAAGCGCTACACCGACTTCCTGCGCAACAACCTCGATCATTCGCTGGAACTGGCGGTCACCGACCAGCTCACCGGCCTGCACAATCGCCGCTACATGACCGGCCAGCTGAGCGCCCTGGTCAACCGGGCGGTGCGCGGCGGCGAGCCGGTGTCCTGCCTGATGATCGACATCGACCACTTCAAGAAGATCAACGACAGCTTCGGCCACGACGTCGGCGACGAGGTGTTGCGCGAATTCGCCGTGCGGCTGGCCTCCAACGTCCGCGCGGTGGACCTGCCCTGCCGCTACGGCGGCGAGGAGTTCGTGGTGATCATGCCGGGGGCCCAGCTCGCCGACGCCCAGCGGGTCGCCGAACGCATCCGCCTGCACGTCGCCGGTTCGCCCTTCCGGGTGCCGGCGATCAGCGATCCGCTGACAGTGACCATCTCCATTGGCGTCGCCTGCACCGCCGGCGAGGGCGACAGCGCCGAAGCCCTGCTCAAGCGCGCCGACGAAGCGGTCTATGCCGCCAAGGCCGGCGGCCGGAACATGGTCATCGCCAAAGCGGCTTAGGGATTCCCCGACCCCCCAACAGTCAAAGCCGGGCGTCAGTCCCGGCGATGACCGTGAATTGCAATCGCGGAGGCCTCCTCAACGAGGGACTCTATGACGCGTCGGGTCAGCCCGGACGCTGCAGCAACGCGTCGCGTTGCGCCGTCAGCTCGTCGAGCTTCGCCTGCTGCTCGGCGATGCGGTCGCTCATCCGCTCTTCGTCCCCCGCGCCGGAAAACGCGGCGGCCTGCTCGACCAGTTCGCGCAGGTTGTCGCGGACGACCGACAGGCGCTCGTCCAGCTCGGCGAGGTCGATGGGTTCGGTGGGCATGCGAGGCTCCTCGGCGACAGGCGCTGAACCCTAGCACCGCTGTCGGCCGACCGCGATGGCGGACCTGTCGGGCGATGGTCTAGCTTTGGCCCAGGCTCGACCGAGAACGAGCGAGGGGACACGAGCGATGGATGAGACCGAAGAGCTGATCCGGCTCTGTTGCCGCGCGCTGGTCGCCCAGATGAGCGCCGCGCCCGGGTTCGAGCTGCACATGACGCAAAACTGCGTCCTCGGCCTCACCGCCGAGCCGCTGGCCGACTTTAATATGCTGACCCTGGGCCCCGATCCCGACGCCGAGGGTTTCCTCCTCCGGTCGGTGGCGCGGGCGAGAGAGCGGGGGTTGCCGTTGCACGCGGCGATGACCCCGCATGTGGCCGAAGCCCTGGCGCCGGTGGCGACGCGGCTGGGCATGACGCGCGTGGGCGCCTCGCCGCTGATGGTGCTGCGCCGGGAAACGCCGGTCGTGACACCGGTTAAGCCCGTGCGCGTCACCCGCGCGCTCGGCCCGGAGCTGGTGAGGATCGCCGGCGATCTTGCCGCCGCCGCCTTCGATGCGCCCCGCGACGTCATCGCCCGCTGCATCGACGTGGGGGTCACCGAGACCGCCGGCGTGGAGACCTGGATCGCCTGGGACGACGAGGGGCCGAGGAGCGCGGTCACGGTGACGCCCGCCGGAAACACCGCCGGGATCACCCTGATGGCCACGCCGCCGGGGCGCCAGCGCAAGGGCATGGGCCGCGCCCTGCTCACCCAGGTGATCGACGACTATCGGGGCCGGGGCGTGGAGCGCTTCTATCTGGGCGCCACCAAGGCCGGCCTGCCGCTCTATGCCAGCCTCGGCTTCCAGACTATCGCAGAACTGTCCGGCTGGCTGATGCGGGCCTGAGGCCGCCAAACGAAAAACGCCCGGCGGTGAGGCCGGGCGTCCTGGTCGCGATGAGAGGCGGAAAGCCTATTTGATCTTGGCTTCGCGGAACTCGACGTGTTTGCGCACCACCGGATCGTACTTCTTGACCACCATCTTCTCGGTCATGGTGCGGGCGTTCTTCTTGGTCACGTAGAAATAGCCGGTGTCCGCCGTGGAATTCAGGCGGATCTTGATGGAAGCCGGTTTGGCCATCGGGATAGGTCCTTGCGGGCCGGCCTGAGGCCGGGAAAATCGGAGGCGCGGACAATACGAATCGCGAGCGCGAAGTCAATGTCGGCGGTGCGGAGAGAGACGATGCCCGGCGAAGGCTATCTGCTCGAGTTGGCTTTCGAGACCGACGTCATCTACTGGCGCGGCCCGTCGCCGTTCTTCTATGCGCCTGTCCCGGCGGAGCATGTGGCGGCCCTGAGCCAGGCGGCGCGGCTGGTCTCCTACGGCTGGGGCATGGTTCCCGTGGATGTGCGCATCGGCGAGACCGCCTTCACCACCTCGCTGTTTCCCAAGGACGGCGGCTACCTGCTGCCGCTGAAAGCCGAGGTGCGGAAGAGGACTAATATCACCGCCGGCGACCGGATCGCGGTGGAGCTGGCCATCCGGGCGCCCGAACTCGACTGAGCGAGCTAGAGACCGCCCATGGTGCGCTCGCCGCGCTTCATCCGCAGATAGGGGATCGGCCGCGTCGGGTCTTCCAGGCGCTTGGGCACTTCGCGCAGCACGAAGCGAGTGACGGTGGGCAGATCCAGCGCCAGGGCCTCGTCCAGGTTCACCCAGGCGATCTCGTCCAGTTCGCCGCAGTCGGCCTGGCGCTCCAGGCTGACCAGCCGCTCGGCCTCGGCCAGGAAGAAGCGGGCGTCGAAGCGCTTGGGCACCATGTAGGGGGTGACCGCGCGGGCGATGTAGTCGAGGGCGTCCAGGTCGGGCAGGGCGCCCTGGGCGACGAAGTCCTTCCAGGGTCCCTTGCCGGCCTTGGCGGTCCCGGGTTTGGCCAGCAGCAGGCCAACTTCCTCGAACGTCTCGCGGATCGCCGACAGCGCCAGCGCCCGGGCGCGGCGCTCGGGGGTGGCGACGGAGAGTTCCTTCAGCACGTTCTGCTTCAGATCGGTGGCGTAGGGGGCGCGGAAGTCGGCCGGGTCGATCCGGCCGCCGGGAAACACCCACTTGTCGGGCATGAAGTTGTGCGCGCCGTGACGGCGGCCCATCAGCACCCGGATCTTCGGCCCGTCGCGGCGGACGATGATCAGGGTCGCGGCGTCCCGCGGCCGCACGGCCCGCCCGGTACGCGGCGGCATATTGGGGGTCGCGTTCTCGCGTTCAAACACTTGTTCGGCCATTGTCCGACATTGGCCGAGCCGGTGCGACGGGGCAAGGGTCGGTTTTGCGCAGCTCACCACCAACCTACCGCCCACCGTCCCACAACAAGCCGTCATGGCCGGTCGTCAGTACCGGCCACCCAGGAACACGGGTCTTTCAGTAGGGCGTCGCGCGGAGCCGACGACGGCGTGGCTCCGGCCTCGCGGCCACGCCTCGGTCCATCGTGTGCTTGGGTCCCCGGGACTGACGCCCGGGGATGACCGCCTGTTGGGGGGTGATCGAAGTGAAGGGCGCGGCGGCGCCTAGAAAGCCAGCCGCCCGAACAGTTCGTCGTAGGAGACCATCACCCGGCTCCTGTACGCCGGCCGTTCGCACAGCCGCGCGTACCAGGCTTCCACGTTCGGCAGGGACGGTCGCTCCAGCGGCAGGGTGAAGTAGCGGTAGGCGAGGGTTCCGGAGGGTATGTCGGCCATCGTCAGCCGCTCGCCGCCCAGATACGGCTGGGTCGCCAGCAGGTCGTCCAGCAGACCCCAGTCCGCCGCCGCTAACCGCCAAAGTTCGGCGTTGGCGGCGGCGTCGCGCTGCGGCTCGGGGGTGCGCCACCAGCCCCAGAAGTGGCCGATGACGTGCGGCTGCAGGGTGGTGGCGTTCCACTCCATCCAGCGGTCGGCCAGGGCGCGGACGCGCGGCTGGCTGGGCCAGAGGCCGCCGTCGCCGTACTCGGCGGCAAGGTAGCGGACGATGGCGCCGGATTCCCACAGCACCGTTCCGTCGTCGTCGATCACCGGCACCAGGCCGTTCGGGTTCATCGCCCGGAATTCCGGGGTGTCCAGACCGCCGAACGCGCCGCCGGCGGGGATGTGATCATAGGCGAGGTCGAGCTCGTCCAGGGCCCACATCACCTTCTGCACGTTGGCGGAGCTCAATCTGCCCCAGACCCGGATCAGGCTCATCGGCGCTTCCTCGGCGGTCCGCCCGGCCGTCGGCCGCGAGGCGCCTGCCGCTGGCGCGGCCTGGGCGCATTTTTGTCGGCGGGTTCCGGCTCGCTGAGCATCTCGAACAGCAGGCCGCCGGTGATCGGCGTCGCCTCCCTGAGCCGCACGTCCACCTCGCGGCCCAGACGCCAGCGCTGGCCGGTGCGCTCGCCGACCAGGGCATGGCTGCGTTCGTCGTGGACGAAGTATTCGCCGCCCAGGCTGGACACCGGCACGAGGCCGTCGGCGCCGGTCTCGGCCAGCCGCACGAACAGACCGAAGCGGGTGACGCCGGTGATCCGGCCGGCGAACTCGGCGCCCACCCGGTCGGCCAGGAAGGCGGCGACATAGCGGTCGGTGGCGTCGCGCTCGGCGGCCATCGCCCGACGCTCGGCCATGGTGATGTGCTCGGCGGTGTCGCCGAGCTTGGCGATATCGAGGTCGCTGAGGCCATCGTCGCCCAGGTTCAGCGCCCGGATCAGCGCCCGGTGCACGATCAGGTCGGCGTAGCGGCGGATCGGCGAGGTGAAGTGGGCGTAGCGGGCGAGGTTGAGGCCGAAGTGGCCGATGTTGTCCGGCGAATAGATCGCCTGCATCTGGCTCCTCAGCACCACCTCGTTGACGATTTCGGCGTGCGGCCCGTCGCGGGTCTGGCCCAGCAGCTTGTTGAATCGGGCGGTGGTTGGCGCCTCGCCCTTGGTCCAGGGGATGTCGAGGGTGGAGAGAAAGTCGATCAGATTGCCGACCTTCTCTTCGCTGGGCGTATCGTGGATGCGGTAGATCAGCGGCGTGTGGCGCTGCTCCAGGGTCTCGGCGGCGCAGACGTTCGCCTGGATCATGCACTCCTCGATCAGCTTGTGCGCCGGCAGCGACGCGCGGGCGGTGATCTGGGCGATGCTCCCGTCGGCGCCGAAGTGGATGCGCCGCTCGGCCGAGTCGATCTCCAGCGGCGAGCGGGCCTCGCGGCCCTTCTTCAGGCAGGCGTAGGCGGCGAAGAGGGGCTTCAGCACCGTTTCCATCAGCGGCGCGGCGCGATCGCCCGGCAGGCCGTCGATGGCCGCCTGCGCCTCCTCGTAGGAGAGCTTGGCCGCCGAGCGCATCAGGCCGCGGTGGAAGCGGTGGGTCTTCTTGCGGCCGGCCTTGTCGAACACCATCCGCACCGCCAGGCACGCCCGGTCCTCGCCCTCGCGTAAGGAGCAAAGGCCGGCCGACAACCGCTCCGGCAGCATCGGCTCGACCCGGTCGGGGAAATAGACGCTGTTGGACTTCTCCCGCGCCTCGACATCGAGGGCCGAGCCGGGACGGACGTAGGCGGCGACGTCGGCGATGGCCACCCAGACGATCCAGCCGCCCGGATTGCGGGCGTCGTCGTCCGGCTCGGCGTAGACGGCGTCGTCATGGTCGCGGGCGTCGGGCGGGTCGATGGTGACCAGGGGCGTGGCGCGCAGGTCGGTGCGGGCGCCCAAGGTCGGCGGCTCGGCGGCCTCGGCTTCGGCTTCCGCCTCGGCGCTGAATCCCATGGGGATGCCGTGGGCGTGGATGGCGATCAGCGAGGCGGCGCGAGGATCGTCCTCGCGGCCGACCACCTCCAGCAGCTTGCCACGCTTGGGCCCATAGCGGCGCTCGGCGGCCCCGCCGATCTGCGCCAGCACCAGGTCGCCGTCCTTCAAACCCTGGCCGTCCGGCCCGGCGAGGATCAGCGTCTCCTTGGAGCGCCGATCCACCGGCTCGACCCGCACCTCGTTCCGCTCCTTGCGGACCACGCCCAGGATCCGGTGGGCGCTCTGGCCCAGGCGCTTGATCAGCCGCGCCAGGCTTTCGCCGTCCTCCAGCGTCTCGAAGCGGACCAACAGTCGGTCGCCAAGGCCCGGCGCGCCGGCGTTCTTCTCGCCCTTGTCCGGCGCCAGGCGCACCAGCGGCGCCTCGCTTTCGGCCTTGGTCAGCCGCACGAACAGGTCGCCGTCGGCATCCTTCTCGATCACGTCGACGACGCCCACGGGCGGCAGCCCGGTCGGCCCGCCGGAGCCGCCGCGGCCGCGCCGGGTGGGCGCATTGCGCGGATGCCGTGAGAAAGTGCCTGACCGTGGTTTCGCCATGCGCCTCAATAGCACAGCCGCACCGGACCGGCAGGGCAGGCTAGCCTTGCAGAAAAGCGATCATCGCCGGCATCGCCGCGCGGTCCTGGATCATGAACATGTGGCCGCCGTCGAAGAACTGCAGCTGGGCGCCCGGTATGCGGCCGGCGAGGTTCTCCTGGGTTTTCGGCAGGGCGACGCCGTCGTAGCGGCCGGCGGCGATCAGCACCGGGCAGGCGATCTGGCCGAGACGGTCCCAGGTGTCGTGGCCGGCTCGGGCTTCCAGTTGCCGCCGCGCGCCCATCGCCCGGCCGGGTTCACCGGCGTAGGGGTCGGCCGCGCCCATGGCCACGAACTGGGCGTAGCTGTCCGGATTGGCCTTCGCCCAGGCCTCGTCGCGGCGGGTGTCGGAGACCGGGATCAGATGTTTCGCCCGCGCCTCGCCGGTGAGGTGCTGGATCGCGTGAAACGGATAGGACGCGCCGCCGGCGCCGCCGGGCGAGGTGCAGCCCAGCACCAAACGCTCCACCTTGGCGGGATGGCGCAGCACCAGTTCCTGGGCGACCATGCCGCCGAACGAGAGCCCGATCACCGGCGCGGACTCCCAGCCGAGATGATCCATCAGCGCCGCGGCGTCGTCGGCGTAGTCGGCCATGGTGTAGGCGACGTCCGGCTTGGCAGAACGGCCAAGGCCGCGCTGGTCATAGGCGACCAGGTCGAAGTGCTTGGCCATCGGGCCGTCGAACACGTTGGGCTTTACCCTGAGGTCCCCGCCGGTGCCGGAAATGAACAGCAGCGGCGGGCCCTCGCCGACGCGTTCGTAGTAGAGATCGATGGCGCCGAGCTGGGCGGTGGGCATGGCGGTCTCCGCGGGGGCTGAAACTCTCAGTTAGACCGATCGGACACGGCTCCGCTATGGGTGGCGCGGGTAGTGCTGTTCATCCGGAGCCGTCGATGCGCAATCTTTGGATCGCCTTGCTGTTGCTGACCGGTCTGGCGAGCCCTGCGTGCGCTGATCCCACGCCCGCGCCGCCCCCCGCGGCGGCCGCGCCGCCGTACAGTGCGCTGGAGACCTTCGCGCCGCTCGCCATGCCCGAGTCGGTCAACCGCTACCGCTCCGCCAACGGCGCGCCCGGGCCGGACTACTGGCAGAACCGCGCCGACTACCAGATCGACGCCCGCCTCGACCCAAAGACCAAGACCCTGACCGGCGAAGAGACCATCACCTACGCCAACAACAGCCCGGACGTGCTCGACGTCCTGTGGCTCCAACTGGACCAGAACATCTACCGCTCTGACGCCCGCGCCGCCGTTGGCGGCCGCCCGCGCAGCCAGTTCACCGACGGCTATGCGCTGGACTCGGTGGAAGTCGAAAGCGGCGGCAAGTTCGCCCCGGCCGATCACCTGGTCAGCGACACCCGGCTGCGGGTCACGCTCGCCGATCCGCTGAAGCCCGCCGGTGGACATCTGCGCCTGCGTATCCGCTATCACTACACCGTGCCTGGGATTTTCGGCGGTCGCACGGCCTGGGTCGATAGCAAGAACGGCGAACTCTACGATATCGCCCAGTGGTACCCGCGGATGCAGGTCTACGACGACGTGCGCGGCTGGGACACGCTGCCCTACCTCGGCAACGAATTTTATCTGGAGTACGGCAGCTTCGACTACGCGGTGACCGTGCCGGCGGACATGATCGTCGCCGGTTCGGGCCAGCTGATGAACCCCGCCGAGGTGCTGACGCCGCTGCAGAGAAACCGGCTGGCCGAGGCCGCCGCCAGCGACAAGACGGTGATGATCCGCACGGCCGACGAGGCCGCCGCCGCGCCGCCGCCGGGAGACGCGACCAAGACCTGGCGCTTCCACATGGACCACACCCGCGACGTCGCCTTCGCCGCCTCCCGCGCCTTCATCTGGGACGCCGCGCGCGCCAACCTGCCGGGCGGCAAGACCACGCTGGCGCAGTCGGTCTATCCGGTCGAGAGCGCCGGCGACGGCGCCTGGGGGCGTTCCACCGAATATCTGAAGTTCGCCATCGAGGAGTTCTCGCGCCGCTGGTACGTCTATCCCTGGCCGGACGCGATCAACGTCGGCGGGCCCGTGGGCGGGATGGAATATCCCGGGGTGCTGTTCGACAGCGACCGGGACGCCGGCAAGAGCCTGTTCTACCTGACCGTCCACGAGATCGGTCACAGCTACTTCCCGATGATTGTCGGCACCGACGAGCGTCGCAACGCCTGGATGGACGAGGGCCTCAACACCTTCATCGACACCTATGAGTCCGACGCCTTCCAGGGCGGCGTGTATGGCCCCAAGCGCGACGCCGAGTTCGCCCCCGGTCCCGGCACGCCGGCCGACCAGATCGCCGCCCTGATCGCCGATCCCAAGGCGCCGCCGATCATGACGCGCGCCGACGCCATCCCCGGCGCCTACGGCCACCCGATCAGCTACTTCAAGACCGCCTTTGGCATGCGGCTGCTGCGCGAGGACATCCTCGGCCCGGACCGGTTCGACCCGGCGTTCCGCAAGTTCATCCGCGACTGGGCCTACAAGCATCCCAAGCCGTCGGACTTTTTCCGGGCGATGGAGAGCGAAGGCGGCGAGGACCTGTCGTGGTTCTGGCGCGGCTGGTTCTTCAACAACTGGCAGCTCGACCTGGCGGTGACCGGCGTCACCTACGAGGGCGGCGATCCGGCCAAGGGCGCGCGCATCGGCGTCGCCAACCTGGGCCAACTGGTGCTGCCGGCGACCTTGCGGGTCCGGTTCAAGGACGGCAGCAAGCGCGACATCGCCGTTCCCGCCGAAACCTGGATCCAGTCCGGGGCGCATACCTTCGCCATCGACAGCGCTCAGCCGATCGCCCAGGTGGAAATCGATCCGGACGGCCGCCTGCCGGATCGCGACCGCTCCAACAACGTCTGGACCGCGCCCGCGCCCTAGGCCTCAGATGGCCTTGCGCAGTTCCTCCATCCAGGCCCAGCGCGGGTCGGGGCCGGCGAATCCCGAGGACACGGTGTTGGCGACATAGGCCGCCGCCGTGCCGCTTTCCGGGTGCGCGAAGGCCATCCGGCCGCCGGCGCCGTCGTGGCCGAACGAGCCCTCGCCCAGCATCTCGGTGGGGTCGCGCGAGAGTTGGTAGCCGAGGCCATAGCGGGTCGGCAGGCCGAGCTGCAGCTTGCCGAGATCGCCGGGCGGAACCATGTCGCCGGTCCGCAGCGTGCGGGCTTTCTCGACCGTCTCGGGCTTCAGCAGCCGAACGCCGTCGACCTCGCCGATCATGGCCGCGTACATCTTCGCCAGCGACGCCGCGTTGGTGACGCCGTTGCCGGCCGGCAGCTGGATGGCCCGCCCGCCCCGATTGTTCATGGACTCGATCAGCTCGCCGGTGTGCTGCAGCGACAGCAGCACCGTCTTGGCCAGGCGCGTCGAGGTATCGATGCCGAACCCGGTGAGCAGGGCGGCGATCTGCTCGGCCCCGGGACCGGGTGTCGGTGAGAAGTGCGGGGCGACCCGCGCGTCTTGCTCCAGCGGCAGACCGATCCAGAAATCCAGGCCGAGGGGCCCGCTGATTTCCTCCGCCAGCAGCTGCGAGACGCTCTTGCCGCTCACCCGCCGGACGACGGCGTCCAGCAGCGAGCCGTAGGTGATCGGGTGGTAGACGCAGGACGCGCCCGGCGTCCACACCGGCGCCATCGCCTCCAGCGCGGCCACGTGCTTCTCCAGCACCAGCAGGTCGTCGGCGACCAGGCCGCTCTCCGGATCGAGGCCCGGCAGACCCACCGAGTGGCTCATCAGCTGCCAGATGCGGGCGTCACCCTTGCCGCCGGCCGCGAACTGCGGCCAGTAGTCGGCGACCCGCGCCTCGTAATCGATCAGGCCGCGCTCGGCGAGCCGATGGACCACCGCCGCCGTCGCGCCCTTGGTGCACGACATGATGATGGTCAGCGTGTCCTCGCCGTACGGCCGGTCGTTGATCTTGTCGCGGCCCGCCCAGAGGTCGACCACCTTCTCGCCGTGGCGATAGATGCACAGCTGACCGCCGCCCTCGTCCGCGGACTGGGCCGACGCGAACGAGTCGCGAACCCCCTCATAGCCACGCGCAACAAATCCGCCGACGTCCATGTGTTCTTCTCCCCTTTGCCGCGACGCGCTCTCTATCAGACCCTTGCGCCTAGAACGATTTTGTCAGCCGGATGCCGTACTGCCGCGGCGCACCGGGGAACCTGAGGCCGGAGTTGTTCTGCGAGACGTACTGGAGGTTGGTGACGTTGGTGCCGTAGCCGATCACCGCCCAGGTCCCCTTCGCATACGTCAGCTGGGCGTTGAGGATGCTGCGCGCGCCCAGCAGATCGTCCTCGCTGGTGTTCTCGAACAGCGTCGCCCATTCGGAGCTGATGTAGCTGTAGTCGATGCGGGGCGTCAGGGTGGCGCCGCCCCCGACATCGAAGGCGTACTGGACGCCGATGTTGAAGGTCCAGTTCGGCGCGTCCGAGAGCGGCCGGCCGGTCAGGTTGGCGCAGCCGATCAGCGGATTGGCCGGCCCGCTGCTGGTGCTGCAGCTGGCGGCGGAAACCAGGCCCGCCAGCCGGGGGTCGATGGCGTAGAAGGTGCCCAGCGAGGTGTGCAGGTAGGAGCCGCTGAAGTTGATCCTCAAGGCCCCGAAGACCGCATCGCCGGAAGCCTCGAAGCCGTAGTTCACCGTGGTCGTGGGCACGTTCAGGATCAGCGAGGTGTTGGCCACCGTCGGGCTGTCGATGCTGACCTGGAAGTTCTGGTAGGTGTCGTAATAGGTCCCCAACTGGGTGCGCAGGTGGCCGTCGAACAGGGTCGCCTTCCAGCCCAGTTCATAGTCGGTGACGTTCTCCGCCTTGATGTGCGGCGGCAGGCTGACCAGCGACGTCGCATTGGCCCCGCCCGGCTTATTGCCGGTGGCGACGAAGGCGTAGAGGTAGTTGTTCTCGTCGACCGTCCAGTTGAGCGCCAACTTGCCGGTGACGGCCGATTCCGTGTCGAGCTGTATCTGGTGGCTGCCCGACGGCGCGGGCAGGCCCGGGAAGACGCCGTAGTAGGGATCGACGATCAGCGACGTCACGTCCGAGGGTTCGCGCGTGTAGCTGTAGCGCAGGCCGCCCTGGATCTGGAAGCCGTGCGGCAGGTTGAAGCTGGCCTGGCCGAAGCCCGCCATCGTCTCGCGGGCATAGTTTGCCGCGATGGTGCCGTAGACGGTGTTGGCGACGATCGAGTCGGTGAAGCCGCCGACCGGCGGAATGACGGTCTGGTCGTGCTGGTAGTAGAGCCCGCCGATCCAGCGGAAGAAGCCGGTGTCGGGCGAAATGACGTTCAGTTCCTGGGAGTAGATGTCTTCCCAGGCCCGATCCTCGAAGGTCGCGCCGTTGGTGAGGCCGACTCCGTTGGTGCCGTCGAGGTCGATGGCCACCGCGCCGTGGGCGTGCTGGTAGCCGGAGATCGACCGCAGATCGATGCCGTTCTCGAAGGTGTAGTCGGCGGTGAGGTCCGACCGGAAGATCTGGTCGATATCGACGTTGTGGGCGTTGTTCTGGATCTGGAACAGCGGCGTCGTGGCCGTCTGCGGGCTGGTGATGTAGCCGCCCTGGTCGATGTAGCTGTACTCGTTCTTCCACACGATCTTCAGGGCCGAGGTCGGCTGCCAGAGCACGCCGAGGCGGGTGTTGGATTCCTTCAGCACGCCGGGATGGCCGGTGTAGGGCCCGGTGATCTGGGCGAAGCTGTCGTGATATTCGTCATTGACCGCCAGACGGACGGCGAGGGTGTCGCTGAGCGGCATGTTGACCGCGCCGCGCAGGCGAGCGTCGTTGTAGTTGCCGTACTGGCCTTCGACATAGCCGTGCACGCCGGCGTCGAGCGTCGGCGAATTGCTGTTGACGATCAGGGCGCCGCCGGTGGCGTTCTGGCCCTCGAACGTGCCCTGCGGCCCGCGCAGCACCTCGATGCTGGAGATGTCGTAGAAAGGCTCGTCCTGGAAGAAGCCGGGGAAGGTGGCCAGGCCGTCGCGATAGATGATCACCCCGACCACGGTGGTGCTGGCGGTCTCCGACTTGCCGATGCCGCGGATGTTCAGATTGTTGCTCTGGCCGGAATTCTCCAGGTTGGCCGAGGGCGTGGCGAACTGGATCAGGTCCTCGACGTCGATGCCCCGCGTCTCGATATCCTTGCCGGTGAGCACGGTGGCGGCGACGGAGGTCTTTTGCAGATTGGTCGCCCGGTGTTCGGCGGTGACCACCAGTTCGCCCACCGTCGATACGCCGGCGTCGGCCGGCGCGGGGGTGGGATCCGCCGCCAGGGCGTTGGCGCCCCAGAGCAGCGCGGTGGCGGCGACGGTGACCAACAGTCCCGGCCTGTGTCCCGAGGACTCGGCGAAGGACGCGACTCGACCTGGAATCCGCAACATGTTTCCCCCCGGGGATATTGTTTTTCTGACGTCGATTGTCCGACGCGGACGGAGTTAGCAGCGGTGTTTCTGTTATGAAAATTCATTCCTGGGGCCTCAAATTCCCAAGAGGAATGGACTGCATCGCTCAGGCGCGGACGACCGGCCGATTGAGTTGATCTCAGGCCAAAATCAGAGCGCGAGCGCCGCCTGCAGCCGGCGCGGATCGATGTGCGCCGGGGCGTCGGCCTGAACCGCGGCGATGAAGGCGCGGACCACCGGCTTGATCTCCCACCGTGCGCGCACCGCGCAGCACATCTTGGCCGGCTCGAAGGCCACCAGATGCTCCAGCACGGCGAACTCTCGCTTGAAGGTCGCCGAGGCGGCGTGCCTCAAGGACACCACGCCGATGGTGTTGGAAGTGGCGACAATACGCCGGACGGTTGGGAAGTAGTCGATGACGTGCAGGCGCTTCTGCCACTCGACGCCCTGGCTCTCATAGATGTCGCGGATGGTCGCGCCGAAAGGGCGTGAGTCCGACGGGGCGACGAAATCGTATTGGGCAAGGTCGGCCAGGGTCGCCGGAACCGATTCCAGCGCCGGATGGCCTTTGCGCACGAAGAGGGTGGTCTCCAGCTCCGGCACAGGCTCGCGCCGCAGGTCGGGCCATTCGGCGAAGGCCGCGTCCAGCCCGAGCGCGACATCGACGGCGCCGTTGCGCAGCAGCTGAACCATGCGCTCGAAGCTTGCGCCGCTGACCTCGAAGCGCATGTTCGGGTAGCGATAGAGCAGGTTGGTCAGCGGGTTCATCAGCCGCCACTCCAGCGAGGCCGGGGCCACGCCAATGCGAAGCGCGCCGGCGTAGGGGTCGCTGTTGTGCGGGGCGCCTTCCAGCAGCTCGCGGGCGTCATCCAGCAGCCGCGAGGCGCGCTCGACGAAATCGCTGCCCTTCTCGGTCAGCAGGGCGCCGCGAGCGGTGCGATGAAACATCGAATAGCCGAGCTGGCGTTCCAGGTCGGCCACCCCCTTGGTCACCGCCGACTGGGTGACGCCGATGGCCTGGGCCGCGGCGGTGAACGATCCGCACCGAGCCACCGCCACCACGTGAGCGAGCCTGGGATCCAGCATCGGCCATTCCTAGAATTCATCGGACCGACGCACAATGAATTTGACCGCGCGTCAGGAAGGCTGGCAGGCGGGAAGAACAGCGATCAATCAAGAACTGCCGTGAGACTCCGGTCTCAATGCCGCAGCTACCCGCGAGGAAACCATGACCGAATACGAACCCGCCGCCCACATGCCGCCGCCGCCCAGCACCTTGAGCGAAGCGGCGGTCACCCAGATGGCAGGGATGATCAACGCGGGGCCGATTCCGGAAATGACCATGGAGCAGATGCGCTTCTTCGCCGAGCAGATGCAGATCGGCATCGGCGGCGAACAGCGCAAAGCCCACGCGGTCAGCGTCACCGACGATGAGATCGCCGGCGTCCCGGTGCGCCGCATCGCCCGCGAAACCGGCGCGGTCGACAAGACCAAGGTGCTGATCAATCTGCACGGCGGCGGCTTCGCCACCGACGCCGGCTCGCTGACGGAGAACATCCCGATCGCGGCGCTCACCGGCATCGAGGTGGTGGCGGTGCTCTATCGGTTCGCGCCGGAACATCCTTTTCCCGCCGCCGTCGAGGACGCGCTGGCGGTCTACAAGGCCCTGCTTGCCGACCACGACGCGTCGAATATCGCCGTCTACGGCACCTCCGCCGGCGCGGTGATCGGCCCGCAGCTGCTGATGCGGCTGAAGGCGGAAGGCCTGCCGATGCCTGGCGCGCTTGGTGTGTTCTCCGGCGAAGCCGACCTCGTGGGGATTGCGGACTCGCTGAAGATCTTCGCGCGGTCGGGAGAGAACGCCCTGCTCACCCAGTGCAAGGACGCCTATGTCGGCGCGGCCGATCCGAAGGACCCGCTGCTCTCGCCGCTGTTCGGCGACCTGAGCTTCTTTCCGCCGACGCTGCTGGTGTCGAGCGGACGCGACGTACTGCTCAGCGGCACCGTCAACCTGCACCGCAAGCTGAAGGACGACGGCGTGGACGCCGAACTGCTGGTCTACGACGCCCTGCCGCACGCCTTCTGGGCCAACCTGCTGGCGCCGGAGAGCGACGACTGCTTCCGCCGCATGTCGGCTTTCCTCAGCACGCATCTCGGCCACAAGTAACCGCTCGCGCGTGACCCTGGCGCTCCACCCCACGATGGCCGCCGGCGCCGCGACGGCGCCGACCCGCCGGACCGTGTGGAGCGCGGTGCTGTTGCTGGCGGCGGTGCTGTTCGCCGGCGGGCTGATCCGCACGGTGTTCTCGCCGCTGCAGGAAGCTGCAAAGCTGGATCTGCGGCTGACCGACTTCGCCGTCAGCCTGGTCCAGGGCCTGGCCACCGGCGCGCCGATCGCCCTGGTGTCGATCCCGCTGGCCTGGGTGATCGACCACGGCAACCGGGTGCGGCTGCTGGTCGCCCTGTTCGCGGTCTGCGTGGTCGGCACCTTCTGGACCGCGTTCGCCACCGGCCTGACCTCGCTGTTCCTCGCCAGGATGCTGTCGGCCGTGGGCGCCAGCTGCGCCGTTCCGGTGATCATTTCCCTGGTGGCCGATCTCTGCGCGCCGGACCGGCGGGGCAGGGCGATCGTGGTGCTCGGACTGGGATCCTATGCCGGCGCGGCGGCCGCTTTCGTGCTGGGCGGCCTGCTGCTGGGCGTGCTGGCGAACCATCCCATCGCCGCTCTGGGAAAGCTGGCCCCTTGGCGCGCAACCCATCTGTTGCTGGGTCTGGTGGGCAGCGTGATGCTGTTTCCGCTGTTCTTTCTGCGCGAGCCCGAGCGCCATGAGGTGGAACTGAAGACCACCTCGTTCGGCCCGACGATGCGGGCGCTCTGGGCCAAGCGAGCCTTCCTCTTTCCCCTGTTCGCCGGACAGATCGGCCTCTCCATGGCCGACGCGGCGGCCAGCATCTGGGCGACGCCGGTGCTGATACGCTCTTATCATCTGCAGCCGGTCCAGTTCGCCGGCTGGGTGGGCGCGATCCTGTTCGTCGCCGGCATCCTGGGCGCCGTCCTGGGCGGCTTCGGCGCGGACCTCGGCCACAAGACCGGCATCCGGGGCGGCCTGCTGTTCGCGGCCATCCTCGCCACCGCCCTCGGCATCCCCGCGGCCATCTTTCCGATCATGCCGACCATCGGCGGTTTTCAGCTGATGTTCTTCCTGCTGCTGCTGGCCGGCGCCATCACCACCGTGGTGGCCTCGACCACGGTGGCGGTGCTGATTCCCAACGAGGAGCGCGGCGCCTGCATGGCGGCGTTCAGCGTCATCAGTTCGATCATCGGCGCCAGCCTGGCGCCGACCATCGTCACCCTCGGGTCGACGCTGATGGGCGGCGAGCAACACCTGGCCACGTCGTTGGCGGCGACGGGGCTGGTCACCGGCGTCATCTCCCTGGCAGGCTATGTCCTGGCCATGCGCCACGCGCCGAAGAGCGCCACCGAGTGGCGCTGAATCCCGTCTAGAGAGGACGCCCTTGCCCAGTCTCATCGCCGCCGCCACCCAGTCGCTGGCCGGATTCCTGTTCGCCGGACGATTGCCGAAGGACGAGGCGGCGATGCGCAAGGCGGTCGAACAGGGCCGGCGGCGCGCCAACGGCGATCCGCCGGCCGGTCTCTACAAGCAATGCGCCGTGGAGGTCCGCCAGGTCGGCGAGCACAAGGTGTTCACGGTGGGACCCCAGGGCGGCGGTCCGGTGCGTGGCCAGGTGTTCTATCTGCCGGGCGGCGGCTATGTGAACCCGCCGGCCGGCCTTCACTGGATGTTCGTCGCCAAGCTGGTGAAGACCCTGAACGTGGTCTGCACGGTTCTGGTCTATCCGCTGGCGCCGGAGCACCTCTGCGACGAGGGGATCGCCTTCGCCGCCACCGCGTATCGCCGGCTGGAGAGCGAGCAGGGGTCAAAGAAGCTGCTGGTGATGGGCGACTCCGCCGGCGGCGGCCTGGCGCTGGCCATGCTGCAACAGACCAAGGCGACGCCGGCCGGGCTGGTCCTCGACGCGCCGTGGCTCGACGCCGCCGCCTGCGACCCGTCCCAGGTCGAGCTCGAACGCCACGACTGGCTGCTCAATCGCTTCAGTTTGCGCACCTGGGGCCGCTGGTGGGCGGGACCGGACCGGGATCTGAGGGACCCGCTGGTCAGCCCATTGTTCGGCGATCTCAGCGGCCTGCCGCCGACGCTGCTGCTCTGCGGATCGGCCGACATCCTGGTCGCCGACGCCCGCCGCCTGGCCGCCGCCGCGCCCGACAAGGTCCGCTACATCGAGGAGGAGGGCATGATGCACGTCTATCCGATGGTGCCGTTCTTCCCCGAGGCGCGCCGCGCCTGGGTCGAGATCGAACGGTTCGCGGACCAGGTGCTGGGCAAGGCCGGCTAGCTCCTACTTTGCGCACCGCGCGGATTGGAGGCGCTGGCCTGAAGCGCTACGCTACCGGCGACTCCAAAGCCCACGGGGGACTCCGCTTGAAACGACTGCTCATCGCCGCCGCCGCGCTCGCCGCCTTGACGCCGGCCAGCGCCCTGGCCGCCGATCTCTCCGGTGTCTGGAAGGTCCACGGGGAATTCACCGGCGTCATCACCTACACGGCGACCTGCACCTTCAAGGTCGTCGGCGCCAGCCTGACCGGCCCCTGCGTCGATCCGCAGAACAACACCAATGTCGTCGCCAAGGGCGCCGTCAACGGCGCCAATGTGGAGTTCGGCTACGACGCCGTTTTTACCGGCCTGTCCGTGCACCTGGACTACAAGGGCGCGGTGCAGCCCGACGGAACCCTCAAAGGCATCATCGACACCGGCGGCGGCCCGCAGGGAACCTTCACCGCGACGCGCTAGGATGAAGCCGACAGCGATCGTCCTGACCCTCTCCACCGGTCTCCTGGTCGGCACAGCCGCGAGAGCGGGCGTCAACGACTACGCGTATGTCGAAGCCCCCGTTTGGAAGACTGCGCCGACCCGGTCTGACGTCAACGCCGCCCTGGCTGGCAAGACCTGGAAATGGGCTGACAAAGCCTACGTGGACGTCGATTGCGAGTTCAGCCCTGACGGCGCCTTGACCGCGTGCCACCGTACCGTCGAACAGCCGCCTGGGAGCGGGCTTGGCGCAGTGGCGCTGACGCTGCTTCCCAAGTTCACAGCCTTTCTCCCTGCCGCGCCCGCCAAAGGACCGCTTCACGTAAGCATTGAGTTCAATTTTCACGATCCCGCTCTGTCCACGACGGCGGTCGAGCTCGATGATCCGGAACTTCGCTCGATCAAGGGCGCGCCCGCGCCGGTCGAGAAATTCCCTGACACGGCCGCGCGGGCTGGTCTTGCGAGCGGCCTTGCTGTCGTTGCGTGCGATAGCGTCGCGACCGGCGCTCTGACGGGGTGTGTCGTGGTCAAGGAGACGCCGCCCGACCTGGGGTTCGGCCAAAGCGCGATCACCTTTGTCCAGGCTTTGAATCTGAACCCCTGGCAGAATGGCGAGCCGCTCATAGGCTCCAAAGTGCAGATTCCGGTCTACATCGACGCTCCGGACGCGGCGAGTCGGCCGACGTTCTCGCGGAAGGCTATATTCCAAGTCTCGGGTCGGGAAGGAACGGCGGGAGGCTATTTCCCCGATCGGGCATACCGCATGGGAGTCGATGGGACCGCAGTGATCGAATGCGTGCTAACCGCGGATGCGGTGCTCGACGACTGCGTGCCGGTCTCGGAATCAGTCCCCGACTTCGATTTCCTGAACGCCGCATTGCGCATGGCCAAGGTGAAGGCCATCAAGGCCAAGCCTCGCCAGGTCGATGGTCGGCCGGTCGCGGCGGAGGTGGTCCAGGTCACCGTGCCGTTCATCATCGCCCGCTAGCCGAGAATCAGGACCAGCTTGGCGATCCGTCGCTGGCGGACCTCGGCGCTCTTCGCCGCTTCGATGTCGGCGACGTGTTTGCGTTTCAGGCCGAAGGGCAGGCGGTCGAACGCGGCCCGGGCGTCCGGCTGCCCGTCCAGCGCCTCGGCCAGGTCCGGCGGCGCCGGCACGACCCGCGGTTCGGCGTCGAGTTCGAGGTCGACCTCCACCACATCCCCCTCGGCGATGCGGCAGGCGTCGCGCTGAGCGCGGCTGATGCCGACCAGGCGCTGGCCCCGCATCGCCGCCACCCGGCTGCGCCAGGTGTGGCCGTTGATGCTGATGGCGATGGGCGGGCGCGCGGCGGGGCCAAGCGCTTTCACCACCTCGACCGGCAGTTCGACCGCGGTGGCGTTGCCGGATGGGATCACCGTCGCCCGGAATCGCACTTGGCGCCTCGCCTCTGACGGTCCGAGGTTAGGTCAGAACACCGGCGCGCAGAAGCGCCCTAGTCCAAGCCGAATTCCGAGCCGAACAGGGCGGCGGCCTCGGCCATGAAGCCGGTTTCGCCGGCCGGATCGCCGCCGTCGCTGCGGTACTTGTGCAGCAGGCTCTCCAGGCCGCCGGGATGGAAGCTGACCAGCAGCTCCACCGGCCGGTCGGTGCGGTTGGCGTAGCCGTGGCGGACGCCGGGCGGCGCGCGGACGAAATCGCCGGCCTGCAGGGTGACGACGCTCTCGCCTAGCAGGAATTCCAGCGTGCCGGCGCGGACGTAGAAACTCTCCTCGCAGCCGCGGTGCCGGTGTGCGCCGTGGCCGCCGCCTGGATCGGCTCCAGGCGCGACGGTCCATTCCATCAGCCCGTAGGCGCCGTCGGTGTCGGCGGCGAACACCAGCACCCGCGCCCGGTCCGGCCCATCGGCGAAGGCGCCGTGGTCGTCGTCACGGCGCACGATCAGCTCGCCGCTCATGCCCAATCTCCCGCTTCGAGCCGGCCCACGACCTGAAGATAGAACGGGTCGGGGAACGGATTGCGCTCCAGGGTCATGCCCAACCGCCGCATGACGCCCATAGAGGCCGGATTGTCGTAATCGGTGGTGGCGATCAGCCGCTCGACCCGGCGGACCTTGAACAGGTGGTCGACCAGCGCCCGGGCGGCCTCGCTGGCCAGCCCCAGCCCCTGCCGCGCCGGTGAGATCGCCCAGAACAGCCCAAGCTCGGAGCGGGCGCGGGCGTTTTCGGTCGCGCCCTGCGACGGCAGCTGGCCGAAGGGCGCCAGACAGGGGACGAGGCCGATCAGGCCGATCAGCCGGCCGCTGGCCCGGTCGGCGATCGCCCGGTCGCCGAGGGGCGGCTGATGCAGTCGCTCCAGCTCGCGGTAATTGGCGATCGACCAGTCGATCCAGCTGGCGCGGCGGGCGCGGTTCTCAGCTTCGGGCAGGCTGGTGTCGTCCCAGCTGATCTCCCGATAGAGCCGGTGGCAGTCGTCGAGGTCGTCGGGGCGCAGCGGCCGGATCAGCAGCCGTTCGGTGACGAGGATGGGCACGCCGGGGGACTCCGCGGCGGCGTCGGTGTGGGTGTCGGTCAATGGATTGGCTTTCGAAGACGTGTGAGCACGGGCCGGGCAGGCGCGGGCCCGCTGGAGTGGGGCGCGCCGGTTCGGCCGGTCGAAAAACCGCGGCGTCCGCGGGGCTTCAGCTCACGACAGTCTGCAACATGGCAGCGAGGCTAGGGGAGGGCGCGGCCCAAGGTCAAGCGGAGCCGTTTGTACGGAGGCGCCCCGGACCCCATGTGTTGAGCCAGATGGGCGCCGGTCGGCGGCGAGGTTCCGGGGGAGCTGGCATGAAATCGGTGGTCATCACGGGCGTTTCCAGCGGCATCGGCCGGGGCGCGGCCAAGGTGCTGGTGGACGCCGGCTACCGGGTGTTCGGCAGCGTCCGGCGTCAGGCCGACGCCGACTCCGTGCGCCAGG
>Ga0182012_10001814_pt1 | contig 23339 bp, 22 predicted proteins | sample 612S2SmetaG_FD_120486 | JGI IMG/M metagenome (GOLD analysis project Ga0182012, IMG submission 120486) | Permafrost microbial communities from Stordalen Mire, Sweden - 612S2S metaG | ecosystem: Environmental > Terrestrial > Soil > Wetlands > Permafrost | place: Sweden: Stordalen | collected... | reverse complement strand
GGCGCTTAAACTCCGGGCTGTACCGGTGCCACTTTTGGCCACCTGTTTCTTTCGACACTTTCTTTTTCCTTTCGCTGAAAGTGTCCCCGAACTCCCCTGTCTCATTTTTCCACCGCAGTGCAGCGCTCCGTCCCTCGCGGGGGGACAGCAAAAAGGTGTCTGTCCCCTTTTGAGGTGATTAGGCCTTTACCTTGCGAATCACACTTCCTTTGTGATCTTCTGGTGTGGCGCGTGTGAACCCGGCCGAACCCGCCGCCGATTTCCTTGGAGGAACGGCTGTTTGCGGCCTCTCGCTCACCTTTTCCGCAATTGCGCGATTCTGAGCAATTCGCAGCACAGTCTTCTCTTGCGGCGTTAATAAGTGAAAAGGTTTATCCATATTTCAATTCTCGCACTAGTAGCTTCCCTATCGAAACAAAATCTGCGAACATTCGTCGAACAAACGTATGATTCAACGTGCCTGGCTACTTGCCCTGTTCGTTTCGTCAGCGCTAGCCCAGCAGTTGCAACCGGGTCAGTTGGCTTCAAACACGGCCGAATCTCAATGGCGAGGCATGACCGTAAAAGAAAAGTTGCACTACGACGCTAAGCACCTGTTCGACGTCGATAATCTTATATTCGCCGGGATCGGGGCGGCGTTCGACCAAGCGCGCGAACGTCCCGGACAGTGGGGCGAAGGCTGGGGTCCCTTTACTGGACGTTACGCCTCGCACATTGGCCAGTACTTAGTCCAACGCAGCATTATGTATCCAGTACGCGCTATTGACCACGAAGACTCGCGCTTCTTCCGCTCAAGACACACTAACTTGGCTGCTCGCGCGGGCGACGCATTCCTCCACACTATTTGGCGGCATAGCGACGATGGCGGCATGATGCCTGCCTATAGCGAATTTCTCGGCGACTACGGCGCTGCCGCCGTATCGCGCATGTGGTGGCCTGATAGCTACCACAAAGCCTCATCCATCCTTGTCGCTGGATCGGACACGATCCTGATAGACGGAGCGATTAATCTATTTCACGAATTCAGTCCCGATCTTAAGCACTGGCTACACTTCGGCCGCTAATGAGCCAATAGACCACCGACAGCATTACCAACCAAGACACTCCTGCTTCCAGCGTTACCCTCATCCCTTCGACAAACCAAGTGGTGGCCAAAATGGCAACAATCAGGAGCGCACCTGCGACGGAACCTAACATCCTCAAGGGTTGCCACGCCGGTTGCCGTGCCCGTCTGAAAAATAGATGTGTCACGAAAACCATGAGCCACGCGTAGAGCCCGCCAAAAAGGGATATCCCAAACAAGTAAACGTAGGCGCTGCCAGGGTAAATGATGGAGACGATCATGGCCAGCGCTAGCCCGACTGCCGAAACCAGCAATGCGGTGACTGGGGTTCCGTTTGATGAAACCCTGCCCCATGCTTTAGGCGCGTAGCCGCTGCGGGCGACCGAGAAAATCATGCGGCTTGCCAGGTAGAGGTTGCAATTCATGCTGGATGCTGCCGCGGTAATCACCACGAAATTCACAATGTGCGCAGCCGCTGGAATTCCGATCAGCTGAAACACTCTCACAAAAGGACTCGCGGTTACGTCGCCACCTGGTTGAATCTGGTTCCACGGCACAATTGTGACCAGCACAAGCACCGCGCCCAAATAGAAAATGATCAAGCGAGCCGACATCGCGCGAACGGCCCTCGGCAGTGCGACCTCAGGATTTTTTGCTTCGCCCGCAGTAACGGCCACGACCTCGGTACCCACATAGCTGAAGATCACAAAGACGAGAGCCATCCAAACGCCATGCCAGCCGTTCGGTAAAAAGCCGCCATAGTTCGTCAAGTTTCCAAAGCCGATGGCAGCACGTGGGGTCCAGCCAAAGATGAGCGCTGCGCCTAACGCGATAAATAGAACGATTGCCACCACTTTGATCATTGAGAACCAATACTCGAAGGTGCCAAAACTGCCCACGCTGCGAGCATTCACATAAACCATGGCAACGGTGAAAACCAGAATCCAGAACCATTGCGGCGTTTGTGGGAGCCACCACTGGCAATAGATGGCAATCGCGGTGGCTTCGCTCCCAATGGCCACACATTGCGCGGCCCAGTATGTATAACGGACTGTGAATCCAGCCCACCTGCCCAGATAGTGTCCTGCGTAAACTCCGAACGATCCCGCTGTGGGATGCGCCACCGCCATTTCGCCTAAGGCGCGCATCAAAAGCAGCGCAATTCCGGCGCCAATGATGTATGTCAGCACTACTCCAGGTCCGGCCAAATGCACCGCGAGCGAACTGCCCAGGAACAAGCCTGTTCCTATGGCTCCTCCGATGGCGATCATGGCCAGTTGAGGCACACTCAGTTGGCGAGAAAGCTTTTCGCCTTCTTCCGCGGCAAATCCCGGCGTTGCGCTAGAGCTCATCCCTTAACCAGTAAATCCAAATTTGCTTCCAAAACTTTCAGCGCTTCGTTCACGTCTGTCTGATTGTTATAGACATGGAACGAAAAGCGCACACCGTCGCGGCGGGCTGAAACTGCAATTCCTCGTTCATTCAGTTTATTCACCAGAGCATTTGCATCCGTAGCGCGCAGAACCACTAACGGCCCAACAGTATCACTTGGGGTTTTGGCCGCAATCCCCAGAGCGTGCGCACCTTGCAGGAAACTGCTTGTCAAATGCGATATCTGCGCCGCCACCTTCTCCATGCCAATACTAATTAATAGTTCCAAGGCTGGACTCGCCGCATAAATGTTGGGGATCGATGGCGACCCGCCCTCAAAGCGTCGAGCACTCACCGCCGGATCAAGCTTCTTTGTATTGAAGGCGAACACATCTTGCTGTGCCATCCAACTTGTGATAGTGGGTGTCAATCGTTCAACCAAGGCTTTCTTGACGTAGAGAAATGCCAATCCCGGCGGGCCAAGCAAATACTTCAGCGTTCCAGTAACGTAGAAATCTACGTCCATGGCTTTTACGTCTATCGGACGCGTACCGCAATCCTGATAACCGTCTACAAACACCAGCGCGCCCCGTTCGTGCGCCAACTTGGTAATGGCCGGGATTTCCGAACGGAAGCCGTTCACAAAAGAAACTTGGGTTATCGGCACAATTGCCGTGCGCTGGTCAATCGCCTTTTCATAGGCAGCCAGTGGAATCGCATTTTCGCTACCCTCCAGAAACTCTATCTGCGCGCCGCGTTTTTGCTGTGCGAGCCAGATCTGGCCCATGGTGGGAAACTCATACTCGCCCATCACAACTTTGGGGCGTTCGGCAAACTCGAGCGCGCTGGCAATCGCATTGATGCCGGCCGAGGCGCTCGTGAGAATCGCAATTTCATTTGGCTCGGCGTTTATGAATCGGGCGAACTCTACCCGCATGCCCTCGTAAGCCTCAACCCATTCATTCCAAGGTGCGGTGGATTTGCGCCAGCTTTCCATGTATGCGCGCATGCCACTTTCGGCTGCATCGCTCAACGCGCCCTGCGAGCAGTTATACAAATATGTTTTTTCTTTGAGAATCGGAAAGCGCGCGCGTATTGCAGAGAGCTCTGTGTCTGTCAACATAGATGAGAACAGACATTAGTTTGGCACGTCGCGCCTTCTCAATGCGCGCTCAGAATCTCGATGGCGCCATTGTTGTCAGTCAGCCTCAATTCACACTGACCACCGCCAATTGTTCCGTTCAGACTATCCTCCGTCATCGAACTCGAAACTGTGAGTGGAATCTCGGAATGAATCTTCGCGAAAGAGGTCTTCGCCGTCACACTGTAATTCGGATTCGCCGGCAGACGGACGCGAATCGCCGCGAACGAAGTGTGGATCGTGATCGGCTGGCATCCTATCTTGGCTTCGCTGCTTGCCTCCACTGCCCCGTTCTGATTTTCCACATCAATTCCTCCGGTTACGTGGCGCAGTTCCACCTTTGCAAAGCTAGTTTTCACACTTGCATCACCGCGAATATCGTCGAGTGACACCTCGCCATTGTTCGATTGCACGCGAATCCCACCCTCCACCTCGCTTACTCTCACCCGGCCAAACGAATCCTCGATCTTGCTCGGCCCTTTTATGCGCTCTCCTTCGATGCTAGAGTTATTCGCACGCACCGAAAGCCCGCGCCCAATATCGGAGAATTGCACCGCTGCAAAACTGGTGTTTAGCTCGGCTTTTCCAGTTATGTTCGTAGCGTCAATTTTTCCGTTACCGTTGTGCACTGTGACGTCGCCGCGAATATTATGAACGATCACACTCCCAAACGAATTCTTTACCATCGCAGGGCCTCCACAATCGGTTAATGAAACCTCTCCATTATTGTTATTAATAGTCACGTCCTTGCTGACTCTGTCCACCGTCACGTTGCCGAATTTGTCAGTAAGGTTTAAGGTGCCAGTTATTTCGCTTGCCTTCACCGCGCCATTGTTGTCCTGGATAATCACATCTCCGGTATTACCCGCCAATTCAACGCTTCCAAAGGAATTCTCTAAACGAAGCGCGCCCTTGCCGTCGCGAAACTGCAACGCCCCAAACCCGGTTTTTATGTTGCCGGTTGCCCTCAATCCCGTCACTGAAACGGCGCCAAAGGAATTGTGAACATCGAGCGGTGCGCTCTCTGGAATCGTGATGTCGAAGCGCACTGAGTAGGAAACTCGGTTCATCCCAAAAAAGGAGGTCGGCGTCTCGGGATACTTTGTGCGGATTGAGAATTCGGTTTCATAAGAGTCAGTCAGTATCTCAATTCTCTTCGAAAATTCCTCAGCACGCGCTCGGTCCGGCGCCGACACACGAATCTCGGCATGTACTGTCATGTCCAAACCCGGATGCGTGTGAATGACAACTTCACCTTGCCTATGCTCCACTCTTACGGCTTGGCCACGCTTCAGGGTAAATGTCTTATCAAAATTACGCGCATACTCGTCGCGGTCCATGCCGCTCATCGCCAATGCCAACCCAATTGCCAGAATCTTAATTTCGTTGACCACTCTTGAGAACCTCCTCTAGCGTCTGCCGCTTTTCGCGGTACAAATCCGCCAACTCTGTTTGCAAACTCGCATTGAACGGATTCTGCGCCACATTCGATCGTGTCTCCTGAATCGCCGCGTCCAACATCAACAACTTCTCTCGATAACTCGCCAGAATCGGCGGCGCTGCCTTGCCCTCCAACTCCGGCTTTGCTAAACGCGACAAATCCTCAATTGAACGTCGGTAGGCCGCTTCGTTCTTCTCCACTTCTTTGAAGGCTTGCTCGGTCAAGAAATCTTTCCCCGTACTCGCTGGTGTGTTGGGCGCTGAAACCGGCCACCGCAAAAATGCAAACAGTACCAACGCTGCCGCCACAATTGCCCCCGCCCAGATTTTTCGGTCCAGCCACCAGCCCTTCGCAGGACGCACCTGCGCCTGTAGGTCTCGGCGAATCTTCAGCCAAAGATCGGGGCTTTCCCACTCGCTGTGCAACTGTTTTGCCGTATTGGAAATCTCATTCCAAACCCGATATTCGTTCCGGCATGTTTCACAGGTTCTTATGTGCCTCTGAGCTTCCGCCATCAACTCCGGGTTCGCCAGCGCACGTTCCAAATCACCGCATTCGAAAATCATTTCCGTGGCTCCGTCAACATCTGTTTCAATGCCCGCTTCGCTTCAAACAGCCAGGCCCGCGAAGTCCCTTCAGGCACCTCCAACACGCCCGCTATCTCCGAATGTTTCAGACCCTCCACTTCAAACATGAGAAACACCAACCGGTGCCGTTCGTTGAGCCCGAGTAGCGCCCGCTCTAAGGCGACTTTCAGTCCTAACTTGCTTTCTATGGGGAATTCGCTCAACATTGGCTTCTCCGCCAAACGGTGCTTCTTCCGCAACGTGTCGTAACAACAATTGATCAGGATCCGGTAAATCCAGCTAGACAATGCGGAGTTCTCTTCAAACCCACCCACTGCCTTATAAACTTTTAAAAATGCTTCCTGTACCGCGTCTTCGGCATCGCCCCGGCTAGCCAGCAAATGGAACGCCAGGCTCTTCATACGCGCCGCATGCAGTTCGTACAATTTCTCAAATGCGCGCAGTTCTCCGCGCTTGCAGCTTGCCACAAGCTCGGCGTCAGTCGGGTTGTCCGGCAGGGTTGCGCCGAACGGCAGCGGCAAGCCAATCTCCCACGTCATTTAATTTTCGGGCATAAGACGCCCCCGACACTGGAAACGTTGGGCAAGAAATCCAAAAATCTAAGATTTTTCCTAAGCCAAAGCCTCAAAACTGATTTGAGAGATTTCTTACCGCTCCCAAACTAACGTTTTGTCGGCCCGAATTGACTTAAACCAATGCACGACAATGACTTCGAAGAATTCATTCGGCAAGAGATAGCAGCCAACCGAACGCTCGGGTCGCTGATGGCGCGGATTTTCGAAGAAGAAAATCCGGACGAAGCGCGCGAACTGCTCCGCCAACTTGCCTCTAAATGGGACGATGACGATTCCACAGGCTCTGCGGAAGCTTTCCGCTTCTACCGGGGAATGCGCGACGCACTTGATGAGGAACCGTTCCGCTGGGGCTCTATGGTTGAGCCGGTAGCCAATGTTAAGCAACGACGTATGGCCTGCCTCACGCAATACCGACGACATCGCCAGTTATTCGGGCTCGAAATCAAGCTCGCACATAAAGTACAGCGCTCCGCTATGGCGGTTGAGAGCGATTGGTCGGGTGCGGAACAATACGTCCGCGATGCTGCGCTCATGGCCAAAGCGAGCGCCATGCTTCTGCTGGCAGAGTGGCTATTTCGCCTCAATTTACCGGGTGCGCTCGACGTTTGTGACGCGGCCGCGTTTGAGCTATTCCACAGCGCTTACTTCGCCGAAGCGTAACGTGAAAGTGCGTTCGCAGTATCCGTTCGACGCTTCATAAAATCCGCCACGCCAGCCGGCAACATCTCCCAAGGTTCGCTTTCCTCGCCCTTCACAGAAAGTCCGAAAGTCCACGTCGCATAAATGATTCCCACCAATGCGAAGTGTAGGCGCTCGAGCACAACGGTTGCCCCGAGCGGCGCTAAATTCTCGACCAGAAAAAGCATGCACGACGTAGCGAAATAACTGGCCAACAGGCCGGTATGCCGCATCAGATTCGACGGCATCTGCTTCATTGGTTTCGGGAAGTGCCGAAAGAAGCCGCACGCTAGGATCAAAGCTCCCGCCGCAAGCCCGTCAATCCCGCGGTACAGCAAAAACATGGCGCGGATGAAAGCTTGGTTGCCCCCGACGCGCGTTATTTCCCAGGGAAGCGTCCCGCAGCAGGCAAGCGCGGCAATCACCAGACATGCCACAAAAAGCCGGACCGCAAATCGCCCAATCTTTGGATAAAGCTGCGCGATGGCGCGGTAACCCGAAACGGCAGCATAGGCATGAGTCGTTAGCAGCAAGGGCAACGTAGCTTCCCAAGCCACCGCATAAGCATGAGACGTATAAGGTATCTTGTAGAGCGCTATATCACGCGCAAGACTCGTCGCTAGCATAATGGCCAACGCCCGAAACTGCTCTTTGCGCCAAAGGCCGAGGCTCAACAAACGAAACAGCGCGCTGGCTGAAAACAAGGCAGTCCAAACCCACAGCGCTTTGTCCAATACTGTCACCTCTGCTTAGTCGGAATACTCCTCTAAAAGTCTCAGGGGCAGTTTAATCTACTGCCCCGAAAATTCCCTTACAAGACTAGGGGATGTGTGGCACCGGCGCATCGCATGGCGTGAAAATAGACAACAAGGCCAAAATAAAATCAATCATGGCGGATCTCCTTTTCCTGAATTTGCGAGTTGCCCCGCGACCCAAGACTAGAATCCGCCTCTACCCGGTAGTGTTCGCAAATGGGACGCTACCCGGATACCCCTGCCAACCCATTGAAAACTAACCAAATAAAGTGACCTAGGAGAAATCCTACTTCTGTGACCGAAAACGATTCGAAAGTATCTTGAACGCCGTCAAAACCGGTCTCACCGGCCGCAATGCCTTTCTTCCGCGTTTTAGCAAAAGCGGCTTAGTCTTTTCCGAGCCGCGCGCGTGAGCAAGCGGTTTCCCCCCGTTTGGTCGCCTCGGCGCAAAGCACCTACTGCACACTGCCGCCTGGCGAGGCGGCGCATACTGGAGGCTCGGCAGAGCCTCCGCCCACTGCCCGGCCAGCGGGGCGGGCGTCCGTGTGCCGCCGACCGCCTAAAACTCACCTGTAGGAACTACCAAAGCGCAATGCTGAAAAAAATTTGACAGAATGTAAAACCGAAAGGGAACAAAATGAAGGCAAGTGTTTGGCTATTAAGCCTAAGTGTTGTACTCGGATTAGCTCGTATTTTGCATGCGCAAGTTTCTCAGGTCTCAGCGCCGGGTGACGGAACAATGGTGGCGCTAGACAAACAGGCGCACAGCTACTGGTGGAACGCCGGACGCTGGCAGAAGATTAGCGATCAACCGATGAGCGAAGTAGCCGCCGGCTCCGCAAAAGAGGTCTGGGGGGTAGACCCCACCGGAAATGTATTTCAGTTGGGGACCCATGGCTGGGATAAGAGGCCTGGCACTCTGAAATACATCTCGGTCACCAAGGGCGGCGGGATGGTGCTAGGAATCAATACCAACGGGCAGGTGGTTCGCTGGGACCCGCCGAATTGGACTCCCGTGACAAACGCGCCCGCTGGTCTGCAGCAAATCAAATTGGGCGGCCAAGGCTCCATCTATGGGATCACAGCAAGCGGAGAACTCTATTCATGGACGGGACGCGCTGGGGATGCTTGGGTAAAGCGTGCCGCACCTCCACTGAAGAGCTTAACCGTCGGCGTCGACGGCAGCGTGGGTGGAATCACAACCAGCGGCAACGCGGTCGTTTCGAAAAATCCGAGCCCGCCGCCCCAGGATGCGAAAACCTCGATCGCCGGCAATAACGGCTGGCAGTCTTTGAACGTACCGATTAAGGACTTCGAGCTTGTCACGGGCAAGATTTCGGTGATTATGGACCCCAAGGACCAGATCGCTCAGATAAACAACATTCAGTTAACGATCTCGGGTAGCCAACTAACAATTCAGAAAGGAGGAGGAATCTACGATCCGCCTTTGCTGACTTCGCCGAAGCAGACGATTGATCCGAATCAGTGCGTCCCCATAGGAAGTGCCTCGCAGGTGACCGTTGCTCCGAATCAGGTCCAAACGACAGCTCAACCGAATATGATCGATTACACCTGCGTGGCCGGGAAATTCAGCAAGGTCGCTATAGCAGTGCCGCAACCGTCGCAACAAGGGGCCGGTCCCTCCCAGCTTTTGACGACGACAGATGTGGCAACGGACAGCTCGAGCAGCGGCGGGAATAGCTACGCCTACGTAGCGCAAGCCAGCGGCGCCCCGGCAGGCACTGGTCCCACGGTTTGCGGAGCGCGGATTTTTCGAGATGTCAGTAATCACAGTTGGGTGGATTTTAAAATGCCGGCGGGCTCAGAAGGCCAAACAATTTCCGTCCCCGCAGGCGCCTATAACCATTACGTGTTGCCCGCTTGCAATCGGGTCTACTGGAGCGATTTGCAATTCACTTGTCATCAGAGTTCGGGTTGGACTCTCACGCAAGGCAAGTACGACGCCGATGCCGCCTGCACCGGCTCGCCCGGATCTAGCCCGTATGTGAGTTGGGGAGATCGATAGACGAATCGAACGAATGGGCGCGCCGAATAGTCGATTCCAGGATGATAAGTCAACTCAACCTTTCCGTGGTACTTGGTATTGAATTGTCCTTCCGTCTTCGGAACACCATCCGATCAAGTCCCTTCGTATGCCGACCGCATTCGCCGCCCACCAGGAGGATCGATAGAGCGCTGGCTTGAACCCAACTTTCGAAATGTCTACCGCCATGTCTTCTCGGGCGAGTGGCGCGCCTACAATCCATTCGACGCGGCTTGTCGGCCAGACGTGCAATAGTTCCCGACGCCTGCAGTCTGCTCCATGTTCCATACGTTTCAAGGTTGGACCGCGCTCACCCAGCAAGGCAAGGGCGACGGTACGTTACAACTGATCCCGATCGCCAAAGCCATGGTGTACGTGCTGCTGCGCGCTTTGCAGGACGATGTTCCCGAAGAGGACTTATGCGGCGCCAAACCAGGCCGTGTCCTTTCGGTCAATCCTGAATCACATTCTCTCTTGCTCGAAGCACTGACATCCATTCCGCTCATGCAGCCAGGCGACACTGTCTTCTGGCATTCCGACGTCATTCACGCCGTCGAAAACTAGCACAAGGGTACTGGCTCCAGCAATGTTATGTACATCGCCGCTACTGTGGGATGGGAAAAGAACACTGCGTACCTTGCCAAACAGGCTCCCGCATTTCTCGCTGGCAAAACACCACCCGGCTTCGCTCCAGACGATTTCGAAGTAGACTTTGTCGGTCGTGGCACGGAAGCTGATCTCACCGCACTCGGCCGCAGCCAACTCGGCCTGCCGATGCTCGCAAACGAAGGCCGCTCTATCCCCGCATCTTCTTAAACACCACCACCCCGAGCGGCGGAATCACCAAATCGGCCGACGCTTTCCTTCCATGCGAAGGCCTCTCCTCCACGTTCAACACTCCACCATTGCCCATATTGCTGCCGCCAAACATTTCCGCATCGGAATTGAAAATCTCTCTGTGCAGACCCGCTTCTGGAAAGCCCACGCGGTACTTCGCATACGGCGTAGGCGTGAAGTTACAAACGAATACCAAGTAATCTTCTGGATTCTTCGCCCTCCGCACAAACGAAACGATGGAGTGGTCCGCATCATGAAAATCAATCCACTCAAATCCGGAGTGGTGGAAATCCACTTCATACAGTGCTGGCTCATTGCGGTACATCCCATTCAGGGCCGCATTGAATGTTTGAAAGCGCCGGTGAATCTCATGGTCGAGAAGCCACCACTCCACCTGCGCCTCCGAATTCCATTCCGCTGTTTGCCCGATCTCGCAGCCCATAAACAAGAGCTTCTTACCTGGGTGCCCCCACATGTAAGTCAAAAACGCCCGCGCGTTAGCGAACCTCTGCCACTCATCTCCCGGCATCTTGTCCAACAGCGCGCGCTTGCCATACACAACTTCGTCATGCGAAATCGGCAGTACGAAGTTTTCCGTGAACGCATAGATCATGCTGAACGTAATATCGTTCTGATGAAACCTGCGGTAAATCGGGTCGCGCCCAAAATACGCCAGCATGTCGTGCATCCAGCCCATGTTCCACTTCATCGTGAAACCCAAACCATTCAGATACACCGGACGCGACACACCCGTAAAAGATGTCGATTCCTCCGCTACCGTAATCGCGCCCGGCACTTGATGTGTCAGTTCGTTCACTTTGCGCAAGAAGCTGATCGCTTCCAAGTTTTCATTTCCGCCAAAAACGTTCGGGATCCACTCTCCCGCTTTGCGCGAATAATCCAAATACAACATCGACGCCACGGCATCTACGCGCAGCCCGTCTATGTGATATTTTTTCAGCCAAAACAGCGCGTTCGAAATCAGGAAACTGCGCACTTCATTGCGGCCGAAGTTGAAAATCAGTGTGCCCCAATCTTTGTGCTCCCCCTTCCGATGATCTTCATGTTCATATAACGCCGTGCCATCGAAAAACGCCAAGCCATGCGCGTCTTTCGGGAAGTGCGCCGGCACCCAGTCCACAATCACGCCAATGCCCGCTTGATGGCATGCGTCCACAAAATGCATGAAATCCAGGTGCGACCCGTATCTAGAAGTTGGCGCGAAATATCCGGTTACCTGATAACCCCAAGACGGTGTGTACGGATGTTCGGCAATGGGCATCAACTCGACGTGCGTGTACCCCATCTTCTTCACATACGGAACCAACTTATCAGCCAGTTCACGGTAAGTTAGCGGTCGATTATGCTCGGCCCGAACCCACGATCCTGCATGCACTTCGTAAACGGACATCGGGCGTTCCAGCACCTTTGCCATGGCACGTTCTTCCATCCAATGTGAGTCGTGCCATTCGTAGGTCATGTCAACCACGATCGATGCCGATTTCGGTGGCGTCTCCATGAGGAAGCCATACGGGTCGGATTTCATTTGGCTGTATCCGCGGAAGCGCGATTTCACCGCGTATTTATAAGCAGTCCCAACGCCCACACCAGGCATGAAAATCTCCCACACACCGCCGGTGCGTTGGCGCATAGGATGCCGCCGCGTGTCCCAACCGTTAAAGTCGCCAACAACACTGACAATGAACGCGTTCGGCGCCCACACTGCAAAGCGCGTTCCCGCCACGCCGTTTACGGTCATCAAATGCGCGCCAAAGGAGTTGTAGCCTTCGTAGTTGGTGCCTTCTGAATGCAGATGCAAATCGAAATCACTCAGCACGGTTGGGAAGCGATACGGATCTTCCGTCTCCAGCGTGGTGCCTTGCCGGTCCGTCAAACGTAACTTATACGCGCCGGGGTCCGCTTCTAGCTTTGCCGTAAACACGCCACCTGGATGCGACTTCTCCATCGGTATTGTTGCCGCGCCCAGCACGATGGCAGCCTCCGCCGCTTGCGGCGCAAACACCCGTACCTCCCACTCGGTCTTGCCTTCACGTTCCACCATGTGCGGGCCCAGTAGCGAAAAAGGATCCCCGTGATAACCGCCCGTTATGGCTTCCAACTCTTGTACAGTCATGGCACGTTTATTATTACAACAAGCGCATGGGCGAACTCCTAACTTTTCTGCACTCCCTGGAAAAAGCTGAACTGCATCTTCACCTTGAGGGCTCAGTTACAGCTCAAACAATCCGCGAGCTCGATCCCGCGCTCTCGTTGGACGAAATCCGCGCTCATATGCAATACAGCGATTTCGCGGGCTTTCTCAAGTCGTATGTCTGGGTTTCGCGCAAACTCGATTCGCCGTTGGCATATGCGCTCGCAACGCGCCGCTTGCTCGCAAGCCTGCAGGATCAGAACGTTGTCTATGCTGAAATCACTCTTTCTGCCGGCGTCATACTTTGGAAGGAACAAAACTTGGAAGCAATTTTCCAAGCCATAAAAGCCGCCGCCAAAGAATTCCCGGCGGTGAAAGTCGTTTGGATTTTCGATGCCATTCGCCAGTTTGGCGCAGATCCAGCAGCACGCGTCTTCGCTGCCGCGCGCGAACTGAAGACCGAAGGAGTCATCGCCATTGGCATCGGTGGCGATGAAGCTCGCGGCCCAGCAAGTTGGTTCAAAGATCTTTACAGCCAAGCGCGCGATGCCGGTCTGCGTCTCACCTGCCATGCTGGCGAGACCACTGGTCCGGAAAGCGTCTGGGATGCTCTCGAAATTGGCGCTGAACGCATAGGCCATGGAATTCGCTCGATTGACGACCCGAAGCTCATCACCGCCTTGAGGGAAAAAGACGTGCCGCTCGAAGTCTGTCCATCGAGCAACGTCTGCACAGGAGCAGTGGAAGATCTTGCTGCCCATCCGTTACGTCGCTTATGGGATGCGGGCATACCCATCGTCCTTGGAACCGACGATCCAGCGTTATTTAAGACGAATCTGCTGTGGGAATACGAAATTGCAGTTGAGCACTTCGGATTTAGCCGCGAAGATATCGCCAAATTGGCCGCTAACAGCCTGAAATACGCTTTTAACTAGCCACGCCCTTGGCCAACGCGCTCCTCGAGCAACAGCCGGATGAGTGCTTCCAACTCGCGGATTCGGTCGTTAACCTGTTCTAAATCAGCGGGTTCCGACTCGCCACATGCCGCCACGCGCCCATGGTCTAGCGCCCCAAGCTTGCGTGTCCCCACCACTTTGCCCGGAATGCCCACCACCGTGGCTCCTGCTGGCACCGCGTGGACCACAACCGAGCCAGCACCAACCTTTACATCGGCTCCAAGCTCAATGTTGCCCAAAACCGCCGCCCCAGCCCCGATTACCACCCTGTCCCCGATCGTTGGGTGCCTCTTGCCTCGCTCGCCGCCCGTTCCACCAAGTGTAACCCCTTGATAGAGAAGGACATCATCGCCAACTTCCGCCGTCTCGCCAATCACCACCCCAAAGCCATGATCGATAAACAATCGCTGTCCGATCTTCGCCCCGGGGTGGATCTCAATCCCGGTCAGAAGCCGCGACATATGCGAAACCACCCGCGCCAAAACATACCATTTGCGCTTATAGAGCCAATGAGCCACTCGATGGCTCATGACTGCATGCAGCCCGGGATAACACAACAGAATCTCGAGGCTACTCTTCGCCGCCGGGTCTTCCCGCTTGATCGTCTGAATGTGCTCACGCAGCGACATAGTATGCAGATGCGGATTGCTAAGTTTAAGATGCTACATGTTAGAGAGTGATAACCGAACGGCTCTATTACACCGACCCGTATCTGATTGAATTTGAAGCGCAAGCGCTGGAAGTAGCGCCGGACGGCTTGCAAGTGTACCTCGACCGCACCGCTTTTTACCCCACATCGGGTGGCCAGCCATTCGACCTGGGTTTGCTCGCGGGATGCGAACTAGTTGAGGTGATTGACGAAGGGGAGCGCATTCTGCATCGCACTTCAGTTCCAGTTGCGCCCGGCCCGATGCGAGGACAGATTAATTGGCCGCGCCGTTACGACCATATGCAACAACATACCGGGCAGCACCTGCTGTCCGCCGTGATGGTTGAGCTTTATGGCTTCGAAACGCTCAGTTTTCATATGGGTGACGAAGTTTCGACAATTGAGTTAGCGATCAAAGAGCTCTCCGAAAATCAGATTGATAAGGCAGAGGAACGGGCTAACGCACTGGCGAGGAACGGATTACCCGTTCGGATTAGCTTTGAAGATGCTGCCAAAGTTGAAGGTTTGCGCAAGCAGAGTCAGCGATCGGGCACTTTGAGAATCATTGAAATTGAGGGTGTTGACAAAAGCGCTTGCGGTGGCACGCACGTGCGTTCCTTGGCTGAGACGCTGCCCATCCAGATACGCAAGCTTGAGAAGGTCCGTGGCAACGTCCGGCTAGAATTTGTCTGCGGCTGGCGAGCCACGCGTCGTGCGAAGCACGACTTCAGAATTGCTCAAGAACTGGCACGGCAAAGCGCCATGCCGATTGATAAGTTAGCGGAACATTTCGCCGCGCAGAAGCAGCGATTCAACGAAATAGAAAAGGAAAAGCAGCGGCTGGCAGACAGTTTGGCACAACGTGAAGGGCAAGATCTTTATGCGGCCACCGAACCTTCGCCAGATGGCCTTCGTCGTAACCGTTGGGATGTGGATCAAATCACGGAAGCGATTCGGAGCAAGGCTCTCGCCTATGCCAAAGGCACGAAGTCGGTTGTTTTGGTAGTGAGCAAGCAACCAACTGGTTTGCTGATTGCCTGCTCAGCGGATGCAGGTTTGAACGCGGGCGAAGTGTTGAAAAAAATTGTTAGCGAATTGGGCGGTCGGGGCGGCGGCGCCGCAACTCTTGCGCAAGGCGCCGTCCCTGCTGAAGCGTACGACCGATTATCAGTCGGGCAGCCGCTGTTGGAGTGGTTTGGGCGGTGCTGAGGCTGGTGGCGGGCCCTTTTCCATAGCAACCGAAAATACTCCAACGGCTACCGCCAAGAAGAGGGTGCCGAGTAGCATCGAGCGCATAACTGCGCCCGGCGCCTCCGATAGCTCACGCCAGATACTTAATCCGAGCACGACCGCGATAAGACTTGCGCCTGCTCCTGCCGCTGGGAGCCAAGCGCGGTCGGGTTGAAACTCAGACGGAAACGCCGAAACCACGAAGAGGAACAAGATTCCAGCCGTACAAAGCGCCCCACCGATGATGCCGAGCAAGTGTGGCATGATTCCTCCGGTCAAATACGAGCGAAAGCCGATGCGACTGCCCTGGATCGGCAAATTCATGAAAAGCAGATTCAGGACCAAAGTTGAACCTAGCAATGCTAAGGAAAAAACCACTAAGCCAGCGAAAGGCCCTAATCCGAACTGGCCAAAAAGACCCGCGTTGAACGGAATGAACGATACGCCAAGTGCGAGGCCGCCGATGATTGCAGCCATAGCTCCTTTTGTCGAGTTCTTCACGGCGCGGGCTTGCTTCACCTTAACTGTGCGCCCCGTAGGAGTTTTCCGCAATTCCCCAGGCAAATTTGCGCCCGGAAGCGTATCGTTTCCCCGACCCGCGCCGCGCGCTTGCACCACAAGCGTAATTAAGGCGGCCACTATTGCGACGGGCAGGAAGTAAAGTCGTTCCGCATTGAAGCTGAAAGCAGACAAAACGATTAAGATTGTTGCCGTGGTTAGCGCGTATGCGAAAGAGATGCCCAAAAGCGCGCAGGCTGCCAGTAGAAGTATGTTACCGAAGGCAAATAGCCCGCCAGCTATGATCGCCCACACCTGACTCGTGCGCGACGCTAACATCAGATGTTCGTTAAAGCCAATATCGGAGCCAAAGCTCCCCAGAAAGTACGCAGCAAGCAAGGTTAGCGCTACGCTGCCAACTGCAAAATCAATAGAGAAGAGCTCGAAACGCCAGCGATTGCCGGCAATTTTGAAAGTACTTGACCAAAGACCTAGAAACAGGAAAGCAAGAATCAATAACAGTTGAGCAGACGAAGAAGTTGTAGGGATCGCCAAGGTTGAGAGTGTCCAGTCTATGCCGGCCGCCGGGTACTACTGGCGGCAACAATTCTGCATGGACACTAGTTTAGTAGGTGTGGTTGTTGTTTCCGAACCAAAATAGTTTTGCTGGGCTAAATTTCGATAGACCCCACCAGCAACCTTGGCCGCGATGGGACCCGCAACTCCGCGCCCACCCGTAAGCAGAACCACAACCACTATGCGATTTTTACCTACGTCGTTAAAGGATCCGAACCATCCCAAGTGGACCCCAGGCTGGGCAGTATCGGTACAAGTACCCGTTTTCCCAAGCACAGGATCTGTTTGATCGAAGACTGCTTTGCGTGCCGTGCCATACTCAACCGCGCCCATCATGCCCGGCCTGATTTCAGGAATGAAGCGCGCTATATCCAACTGGCGTCTCACCTTCGGCACAAAATTCTGTACCTCGGCCTGATTCTTTGGATATTGCAAGTAATACATTGTGCCGCCATTCGCTACTGAAGTTACGATGCTCGCCAGTTCTAACGGCGTAAGACGAATTCCGTCGCCAAAGCTCGTCATCATACCAACACCACTCTTTGGCGGTTCCGGCGCCAGATAGCCCGGCTCTTCGCCAGGAATGTCCAGCCCGGCTTTTTCGCCCAGACCAAACAACTTGGCATACTTCTGTACCCGTTCGAACCCGAGTTCCTCGCCCAAGTGAGCGAAGTAACGGTTGTTAGAACGTGCCAGTGCGGTGGTCATGTCTATTGAATAACGCGGCGCTAGACGAACAGGCGTATTGGCGTCGACGATCGCTTCGCGAAGGGATGCGAAAGAAACAATAACTTTAACCGTGGAGCACGGCTGGAAAGCGCCCCGCAAAGCCAATTTCTGGTTCACTATGGAAAGGATTCTGCCGGTTTGCGGGTCTGCCACAACAACCGTACCGTTATATGGTCCCAGCGCATCAGCAGCCGCTTTGCGAATAACAAGGTCGTCGCCCTCAATGCTATCGCCAATTGTTGAATCGGCAAACGTAGGTTCGGTCCAGGGGTTGAAAATTCTTCGCACTCTGCGACCGGTGCGAGTTAGGATCACCCCGGCGCGGCGGCCAGCTCTCGCTATATGTGACCGTGAAGGTTTCTTTGCAGATTTGTGGACGGTGTGCTTCTTTGCCTTGCTTGACACGGTTGATGCACTCGCTTCACCGAATGCACTACCAGAACTCGCGACAAGACAGATCGCCAAGACTAGGAGTAGCGAATACAAACGCCCGAATTTTAAAAGGTCCGTACAGCGACCCCGCGCAACAAAATTCAGTTGATACATCAAAATCAATTTCTCCTCCTTAACGGCCACTTGCTAAGGGAGTTCGAACCCGACCACCAAAACATACCACTAAGGGATTGACTGGAATAATTATCTATACCGCAATCAACCTTACTTATATGGTAAAGAATTAACAAGTGTTGCGTCAATCGCATAAATTAACGCAAAGTTTAAAACTTCTTCATATTGCCTTACGGACTAAGCAGCCGTCCAGCCACCGTCAATCGTAACGACCGATCCATTCATAAAATCGGCAGCGGGAGAGCAAATGTATAGCGCTAAATTTGCAATTTCATCCGGCCGACCCAACCTGCCCAGTGGCTGCCTTTGATTTAGTTCCGCGCGCACCTTATCTTTCTCGTGGCGATGATACTTTTCCAGGTAACCCTCGACAAACGGCGAATCAACTGTTCCTGGTGCAATGCAGTTCGCCCTGATCTCAACAGGGTAATCAACAGCAAGCTGGCGGGTAAGAGCGATAATCGCTCCCTTAGTAGCACAGTAAGCGAAACGCCTCTTTACTCCAACCAGGCCAGCGACCGAACCCATATTCAGCACCGATCCGCGTACGCTCCTTAGATGCGGCAACGCGAGCTTTGTCATCAGGAATGTACCTTCCACGTTGACGCGAAAAAGCCGCTGGAAATCGCTGAGTTCGGTCTCTTCCACGTTCCCCACAAGTCCAATGCCTGCACAATTGAAGAGAATATCGAGAGCCGCAATGTTTGAGAATAAATTTTGAGCCTCTACCTCATTTGTAATATCGCAGCCATGAGCAGTTGCGCCCGGTAGCGTTTTGGCCAGAGCCTCGGCCCGCGGCAAGTCGATATCGACAATCAGGACTTGCGCCCCCGCCGCTGCAAAGATGCGGGACGCTGCTTCACCAATGCCGCTTGCACCGCCCGTGATGAGCGCAATCTTGCCGTCGAGGCGAAATGGATCTAACATCTTTACAGCTTAACGGCAACGTTTCTTTCTGTGTCTCTAATGGCGATCCTTTACACTTCTAGAAATAACCATGAATCGAATAACGGGATTGCTCATGATTTCTCTCCTTGTGGCGGCAGCTTATGCGAAGGATAAACATCACAAGAAAGCCGAAGAGCTCGCGCCTGCAAAGCCAGTGCCCGCCTTTAGCGTGGTGGAAGCAAGCATTCCCGAAATGCGCGCCGCCATGGAGCAGGGAAGAGTTACCTCGCACGAGCTTGTTGTTCAATACTTGGTGCGCATTGGAATGTACGAGGACAAGCTGCACGCGGTAATGACAGTAAACCCACATGCTTTAGCGGAGGCAGACGAGCGCGATAGAGAGCGTGCACAAGGCAAAGTGCGTGGTCCACTGCATGGCATTCCCATTGCACTGAAGGACAACATACTGACCCACGACATCATTACAACGGGCGGCGCCTTGGCGTTCGAAAATCTACTTCCGCCTTACGACGCCACGCTTGTGAAGAATCTGCGCGATGCGGGCGCGGTAATTATTGCCAAGACAACGCTTTCTGAATTGGCGAATTGGGTGGCCGGCGCACCGATGCCCATGCCCGCAAATTACAATGCGATTCGCGAATTTGCCTACAACCCGTATGACCCGAGACGCGATCCGCGCGAAGGGACAGCCGACGGACGCCCTGCGTTGACTACTGGTGGATCGAGCTCAGGGGCTGGTACAGCGGCGAATTTTTGGGCGGGCAACGTAGGAAGCGAAACTTCGGGCTCGATTTTGAGTCCTTCAAATCAAAACATGCTCGCGGCCGTGAAGCCGACGGTGGGACGAATCAGCCGCTACGGCGTGATTCCAATTACCGCCGATCAAGATACCGCGGGGCCAATGGCCAAAACCGTCACTGACGTAGCCATCATGTTGGGTGCGCTCGAGAGTGCTGCGCCCGATCCTAACGATCCAGCCACCAAGACTTGCACGCCGCCGCCCGGCCGTGATTACACTCCATTCTTGAAAGCTGATGGATTGAAAGGCGCTCGCATTGGCATTCCACGCGCATTCTTCTACGACAAAGCGAACCCGCCGGTACGTACCGGCGAAACGGTACCGGAGCCACGCGCCACTCCTGCGCCTGGCGGATTCGGCAGAGGCGGCGGTTTGAACCCCGAGCAGGCGCGCATGATGAGTGAAGCAATCGACATTCTTCGTCAGCAGGGCGCAGTGATTGTCGATCCAGTTGAAATACCCAGCATCAGCACGCAAGATACAGATAAGAACTTTTTACTTTGGGGCACTTGCGGCGGCTATAACAATGGCAGAGGACGAGACGCCAATTGCTCAGTTGTGCTGAAATACGGCATGAAGCGCGATTTTAATAAGTTCCTTGCAACGCTCGGTCCGGCCGCTCCCGTAAAAACGTTAACCGAGTTGCGCGAGTGGAACATCACGCACATCAACGGAAACGCGATTCGCTTTGGGCAAAGCAATCTCGATGTGTCGGATGAAATGGATTTAGAAGCCGACCGCGCACGTTACGAGGCCGATCGTGCCAAAGATATCGAGCTAGCGGGAACGAACGGCATTGATGCCGCAATGAAGGCGAACAACCTAGATGCGCTCTTGTTTCCCGGAGCGAGCGGCGCGTCAATTGCGGCCAAGCCTGGATATCCGACCGTGATGGTGCCGTTTGGACTCGTGCCAAATGCTCCAACCCCGCCTTTCCCCGCGGGTTTTGATGCGAAGCCGGCACCGATGGGTGTGGGCTTTACCGGAATGGCTTGCAGCGAGCCAAAGCTACTCCAACTGGGTTATGCGTTTGAGCAAGCTACCAAGCGGCGCGTACCGCCCGTTGCTACGCCGTGAGCGGCGTCTCTAACAAAGTCTTCAAATATCTTTGCGCCGCTGGATCATTCTCCTCCGGCGCCCAAACGGCAAAATCCTTGTCGGTCGCTGGCTCCCACGGGCCTGGTTTAACTTCGAAACAAACAACTCGCTCACTACGTGCGACGACAGTGTGCCAAATGTTCGGTGCAAGGTCGACTCCCCACAAATGGCCTTCCGGTGAATTCTCTCCGAGTTGATAACGCGCAACAATCTCGCCGCCATCATCAAACAAGATGACATCCGCGCTTCCTTCTAGTACGACAAACGTCTCGGCCTTGGGAGGCGCGGCATGGCGATGCGGCCTAACGTAAGTACCGCGCAACAATACGTTGAGGAATCGGTGTGGATTCTCGGCAGGTCCGTCGTGAAAGTTGTAATTCATCCTGCGGCGAGGAGATGCTGATGCCTGCTCGGCAACTCGTTCGAAAAGAGACGCCGTGATTAGTTTCGCTTCGGCCTTAGCCATAACTCAGCTTATCGTTCCTGTAGTGGCTGCGCATTGTTCATATTAGGTCACGACGCGACGCAGGAACGTTCGGGTTCCCATAACAAACATAGCCACGACCGAAACGCTCAACATCAGTAAAATCCACCCGATGCCTAAGGTCGGAAAATTATGCCCACCAATGGGCGGAACCATCGAGTAGCGCAATCCCTCAGACGCGTAGGTAAGTGGATTGAACAATACAATTACTTGAAACCAGCGGATATTGTTCAGAGCGCCCCACGGATAATAAGTGCAGCCAGTGAACAATAGCGGCGTAAAGATCAGCGTGAACATGAGGCTGATCTGATCGGGCTTGATCACCGTTCCCATCAACAAGCCAATCGTTGAGCCGACGCATCCGGTCAGTATCACCATGCCGATCAGTTCTGGAATTCTGTCTCCGCGAACCGCGAAGCCGTTGCCCAGGATCAGCCAGCCGAGAGGGAAGATCACCGAGCTAGCAATCATGCCGCGCAAAGCTCCAAACAAAACTTTTTCAAGCGCGACCCACCAAACTGGTAGAGGCGAAAGTAGGCGGTCATCAATCTCACGCGCAAAGCCGAGATCTAACACTAAAGGCAATGTGACGCCTTGCATGGCCGCAATCATTCCAGTGAGAGCCACGATTCCGGGCAGCATTAAAGACGCGAAATTTCCAGCAGCTAAACCAATGCCCGGAAGCACTTTGCCAAAGATGAACAGAAAGAAAAGCGGCTGCATGAGTGCTTGCAGGAGAAAGGGGATGAACTCTCGTTGCGTAACCTTTATATCCCTTTGCAGAATCGCCGCAAATGCATTCAGCGCCAGTATAGTGCGGTTTGTGAGACGAACTGTCTGAGGCCGATCGAAAGTTGCGGTGGCTGAAGTGACGTTGCCCATTAGCGTAAATGCCTCCCGGTTAGGAAAATGAAAACTTCTTCGAGCGATGGCTGCTTGACGCTCAAATCGCGAACTTGTGCACCAGATGCCAGCACGGCTTGCGCCGCTGGACCGATCAATGAATTTGCCGATTCGCCATACAAGCGGAAGCTCATGGCTCCGGGTTCGGCACCTGAGTCTGCGCCACCAGTTTCGCCGGCTACCATCTCTACTTTTGCGACGCCCGGAATTGCCGTGAGAGCTGCGTTTACCGTATCGCGAATGGCGTTGCCTCCGTCGGCGTGCGCGCGTACTTCTAAAACTGTGCCGCCTGGGATCAGTTTCTTCAACTCGGCTGGCGTGTCGTTGACCAGAATCTTTCCGTGGTCCATCACCGCGATGCGATGACAGAGCTTATCGGCTTCGTCCATGTCGTGCGTCGTCAGGAGGATCGTCAGACCTCGGGCGTTCATTTCGTGAATGCGTTCCCAAAGGAAAAGGCGAGACTGCGGATCGAGATTGTTCGTTGGCTCATCGAGAAACAGAACGTCGGGTTCGTGCATCAAGGCACGTGCAATCATCAATCGTTGCGCCATGCCGCCGGAGTAGCGATTTACCTTTTCATTCTTGCGCTCACCCAAACCGAGTTCGTCTAATAGTTTGTCGGCGAGCGCTTCGCGTGTCTTGCGCGGCACACCATGGTAGGCCGCATGGAATGTAAGAATTTCGCGAACTCGTAAGCTTCGGTCTAAATTGCTCTGCTGCGGTACGACGGCGATGCGCTGCTTGACACTGATGGGATCGCGCCCGACATCGACGGACATGATGGAGGCGGAGCCCTGGGTAGGGACGATTGCGGTGGTCAAGACACCGATGGTGGTTGTCTTGCCTGCGCCGTTGGGTCCGAGAAGGCCGAAGATTTCTCCGCGCGAAACACTGAACGAGACATCATCGACCGCGTTGGCTTTGGATTTGGGGTATTTTTTGACCAAGCCGGCGACGGTGATCGCAGGTATGTTCGGGGTGGCGCCGTTAGTGAAGTTGTCGGTCATGCGCGTATTTTGTAAGTGTAGAACGTTTAAAGAGGGCGAGTGTGCCGGGGCGGACGAAAAAGAGGGGACACGCCTGCCGAGTTCCCGGGATGCGGCAGGGTTGGACGGTGCCCGGAGTGTCCCCACTTTTTCTGGGAGGGGAAGCGAAAAAGAGGGGACACGCCTTGCACTGCGTCGTGAATTGAGACAGTCTAGTTCGGGGACAGTTGCCGTTCGCTGAAAAACAATAGCGAACGGGAAGTTTCTGGTTAAGGATGAGGATAGCAGGGGAAGCGGAGGCCGGCTCT